>Ga0185299_10002744_pt1 | contig 25921 bp, 37 predicted proteins | sample PaiPotPPA55metaG_FD_128002 | JGI IMG/M metagenome (GOLD analysis project Ga0185299, IMG submission 128002) | Iron sulfur acid spring bacterial and archeal communities from Banff, Canada, to study Microbial Dark Matter (Phase II) - Paint Pots PPA... ...
TGCGTCGGTGAAACAACTCGCCACACGCCGCAGCAACCCGATTTTGCGGTCCGCCGCGCGCAACAGCAACGCCCCACCCTCGGTCGTCAGCCGCTCGCCGGAAAACTCCCCAACCACCTGCCGCGAATAATGCGCTTCAAACTTGAACTGCGACTGGTTACACTCTGTCATTAGCAAGGCCGCCCCTCTCCTTGGCATCGACTACGCTTAGACAACGCAGTTATGCCTGAGAAAGCGGCCTTTTTCTACTTCAAATCAAATCTTTTCTGCTCAACCTTTGTGAGAAATCCGGGTTAAACCTCCGCCGAGGACCGGTAACTGCGACGCACATCCAAAATAGATGCACGCTCGCGCCGCGTCAAGATACAAGTTAGCTATCTCGGTGGTGTGATAGATTTCCAGCCTTATCTCGTTCTCATTCTCAAAAAATACTGCCTCGGCTTTCGCGATCAATTGAGCAGCACAGCGATGCGGTAGCGCGTGAAGCCCGCAGTGTAAGCCCCGTGGCATGCGCCAACAGCCGCCTTTCGATATGCGCGGCTTTTGACCTTTTTCAAAAGATCATCGGGAAGTTTGCTGAGATCTGTCACTTCAAACCGGATTACGTACAATGCGGGAGCGCCTGCAAAGCCGCGATCCATGTTGCATGTTTTGCGCGCATCCTCACTTATATCCGCGGCCGGCAAGCCATTTCCTTTAAGCAACGATACTACTCTCTCTTCCTGACGCTCCAAGCTCAAGGCTTCAACCGGGCGGGAAAAATCCTGCACGGCGAAGAGTCCGCCACTCCCCCGCATCGTTGCAATGCCTACCGCAGTGAGGTCGGCATTAAGGATGTTTTTCCGGTGGCCGGGGGAGCGCATCCATCCATTGTGAATGGTTTCGGGATTGGGACCGACGGCGATGTTCTCCGCGATCATCGAGAATTTCGCGCCAGCCATAGCGGCGCGTTGGTCCAGAGGAGCCTCATCCAAGCACTGATGCAAGAGCAGATTTTGACTCGCCATGACCTGGGCATGCTGTCGTGCGGCGACGGCAAGGGCATCATCCCACTTGAGAGGGTGCAGTCCGGCAGCGGAACGTTCGCGGTTGGCAGCGTTGAGAAGTAGCTTCTCCTCGGGTGATGGATGCAACGAAAATGAGGAAGGGAAAAGCGGCGGACGATTCCGCTGGCGGTCTTGCGCATGCGCAGAGGGAATGAAAAAAAGAAAACAGAGCGTGGCGCCCGCGGCTGCGGCTACGGTTCTAAGGAACCGGCAAGTTTTCATGGAGCGATTAGCCGCGAACGCGAACCGCGCTGAAACTGAGAATGACGTGGCCACCGGAGGTGGGCCGGCCAAAACTCATCATCGGGCGGAAGCGCGAGAAGAGAAGCATCTGGTCGAGTTGATGGCGCAAATCCGCGCTGTTAGGTCCGGCGAGAATCTGGTAGCCGGCCATCTGGCCGCGAGCATCGACGGTAACGTCAACGAGAAGGCCATGCGGAAGAGAAAGCTCAACCTCATGCTGCTCGGAAGCCCAGGCTTGCGGGTAGTCCGACAACGTCAGAAGCTCGGCAGGGCGCAGAATATTGAGCGGCACGTCGTTCGAGACGGCGCGCACCGTGATGCCTGGCACCATCAATTGCAGCACCAGGACGAAAACCACGATCGCGGAAAAAACGCCGCCGGTAGCCGGAACGGTGAGCGGACGAAAAACGTTGTCGAGAAGAATCTCAGCGCGGTCGTGTACCTTGCGCATGCGACTGGACCACTCGTGGGAATCCTGCGACTGGGCCGCAGCTACTTTGATGCGAACAGCCAGATCCGCAGGCGGAACATTTTTCGGCATACGGGAAAGCAGGACAGATAGCTTGCGGTAGCGTTCCAACTCGGCGCGGCAAAGAGTGCAGCCATTCAGGTGCTCGCCAATCTGCACGCGCTCGGCGACCGACGTGGTGCCCGTAATGGCGTCGTCGAGATAGCCCGCCAGTTTTGTCCGAACCGTAGTGCACTTCATGGAAGCCCCTCCCCTGCGGTATTCGCACGCAGGGACTCTTGCGAAGAATCATTAGCACGGCGCGCCGCTGAATACGCGTCGCCGAAGGGCGACGGCTGCGGCTCAACCACGGAGCCATGCGCACTGACATGGGACGCAACCCCGTGTGCAGCCCCGTGCACGGCAGCCTGCGAAGAAGTTCGCGGTTCGTGCTCCCGGAGCAGTGGCTCGAGAACTAGCCGGAGAGCGCGCCGTCCGCGAAGGATGCGTGACTTCACGGTGCCAACGCTGCATTCGAGGACTTCGGCGACTTCCTCGTAGCTCAATCCCTCGAGGTCGCGCAGAATGACCGCGGTGCGAAAAACGTCAGGAACTTCCTGCAAAGCGTGTTGTACGGCCACTTGAATCTCTCGCGACGCTAGCTGCTCAAAGGGCGTTGCGCCGAGATCTTCAATTTCGATGGAAGCGTGGCCTTCTTCCGGTTCGGCATCGATCGAGACATTCTTTTGCAGATGGCGCTTGAACCAGCGCTTGTGATTGAGCGCTTCGCGAATGGCGATGCGGTAGAGCCAGGTTTTCAAGGAGCTGCCTTGCCGGAACTTGCGAATCCCGCGAAAGGCCTTCAAGAATACTTCCTGCGAACCATCGGCGGCGTCAGACGTGTCGCCGAGCATGCTCAATATCAAGTTATAGACCGGCGCGTGATAGTGGGTGACAAGCCAGTCGAATGCCGTTTCCGAGCCGGCTTGCAGCTCAGAGACGAGTTCGGCTTCATCGCGGCCCCAAGAAAGGGCGCCTGCCCATTCGGACACTGCCGGCCTTTCCGGCTCGATTAAACTGCTCGAACCACCCTGCTGATAGGTCCCACCTTAGAACGGTGGACCCAGGCCTTCTTGCCAGTGCGATCCCTGTCGTGCCTTCTGGGATCCAATTGCGACCGGGTTTGGCTGTCTGCGGATGCCGAACCCGATGTCCGCTCTTCCTCCATTAGACACCAGGGGGAGCGGATATGTTTCCTCGTGGTGCTGCCAAGCAGTAACAACGGTGATTCTGGCACTTTGGGGGTTGCGGCGCAACGGTACGAGTGAACCATTGGGGCCGTGATACGTGCTTCTTGACCGGTGCTCCGGGGGAAAAGCTAGGGGAGATAGTCAGGAACGGGTGTCCCCCCAGGTGTCCCCCCAGGTGTCCCCCCACCCCCGGTGTTTTTTGCAAAGAATGGCAAACAAAAGACTTATGCATGACGCAGTCTGTAAGAGTGGCAACTGCTGGACTTAAAGTTGTTTTGTTTTCAGCGATTTGGAGACGGCTTGTAAGAGCGGCAGGGAAAGGACTTAGAGGCGATGCGTAGTTAATGACAAGTTGCAAAACTTTGGAGTCCTGAGGGGGGCACCCCCCTCCCGGTTTCTTGTAAGTGTTGATTCTGAGGGAGTTGAAGTGGAGTGGAAATCAACAGTTGTGGAAGTGTTGATTCTGAACGGGTTAGAAAAGGGATATTATTCTGAAGTGGTAACCCTGGCAGGCCTGAAGATTTTGTGGGAGTTTGAAGGATTGCGCGGCGGAGGCACATGACTTGGAGGAGCTCGGACAAGGCCCGCGCCCCAAATTAACATAGGCAGTATAACATATTGGTACTGGTTGTCAAGTGTAAACTGCAAGTCGTTTGATTAGTGCGGGTTGACGAAAGGTGCGCGGGCTGGCATTGGGGCGTTTCAGGAAAAAGCAAACCCGCTCTCTTGAAAACACAAGGATCCTCACCCTCAAACTCTCTATCGCGGTCGCCCCATGTTAGCCCTAGCCCGCCGGTTCCATTTTACCTCCGCCCCCTCCTCCGACGCCGCCTCGTGCATCGCCATCTTCCGTCTCGGCCAACCGGACTCAGTAATCAGAAAATGCACAGGTGCATGCGCCGATGCAGCTAGATCCGAGCGCCACGGTTTAAATGAGACCGTGAGTGAGCGACGCCACTCTCTTTCCCAATCGCAAAGCGAAATGCCCAACATCAAACGGAAAGTGGACATTGAACTCGAGGGCCATGTAGATTACACTTCCATAAAGCATGGACACGTTTTCCGCAGTTGAGCGTAGCGGCATCATGCGGAAAGTGAAGTCTCGAAACACGACGCCGGAGCGGCTAGTCGGTCGTTTCGTCCGATCATTTGGTTTTCGCCAACTACAAAACTGCAAGAATTTGCCCGGCAGCCCCGACATTGTTCTGCCCGGCCAGAGAATTGCAATATTTGTCCACGGTTGCTTCTGGCATGGACACCAGTGCCCGGCCGCAACTCTGCCAAAGTCAAACCGTGACTATTGGAAGTTGAAGCAAACACGCAACATGCGGCGGGACAGAAGAAGTGCCAGAGCCCTTCGAAAACTGAACTGGAAGGTGCTGACGCTGTGGGAGTGCCAAATAGGGACGACCAAAAAGCTACAAACGAAATTCAAACATCTTTTGAACCGATAAACATGGCCAACAAGAAATTTGAATTCTACGAGTTCTTCGCTGGTGGCGGGATGGCCCGCCTTGGGTTGGGTGCCCGTTGGAACTGCACATTTGCTAACGAATGGTCCGAGAAAAAGGCAAAGGCCTATCGCGCTTACTTTGGAAGCTCGGCAGAGCTTCGCGTCGAGGACATTCGCTCCGTCTGTGTAGAAAGTCTTCCTGGGCAACCCAGTTTGGTTTGGGCCTCATTTCCTTGCCAAGACCTTTCGCTCGCTGGAAATGGAGCTGGCCTGAAAGGGGAGAGAAGCGGCACTTTCTGGCCTTTCTGGAGGTTGATGGAAGCCCTTGCGCGCGAGGGGCGTCCATCGCCACTGATCGTTCTCGAAAATGTGGTTGGCACTCTCACTGCCAGATCTGGTGGCGATTTTCACGCGATCGTGGAGGCCGCAGTCAATGCCGGCTACCGCGTCGGGGCCCTTATCATTGACGCAATTCACTTCGTTCCTCAGTCCCGGCCCCGCTTGTTCATTATTGCCGTCAATGAGCGGGCGAAAATCCCTTCTGAACTAACAACTGATTTCCCCAACGCGCCTTGGCACGCCAAAACGCTAAGGGCCGCTTACGCCGGGCTCTCCTCGTCGCTGCGAGAATCATGGGTCTGGTGGAATATGCCATTGCCCCACTCTCGACGTGCGACACTGGACGATATAATCGAATCGCATCCAGTCTCGGTAGAGTGGCACACCCCAGACGAGACCAGACGGTTGCTTCGCCTCATGTCCCAAGCGAATCTTAGAAAAGTCGAGCGGGCAACCTACTTAAGAAGACCAGTTGTCGGCACGATTTACAAACGGACCCGACCGAATCAACAAGGTAGGAAGGTCCAACGTGCGGAAGTCCGTTTCGATCAAATCAGCGGCTGCTTACGAACTCCAGCGGGAGGTTCGAGTCGCCAAACTATCCTGGTCGTCAACGGTGACATGATCCGGTCGCGACTTCTTTCACCCCGCGAGGCGGCCCGCTTAATGGGGGTCCCGGACACCTACGCTCTGCCCGAGAACTATAATGATGGGTATCATTTGATGGGAGACGGGCTGGTGGTCCCTGCCGTGGGCTGGCTCGAGAACCATTTGCTCAATCCCCTGGCCTCCGTGAACCGGCGAACGTCAAAGGCGGCTTGATTTGGCCGCGCACCGCCCAATCATCCCCTGCGAACTCCTTCCTGAAACCAGGGAAAGAATTGATGCTTATGTTGAGGCTCTACGCCAGTCCGCTCCGGATATTGGTGCGCACGGTCTGAATCGTCAGGAATTCTGGGATTCGGGCATCTTCCGCAGCGCCATCGAACAGCTTCGTGGTGCACAAGCTGCTTCGATGATGGAAAAACGAGCGTTCATGGCCGAGATCTTTGATCATCTCCAGCGTCGCGCGCTAATTCGACAGTGGGCCTTTGCAGGTGCCGACGAACGTCACGATTACCAGATAGATTTGCCAGCTGGTCGAATAAGCATCGTGGAGACGAAGGGATGTTTGGACGGCAACAACACAAACATTTTTGAGCGCCCGCCTCAAGCCGATGAGTTCATTGTATGGTCGCTTTGCCAAAATCCCGGTTCTGATCCTCGGCACAATGCTTGGTCAGGTATTCATACTCGCCTAAGCGCAGAACTGATTCACCGTCGGCAACGGATCGACGGGGTGGTCATTTGGGACATGGTTTGCGGTACAGCTGGTCGTCCATGCCCTAAACTTGTGGCCGATCCGAGGCGCTCGACGCGAGTGACGGAAGCGCGTTCGGTACCGCCGCCGTGCTTATACCTATTCCCCCGCACTGTACCCGACCCAAGAAACAACCCGGCACCTGCATGCTGGCACCTTGAAGAAATCGACTTGTTGCACGCTCTATGGAGGGCTTTTGGTGGTAATGCTGCCGATGTTGTAGAGGTCAGAATCGAAGCCCGAATCGAAGGCGTAGACGTACAGCGCCGTACTCGCTTCTTCCGTGAAGGTCTCGAAATCGCTACATCCGAGTGGGCAACAATCAGACGAGCACACTGAATTAGGCACACTGCGTGTGTGGCCCTGGCACTAATTCTATTTGTCTGGTGCGAGACTTACAGATCGCAAGTCAGTGTGAGACGATGGATTCCTGCCCCAATACATTACGTGCCCTTTGTGGTGGCACCCCATAGATTCTTCCTGGGCCACCATCGTGGGGGCGGATCTCTCCTATTTCGTCCTTCACCCCGCGGCGGTTAATGAGTTTCGCAATCGTTGTTGCAGGGCTTTGCGGATTTTCCATTCGCAACAGTTTGTCCGTTCGGAGTTGAATCACTTCGGTCTATTCGGGATGGGGAAGAATATAGAACTGCTCCTTCTTAATTGCATCGAAGACCACGTCAGCGACTTGGAGAGGAGGCATGCTTGCCTCGATGGCGGCCTTAAACGCGGCCAGACCGGCTTGCCTTTCCGGGGTCAGCGCGACCGGTTCGTTACGCAGCTCCGCGGGCCTGTGACGCTCAGCGCTGGCGATATTTGTCCGCACGAGCCCTGGGCAGAGAACCGATACTCTGACGAGCGAGTTTCGTTGTTGGAGCGTTAAGTACAGGCCTTCGGAGAGGGCTACCACCGCGTGCTTCGTCACCGCGTAAGGAGCGGAGGCGCCACCGGCGATGAGCCCGGCGGGCGAGGAGCAGTTTGACCGAATACAACCCAATGCTTACGATTTGCGCTCAACCTTAGCCCGCTCAATTAAGTGATTGGAGGGCAAGCGGGGGTTAGCTAACTTTCTCGCGGATTCCAAGCCGGCGACTGGCAAGCTGGATGGATCGAGTAGCCCGATCTGCACCAGCACCGAAGCTTGATCCCAGTAGATATGCTCATTGGAAAGCTTTCCATCGCGAAAGTGGACGATTACGACCAACGGGCACTCCACCCGCTTGCCTGTAGGAGCAATGCCAGGAAGCATCCAGTCCATTTCGATGGTGTGGGTAAACTGAAAAATCATTTCGTCCACCAGCCGCTCCGCGCCGATGGTTCGGGAGATAGGAACGATCTTCGTATCGGGAGGCATCTTGGGGATGAAGTGCTGCGAATAGAATTTTCGTAATTCTTCTAGGCCCACCCCGCCGGTCAACACCGGGATGTGGTTCACGTAGGCGTCGGACACCATGGTATCAAGTGTGGCATTCGTGTCTCGGGTCGTGAATTCCTCGCCGAGGTGCTTCTCCCAAAGCTCGGTGAGTGACTGCTCCGCGGGAGTTAGGCGGGCTTCTATGCTTTGCTTTTCATTCATCCTGACTGCCTTTCTGCGTCGCGGATTCGGCCGTATAGGCGATACGCGCAATTATAATTGGAGCGGTCTGAATCAGGCGATACCTGAGTTTTTCTATGCCGCGCGTCGCGATGGAGCATTTCGTACGCTTACTTGAACTCGGCATACCTACGATATACGCCTCTCGCGAAGACGGCTCGCAAAGCCGTACGGCTGCCCGGAAAAGCAAATCGCCCGCTACGAGTATCCGCAACGGGCGAGATTGAGAAATCACTCCGACACTGGGGCGTATTAGCTGGCGGCGGCTGCCGGTTCTTCCTTCTTGGTTTTTTCTTTCTTTTCTTTTTTCTTCAGTTCGTAGCCGACCATCTCGAGGATGGCCACCTTGGCTCCGTCGCCGACGCGGATGCCCGCCTGGATGATCCGCGTATAGCCGCCGGCGCGGTCCGCAAACTTCGGCGCGATCTCGCTGAACAGCTTCTGCGTGACGGCAGGCGTCATGATGTACGCCGCCGCCTGGCGCCGCGATTGCAGCGTGTCGCGTTTGCCGAGCGTGATCATCTTCTCCGCCACGGGCCGCGTGGCTTTCGCCCGCGTCAGGGTGGTGGTGATCCGCCCGTGCTCGAACAAGTTGGTCACGAGGTTTCGCAGCGTCGCGCGACGGTGCGACGGGTTGCGTCCAAGTTTTGATCCTGAATTGCGATGCCGCATCGTCTATCCCTTTATCTCGAAGGCCGAGCAGTTAGAGCCAGCCTTGAAAAATTATTGTAAGGGTCAAAAAGTTGAAGAGTCCCATTTGAACTCTTCAACTTTGAACCATAAACTATTTTTATAGTCCGACCGTATCTTCGCTAGGCGGCGGCGCCGTCTGGCTCGGCAGCGGCGGCCAGATAATCCGGCCGTGCTCATCGAACTTCATGCCCAGGCTGAGGCCCATCTTGGTCAGTATATCCTTGATCTCGTTGAGCGACTTACGGCCGAAGTTTTTGGTCTTCAGCATTTCGTTCTCGCTCTTTTGCACGAGTTCGCGGATGGTCTGAATGTTTGCGTTCTTCAAGCAGTTGTAGGAACGCACGGAAAGTTCCAGCTCTTCGACCGACCGGTCCAGATGCTCGAGGCGCGGATCGTTGGCGATTTCCTGCGGCAGTTCCGCCATCTCCGTCGGCTCTTCGAAGTTGATAAAGATGCTCATGTGATCCTTCACCAGCTTGGCGGCCAAGCCAATCGAGTCCTGCGGCGTGATTGCGCCATTGGTCCAGACTTCGATCATCAGCTTTTCGTAATCGGTCATCTGGCCGAGACGTGCCGCTTCCACCGCATAGTTGACCTTGCGCACCGGCGAGTGGACCGAGTCCACCGGAATGTAGCCAATCGGCAGATCTTCGTCGTAGTTGCGGTCCGCGGCCACATAGCCTCGGCCGTTCTTTACGCGCATCTCGATTTGCAGTTTGCCACCTTCGCTGACCGTCGCGATGTACACGCTCTTATCGAGCACCGCGAAGTCCGCGTCTTCCTCGATTTGCGCCGACGTCACCGGCCCCGGATGATCGACGTTGAAGAAAATCGTCTTCGGCAGGTCGGTGTTCAGCTTGATCGGCACTTGCTTCAGGTTCAAGATAATGTCCGTCGCATCTTCCACCACGCCGGGAATCGAAGAGAATTCGTGCAGCACTCCCTCGATCTTCACGGCCGTGATGGCAGCGCCTTCGATCGAGCTCAACAGCGCGCGCCGCAGCCCGTTTCCAACTGTAGTGCCCCATCCGCGCTCAAACGGCTGCGCGGAAAACCGCCCGTACTTCTCGGTCAAAGATTCCAGCTCAGATGCAAGTCGCTTCGGCTTTTGAAAACCCTTCCACATCGTGTTCCTTCCTTCTGGCAGCCGAACGATCGGCGGCCTAAAACCAAACTGCTTGCCCGGTACCGCCGGGCGCGGCCCGTCCGCGGCTTACTTCGAGTACAGTTCGACGATTAACTGCTCGTTGATCGGCGGTGTCTGCACGTCTTCGCGCTTCGGCAACGCCACGACCTTCGCTTTAAACTGCTCGCGGTCCTGCTCAAGCCACGGCACCGCGCTCTGGCTTTGCGCCACGTTCCGCGCTTCCAGCACCATCGCGTTCTGGTGCATCTTTTCCTTGATGGCCACTTCTTCGCCGACGGTCACGAGATACGAAGGAATGTTGACTTTCTTCCCGTTGATGCGAACGTGGCCATGCAAAACAAGCTGCCGCGCCTGCGAACGGGACGACGCCAATCCTGCGCGCCACACCACGTTGTCCAGACGCCGCTCGAGCGTAATGATCAAGTTTTCGCCCGTCGGACCCTTGGCCCGCACGGCCTTTTCAAAATACGAACGGAACTGCCTCTCGAGCAATCCGTACGTGCGCTTGACCTTCTGCTTCTCGCGCAACTGCAGGCCGTAACCCGCGACCTTGGGGCGCCGCGACTGTCCGTGCTGTCCCGGAACGAAGTTGCGCTTCTCAATCGCGCACTTCTCGGTAAAGCACCGCAGCCCCTTCAAAAATAGTTTCTGCCCTTCCCGGCGGCACAGGCGGCAGACTGCATCTCGGTGTCTTGCCAACTTCTATTCTCCCTTCCCAAAACTCTTGGTAGCACAGCCACTCCTGGCTGTGCTCTTCCGGCCCTCGCCGGACTCAATCCAAACCCGCACAGGCAAGAGTGCCTGTGCTACAAAATCAAACGCGGCGCCTTTTCGGAGGACGGCATCCATTGTGCGGAATCGGCGTCACATCGCGGATCAGTACGATGTGCAGCCCCGCCGCCGCTAGCGCGCGCACGGCAGACTCGCGTCCCGAGCCCGGCCCCTTCACGCGCACTTCCACGCTCTTCATCCCGTACTGATCGCGCGCCACACCCGCGGCAGCCAGCGAAGCCTGCTGCGCGGCGTAAGGCGTGCCCTTGCGCGAGCCTTTGAAGCCAATCGCTCCCGCGGAAGACCAGCACATTACGCGGCCATCCGTGTCCGCGATGGTGATCTGCGTGTTATTAAACGTCGCCGCCACGTAAACAATGCCGTGCGGCACGACGCGCCGTTCGCGCTTCTTCTTGAATTCTTTCTTGCGCTTTGTTGCCGCGGCCGGTTTTGCCGGCGCTGCTGTTGCGTCCGGCACCGCGCCTTTTTGTTCTTTTGCCACTGTTCACTCCGTTCCAGTTTGCAACGATTCTGAATTCTCTGCGTCGTAGGGGCACGGCGTGCCGTGCCCTACGAGCAAAAATGTTAGCCCTTCTTGCCGGTGACTTTCTTCTTCGCCGCCACTGCGCCACGCCGCGGCCCCTTCCTCGTGCGCGCGTTCGTATGCGTGCGCTGTCCGCGTACCGGAAGATTCCGGCGATGCCGGATTCCGCGATAGGCCTGAATTTCGATCAGCCGCCGGATGTTCATCTGAATCTCCTTGCGGAGATCGCCTTCCACGCGGCCTTCTTTTTCAATTTCCTGCCGGAGATGATTCACTTCATCTTCCGTCAAGTCGCGGATCTTCTTCGTGTGATCGACGCCCGCCTTCGCGGCGAGCTTCTTCGCGCGCTCCTGCCCGATGCCATAGATCGAAGTCAATCCGACCCAAAGGCGCTTCTGCGCCGGAAGGTCTACACCTGCGATGCGTGCCATTCTATCTCCTTAACCCTGGCGCTGCTTGTGCTTCGGATTGGTGCAAATGACGCGCACCACGCCACGCCGGTGAATCACTTTGCATTTGTCGCAAATCTTTTTTACCGATGCCCGTACTTTCATTGCCTTTGTCCCTCACCCCGGCCGCTCTCGGCGGCCAGCGGCTCGCCTCGGAAGGCGTGCCCTACAAACCAGGGGTTTTAGATGATGCAGCCCCATCCAAAGTCGCAAACCCTGAAATCACGGGTCTAAAGACCCGCCACTACAACACCGGCCAAAAATCCCGTCTTACTTGTAGCGATACACAATCCGGCCGCGCGTCAAATCGTAAGGCGAGAGTTCCACTGCTACTTTGTCTCCCGCCAGAATCCGGATGAAATTTTTGCGCATCTTGCCGGAAACGTGCGCCAGCACTTGATGCTTGTTTTCGAGCTCCACGCGAAACATCGCATTTGGCAGCGGCTCAATCACCGTGGCCATCACTTCTATGGCGTCCTCTTTGGAATTGCCAGAGTCGCCTTTTTCCTTTTTCTCGCGAATGGGTCTCGCCATATTCTCCTGCGTTGCCAGCGTTGGGTTAAAACCCAGTGCTGTCTTGCAACCTGCTTACGGCTACAGCGGGCGGGGCAAGCCCCGCCCCTACAAAACCTTTGCCAGATGGCCCAAAACCATTACCACGACGGGCCGGTCATTTCTTTCGGCCGCGTCAGAATCAGCGGCCCGTTCGCTGTGACCGCTACCGTGTGCTCAAAGTGCGCCGAGGGGCTGCCGTCCGCCGTTTCCGCCACCCACTCATCTCGCATGCGAACTTCCGGCCGGCCCGCATTGACCATCGGCTCGACGGCGATGACCATGCCTTCTTGCAACCGCGCGCCGCGTCCCTCTTCGCCGTAGTTCGGCAGATTGGGTTCGTCGTGCATCTTTGTGCCGATGCCATGCCCGACAAATTCTCGCACCACCGAATACCCGTGCTGCTCGACCCAACTCTGCACCGCGTAGCCGACATCGCCGAGGCGTTTGCCGGGCCGCATCTTGTCAATCGCGCGGTCCAGCGATTCGCGGGTTACATCCAGCAGCTTCTGCACTTCCGGCCGAATCCTGCCGACTGGAACAGTGACCGCCGAATCCGCGAAATATCCGTCCACTTCCATCCCGAAGTCGATCGAGACGATGTCACCCTCGCGCAACTTCCGCTTCGGCGACGGAATTCCGTGAACAATCTCGCTGTTCACCGAGGTGCATAGCGAACAAGGATAACCACGGTACCCCTTGAACGCCGGCTTGCCCGGTTTGCCGGCGATTTTTTCCTCGGCAAACTTCTCGAGGTCCATCGTCGTCAGTCCCGGCCGCACCATCTCCCGGAGCCCCGTCAAAATCTCGTGCACGATGAGCCCGGCGCGGTGCATCTTCTCCAGCTCTTCGGCACTGCGCAGATGAATCGCCATCGTTTCTACTAGCGGCCTTCCCGGGCTGACTAATGCTTGCCGCGCGCGTGGTGCAGACTCCGCCAAATCTGCTGTTCCACTTCTTCCACGCTCTTCGAGGCGTCCACATCGTGAAGCAGACCCAGCCTCCGGTAATACGCGGCCAAAGGCTCCGTCTGTTTCTCGTAAGCCCGCAACCGCGGCCCCACAATTTCTTCCCGGTCGTCCGGCCGCTGCAAAAGCTCGCCGCCGTCGTTGTCGCAGCGTCCTTCGGCCTTCGGCGGGCACTCGAAGAGATTATAAATCTCTCCGCCTGTCTTGCACGTTCGCCGGCCGGTAATGCGCCGCAGGATAAGCGCCGTATCGATCAGCAGATGAATCACGAACGGCCGCCGATACCCATGCTGCTTCAACAACTCGCCCAGATACTGCGCCTGAGCGACGGTTCGCGGAAACCCGTCGAACACAAAACCATGCGAGCAATCCGGCCGTTCGATGCGTTCCGCGACGATCTTGAGCACCAGCGAATCCGAAACAAGCTCGCCGCGCTCCATGATCGGCTTGGCCTTCGCTCCAAGCGGCGTGCCGTTGGCTACGTGCTCCCGCAGCATGTCGCCCGTCGAAAGGTGCGGCACCGAATACTTGCCCGCAAGCTTTTTCGCTTGCGTGCCTTTCCCCGCGCCAGGAGGCCCGAGAAAAATCACGGCGCGATTGAGCTCTTCCGCGGGCCGCTTTTCCGGCACCACTGGGCTCGTCGCCATGCTGTTACCGCCGGCCGCGCAACCGGCCCTTTCGAGCAAAGCCTTCGTAATTCCGCATGACCAGCTGCGCTTCCAACTGCTGAACGGTGTCCATGGCCACGCCGACTACGATCAAAAGCGACGTGCCGCCGAAATAAAACTGCACGCCCAAACCCTTTAGAAACCACACCGGGAAGTGGCGATCGAACCAGGAACCGATGCCCCAGCCGAGATGGTCAAGATGAATACCCGCGATCATCCATTCCGGCAGCAAACAAACGATCGCCAGATAAACCGCGCCGATAAACGTCAGCCGCTTCAAAATCTTGCTGACATGCTCGGACGTGTTGCGCCCCGGCCGGATTCCGGGGATAAAACCGCCGTTCTTGCGCATGTTGTCCGCAAGCTCCGTGGGATTGAACACAATCCCCACGTAGAAGAACGAGAACAACAAAATCATCGTGATGTACACGACGGTGTACAGCGGCTCGCCCCATGCGAGGCGTTCCTTAATGGTGTTCAGAAACGCCCAGCGCGTGCCCATCATCAACGCAGCCGTGGCGGGAAACGCCAGAAGCGAACTCGCGAAAATCGGCGGAATCACGCCGCCGGAATTGACGCGCAACGGCAGGTAGGATGACTGCCCGCCCATCACGCGGCGGCCAATGACGCGCTTGGCATACTGCACCGGAATGCGCCGCTGTCCACCTTCCACAAACACGATAAACGCCACCACCGCGACCATCAAGGCAATCAGGAAAATCAACGCCAGCCCGGTGAACGGCCCCCATGCGGATGTTCTTGCCTTGGTAACCAGGTCATCGACGGCGCGCGGCAAACCCACCACAATGCCGACAAAAATGATCAGCGACATTCCATTGCCGATGCCGCGTTCACTAATCTGTTCGCCGAGCCACATGATGAACGCCGAGCCGGTCGTGAGCGTCAGGATGGTCATCAAAGTAAAGCCAATTCCCGGATGATAGACCAGCGACTGGCCGCTCATATTCGTGGCTTGCAACGTCGAAGCGATCGTCAGCGACTGGATCACGCTCAGAACGATGGTCAGATACCGCGTGTATTGCGTGATCTTGCGGCGTCCAAGCTCGCCCTCTTTTTGCAGCCGCTCGAGATACGGAAAAACCACCTGCATCAACTGCAGGATGATGGATGCCGTGATGTACGGCATAATGCCCAAAGCGAAAATCGTGAGCTTGCGGAAACTGCCGCCGCTGAAAAGATCGAAGATGCCCAGAACCGATCCCTGCGCCTGCTTGAACATTTCCGCCAACACGTCCGCGTTGATGCCGGGTGTCGGAATGTGCGCGCCGATGCGGTAAACGGCCAGCAGAGCCAGCGTAAACAGCACGCGGTTCCGCAAGTCCGGAATGCGGAACATGTTCTTGAGAGCTTCGACGAATCGTTTCATACGTTTACCCTGCGATTCCCCGTTACGCTACAACACCACGCTACAAAGTTACGCTACAACCTCAAACGTGCCGCCCGCTTTGGTAATCTTGTCCTTGGCTGAAGCGCTAAAGGCATGGGCGTGAATCGCCAGCTTGGTCTTCAGTTCGCCATCGCCCAAAACCTTGATCGGATCGGTTACCCGGCGCACAAAGCCATGCGCGCGAAGCAAATCCGGGGTCACCGTCTCGCCTTCCGGAAAAACATTCAGCTCTTCCAGATTTACGACCGAGTACGTCACGCCGAACGGATTATGAAAGCCGCGCTTCGGCATGCGGCGGTGCAGCGGCATCTGGCCGCCCTCAAATCCGCGCCGGCGAGAGTAGCCGCGGCGGGACTTCTGTCCCTTGTCACCGGAACCCGAGGTCTTGCCCAGTTTCGAGCCGATGCCACGGCCGACGCGCACTTTGCGGTGCCGCGAGCCTTTCGGCGGTTTTAAATTCGACAAGCTGAACGTCGCTTTGTGCGGCGCAGCGCTCTTGGCGGCTTTGCGGCCGCGGGAAACTTTTTTTGCCATCGCTTTACTCCACCACTTCCACGAGGTGCCGCACTTTGTGGATCATGCCACGCACTGCGGGCGTGTCCTCGCGCTCGACAACCTGATGCATTCTCCGCAGTCCAAGACCACGGATAGTTTGGCGCATGTCATCGGTGCAGCTGATGAAGCTCACCACCCACTTCACCTTGACCTTGCCGCCCTTGCCTTTGCCGATTCTCTCGACACTTGATTTTTTCTTGGTGGCCATTAGCTGTTCTCACCCGCAGCCACCTTTTGATAACGGCCGCTGATTTCGTCGATGGTCTTGGAACGCGTCTCGGCGACTTGCGCCGCGTCTTTGAGGCCGAGCAGCGCGGCGAATGTGGCTTTGACCACATTGTGCGGGTTTGAGGTGCCGAGCGACTTGGTCAACACGTTGCTAATTCCCGCTACCTGCATCACTTTGCGCACGGGGCCGCCGGCAATGACGCCCGTGCCGTCCGGAGCGGGCTTCAGCAGCACTTGCGCCGAGCCGTAACGTCCGAGCACCTGATGCGGGATGGTGGTGCCCTTCAAGTTCAGCTTGATCAAATTCTTTTTGGCCTGCTCGATTGCTTTCTTGATGGCCATGGGAACTTCACGGGCTTTTCCCATTCCAAAGCCGGCATGGCCGTGGCTGTCGCCAACGACTACCAGCGCGGAAAAGCTGAGATTCTTGCCGCCCTTCACGACTTTGGTGACGCGGTTGATGGCGATCACGTCGTCTTTCAAATCAGAAAGATTGACCGCCAGAAGCCTGCGTACCGCTAAACTGTCTCGCAAAATTTGCTTCGACATAGGCTTAGAACTTTAACCCCGCTTCCCGCGCCGCATCGGCGAGCGCCTTGACGCGGCCGTGATACTTGTAACCGCCGCGGTCGAACACTACTTTCACCAGTCCAGCAGCTTTGGCGCGTTCGGCAATGGCCTTGCCGATCACTTTGGCTGCCGCAATGTTTCCGCCACCCTTTAAATTCTTTTTGGTTTCGCCATCCACGGAACTTGCGGAGACCAAAGTTTTTCCGGTGCGGTCGTCGATCACCTGCGCGTAGATGTGTCCCAAAGAGCGGTAAACGCAAAGACGCGGGCGCTCCGTGGTGCCTTCGACGCGCTGGCGGACGCGCTCGTGAACGCGAAGGCGGTGCAGATTTTTCGATAGTTTGCGAACTCTTGCCGATGCCACTGTTTCTTCTCCTCGATAACTCTGGCCGCCAAGCGGCCAAAAAAACTATGCCGTGCCGCCGGCCTTTGCTCCAGCCTTGCCGGCCTTTTTCTTCAGACGCTCGCCGGTGATGCGCACGCCCTTTTGCTTGTATGGGTCGGGCGGACGCAGTGCGCGAAGGTCGGCGGCCACTTGTCCGACTTTGCCCTTGTCCGCGCCGCTGACGACGATGTGCGTCTGTTTGTCCACGGTGATCTGAATTCCTTCGGGAACCGGGAACTCGATGGGGTGCGATTTGCCGAGCGCGAACGCGACGATTTTGCCCTTAAGCTCGGCGCGGTAGCCAACGCCAACGATGTCCAAGTCCTTTTTGAAACCAAGCGTGACGCCGTGAACGGCGTTGGCAACGAGAGCGCGCGCGAGTCCGTGAAGCGCGCGGTGATCTTCGGTGTCGCGAAGCGCGGTCAGCACGGCGTCTTTTTGCTCGAACGTAATGCCGTGCGGCAGCGGCACAATGAGCTTGCCCTTGGGTCCTTGCACGTCGACATGACCAGGGTGCAGCGCGATTTTTACGCCTGCGGGAACTGGAATTGGTTTGCGTCCGATACGTGACATCTGTTCGTCCTTATCTCCGAAAGCTCGAATCGTTTCGTTTACATCTTGCTGAAAGCGGGCACGGCGTGCCGTGCCCCTACAACCGAATTACCAAACTTCGCAAAGAATTTCGCCGCCTACTTTGGCTTTGCGGGCGGAACGTCCGCTCATCAAACCCTTTGGCGTCGTCAAAATGTTGATGCCCAGCCCGCCAACGACAGGGCGGATATCTGTTACGCCCAGATAGCGGCGCGAGCCGGGGCGCGAAATGCGCTTAACGCCGGAAATGACGCTGCGGCGGTCCGGCGTGTATTTCAGGAAAACGCGCAACATTTTGCGTGTCTTGTTTTCATCCACCATTTTGAAGGTTGAGATGTAGCCCTCTTCCTTCAGAATGCGGGCGATTTCCGCTTTGAGCTTCGACGCAGGCACGTCCACGCGCTGGTGCTTGGCGGCCGCGGCATTGCGAATGCGCGTCAAAAAATCGGCTATGGGATCCGTTTGCATCTTTTCTCCTGTTATGGCGCCGCTTGCCGCAGCGACTACCAGCTCGCTTTCACGACGCCGGGAATTTCTCCCTTGAGCGCCATACCGCGAAAACAGATGCGGCACATCTGGAACTTGCGGATATACCCGCGGGCACGGCCACAAACGCGGCAGCGGTTGCGAACGCGCACCTTGAATTTCGGTTTCTTGTGCGTCTTTGCGATTTTTGCCAGGCGTGCCATTTATTGCGCTCCTCCAGGAACGCGGAGAGGAACTCCGAGACCTTTTAGAAGCTCGCGGCCTTCCTCGTCGTTCTTTGCGGTCGTCGTCAGCGTGACGTTCATGCCCTTGATTTTGTCCACGCGGGTGTAATCGATTTCCGGAAACACGAGCTGGTCTCGCAGGCCCATGGTGTAGTTGCCGCGCCCGTCGAAAGCATTCGAAGGAAGCCCGCGAAAATCGCGGACACGAGGCAGAACCACGTTGCAGAGGCGGTCGAGAAACTCGTACATTTTTTCTCCGCGCAGCGTCACCGCGCACCCAATCGGCATGCCTTTGCGGATTTTGAAGTTGGCGATGGATTTTTTGGCGCGTGTGATGATCGCTTTTTGTCCGGTGATTTGGCCGAGCTCGACCGCGGCGGTATCCAACAGCTTGGCGTTCTGACTGGCTTCGCCGAGGCCGATGTTGACCGTGATCTTCTGCAGTTTCGGAACGGCCATCTTATTTTCCCATCCAAAGCGCTTCATCAGCGCCGGCACCGTCTCGCTGCTGTATTTTTCGTGTAATCGCGTCTTCATTTCTCGTCTCTGCCTTGTCCTTGATCTCTACTTATCGGATCTTACTTATCGATCGTGGTGCCGCAACGGCGGCAGGCACGCACTTTCGTTCCGTCCGGAAGAACGTTGTGACCCGTGCGCGTATGCTTGCCGCAGCTGGGGCAAACGATCATCACATTCGAAACGTTGACCGGGCCTTCTTTTTCGACGATGCCGCCCTTGATATTTTTCCCCGGGTTCGGCCGCGTGTGGCGCTTGATGATCGAAGCATGCTCGACCACCACGGTATTTTTCTTGGCGTTGATCGAGAGCACGCGGCCCGTCTTGCCCGCATCGCGTCCGGCGATGATTCTCACCTGGTCGCCCTTGCGGATGCTGATGGTGTGCCGCTCGGCTCTTTCATGTCGCAGTGTCATTGCTTACCAAACCTCCGGAGCCAGCGAGACAATCTTGGAGAATTTTTTGTCGCGCAGCTCTCTTGCCACCGGGCCAAACACGCGCGTTCCCACGGGTTCGCCCGCTTCGTTGATCAAAACCGCGGCGTTGTCGTCAAACCGGATGTACGTGCCATCCTTGCGGCGCCGCTCTTTCCGCATTCGAACAATCACGGCCTTGACGACCGTACCCTTCTTTACCTGGCTCTCGGGTGTCGCTTCTTTTACCGACGCGGTGATGACGTCGCCGAGTCCCGCTTGAAGTCCAGCGTCGCCGCCCACAGGCATAATGCACATCAGCTTCCGCGCGCCGGAATTGTCGGCTACCGTCAGCCAGGTTCGCATCTGAATCATCGTGTGCTCCCCTGTCCCGTTTACTGGGCTGACGCGTTCCGCGTCAGCACTTCCTTCAGCCGCCAGCGCTTCAGGCGGGAAAGCGGCCGCGAAGCCACAATCCTCACCGTGTCGCCCTGTTTCGCCGCACGCTGTTCATCGTGAGCGTAAAATTTCTTGGTGATGCGCACCACGCGGTGATACTTGGGGTGCTGAACCAGGCGTATGACTTCGACGACGATGGTCTTTTCCATCTTCGCGCTGGTTACTTTGCCGGTGAGTATAGTGCGCTCGCCTCGGGTTTCGGTGTTCGTTGCTGTTGCCGCTGGTGTTTCGGTTGTCATTACGCCTTCCCTGCTGCTTGCGACTTCGAGGCCGCCGATATCTCTTGGGCGCGGAGAAGGGTCTTCACGCGCGCTAGATCTTTTTTCGATTCACGCAGGCGCTTGAGCGCTTCCGCCTGTCCGGTCGAGAGCTGAAACTTCAACCGGAAAATTTGCTCGGTCAGCTCTTTTTGCTGAGCTTCAAGCTCGTTGACGCCTGCTTCGCGAATTTTTTCAATGCGTCTCGGCATAATTACAAGCTTCCCGCGCGAGTGATGAACTTCGTGGGAATCGGCAGCTTGTGCGCCGCCAGACCCATGGCTTGTTTGGCTGTGACTTCGTCCACGCCGGACATTTCGAACATGATGCGGCCGGGCTTTACGACCGCGACCCACTTCTCCGGTGCGCCTTTGCCTTTACCCATGCGGGTTTCCGCGGGCTTCTTGGTAAAAGGCTTGTCCGGAAAAATGCGAATCCAAAGTTTGCCGCCGCGCTTGATGAAGCGCGTGATGGCTACACGCGAAGCCTCGATTTGGCGGTCGGTGATCCAAGCCGCTTCCATGGCTTTCAACCCGTAATCGCCAAAAGCAAGATCGCCGCCGCGCCAGGCTTTGCCGTTGCGCCGGCCGCGCATCTGCTTCCGGTACTTCACTTTCTTGGGCATCAACATCGCTGTGTTCTCGCTTCCCTAATCTCGTCGGCCGCTGTGCGGCCCGTTTGAAAACTTACGTACTATGCCGCGACGACTGCGTCGCGTTCCTTTTGGACCTTCGAAGCGCGCTTCGGAACGTTCTCGCCTTGGTAGACCCAGCACTTCACACCAATCACGCCGTAGGTTGTTTGCGCTTCCGCGGTGCCGTAGTCGATGTCCGCACGCAACGTCTGCAACGGGAGCCGCCCCTGCAGATACCATTCTTTGCGGGCGATTTCCGCGCCGTTCAAACGCCCGGCAACACGCACTTTGATGCCCTTGCAGCCAAAACGAAGCGCAGAGTCCACGGCTTTGCGCATGGCGCGCCGAAAAGCCACGCGCTTTTCGAGCTGCAACGCGATCGATTCGGCCACAAGCTGCGCATCCAGCTCCGGACGATGCACTTCCTGAATGTCTATGTGCACTTCGCGCTTGGTGCGCTTCTGCACCTCCTGCTTCAGCTTGTCGATTTCCGCGCCTTTGCGCCCGATGATGATGCCCGGCCGCGCCGTGAAGATGCGCACGACGAGCTTGTTAGCGGCGCGCTCGATCTCAATGGAGCTGATACCCGCGCTTTTAAGCTTATCCTTCAGCTCGCGGCGCAGCTTCACGTCTTCGTGAAGAAGATCGGCATAGTCGCGGTCGGCATACCAGCGCGATTTCCACGGCTTGTTATAACCGAGGCGAAATCCATAAGGGTGTGTCTTCTGTCCCATTACTTCTTCCCCTTTTTCGGCGGCGTGCGTTTGCCGGTCAAAGCCTTGCGTACGCGCCGGATTGTTCCGCGCGCGCCCTTATGCGCTTCGGCTTCGGCCAGGTTTGACGCCACGCGCTCGGCAGCCGCGACGTGATGCTCGGCAACGCCGACCCACAAATGCGCCGTGCGCTTCTGATAACGGAACGCGCGACCCATCGGCGCCGGACGAATCCGCTTCCAGCGTGCGCCTTCATTCACATAGCAAGTCGAAACAAACAGCTGATCGACATCGAGCGGCGAACCGGAATCCTCCGCTTTGCGCTCAGCATTAGCGATGGCGCTGCGCAACACTTTTTCAATGTGCTTCCCCGCCCGCTTCGGCGTGTAGCGCAGCGTCTGCAATGCGTCTTGCGCTTTCGCCCCGCGGATCAAGTCCATCACAAGACGCGCTTTTTGCGGCGACATCCGCACGTGCCTTGCCAGCGCGTGCGCTTCAATCGTTCCTGCGGTTTGTGTCTGTACATCAGCCATAACTATGCCTTCGGCGCCGGAGCTGCGCCGCCTCCTGCTGGTGCCGCGCCTGTACCCGGTGCCGCGCCGCCTGCCGGAGCCGCGCCCGCGGCCCGCTCGAGCGCCGCCTTGACGGCGTGACCTTTGAAGGTACGCGTCGGCGAAAACTCGCCCAGCTTGTGCCCGATCATCTGCTCGGTCACATACACGGGAATGAATTTCTTTCCGTTGTGCACGGCGATGGTGTGCCCGATCATTTCCGGCACGATCGTCGAGCGCCGCGACCAGGTCTTCACAACTTTCTTTTCGTTCCGCGTGTTCAGCCCTTCGACTTTTTCACGCAGGTGGCCATCCACAAACGGCCCTTTTTTCAGTGAGCGTGCCATCGATTCCCTATTCCTCCACTCGGCGCAAGCGGCCCCACGGCGCGCGCCGCATCTTCTTGAATCCCCGCACGGGCCCCGGAACGCGGTGCGATCTTGGACAAAACGGGCACACAAACCGCGTGCCTTGCGCGTTCGGAATCCGCTCTACAATTACCGCCCAGCCCGGCTTGCACAGCTTGTACAGAACCGGTTCCGGCGGTGGTACAACTACTTTCCCTGTTGGCCGCGCGGGCTTCGTGCTCTTTGCCGCTGCGCGCTTTGTTGCGCTCTTTGCGGGCCGGGCCGAGCGCTTCGCCGCCGCTCGCCGTATCGATCCCCGCCGTCCTGCTGTTCGTGTCGTTCGTGTTGCTCTCATCGCGTTTGCTCTCACCGGGCCGCTCTGCCATCACCGCCCAGCTTCTAGCGTTTGCTGCGTCACGCTCGTTCGTTTGCTTCCGTTACTTCCTTCTCTCCACAATGTTGCGGTCCGTACGCTTGTTGTTGCGCGTCTTCTTGCCCAACGTGGGAAAAGCCCAAGGCGTTTGCGGGTGATTGCCCTTCACTTTGCCTTCACCGCCGCCGTGCGGATGATCCACAGGGTTCATGGCCACGCCGCGAACGGTTGGCTTGATACCACGCCAGCGCGTGCGGCCCGCTTTGCCAAAGGTCTCATTCTCATGGTCGAGGTTGCCCACCTGACCGACCGTCGCCATGCATTCCAGAGAAAACTTGCGGACTTCGCCGGAAGGCAGCTTTACCAAAGCAATGTCGCCTTCCTTGCTCAAGAGCTGCGCCGAGCCGCCTGCCGAGCGAACCACTTGGCCGCCGCGCCCGGGATTCAGCTCCAGGTTGTGCACCATCGTGCCGGGAGGAATGTGCTTGATCTGCAGCGCATTGCCCGGAAGGATGTCCGCGCCTTCGCCGGTTGAAACCGTCGCACCGACTTCAAGGCCCACGGGGTGCAAGATGTAGCGCTTGTCGCCGTCGGCGTAGTGCAAGAGCGCAAGATTGGCGCTGCGGTTCGGGTCGTACTCGATCGCCGCCACTTTCGCCGGAACGCCCACTTTGTCGCGGCTAAAATCCACTTTGCGGTATTGCTTCTTGTGCCCGCCGCCGCGATGCCAGACCACGATCTCGCCGTGGTTGTTGCGGCCGCCCGAACGCTTCTTCGGCTCGAGCAAAGCCTTTTCCGGCTCTTGCTTCGTGATGTGGCTCTTGTCCACGACGGTGATAAACCGCCGCGAAGCCGTATATGGATTAAAGCTCTTCAGTCCCATCGCCGCCTCTTACCTTCTTACGTAATCTCTTTTGCTCGCCGGGCCCGGGTGCTACAGATTCTCCGCGTACTCGATCATTTTTTCGTCTTTGGCGAGCTTCACGTACGCTTTCTTCCAATCACGCCGGTAGCCTTCGCTCTGACCGCGGCGGCGCATTTTGCCGACATAATTCGCCGTGCGCACAGCGGCGACTTTCACTTTGAAAATCTGCTGAACCGCTTCCTTGATCTGCGTCTTCGTCGCGTTTGCGGAAACTTCAAACACCACGGTGTGCTGTGTTTCTTTTACACCCAGGCCTTTTTCCGTGATGATCGGCCTGCGAATGATTTGATAGTGCGGGGCAGACATGATTTATTCCTTCCCCTTTTTCTTGGCCGGTTTTTTTGCGGCTTTCTTGGCTGCCGGCTTCGCTTTTTTCACTGCCGCCTTTGCTTTCGGCGCCGCTGCTTTCTTCGCCGGAGCGGCTGCGGGCGCGATCGTTTCCACGTCCGGAACGACGACCGGACGCTTTTCCGGATCGAGCGTGTGGCTCAGCCGCACTACGGAATCCTTAGAGAGAACCACCAAGTCGTGCTTCAGCACGTCGTAAACATGCAGAACGTGCGGAGCGGCAATCTTCACACCTTCCAGATTGCGGCTGGCGAGTTCCAGGTTGCGGTTTTCGCCATGCGAGACGAGCAAAGCCGACTTGCTGCCGTTTAGCTTGCCGAGTGTTTCGCGCAAGCCCTTGGTCTTGTGTGTTTCGAGATCGAGGGCATCCACGACAGTCAATTTTTGTTCCGCTAGCTTCGCGGACAGCGCGGAGCGCAGCGCACCGAGCAGCATTTTCTTCGGCAATGCGTAGCTGTAATCGCGCGGTTTGGGTCCGTGAACCGTTCCGCCATGGCGCCACAAAGGAGAACGAATCGAGCCGACACGCGCGCGGCCAGTGCCTTTTTGCCGCCACAACTTGCGTCCCGCGCCGCTTACTTCGCTCTTATCCTTGGTCTTGTGAGTGCCCGAGCGAATCTCGCGCTGATACCATCGCGTCGCCTCGTGCAGCAGGTACGGATTCACCTTCGCGCCAAAAATCGCGTCGGCGAGTTCCACTTCGCCCACTTTCTTGCCACTCAAATTGACTACGTCCACGACCGGCATAATTTCGCGTCCTTATTCAAACTCGACAAAGTATTACTGCGCTTACTTCTTTTTGCGCGTCTTACTGATAAAAATGTACGTTCCGCTTGGCCCCGGCACGGATCCCCGCACGAGCAGCAGGTTTTCGTCCGTATCCACTTTCACGACTTTCAAATTCTTCGCCGTCACTTGCGCGTTGCCCATGTGACCCGGAAAGTGCTGGTTCTTCCAAACACGCGACGGAAACGAACTGCCGCCAATGCCGCCCGGCGCGCGGTGAAACATCGAGCCATGCGTGGCATCGCCGCCCGCGTAATGCCATCGCTTCACGCCGCCCGCAAAACCCTTTCCTTTGCTAACGCCGCTTACATCCACGAGTTCGCCCGCTTTGAAATTCTCCACGAGCACGCGGTCGCCAACTTTCGTTTCGTCTTTCGACTCTTCGATGCGCACTTCCTGTAGCACTTTCATCGGTGCCACACCGGCCTTCTTGAAATGCCCGGTCATGGCTTTATTTACGCGCTGCGGCTTGACGAATTCCACGAGCCCCAGTTGCGCGGCTTCGTAGCCATCGTTTTCTTTGGTCCGGCGCTGCACTACGACGCACGGCCCGGCTTGCAGCACAGTGCATCCGACGAGCGTGCCGTCGGTCTGGAAAATCTGCGTCATGCCCAGCTTGATTCCGATAATCCCGTTGACCGCCATTGCCTCGTCTCTCTCTTTCGCAGCTTGCCTTGTTGCTGGTATTGGCTGCGTCCTGCTCAAGATGCCGGGCTAAAGCCCGGCCACTACAAAAACCTCTTACTTAACTGCGTGACCGAACGCCTTGATTTCCACGTCCACTCCGGGCGGAAGATCGAGCTTCATCAACGCGTCCACGGTGTCCGGTGTGGGTTCGAGGATGTCAATCAGCCGCTTGTGCGTGCGCATTTCAAACTGTTCGCGCGATTTCTTGTCCACGTGCGGCGACCTCAGCACCGTCCAGCGATTGATTGTGGTGGGCAAAGGAATCGGCCCGGCAACTTCCGCGCCAGTGCGCTTCGCGGTCTCCACAATTTCCTTCGTAGACTGGTCCAGAATGCGGTGGTCGTACGCTTTCAAACGAATGCGAATTTTGTCGCCTTGTCTCATTTATGTGTTCCAAAATCCTCTCTGAATCCGATTACTCAATGATTTCCGTTACCGCGCCGGCTCCGACGGTGTGGCCGCCTTCGCGGATCGCGAAGCGCAAGCCCTTTTCCAAGGCTACCGGAGTGATCAGCGACACTTCGCAGCTTACGTTGTCGCCAGGCATCACCATCTCGACGCCTGTCGGCAGCTTCACATCGCCCGTCACGTCCGTCGTCCGGAAGTAAAATTGCGGCCGATAACCCGTGAAAAACGGCGTGTGCCGTCCGCCTTCTTCCTTCGTCAGTACGTACGCTTCCGCCTTGAACTTCGTGTGCGGCGTGATCGAGCCTGGCTTGCAAACTACTTGTCCGCGTTCGACATCGTCTTTTTCCGTGCCGCGCAGGAGCAAACCAACGTTGTCTCCCGCAAGCCCTTCGTCCAGCAATTTGCGGAACATTTCCACTCCCGTCACGACTTTCTTCTGTGTCGGACGGAATCCCACGATCTCGATTTCTTCGCCAACCTTCACTTTGCCGCGCTCGACTCGGCCTGTAACCACTGTTCCGCGGCCCGAAAT
>Ga0185299_10002745_pt1 | contig 25921 bp, 25 predicted proteins | sample PaiPotPPA55metaG_FD_128002 | JGI IMG/M metagenome (GOLD analysis project Ga0185299, IMG submission 128002) | Iron sulfur acid spring bacterial and archeal communities from Banff, Canada, to study Microbial Dark Matter (Phase II) - Paint Pots PPA... ...
CTGCAGGCCGTCCTCCGGCATCATCCTCCCGGTGGCAAGATAGCGCTCGCAACTCCAGTCGAACGGGTGCCAATCGAATTGAAATCCGAAGCGCTTGCCGGCCGCTTCGACGACGCGGATTCCTTCGGGGACGACTTCCCTGCCGATGCCGTCACCTGCGATGACTGCGATTTTGAACGTTTTCATCATTCCATTATGCCGTCTATTGAGATCGTTGCTTAGCAGCGGAACGCCGAAGCCTTCCCGTTCTGGGAACTGGGCCTTGGGTGCGTGGCGCGAGCGCTAGCAATTCTAGTTAACACTTCACCCCCACCCCCCACCCTTTTTTGTAAGTGCGGATTCTAAAGGACTTTAAACCCTGTGTTTTTGGATCTGCGGATTCTAAACGAGTTACGCGGCTATTTTTCGGAAGTGCGGATTCTAAAGGGCTTACGGTTGGAAAGGGTTTTAGCGGCTGAATGTTAGAGGCACCGAGGCATGTGCGAAGCGTTCGCATTACTATTTGATATAACACGAATGAGTATACCATAATGATAACAACCTTGTCAAGGACCAATTCGGGACGAGAGCGTCACAAGATGAACGCCAAGCTGAAGAAATTGGTCGATTTGGATGGATGTGGAGGAGTAAAAGGAAAAGTCGACCCGAAGAGACAGCACCAAAAACCGAACTTGGGCCACCCTGCGCGTCAGTTCAGACTGTGAGCGATAGCACCCTTAGAAACGAATGGTGCGGCACCCAAGATTCCGGCATACACCATGCTCACGCGCCGGAGTTGGGGCGGTAGGCTCCTATCAGTCCTGCGATCAGGACGGCAAGGTACAGGACGCCAAGGATAGCTTCGAGGAGAGAAAAGGAACGTGCTTGAGACGAGACAGGAGTAATGCCAGCAGCGCCGAGCGAAGTCATGGTGGCGAAACTGTAGTAAATGAAGTCGAAGCGATCGGGAACGTTATGGAGGTTAGTGCGCGGATCCAGATAAAAGGCGTTTGGCTGGAACGCGGCTACCAATCCGTAGACGCTGGCAAAAGTGAAGCCTACCAACAGATAAATGCACAGGGCCCCAAAAATGGTTTCCGAGGTTGGCTGCTGCGCAGCAAGCACGTGGCGGAAAATAACCACGACAATCACCACGTCAAAAACAAGGGTCAGGACAAAGTTGAATATGGAAAATGAGTTTGCGTTGAGTTTGGGAAGTACGATGCGCTCGAATAAAGCCGGAATCGCAAGCACGATGGCAAAGATGAGCAGGCTCCTGTGAAGCTTGGCTGCATACACGCTAACTACAATGGCGAAGCTTCCGATAACGCGAAATGCGTAGGAACCGAAGTGGCTGGCTTCGGCATAGGGAAATAGAATGAGCGTCGCCAAAAGAAAAACGAAGAGCAAAAAGAATCTGTGGCGGGCGAGAGCCGACTCGTGCTCAGAGTGAATTGCGTGCATCATGAAAGCGTGCAAAACTCCGTCGCCGATGGTACACCTCTTCTGCAAGAGCGGTGGATTACTTCCGATTGGCCCGTTACTCGGCTGCAATTGCCAAGGTGTCAGTAATCGCCACATCTCAAACTTCATGACTAGGACGAAGGTGTCGGCGAACATCCTTTAACAACAACACTTCCAAAAATTTAGCAAAACAAAACATTTTGACCTTCCTCAGCATCAACACTTGTAGGGAGTAATGGTGCGGAACCCCGGAAATGCAGTTTGCAAAGCATGCGGTTTTGCTCCCCCATGAGGCTAGCAAGGCAGGGGATTGAGAGAACTACTTTGGCAGCATTCAGTACGTTTCGCCGCTCGCCCGCTGTTGCGGGATTCGCAGTTTTAACTCTGGTGATGACCGGAGCCGCCTCCGTAATTCGTGCGCAGCAGGACACGGCGATTGCTAATGGCGAGCTAACGCATTCCGCTTTGCCACCATCTTCAGCCAGGCAATCTACTCAAGACTTGGGTGCGCTCGGGAAGCGCATTTTCCACGACACGCCGAACGAGGCAAGTCTCTACGTCGGAGCTCGCCTGGCTTGCAACAGTTGCCACCTAAACGACGGCACCACTCCGTATGCCGCTCCCATGACCGGAATCGCACCGCTGTTTCCAGAGTTCAGTCAGCGCGCCAAACGAATGATTTCTCTGAGAGACCGCATCGACGAATGTTTTATCCGCAGTGAAAATGGGCGCCCGCTTCCGGAAAACGGAAAAGAAATGACGACGCTGGTCGCCTACATCGAATCTCTATCCGGGCAGAATGATGGCGGTGCAGAGCCTTCTGGCCGTGGCCTCGTGGAACTTCCAGCCCTGAGCGGTAGTTCGCAGAGAGGAGGAGCGATATTCGCGGCCCAGTGCGCCGCGTGTCACGGCTCCGAGGGGAACGGCGTCGGTTCGGCGATCCCTCCGCTCTGGGGTCCGGAATCATTTAACGATGGGGCTGGCATGTACGGGATAGAAAACATGGCCGCTTTTGTGGTCAGGAATGATGCCGCCGGCGAGTCCGAGGTCGCTGACGCCGCAGCAGGCGTTCGACGTATCTTCTATATCCACACCAAGCCGCGCCCCAAATACAATCCGGCATTCGACAAATACTAATTCGACGCCTTCGGGCGGTTTTGCGAACACTGAAAGTTCGCCTTCTCCAGCCACTCGCAGAAACCGGGGACAGACGAATGCGTCCCCAGACCGATGGGCTGCCGCTTCTCCGATCGGGTCTTTCGATAGCGCCCTCATGCGAGCCAGCCTGCCCCCGGCGTCCGTCCACAAGTCCACTCGCTTTTGCACAGTTGTTCTGAGCGGACATCAGGTATGCGGACGTCATGTATGCAACCTTAGATTCTGCTTTCCTCCGCGCAATCATGATTAGTACGTTAGCGTACATGAATGAAATAGCTAATTCAGGGTAATATTAATGCGAGAATGTCGGTTTGACGCGGAGCGGTGGCTATGAAAAGACGCATTATGCGGAATTGGCGGGATTTGTGCGAGGAAGCCCAAGTAGAAGAAGATCCTAGAAAATTCCAAAAACTGGCCGAGCAAATCGCTCGAATTCTCTGCGACCAACTAGCCCATTTGAAAACCCGCCAGGCCAAAGCGGAAAGAATTCGTTGACGAAAGGCTTAACAGTCCGATTGAAATTAGTAGACTTGAACACGAGGCTATCGAAGCTGTCCGGCTCAAGCTCGCCAACCTAAGAGCCAGGCCGGTCGAACTCGTTAAGTTGGCCGTGGTCGCTGGGGATACACTAACTTAGTTCGGCCCCACTATTTCTGCCAGCCGTCCCAAAGACTCTCTATCTCCCGCGCTTGCATCCTTCATACTGTCGTGGCTATCGAGTTTGTTTCGAAGCTCTTTATTGCTTCGGCTTCGGTATCGAAGACGCTAAAAACGGTTAGGAGCCTCGTGAGTTGAAGCACGTGGTGGAACTTGTTGCCCAAATTGGACAAATGCAGCGCTGCGCCCTGTTTTTTGGCGCTGACGTGCGCGGCGACCAAGATGCCCAAACCCGCGCTGTCGATATACGTCACGTTCGACATGTCGAGAACAATCCGCTTTTTTCCTGCCCCGAGCAGGCTCTTAACCTTCTCACGTAGGGCGGTGCTTTCCTCGCCCAGAACAATACGGCCATTCAAAGCAACGACTGAAACTCCGCCAATTTCTTTGTTCGATATATTCATGATGACATTCAAACCTCTTCTTAGCACTATACGCTTTTCGGCGGCTACGGTATCTGCCCTCCCGTTTCCTCTCTGCTAGACGAGCCGCCGTCACTCCCTTTTGCACAAAGGAAGTTTTCGATTCTCCTTGACACCCGCACTCTCGGAGAACAGTATCAGGTCGAAGTCTCGCTGTTTGAGGCGAGACTCCCGCTTCTCAGTCCATTCTCAGTTTCTATTTAGGACAAGCTCCGCATCGAGCGCCAACAGGGCAGAACCTATCAGGTTCTTTTTCATTTCTCTCGCGCGGGGCCCTACCTCCTGTTCGACGTACAGGTTTGTATACCCAGGACACCAGCGGTTTCAAGCCAGTTCACTCAAGCCCGACTCGCTACACGCGAGATTGGAATATCCTGCTTTAAAAAAAGGAGAACCACCATGTCTGAACAAAACAAAACCAGCGTCCGTCGTTTGTTCGAAGAGGTTTGGAACAAGGGCAATGTACCTGTGGCAGACGAGCTCTTTGCACCTACATACACTCACCATGACAGTTCGACGCCTGATGTTGGTCGAGGCCCCGAGAGCGAGAAGAAGAGAGTGACTCTTTACCGCAATGCTTTCCCCGACATGCGACTCACGATCGAGCACATCATTGCCGAAGGAGAAACAGTAGTCGCTCGTTGGTCTTGCCGCGGTACCCATAAGGGCGATCTCAACGGGATTGCACCAACAGGGAAGCAATTCAACATCACCGGCGTAAGCATTGCCCGCTTTACGAACGGCAAAATGTCCGAAGGCTTTGTCAATTGGGACGCTTTGGGCCTCATGCAGCAGCTCGGTGTCGTCCCTGAGCTGGGCAAAGTCAAAGCTGTCGCTGCATCCACCTCCCCAAGGTAGCCTCCAGGCTACGTCGAAAAATCGGAAGGCTCGATCATGCATCGGGCCTTCTGTCCGACTTTCGGTGAATCCCGAAATGCATGCCCGCCTCATCGGCGACTACGTAGTCGCGCGATTACCCTGATCGAAATGACCTGTGGCAACGATGGGGGCGACGGAATCATGATCGATTTTCGATTGGTTTACTCTGATTATAGTTACAGGAGGAATGCAAATGAGCGAAAGGAACTTCTCAACACCAGGAAAAATTGAACGACGGGCATACGAGCTATACCGTGAACGCGGCGCCGAAGATGGTCACGATCTAGCAGATTGGCTTGCTGCAGAGAGAGAATTAACAGAATTGCCTGAACAACCCAATTCCACCGCGCCCCAGGCGCGGGCCGCCGCCGCTAGCCTTCAGGTGACGCCACCAAAGGGTGGTCGGGTCGCCCAGGAAGTCCCCGTCGAATATTCGAACAAATAGTTGGCGCTAAGTAACCATCTCGACGAGGGCCTCGGTTTTCTCCGAGGCCCTTTTTCCTTCTCGACATTGTGCTCTGGAAACTGGGACAGACCGGACGTTAACGTCAGTGGATTCCGGGGGGAAAAACCAAAACCGGGACCGTCCTGTCTGTCCCCACACTTCCGAGACCAGCCACGTCGCTCATCTGCGCGCGTCTTGGAACCACCCTCACTACCTAATACCGAGCCGGATTTTTAGAACCACACTCGAACGCCGAATACGAAACGGTAGTCGCTTGTGGTTTCTCCCACCTGGCGCGAATAGCGGGCCGTGTTGCCATACTTTCCGCTATAGGCGAACCCTATGTAGGGAACGAATTTGCGGTTGATCTCGTAGCGCAGACGCACACCGGTATCCACGTCCGATAGACCTGATCCGATCTGGCGCGAAGGATCATCCTTACTGTAGAAGTTCAACTCCGCTTCGGGCTGCACGATCCATCGCTGCGTGAGCAATAAATCGTAGGAGCCGGTCAACCGGCCGGCAACATGGCCGCCGTCCCGAATATAGAGAGTTGGCTCAAAGTCGAAGCGGTACGGGGCAAGTCCCTCGATACCTACCGCCGCCCAGGTACGAGTAGGACCTGAATCCAGATCGGCGCGCACGCCAACCTGCGCGTCAAAATAACGCATATGAGGAATCGGGCGATCACACAGCGCTTCATGGTCCCCATCGCTGACTGTTCCGTTATTGCGGAACCCTTCTGATTTGAGCCAGAACCGGTTCGTGTCCGTGCCTATCCATGCCTCTCCATCCCATCGCAGTTCGTTGTCCGGGCCGTTCGTGCGGCCTTCAAACTGGTTAAGCAGCACGTGGCCGAAAATCTGGTTGTCGTTAACTGGTGATCCCAGAGATTGCGGCGCTGATGCCGGCGCTCTTGCTGCTGGTGTGCAGAAAAATGACAGTAGCCCAACAACCACGGCACCGGAGAGAACGAGGGCCGGTTTAGTCCGAGCTGCGCTGCAACGGAATTTCGCGCAGGCGCTCACGATACGATCACGGTGCGAAACATTCCAGCGTGCATGTGATAGAGCAGATGACAGTGATAAGCCCAATGGCCTGGCGTATCCGCGCTTACCAGATAGCTCACACGTTCCGCTGGTTTCACGATAATGGTGTGTTTGTAGGGATTGAACTCTCCGTGCCCGTTCTCCAACTCACCCCACAAGCCATGCAAGTGGATCGGATGCTCCATCATGGTGTCGTTGATGAGCACGAACCGTACCCGCTCACCGAGCTTCAATTCAACCGGCTCGGCGCTTGAGAATTTCTGACCGTTGAATCCCCAGATGTAGCGTTCCATGTTTCCTGAAAGGTGCAGTTCGATCTCACGAGTGGGCGGCCTTCCATCCACGCCACGGTAGCGGGCGCGGAGGTCAGCGTAAGTTAATACACGCCGCCCATTGCCACTTAGTCCATCGCCGGGATCATTCAACCGCTCGCTGACCTGCATTGGCACGCTAACAACTTGCGGTCCGACATGCATACGCACCGGCTTGGACGGCTTCGGATTTGCTTCCGTGTTAGCCGTCCCGGATGCCGGCGTGATTGGCATGGTGTTCGGACCCGGTTGAGGAAAGGGCGTTGTGCCAGTGCTGCTGCCCATCTCCATGCCCGTCATCGTCTGCTGGTTTTGGTCTCCATTTTGCCTGTGCTCGGCCGAATCGGAACGCATGTCCATACCTGCCATGCTCTGCTTGTCCATTTTCATTCCGGCCATGCTTTGCTTGTCTTTTTCCGCGGAACCGCTCCTGCCTTTTGCGGCCGCATCATTCTTGCTTGACGCAGGCATGTCTTTCTCTTTCATCCCGTCCATACCGGACATATCCATGCCCGCCATGTCTCCCATCTTCATGCCGGCCATGTTGCCCATGCCCATGTCCACCATCGTGCGTATTGGGCGTGGATCCATCGGAGGGACCGCGGCGGTCATACCCATCTTGGGAGCAAGCGTGCCACGCGCGTAGCCGCTACGATCTTCAGGTTGCGCAAAGATGGTGTAAGCCGCATTGTCTTGAGGCTGCACGATCGCGTCGTAGGTCTCGGCAACACCAATGCGGAATTCATCTACGGTAACGGGCTCAACATCATTTCCGTCGGCCTGCACCACTGTCATTTGCAGGCCGGGCACGCGAACATCAAAAAAAGTCATTGAGGAGCCGTTGATGAAGCGGAGACGTATCCGTTCACCGGGTTGAAACAGGCCGGTCCAATTCGCATTGGGAGTATTCCCATTCAGCAAATAGGTATACGTTGCGCCCGTTACGTCGGAAATGTCCGTGGGGCTCATGTTCATCCGCGCCCACGCCAGGTGATCGGAGATTGTTGGTTTCAGGCCCTTCTTTTTCGCTTCTGAGCGGAAGTCGCGAAAAGTGAGGCGGTGGTAGTTGTAGTAATCGCTCTGTTGTTTCAGGTTGCTGAAGATGGTTTCCGGATGGGTATCCGTCCAATCGGAGAGAAAGACCACGTATTCCTTGTCAATCTCGATAGAATCTTTCTCTCGCCGCTCGACAATCAGTGCACCAATCAGTCCCGTCTGCTCCTGAAGCCGGCTGTGGCTGTGATACCAGTAGGTACCGGTCTGCACCACCGGAATGCGATAGAGGAATGTCTTGCCGGGCGCAATGCCGCGAAAGCTCAACCCGGGAACTCCGTCCATGTCCGCAGGGACACGCATTCCGTGCCAGTGGATTGAGGTCGGCACTTTCAGGCGATTGGTCACCGCCACGGTGACCGTATCACCTTCCCGCCATCTCAGAATCGGCCCCGGCACGGAACCATTTACGGCCGTGGCTACAGAATGACGGCCGGTGAGGTTCATGGGTAAGGAATCGATCGTCAACTCGAAGTCTTTCCCTGTAAGGGTCGCGGGCGCGTGCTGCTGGCCAGTCTCGCCGAAGGCCTGGCGTCCGCCCCAAGGAAGCGCTGCGACCACTCCACCGGCAGCTAATCCCTGAATGAAACGGCGGCGGTTGACAGATAAAATGCAACGACCTTTTCCTTTGTTGTCTTCGTGCATGGCCTTCGCGATTACCTTCTTGCTCGCAATGAAATGTCGATATGGCGCAGTTCGGCATTTCGGGTGTTCACACCGCATAGCACTTGCCAAAGTTTGGTTATGTGCTGAGGCCAGCGAAATGCTTGAATACATTGTCCTTTGGGGATTGTTCTGCAGTTTGTTCCGTCGGCTAGAGCCCAGTCAAAGTGTCAGTTAATGGACGGCGCATTCAAAGAATTAGACGTTTGCACCGAGCGGAGAAATAAATTCACCTCACGCAGGATAAAGTTGAGGATGCCGTCCCAAAATGGTCCTTGATAAGTAGTAACCAGTATGTTATCCTATGTCGTGTTAACTCAAATATTAATTCGAACGCATTGCGCGTTTTCCGCTACTACTCACGTTCCGCCACAAAGCGTCCTTCCACTTGTAAACTCTTTAGAATCCGCACTTCCGAAAAATAGCCGCGTAACTCGTTTAGAATCCGCAGATCCAAAAACACAGGGTTTAAAGTCCTTTTGAATCCGCACTTACAAAAAATGGTGGGGGGAGGGTGCAAATTGTTAACTACCGAAGTCAGCGCGATCACCGCGCGTAGTCGTGACCAGGGGAGGTCGATCTTTCCTGCATCCCTCCATTGCGCGGCCCGGCGCTCAGAAAACCGAGCGCAAGAGAAAACCCGGCCCCTTCGATCGGAACGCAAGTCTACGGCGGAAGACTGCTACGGCGGAAGACTGCTACGGCGGAGAGGAATTCGCTAACGGTAGTGCGACTTGGCTTTCGTTAGGCGTGGAACTTGTTTTTAGCCAGAGGCAGAGGGTGGCGGCGGCTAACGTGATTAGGCCTAGAAACAGGAAGCCGGAGTAGAAGTTGCCGGTGCGTTTGTTGAGTGCGCCGACGGTCAGCGGGGCGAAGTAGGCGCCCAGGTTGCCTAGGGCGTTTACGAAGCCCATGACCGAGCCTACGATTTTGGCGGGCATCATTTCTGTGGGGATGGCCCAGAAGGCGCCCATCGGTCCGTAGGAGCCTACGCCGCTGAGGGTTATGAAGGCGAAGGCCAGGGCTAGCGAGTAGTGGATCGTGGCCACCGCTGCGAGAATGCAGCAGCCTCCGAAGGCCATTACTGCGGCGGCGTGCAGGCGGCGTTCGCCGGCGCGGTCGGAGTGGCGGCCTACGGCGATCAGCGCTATGCAGGCGGCTATGAATGGCAGGGTGAAGAGGAAGCCGGTCGAGAGGCTGCTCATGCCTTTGAAAGTGGCCATGGCGCTGGGGAGCCAGAAGAGGAGACCCATCTGGCCGCTTACGAAACAGAAATAGACGGCGGCAAGCAGAAAGACTTGCGGCTTGAGAAGTGCGCGTAGATAGGATTCGCCTTGGACACGTTCGAGGCTCGTTGATTCCTGGTGCAGCTCTGTGACTACGGCTTCGCGTTCTGGTTGCGGAAGCCATTTGGCTTGGCCAGGATTATCCTGAATCATGATCAGCCACACGATGAGCCACAAGAATGGAAGGGAGCCTTCGGCGATCAACATTGAACGCCAATTCCAATGGTCGAGGACCCAGCCCGAGATCGGCGAGGAGATCACAACGGCTCCGGGGAGGCAGAGAAGCCACATCGCATTTGCGCGGGCGCGTTCGGCGCGGGTGAACCAGTGGGAGAGCAGGATCAGCGTGGCTGGGAAGACGCCGCTTTCGGAGACTCCGAGGAGCAGGCGTAACACCAGCATTTCGTGGTAGGTGCGCGCGAAACCGCAGCCTACCGCGCAGATCGCCCAGGCTACCAGCAGGACGCTGATGAATTTTTTGGGGCTCCAATGCTTGGCCAGGTGGCCGCCCGGGATTTGGAGGGCGAGATAGCCCCAATAGAAGATGCCGGCGACGTTGCCGGCTTGCTGCGGGTTGAGGTGCAGATCGTGGCTGATGCGGGGGAGAGCGAGGGAAATGTTGGTGCGGTCGATGAAGGCGATGGTGTACATGACCAAGGCTACGGGGATGATGCGGAGCCAGCGCTGGGATATTTGGTTGGGGTTCGCGGACATCGGTGCGCACTGTATCACCGGTGAGCGGTGGCGGGTGCGCCTTGGCTATAAATATCTCGCTGCGCTTCGGCGATCGCTCGTTCGGGCAAGGCGGTGGCAGTTTTTGGCGACGTGGAGCGGGGACGCAGACCTTCGCAGCTCAGGGCGAGCCCTTCCGTTCCTCACGGCGAGCAGGAGTGTCCGAGCCACGTTACGGACGGCTTGGCGTCGTGACAGTTTGCGACGAGGGGTTGAGGGGGGACACAGACATGAGTGTCTGTGTTACTTCCGGCGGCCTGGGGCGGGACTAGTGGGCTGAATGGTTAGAACTTAAATTCGATTATTTCGATGGTTTCTTTGGAGGCTGGCTCGAAGGTGCTTTTCTGAGCGGCTTCTTCGGCGGACGCTGCGAGAAGGGGGTGGCCTCCGAGGACGCGGGTATGTTTCACGGTGCAGTCCGGGGCAATGGTCACCTCGATGCGGACAGCACCGGAAAGACTGAGTTTCTTAGCCAACTCCGGGAACTTGGGAGACACCAAGTGCTTGGCCTGGCGCTTCGTTTCGTCAGATGCACTGGATTGAGCGGCGGCGCGCTGGCCACCCACCGACATCGCGAAGACGAGCGCTACGGCCACCAGGAACGTCCTAGTGCCATCTTTCATGGTTTTTTCCCTCGCCAGCTCCAGAGATTGTTCGCGTAGAGGCCCATGCAAAACAGGTTGGCGGGCACGAACCCAAATTGGGCGGTGCGCACGCCGATGACACAGATGATCACGCTATTGACCGCGGCAACGATCCAGCCTTGCCACAACTTTCTACCGACCAGGACGGTGGAGATTACGGTCAAAACGCAGGAGATGTAGTCTAGCTTGGGCATTTCACGGTCTTTCTGACTGATTTAGAGCACCACAGCCGACAGTGTAGGTGGCGGGCGTGAGGCGCGAAATTGACCGAACGAACAGGTGCTGACAATGTTGAATTAAGCTTTACGATACTAATACGAAGTAGTAGACAAGTTACGCTCTTTGCCAGGGTGGTTTCAGGAGCATGGGAGCTTCGGACCCCATTGATAGCACGTGGCTTACGCTGGGAGTGAAGAATGTGTGAGGGGATGGAAAAACAAGGCCTTCGGCGAATGTTTTCAGGATTCCGTGGTTGAGATTCTCCGGGCATCCTTATCGGACGCCCTCCGAATGACCATCTCTCTTTCGTGTAATGGAAGCCCGCAGAATGCCGCCGGGAAAGGTTAACTCGCACTAGGTGTGGATGATCAGAGAGACCCAGAGTGGCTGGCCCTCGAACAACAGCGGGACGGTAACACACTCCGTTGGGGAGGAGGTGTCCATGGAATAGCTGTCGCCGGTGATCACCGTGGGAACCGAGAGCATGCAGTGGTCAGCCAGGGTGCTGATCTTGGATTTGAAATTGCCCGCGACCATGTTGCAAAGCTCACCGAGGGCGTCGCCGGACGAAGACGGATCGGCGGCGGCGGCTTCGCCGAGCATGAGCGCGGCGAAGCGGGAGGCGGTGGCCTTGGCGCAACGCAGCGCGGTCATGCCGCAAAGAGCGCCGGCCATGCCCACCATGGCGGTTTGTTCTCCGGAGGGCTCGCTGGTGCTGGCGGAGTTGAGCTGTGGACGAACGCCGACCATCATCTCAAAGACTTCGATCGAGGCGCACTCCAGGATGGTCTTCCAAGTGGGGTCGTAAGCCACAGCCGCTGGCGCTGCCGATGATTTGGTGATGGGGCTCATTGGCCAACTCCTAGGAGCGCGGCAACTCTTTCCTTCACTTGTTCGGGTGTAAAGGGTTTCCGGAGATACCCCTTTGCGCCGGCGGACAGAGCCTCGACGACTCGAGCTTCGCTGCCCTCGGTGGTAATCATGATGACGGGAACGCCTTTGGCGGCGTCCACGCCGGCGAGGCTTTTGAGAAATTCGAGGCCGTCCATCACCGGCATGTTGATGTCGCTGAAGATCATATCCAGGCCGCCGGTCTGAACCTGAGCCAGCCCTTCGGCGCCGTTGCTGGCCTCCAGAACCTCGGTGAGTTCGAGGCCCGCCTGACGCAGGGCGCGCTCGATAATTTTGCGCATCACCGAGGCATCGTCCACGATCAAAACCTTGAGTTTCTTCACATTCGTTCTCCTGAAATCATGCTTCCCTATTCTCCAAAGTGTTCTTGCCGAAGCTTTTTTCTGGCCGCGCAGTTGCGCCGCCGAGCGTTAGTGCGGTGAAAAAATGGTGTCAACCATCCCGGTAACGCGGACGATGCAGGCGTCGAGGTCCAAGGTAAAGCGGGCGAGGTCGATCGAGCCGAGCTTGGGACAGTGCCTGCTGAGGTCGGTCCACGCGGGATCGGCGGCAAGATCGATGGCGCGCCATTCGTCGTAGCCGTAGCCGAGGCCACGGGCGCGGCACAGGAGATCGCCGAGATGAGTGATGGCGATCAGCGGGTTTCCCGATGGCGCGTGCTCGATGTCGTGATGCCACTCAATGACTTCGCAGACGGCGTCCGGGAGTTGCCAGGTCTGGCCAAGGATGACGCCACTTTCGCAGTGGGTGAAACCCAGGGTTTCCTTTTCCTGCTCGTCCAGCGGACGGCCATCTTGAGCGGCGGCTGCCAGCACGGCGCGGTATTCTTCGGTGTAGGCCAGCGAATTGACGATGATGCCGAGGTCGTGGAGCAATCCGGCGAGGTAAGCCTTGTCCGGATCGTAGAATTCGATGCGCTCGGCAAATTCACGGCAGACCAGAGCGCAACCGAAGGAGTGCCGCCAGAAGATCGTTGGGTTGATAACCCATTTGTCCTGGGGGACCAGATTGCCGACGCAGTTGGCCAGCAGGATGTCTTCGATTCGCTGGATGCCCAGAGTGAAGATGGCGGACTGAATGGACTCCGCGGGCCGCGCACGCGCATACAAGGGCGAATTGGCGATGCGCAAAAGTTGCGCGGCGATGGTCTTCTCGTAGGAGACGAGTTGCACGACTTGGCTCAACTCAATTTCGTCGGGCGGCCGCCGGAGCAAATCGATCAGGGGCAGCAGGACCGCGGGAGAGGAAGGCAGGGAGCGAAGCTTCTGGACGCGCTTGCGGAGCTCGGGATTGGCCGACGTGGTGGTGGTCATGGCTTGCGCGCCCCTTCCGACCCGGGAACGGCTTTCAGATAGGTCGTGGTGCCCGGGAGATGCACGAGTCGAAATTGGTCGCTGACCTGGTAAAGAGATTCGGCGTGGCCGAGGAAGAAATAGCCAGGGGCCTGGAGACCGGAGAAGAAGTGCTGGACCACTTTGCGCTTGGAGGCAATGTCGAAATAGATGAGGACGTTGCAGCAAAAGATGAGGTCCATGCCCTTCATGAAGAGCATCTTGGTGTCGTCAGTGAGATTCAGGCGGGAGAAGGTGATGTGGGCGCGGACTTCATCCTTGACCTGGAGCTTGTCGCCTTCGGCTGAGTTGAAATACTTGCGCTTGTAGAGGTCGGTGGTGTTGCGGAGAGCGTAGGGGCCATAGAGGCCGGCCTTGGCGGTTTCGATGGAGCGGTCGTTGAGGTCGGTGGCGGAGATCTCGAAGTTCCAGCCTTTGAGAAGTTTTTCGGATTGTTCCAGCAGAAACATGGAAAGCGTGTGGGGCTCCTCGCCGGTGGAGCAACCGGCGCTCCAGATGCGCAGCTTGCGGAGGCCGATCTTGCCGCGGGTAGCGATGAGCTCGGGGAGAATCACGTTTTGCAGGGAGTTGAGCTGTGGCTGGCTGCGGAACAAGCAGGTTTCACCGATGGTGATCTCGTTGAGGAGTTCGCGAAGCTCGAGCGCGCGGGTCGAGGGTTTGGTGATGAAATCGAGGTATTGGCGGGGGTCCTTCACTTTGGTGTGGACCATGCGGCGCTTGCAGGCGCCGGCCAGCAAATAGAGTTTTTCTTCGGAGTGGTAGATGCCACAGGCCTGGTAGACGAGGTCGCGGATCTTCAGGTAAACGGGATCGCGCTCGTCCGCATCTTTTGGTGGGCTTGCGGCGAGACTTTGCGTTTCTGTGGCCACCGTCGGTCACCCGCTCCTAACTAGTTGACTCTACGTTGCGTTATACCTTTCGAGGAGGATGGAAAAGGTACCTGTTCAGCTTGAGTTGCTGGGCACCAGTTTCGGAAGGGGACTTGCGGGTTGGCGGCTCGCTCGCACGTGACGGTCAATTTCTGTGGCCATGGATTGCAACGGGTAGATGCTGTCCGCCCATCCGGCGGCGGTCTGTCCGGGCATGCCCCAGACGACCGAAGTGGCTTCGTCCTGTACGTAGACGCGACCACCTCTCTCGCGAACGACCTGAGAGCCGCGGACGCCGTCGGAGCCCATTCCGGTCAATACCACGGCGAGGGTATTTGCGCCAAAGACGCCGGCGACCGAGCGGAAGAGCACGTCTACGGCAGGACGGCAGGAATTTTCCGGGGGTGCCTGGTTCAATGCGAGTTGCAGCTTCGTGCCGTGGCGCTCGACGATCATGTGGTGATCGCCTGGGGCAATCCAGGCATGGCCGGGCTCGAGGGTTTTTCCCGATTCGCCTTCATGGACTCGGAGGAGGCATTGCTTGTTGAGGCGCTCGGCGAGCATGCGCGTGAACAGCGGCGGCATGTGCTGGACAATCACGATGGGAACGGGAAAGTCGGCGGGAATCGCAGGAAGGAGTTCGGCGAGGGCTCTGTCTGAGAGACGGCGGCCGCAGAGTGCCTTAATCTTGGGTAGGAGGTCGTGCTTGATTCTCGCCATGGTCACCTCCAAGCTGCCGGTATTGCTGGGCTTGGTGACGTAGTCGCTGGCGCCCAGGGCGAGAGCGTCCAGAGTCGTGCTGGCGCCACGTTCGGTGAGGGTGCTGAACATGATGATGGGCAGCTTGGGATGGAGCTTGCGAATTTCGGCGATGGTCTCCAGGCCGGAGAGGTTGGGCATTTCGACGTCAAGGGTGATGAGGTCGGGCGTGAGCTGGGTGATTTTTGCTAACGCGATGCGGCCATCGGAAGCGGTGCCCGCGACTTCGATGGCGGGATCGGAGGCCAGAACGTCGCAAAGCACCTTACGGATCACGACGGAATCATCGACGACGAGAACGCGAATGGGCGGCATGAGCGCTGGTTATGTCCTTTGCCGTGTCGTGGAACGGCCGTAGCTTGCTGATCAGTACTTGAATTGGCCCACGAGCTCGCGAAGCTCGGTGGACATGTGCGCTAACTGAGCCGCGGCCTTCTGCGAATCGCCCGCTCCGTGCGACGTGCTTTGCGCGGCTTCCGCGACACCGGCAATGTTCTTCGAGATTTCGCTGGCACCGCGCGCGGCTTCGGTGACGTTGCGGGACATTTCGTTGGTGGTGGCGTTTTGCTCCTCGACGGCGGTGGCGATGGTGTTCGAGAAATCGTTGATCTGCACGATGACAGAACTTATCAGGCCGATGGCATCGACGGCCTTCTTGGTATCACTCTGAATGGCCTCGATCTTTAAACTGATGTCTTCGGTGGCTTTGGCCGTCTGCTTCGCCAATTCCTTCACTTCGTTGGCCACGACCGCGAAACCCTTTCCGGCTTCTCCGGCGCGGGCGGCCTCGATGGTGGCATTCAGAGCCAGCAGGTTGGTCTGCTGGGCAATGGAAGTAATAACTTTGATCACTTGGCCGATCTCGGCGCTGGATTCGCCGAGCTTGCCCACGGTGGCATTGGTGTTCTCGGCGACACGCATGGCTTCAGTGGCCACCTTCGCGGCTTCGGTAGCATTCTTGGCGATTTCCTTGATGGAAGAACTCATCTCTTCACTGCCGGTCGCTACGGTCTGGAGGTTGCGATTGACCTGCTCGCCGGCGGCGGAGACCACGTTCGCCTGCGAAGAGGTTTCTTCGGCGTTTGCGCTCATTTGCTGGCTGGTGCTGGAGAGCTCTTCGCTGGAACTGGCCACCACCTGCGCGTTGCTGGCCATGGACTGGATGAGTTTGCGCAGACTGTTCTTCATTTTGTTCATGGCTGTGGCGAGGTCGCCCAGCTCGTCCTTGCTGGTTACCGTGACGTCTTCGCCGGTGAGGTTTCCGGCGGCGATGGCCTCGGCCTGAAGAAGCACAGAATTCGTGGCGCTTGAGATTTGCCTGCTGATGATGATTGCTAGAATTGCGCCAATGGCCACGGCAAGAGCCAGGCTGATGACCATGGTCCAAAGGGCCGAAGAATTTGCCGCGGCAATTTCCTTCTTGTTTTGTTCGACCAAATCATCGAAGGATTGCGCCATTTCGCCCAACATTTTTGTCGCACCATTCACTACAGGCGTGATCTTGTCGGCATAGGTGTTCCCACTGGCGACCACTGCGTCGCGGCCGCCAGTCGCTGCCGCGTCTATCGCGGCTTGTTGGGCTTGACGAATTTTCGGCAACTCTTCCTTAATCGTTGCCAGCCGGTCGCGATTTTGCTGCAAGGTCCAGCGTTGGGCGAGCGGGCCAAGGGCTCGAGTGTTTTATCGAGTCTGGCCCACCCTTCTTCGAAAGCTACTTGCGCTGCCGCCTTCCTGGCAGGATCTGTTCCTGCGAGGATGGCTTGGCGGCTCTTGTTCGCCACGTAGTCGAAGTCGTCCTGGAGGACTCGCGCGGCTTCCATCGAGGGAACACGGATGTCGGTCATGCGATCCACGTTTTGTCGTATGTCGAGAAATTTCAAGCAGGTAAGCAGGCCGCTGAGGATCATCAGACCGAGTACGACGGCAAACGAGAGGCCGAGTTTTGTTGCAATCTTGAGTTTCATGCTTTCTCCTCGAATCGCTTAAATTCAAAAAATCGGACGGCACCGCCACGATACCCTCACCGGAGGATGAGCCGATTCTTTACGCTCGCATCACCGCTTTTCGGAGCTTCCCGAAATCTGGCGGACCATAAGCTAGCCGTTGGGAACCATCATTCCGGTCCGCTTTTCTGTTGTGCCAGAGTGCTTGGCCCGGCTAGACCTGATCCTTGGTGCGGGTGTTTCCGTCTAGATTTACGGTGCGCTCGGTGCTGAGAGCGAGTAGCAGGCGGCCTTCGAGCTTGTAGGCGCCGCCGATCAGGTCGCGCATGTCGCCTTGCAGCGTTTCCGGGGGAGTCTCGAAGGAGGCTTCGTGAACATCCACAACTTCCCCGATCTCATCGACCAGAAAACTCACGGGAGAGTCGTCGGTGCGCACCACTACGTTCATCAGCTTGGCCGGATCGCCGAGTTCGCCGAGTCCGAGGCGATAACGCAGATCGATGGCTGTCAGGATTTGTCCGCGCAAATTGATGAGGCCGCGCACGACTTTGGGGGCGAGTGGCACGGGAGTGATGGGTTGCGGGCGAACGACCTCCTGCACTTGCTGAACGGGGATGCCGAAGTATCCTTCGCCCACGTAGAACGTACAGAGTTGTTTGCTGCCGGCCATAAGATCAGACCTCCACGCGTTCGTGCTGGTCTTTCGTCGTGCGGTTGCGACCAAAGGCTTGCAACCAGCGCGGGCATATCCAGCAATTCCGTTACACGGCCCTGAATGATTGTCGAGTAGAGGACTCCGGCACGGGTGGCCGGGGTTTTGACCTGGATGCACTCATCAACGATGTCGAGGATGCGATCGATCACTAAGCCCACGCGTTGGCCTTCGCCGAAGTAGACGATGCCCTGCAAGCGGTCGGGATTTGCGGTCTTGACGGTAGTGGCGGCGAGGCTGGCGCGGCTGCGGCGCTCTTCGAGCATTTCGGAGAGGAACATCAGTGGCAAGATCTCGCCGCGGTATTGCACGACTTCGACGCTGCCAGCGCGTTCTACCGAGGCGATGGGAAATTCCTCGAGGCGCCCGACGTGATCTAAGGGGACAGCCATGTGTGAGTCGCCGGGGCCGGTGAACAGTAGGAGCGTTAGCGTCTCGCCTTGCGCGGTGGCCGTTTCTTTTTCCTTTTCCGCGAGGGCGCGGGCGCGAACCTCATTAACGACGTTCGAAGATTGGGCAATCCCAAGAATGTCGAGAATGAGCGCGACGCGGCCATCGCCCATGATCGTGGAACCCGCAAACACGCGGATGCCCTTGAGTTGCTTGCTGAGCGGTTTGACGACGATCTCTTCGGTGTCGTTGATGTGATCCACGACGAGACCAAACTGCCGTTCATCGGCTTGTAGAATCACAATGTTCACGGCGTCCACGTGGGAGGCATCCTTTGCGGATGGATCGACGCGCAGTTCGCGGTCGAGGTAGACGAGGGGCAACAGCCGTCCGCGCAGGCGGTACACGGGCACGCCCTGGATCAGCTCGATGCGTTTTTTTGCGTCTTCGCTTTCCAGACGAACTAGTTCCAGGAGGCTGATCTGCGGGATGGCGTAACGCTCGCCGCCGTCGGTGACGATCAGCGCCGGGATGATGGCCAACGTGAGAGGAATTTTCATGCGCACGGTGGTGCCCGCACCTGGTTTGGACTGCACGTCGACGGTGCCGCCGATTTTGTCGATATTGGTTTTCACTACGTCCATGCCGACGCCGCGGCCGGAAACGTTGGTGACTTTTTCCGCGGTGGAAAAACCGGGAAGGAAAATCAGATTGGTGGCTTCGCGCTCGCCCATTTTTGCGGACTGTTCCTGGGTGATCAGGCCTTTTTCGACGGCTTTACGGCTAAGTTTTTCGGAGTCGAGACCGGCGCCGTCGTCGGAAATCTCGATGATGACCTGCCCGCCCTCGTGGTACGCGCGCAAGAGCAGACGGCCCTCGGCAGTTTTGCCGGCCGCGACACGCTCGGGGGGAGTCTCAATGCCATGATCTACAGAGTTGCGCACGATGTGGGTGAGGGGATCTTTGATGGCTTCAATAATGGTTTTGTCGAGCTCGGTCTCCTTCCCTTCCATTTCGATGCGCACTTGTTTGCCGCACATGGTGGCAACGTCGCGGACCGTTCGCGGAAACTTGCTCCAGATGTTGCCGATGGGCTGCATGCGCGTCTTCATCACGCCTTCCTGCAGCTCGGTGGTGATCAAGTTGAGGCGCTGGCTGGGAGCGATCAGGGCCGCGTCTTCCTTACCGTTGGAGAATTGCAGAATCTGATTGCGGGCGAGGACCAGTTCGCCGACGAGGTTCATCAGCTTGTCAAGCTGGACGACGTCGACGCGGATGGAACTCTCGCTGGCCGCTCCGCGACTGGGATTCTGCCCTTCCGTCGCGGTTTGCGGAGGCGCGTCGCCGCGATCTGAGACAGCGTCGTTGACTTCGACAGCAGGTTCCGGTGTGGCAGCGGCCTCGGGAGCCGCACTGGGGATTTGTGCGGCGGTAGCGGGAGGGGGCGGATCCACCGCGGAGGGTTTTGCGGCTTTGCCCTTGCTTACGGCATGTTCGGGAGGCGCAGCCGCGGTCCTGTCGGGTTTGGATTTGGCTGGCGGAGCCCCTCGGAGGAGTCGAGTTAACGTGTTGATGAGTTCCTGGTCGTTGCGTTCGCCTTCGTTGCCGACGGCTTCGACGCTGGCGAGCATTTGGCGGACGGCATCCACCATTTGGAGCAGGGCGGTGGTTATTTCGGGAGTGAGCGCGAGTTCGCCGTCGCGTAACTTGCTGAGGAGATTTTCGCCTACGTGCGCGACGGACTCTAACTTAGTGAAGCCAAGAAATCCGCAGGTGCCCTTAATGGTGTGGATGGTCCGGAAGACGCTGGCCAACGTGTCGCGGTTGCGGGGATCTTTTTCGAGCTGGACTAGCTCACAGTCCAGCAAATCGAGATTCTCTGCGCTTTCGACGAGAAACTCGCGAACGATGTCATCACTCATGCGTGCCAGCCTCTCCGCAGAAACCCGCCGTTACCCGAAGCCCGCGTAAGTTATTAACCGCGCCTAACGATTCGTGCGAGGACAATCAATCGTGGGGAGAGTGAGCATGCGAGCTACCAGAGAAGAGAGGGAGCCCGCATCCGTCCGGATAAGCGATTTGAGAATGGCGAGTTGTTTTGCATGCGGGGCACAATCCGAGTAAGGCGTTAGGATTCTTTGTCTCGCGTGCGGAGGACTGCGCGGTGCCCCGGCTCGATAGGAGCGCAGTCAAGCAGGTGCTGCGAAGTCCGGAGGCATGGGAGGCGATTCCAGAATGGCAAGGTGGGAGAGGAAGGACCAAACTGGCACGAGGGGCGGAGTCCGGGAATTGAGTTAGTCCGCAGTTCTCGAATTTTGGCGATAGTCACGTCCTCGAATCGCGTCCTCAGGGTGCAAAGAGCCAGTACCTTATAATCGCCCATACTAGTGGGGCCGCCAGGCTGAAACTAGCTGCCAGCGTCACAAGCACCTGGGTGCCAGAAATGTTTACTTCGCGGCTTATGCCACCGCGTTGAATTAGAATGTCGGACGGATTCATACAACTGGCTCCTTGTGCGGCACTGTGTGACGCCACTGATTTGAATCTAGCGCGCCAGCCACATCGCAAAGCGAATCGCTTGGAAGAAGGTCCATTGATGGTGGGCATACAGGTTGCGACACCACTCCAGGATGGATAAGGGTTTCATCGTCGCACTTCCCTTGAAATTGCTATGACTATTCCGTGGCTCATCGCGTTGTCGTTCCCGATGACCTCCGCACGTTGGAGATGCACGCTGTAGACCACCGTTAAATGACTGAATCAAAATAGGTTGCGTGGCTGCCCAGAGTGCTCAATCTCAGCATTCGCTGATTTTCGGCAATCGCGACCGCGTTCTGCCTTGACACTAGGGGATGGATTGCACACGGATATAAGGAAGCGGGCCGGAGAGAGGATTATTCCAGGGGCACGGGGTGCAGGAAGAGGTCAGGCCGCCCGTCGCGATCGTCGAACGAAGCAGGGACAAACTGACAAACTAATGAGACTTAAATTTACGCTTGTTGATGCCTAAGCTGGCGATTTTGGACTCGAGCGTTTGTCGCGGGACCCCGAGGAGGGTGGCTGCGCCTGCTGGCCCCGAGATGCGGCCTGCGGTGGCAGCCAGAGCCTTCTCAATCACTTCTCTTTCTTGCTCAGCGAGCTTCTTGCCGATGGACGCGACGCGAGGCTCACCGGATTCGAACGACAGCCAGCTGGGATCCACGGAGAAAAGACCTGTATCGCAGACGATGACCGATCGTTCGATCACGTTTTGCAGCTCTCGAATATTTCCCGGCCAAGAGTAGGACTCCAACAGGTCCAGGGTTTTCTTCTCGATCGTCTCGAATTTTTTTCCAAGCTTCCTTGCATAGATTTGAATGAAGTATTCCACCAGCGTAGGAATATCTTCCTTGCGTTCCCGGAGAGGCGGAATCTCGATGGGGATAACGTTGAGGCGATAATATAGGTCGCTTCGAAAGGTACCGTTAGCGATGGCCTGTTCCAGGTCGCGATTGGTCGCAGCGATCACGCGCACATCCGCGCGAATCGTCCGATTTCCGCCAATGCGCTCGAATTCCCGTTCCTGCAACACGTGCAGCAGGGTGACCTGAGTCTCCGGGGGCAGCTCACCAATTTCATCCAGGAAGATGGTGCCGCCGTCGGCGAGCTCAAACCGGCCCAGGCGACGCTGGATCGCGCCGGTGAAGGCGCCCTTCTCGTGACCGAAGAGTTCGGCGGCGATCAACGTTGTCGGTATGGACGCGCAATTCACGCTGACAAAGGCGCGCGACGAGCGGTGCGACCGTTTGTGGATGGCACGTGCGATCAGTTCCTTGCCTGTGCCGGTTTCCCCGGTGATCAAGACAGTGGTGTCGGCCGGCGCGACTTTGGCGACGCGTGTAAGAACAGCCTGCAGAGCCGGAGACTTACCCACGATCTCCATGGAGACTTTATCGATCTCGTCACGCAGAGCGATGTTTTCTTTGTAGAGCTGGTCCCTTAACGTTTTAATTTCTGCAAACGCGGTTTCCAGAGCTGCCCGCGATTCGTGCTGCTCGGTGACATCCATCGCGGTGCCAATGATTTCGACGACTTCGCCGGAGGCGTTCACCACCGGATGCCCGACGGTATGGATGTGCCTGGTCTGGCCCTGGGGAAGGAGCAGGCGGTAATCGGCCTCGAAATCGGTCCTGTTTCGAATCGCCTGATCCACAATGCCGTGGTATCCCTTGTCGTCAGGGTGCAGGCGCAGACGCGATACCTCTGCGTAAAAGGGCGGGTTTGGGGCAGATTCGAGACCAAAGATTCGGTACATCTCCGGCGACCAGTAAATGTTGTCCATGCCTGGCACGTCTATCGCCCAGCTGCCGGTGTGGCTCAATTTCTGGGCTTCAGCCAAATACGATTCGCTCCGCCGCAACTCCTCTTCCGCGCGCTTGCGTTCGGTGATGTCCATCGAACAGCCGACGAATTGAACCAAATCCCCGGATGCGTTCAAAATCGGATGGCCGATGGTATGGATCCACTTGATACGTCCGACTGGCAAAAGGATTCGGAAATCCACCTCGTAGTCCGACTTTTCACGGATTGCTCGCTCGATTGCCCCTTGCCAAGTCGCTCGATCTGCGGGAAGGACGCGCTCCAGGCGTCGTTCCCAAGACGGCATGCCATCTGCTGGGTTGAACTCGTAGATGCGGTACCATTCGTCGGAAAGATGTAATGGGTCTCTTCTCGCTACTTCCCAGGCCCAGCTCCCTGAATGCGTGAGCTTCTGGGCTTCCGCCAGATAGTTCTCACTTCGCCGCAACGCTTCTTCCGCGCGCTTGCGATCGGTGATGTCCGTGACGGCGCCAACGAACTCGAAGTTCCCCGCGTCATCCTTGGAAGGACGGCCGACAATCCGTACGTGTCTGACCGATCCGTCCGGCATCAGCAAGCGATGCTCAAAATCGAACTCTCTTCGCTCTCGGGAAACGCCCTCCATGTATTGCTGCAACGTTGATCTATCTTCCGGATGAGTTCGTTGCACGATGAGCTCAATCGTAGGATTGGCGCCGGGCTCTAATTCAAATATCCGACACGTTTCTCGAGACCAATAGATCGCTCCGCTGCGAACGTCCCAGCCAAAACTCCCGGTGTGGCTGACTTTCTGTGCTTCGGCCAGGTAGGCTTCACCCCGCTGCCGCGCCGTTTCGGAACGGCACAGTTCGATTCTTTCCTCGGCTTCGCGTAACGCGCGTTGCACCGACGGCCCGAGCCTCGATAGCCGCGTCTTGAGGACATAATCCGTGGCGCCGACTCTGAGCGCTTCAATCGCCACTTCTTCACCCAAGGTTCCAGAAACAAAGATGAAAGGAAGTTCCGGCCAGTTTCGCCGTGCGATTTTCAATGCGGAGAGGCCGTCGAAGTCAGGAAGGGTGTGGTCTGCTAACACCAGGTCGAAGCCGCCCTGTTGGAGCGAACCAATAAACTCGGCTTTGGTTTCAACACGCGTTAATTGGCAGCCAATACCGTCAGCCGCGAGCGTTTCCTGGACGAGCTCCGCGTCCCTGGGATCGTCTTCAAGATACAGAATACGCAACGGAGATTTCATTTCCCGGCTAGTTCTTCTTCAAGCTACCTGGCGGCGGCTCATTGATGATGGCCCAAAAAATGCCGAGTTCCTTCACGGCGTTTACAAACTCGTGAAAATCCACGGGCTTCACGACGTAGGCGTTCACGCCCAGCTTATAACTTGCCACCATATCCTTTTCTTCGTGTGAAGAGGTCAGCACCACCACTGGAATCATCTTGAGCTTTTCATCCGATCGGATCTGCTGCAGCACTTCCAATCCGTTGACCTTGGGTAATTTCAAGTCCAGCAACAAGACAGCGGGGTTGCCGTCCGGGCGGACATTGAATTTACCGCGGCAATAGAGGTAATCCAGGGCTTCCTCGCCATCACGAGCGACGACAACTTCGTTGGCAAGATTATATTCCTCCAAAGCCGTCAGGCTAAGCTCCACGTCTTTCGGATCGTCTTCTACCATCAAGATTCGGCCAAAATTGTTCATCAGTTAGACTCCCTGCGATTTGGAAAGCGAGAAATAAAGGGTGGCGCCCTTATCCACCAGACCCTCTGCCCAGACTCTGCCACCATGTCGGTGCACGATGCGCTGAACCGTAGCCAACCCGATGCCCGTGCCTTCAAATATCTCTGGCGGGTGCAGGCGTTGGAATACGCCGAAAAGTTTATTCACGTATTTCATATCAAATCCTACGCCATTGTCGCGCACGAACATCACTACGTGATCTTGCTTCTGTTCCGAACATCCTATCTCGATCTCTGCCTGCGGTCGCGTACGCGTGAATTTTACTGCATTTGAGAGCAGATTGACGAACACCAGGCGCAGCATGGAGCGATCGCCGTACCACGCGGGCAAGGCCCCAATTTTCCAAACGATATTGCGCCCGTTGGTGTCCTGCTGAACTTCGGACCGAGCTTCTTGCACCAGCTGATCCAGACTAACGGTCGCCTTGTGGGTCTCCGCACGGCCTATCCTGGAAAAGGCCAGAAGGTCGTCGATCAGATTGCCCATACGGTTTGCCGATTCCAGGATCATCGTTATGTATCGTTGGCTTTTCTCATTTAGGGCAGAAGCCGCATTCTTCTGCAGAAGTTCCGTGAACCCAGCTACGTGGCGAAGAGGCGCACGGAGATCGTGCGATATGGAATAAGCAAACGCTTCTAGTTCCTTATTGATGGCCTCAAGTTCGCCGGTTCGTTTCGCAAGTTCCTCGTTGAGAAGGCGAGTTTCCCGTTCCTGGCGCTTGCGCTCGGTGATGTCGTTGTTGGTTTCCAATATGGCGGTGGGGCCTCCCTGCTCGTCGCGGCGCAACGACCAGCGGCTGGCTACGACAACCTGGGTCCCGTCAGCTTTGGTCTTCTCGAGTTCGCCATCCCAACGCCCGGAACGCAGCAACTCGCCGCGAATTTGGTCAATTGGCGCCGGAAAGACCGTGTGCAAGAGGTCGTGAGCGCGCTTGCCAATGGCTTGGTCCGCCGTGAAGCCGTAGAGTTCTTGAGCGCCGCGATTCCAATAGGTGATGACATCGCTCATATCGCGGACGAAAATCGTGTCGTGTGTGAGATTGAGCAAGCTGGCTTGCTGGGTGCGTTCCGCCACTTCAATTTTAAGTTCGTCGCGAGCTTGGCGAAGGTCGCTCTCGGCGCGCCGTCGAACGGCGCTGAACCAGGTGACCAGCAACGCAAAAGTGGTGAACACAATAAAGTAAGGGAGATCAGAACTTGAGACGTACAGTGTGTGTAGAGGCTGTACGAAGAAGAAATCGAACGATATGCAGGACAGAAAAAGCGCCACAGCGGCTGCTCCGGTGCCTCCATACCAGGCAGATATGGCCACGGCAAACAGGAAGAGCGGGACCTCTACGTCTCGGAAGTGGAAGCGTTCCAGGAGAAGTGCCCCGCAGAGGGCCAGGGAGACGGAAAGCACTGCAAGGGCATAGCGTTGAAAACTAGAGAGGGGCTTCGGCAATTTGAGTTTCCACGGCAGTATCGCCTTGATCGGTCGATCTGCCTAAGTCTTTCGGTCCCAAGCTGATGGCGTATGATAGCGCGTTTCGCTTCGTCGCGTTCCTGGCGATCAGCGCTGCGTGTATAGCGACAGGCCGACGCCTCCCGTCACGAATCGAGCCACACCTACAAGGTCGAGAGGTGCTAGTCGGGCTACGCCGGTCGCGGCCAAAACAGCCTCGCTTCCGAGCCGCGACGAACTAGGAGGGGAGGGCGGCCGAAATGCTCCGGTCGCCCTCAATGTTTTGAAAATACTAGCGGGGTTATATCGGTCCGCTTTTAGGGAAGCGTGACCATGGAGTATCAGATTATTGACGGCGCGCGTTTTGTCAGCCGTCAGAGTTGCTTTAGGAATGCGATCAGCGCCTGCTGGTCCCTCGGACTCAAAGCCCTGAAGCGCCGGATGACCTCACGTGCGTCGCTCCGATTGGTCTTCGAAGTTGCGCTCTCGTACGCCGGGCAGATCACGTC
>Ga0185299_10002748_pt1 | contig 25897 bp, 18 predicted proteins | sample PaiPotPPA55metaG_FD_128002 | JGI IMG/M metagenome (GOLD analysis project Ga0185299, IMG submission 128002) | Iron sulfur acid spring bacterial and archeal communities from Banff, Canada, to study Microbial Dark Matter (Phase II) - Paint Pots PPA... ...
TGCCGGCAGGGCCTTTCACTTTGATCGGTTTGGTCGACTGCCTGACTAGCACCAGCGCTCCCTTTGCGCCGGGCACGCCGCCCTTGAGAAGGAGAAGGTTTCGCTCGGCGTCCACACGCACGACCTTGTAGGCGCGGGAGGTGGTCCGCACGTTGCCCATCTGGCCGGACATCTTCAGGCCCTTGAAAACGCGGGCGGAGTCGGTCGAGCCGATGGCGCCTGGCTGGCGGACGTTCATCGAGCCGTGGGACTCGGGGCCGCGGCTGAACTTGTGTCGCTTGATGAGGCCCTGGAAGCCTTTGCCTTTCGAGTGAGATGTGACATCCACGATCTCTCCGGCGGCGAAAATCTCCGCCTTGAGCTCCTGGCCGGCCTCGAGGCCCTCATACCCGCGAATCTCGACCACGTGGCGATGGGGTTCGAGGTTTGCCTTCTTGAACTCACCGAGCTCACCCTTGCTCAGCTTGCGCTCGGCCACGACGTCGAATGCGATTCGCGCGGCGGCGTAGCCGTCTTTCTCGGCCGTGCGTAGACCGAGCACGTGGCAGGGGCCAGCTTCGAGCACTGTCACCGCGGTGGTGGTGCCATCGGCGTTGAAGAGCTGGGTCATGCCCAGCTTCTTGGCAAGAAGACCTTTCAACTCTTTATCTCGATGCTGACGCCGGCCGGAAGGCTGAGTCGCATGAGCGCGTCGACGACACGGGGGTTCGGATCGAGGATGTCGACGATCCGCTTGTGCGTGCGCATCTCGAACTGCTCGCGCGAGTCCTTGTCGATGAAGGGTGAACGGATAACCGTCACCTTGGAGATTTCGGTGGGAAGGGGGATTGGGCCGGCAGTGCGCGCGTTTGTACGCCGGGCGGTGTCCACGATTTTGTCCGCCGCCTGGTCCAAGACCCGATGGTCGTAGGCCTTGAGCCGAATCCGAATTTTTTGCGCCACTGCTAGCCCTTTCTCTTCCTTTTACCTATATGCCTACTTGACGACCTCGGTCGCCACGCCGGCGCCGACGGTCTTGCCACCCTCGCGGATGGCGAAGCGAAGCCCCGGCTCGATGGCGATCGGCTCGCCGAGCGTGATGTCCATCACGACGTTGTCACCTGGCATGCACATCTCGACGCCCTCGGGGAGCTTGACCTCGCCCGTGACATCGGTGGTGCGCATGTAGAACTGCGGCCGGTAACCGGTGAGGAACGGTGTGTGACGACCGCCCTCTTCCTTGGACAGCACGTACACCTGGGCCTTGAACTGCGTGTGGGGCTTGATTGAGCCGGGCTTGGCCAGCACCTGGCCACGCACGACGTCCTCGCGCTTCACACCACGCAGCAGCGCGCCGATGTTGTCGCCGGCCTGGCACTCGTCCATGTCCTTGTGGAACATTTCAATGCCGGTGACGACAGTCTTGGTGCTGTTCGGGTGGATCCCGACGATCTCGATTTCCTCGTTCCTCTTGAGCTTGCCGCGCTCGACGCGCCCAGTCGTGACCGTGCCGCGACCTTCGATGGTGAACACGTCCTCTATCGGCATGAGGAAGGGCTTGTCGACCGGCCGTTCCGGCAGCGGAATGTAGGTGTCAACCGCGTCCATGAGCTCCATGATCTTGGGCGTCCACTCGGGGTCGCCTTCGAGAGCCTTGAGCGCGGAGATCCGAACGATCGGAATGTCGTCCCCCGGGTACTCGTAGCGCGTGAGGAGCTCGCGCAGGTCGAGCTCAACCAACTCGATGAACTCTTTGTCATCGACCATGTCGCACTTGTTCAGCGCGACCACGAGGAAGGGCACGTTAACCTGGCGGGCCAGGATGATGTGCTCGCGCGTCTGCGGCATGGCACCGTCGTTGGCAGCCACGACGAGGATGGCGCCGTCCATCTGCGCAGCACCGGTGATCATGTTTTTTATGTAATCCTGATGTCCCGGGCAGTCCACGTGCGCGTAGTGGCGCTTCTCGGTCTCGTACTCCACGTGAGTGATCGAGATTGTGATTCCACGAGCCTTCTCTTCAGGTGCCTTGTCGATCTGGTCGAAGGGCTTGAACTCCGCCAAACCCTTTTCCGAAAGGACTTTCGTGATGGCAGCCGTCAGCGTCGTCTTACCGTGGTCAATGTGACCGATGGTCCCGACGTTGAGGTGCGGCTTTGTCCGCTCGAACTTCTTTTTCGCCACTGTTTCCTCCTAACTAACTCCGCGACGTAGTACGGCGGCCCACAGCCTCCGCCAGGTTCCCGGGCATCTCTGCGTAATTACTGAACTCCATCGAGTAGGTCGCGCGCCCCGAGGTCATCGACCGAAGTTCGGTAGCGTAACCGAACATCTCTGCCAGGGGCACGCTGGCCTTCACGTTTTGCGAAGTGCCTCGCCCTTCCATCCCGAGGATGTGCCCGCGACGCGATGAGAGATCGCCCATCACGTCACCTAGATATTCCTCCGGCATGACGACGTCGACTTTCATGATCGGTTCGAGCAGATAAGGCTGCGCCTTGTGCATCGCGTCCTTGATCGCCATAGAGCCGGCAACCTGGAATGCCATGTCGTTCGAATCGACCGCGTGGAAGGATCCATCGACCAGCGCGGCCACGATGTCGACCACGGGATAACCGGCGACAACACCCGACTGGAGTGCCTCACGGATTCCTTTCTCGACGGATGGAATGAACTCCCTCGGGATTCGGCCTTGCGTGACCTTGTCCTCGAAAATAAACCCGCTCCCTTGCTCGCCCGGCCGAACGTCAAGCTCGGCGTGGCCAAACTGGCCCTTGCCACCCGACTGCCGCACGAAGCGACCGACCCCATGCGCCGGCCGCTTGATCGCCTCTTTGTAGGCGACCTGTGGCTTTCCCTGGTTGGCGTCGACTTTGAACTCGCGCATCAGGCGGTCGATGATGATCTCTAGGTGGAGCTCGCCCATCCCGGCGATGATGGTCTGACCAGTTTCATCGTCGGTGTGAACCTTGAACGTCGGGTCTTCCTCGGTCAGACGCTGCAGCCCGATGCCGAGCTTGTCCTGGTCCGCCTTGGTCTTCGGCTCGATCGCCACCGAAATCACGGGCTCGGGAAAGGTGATCGACTCCAACAGGATGGGGTGCGCCTCGTCCGCCAGGGTGTCACCGGTCGTCGTGTACTTCAGGCCCACGGCCGCGGCAATGTCGCCCGTGAACACCTCGTCGACGTCCTCGCGGCGGATCGCATGCATGCGAAGAATGCGCCCGATGCGCTCCTTGCGACCATTCGACGCGTTTAGCACGCCGGACCCGGCCCTGAGCTTGCCCGAGTAGACACGGAAGAAGGTCAGCTTGCCAACCCCCTGCGGGTCCATCTGGATCTTGAAGGCGAGCGCCGAAAACGGCTCGTTGTCGTCGTGCTCTCGCACGAGAAGTGCCCCTGTCTTGGGATCGGTTCCTTCGACCGCTGGCACGTCGGCCGGCGATGGGAGGTAGTCAACGACGGCGTCCAGGATCGGCTGCACGCCGCGGTTGCGAAGAGCAGCTCCGCACAGCACGGGCACCAGGATCCCGGCGACAGTTCCCTTGCGAAGTGCGGCCTGGATCTGAGCCTCGCTCGGCTCCTTCTCGTCCAGGTACAGGTGCATGATCGCGTCGTCGAAATCGGCCACCGCCTCGATTAGGTCGTGGCGGTGCTGCTTGATCAGATCACCCATGCCGGCCGGGATGTCCAGGGACTCCGTATTGGTCGTTCCAAGGTCGTCCGTATACACGATCGCCTGCTTCGTCACCAGGTCGACGTAGCCCGTGAACGAGTCCTCCGAGCCGATCGGGAGTTGGATTGGCACGGCGCGTGCGCCGAGGCGGGTGCGAATCGAGTCGAGCGACCCATAAAAGTCCGCTCCAATCCGGTCCATCTTGTTGATGAAGGCGATCCGCGGCACGCCATAACGGTCTGCCTGGCGCCATACAGTCTCCGACTGAGGCTCCACGCCGGCCACGGCGTCAAAAACCGCGACGGCGCCATCAAGCACCCGAAGGCTGCGCTCGACCTCGACTGTGAAGTCCACGTGCCCGGGTGTGTCTATGATGTTGATCGCGTGATCGCGCCACTGGGCGGTGGTCGCCGCCGACGTGATCGTGATCCCGCGCTCCTTTTCCTGGACCATCCAGTCCATGGTGGAAGCCCCTTCGTGGACCTCGCCCATCTTGTGGATGCGGCCCGCGTAGAAAAGGATCCTCTCGGTTGTAGTCGTCTTGCCCGCGTCGATATGCGCCATGATCCCGATGTTTCGGACCTTGTCGATCACGACCGGACGTTCCTGCATCTTCAGTGCCACGCTCATCTCTCTTCTAGTACCGGAAGTGGGAGAAAGCCTTGTTGCTTTCCGCCATCCGATGGGTTTCCTCTTTGCGCTTGACCGCCCCACCCGTGTTCTGGGACGCGTCCAGCAGCTCGAACGCGAGCTTCTCAGACATGCTTTTCCCGCCTCGCTGGCGAGCGAAACGGACTATCCAGCGGCGGGCCAACGCCAGCCGGCGCTCAGGCCTGATTTCGACGGGGACTTGGTAGGTCGCGCCACCGACGCGACGAGGCTTGACCTCGAGCAGCGGGGTGGCGTTGCGGAGGGCCAGGTCGAACACCTCGAGCGGCTCCTTCTTGGCCTGCTTGCCCGCGCGGCTGAGCGCGTCGTATACAACCTTCTCGGCGGTCGACCGCTTGCCGCGGCTCATCACCACGTTGACGAACTTGGCAATCGCCTCCGACTGGTAGACCGGGTCGGGCGCGATTACACGCTTGACAGGACGGCTCCGACGAGGCATCAGGCCGCCGCCTTGCTCTTTTCGCGCTTGGCCCCGTACTTGGAGCGGGCCTTCTTCCGGTTCTTGGTGCCGGCGGTGTCCAGCGTGCCCCGGATGATGTGATAGCGGACACCTGGGAGGTCCTTGACCTTGCCGCCGCGGATGAGCACGACCGAGTGCTCCTGCAGGTTGTGGCCGATGCCAGGGATATAGGCGGTCACCTCGATGCCCGTGGTCAGCCTGACGCGGGCCACCTTGCGAAGGGCCGAGTTCGGTTTCTTTGGCGTCTGGGTATAGACGCGTACGCAGACTCCCCGCCTCTGCGGTGAGCCCTTCAGGGCCGGCGCCTTAGACTTCGACCTGGCCGCTCTGCGCGGAGTGCGAACCAGTTGCTGGATTGTGGGCAAACAATTCTCCGAATGACGGCTGAAATCCCAGGCGGCATTAGCCGATTGGGCGACAAACGATGAGTATACCCAAAAACGAGGGGCCCCAAATGACCGGACAGAAGTCCCAATACTTCGACGCCACCCCTGCGGTAGCGTCAAAGCCACGCACCATCCACCTCCATGTCGGAGAGCTGGCGCTGGAGCTCCAGGCAGACCGCGGCGTATTCGGTTCGAGGGGCGTCGACCTGGGGACCCGGGTGCTGCTTAACGAGGCTCCAGTACCGCCGACAGAGGGCAACATCCTGGACCTGGGCAGCGGCTACGGGCCGATTGCGATCACCCTCGCCCGCCAGTCCCCGAGTGCGCGGGTTTGGGCGGTGGATGTGAACGAACGGGCGATCGAGCTCACGAAGATGAACGCCGCAGCGGCGGCCGTGCCCAACGTCACCGCGTGCTCTCCGGACGAGGTGCCCGACGAGGTCCGGTTTGACGCGATTTACTCGAATCCCCCGGTGCGAGTCGGCAAGGCAGCGCTGCACGAACTGCTCGTGAGGTGGCTGGGACACTTGGCGGACGGCGGCCGCGCGTACCTGGTGGTCCAGCGGAATCTCGGGGCGGATTCGCTGGGGACATGGCTCACCGCACAGGGCTTCCAGGTCCAGCGGATCAAGTCGAAAAAGGGTTACCGGATCCTGCAGGTCGAAAGCCCAAAGTCTTAACAGGCTGGGTTGACTCGCCCTTTTTGTCGCCCTACAGTCGCGCAAGGAGTGCCGGCGGGGGAGGGTCGGCTGGAGGAAGGGAGGGCCCGCCAGCGGAATGCCACTCCTAGCCCGGCGCCCGAATCCGCCCGAAAAACCGCCTACTTCTCCCCTGCGAAGTGACACGCCGCCACCTGGTCCATCTCCCCATGAGGCTCAAGAAGCGGCTCCTGCTCCGAACAGATCCCCGGCGCCCGCGCGATTGGGCACCGCGTGTGGAACCGGCATCCCGAGGGCGGGTTCACCGGCGATGGGATCTCCCCCTTCAGAAGGATCGGCGCTCGCGCCCGCTCCACGATCGGGTCCGGCACCGGGATCGAGCTCAGCAGCGCGCGAGTGTACGGGTGTTGCGGGTGGTCGTAAATGTCGTTCCGCCCGGCCGTCTCGACGATCTTCCCCAGGTACATGACAGCGATCCGGTCGGATAGGTGCCGCACAACAGCAAGGTCGTGGGCGATGAACAAGTAGGTGAGGTTGAATTCCCGCTGCAGGTCCTGCAGCAGGTTGATGATCTGCGCCTGGATCGAGACGTCCAGGGCAGAGACCGCCTCGTCGCAAACGATGAACGATGGGTTGACCGCCAGCGCCCGGGCGATTCCGATGCGCTGCCGCTGGCCGCCCGAAAACTCATGCGGGTACCGGTTGGTGAAGTTCGGGTTCAGGCCGACCAGCCGCAGCAGCTCCTGGACTCGGCGCTGACGATCGCGACCCGAGCCGATCCCATAGTTGTCCAGCGGCTCCTGGATGATGTCGCCCACCGTCATTCGGGGATCCAGGGAGGCGAACGGGTCCTGGAAGATCATCTGCATCTTTCGGCGCACGCGCCGCAACCGCGCCCCGCGCATCTTCGTGATCTCCTGACCTTCGAACGTGATCTTGCCCCTCGTCACCGGCAGCAGCGCGGTAATCAATCGCGCGAGCGTCGACTTCCCACACCCTGACTCCCCGACCAGCCCAAGCGCCTCGCCGCGGCGGATCTCGAGGTCGACGCCGTCCACGGCCCGCACGGCAAGACCGCCGAACCCCGCGATCGGGAAGTGCTTGTAGACGCCCTGTACGCGCAGGATGACCGGGTCCTGCTTGACGGCCGTCCCGGTCGCTTTAGGAGCGGTCTGCATTACACGAGTCAGCTGCCGGCATTGTCGGAGTTGACGCCCCCGGCACCACGGGCGCCGCCGAGGCCACCGTCCGCTTCGGGCGCCTTCAGATTCTGCGCCGCAGCGATCGATATCGAGCTGGCCTTGGCGGTCGCGACGTCCGCCTCACTGACGTTGCTCATCAGCACCCAGCAGCGCGCCACCTGGTCGGTAGCGACCTCACCCAAGGGCGGCTCTTCAACCTTGCACCGGTCGACGACGAAAGGGCACCGCGGGTGGAACTTGCACCCGGGAGGCGGATTGGATAGGTCGGGCGGCAGCCCCTTGATGCTGACCAGCCGGTCCTTGCGCGCCTCGTCCACGCGAGGCACGGAGCGGAGCAGGGACCACGTGTAAGGGTGCTGCGGGCTCGTGAAGATCTGCTCAACCGGCCCTTCTTCGACCACCCTGCCCGCGTACATCACGACGACCCGCTGACACAGGCTGGCGACCAGCGCCATGTTGTGCGTGATCAGCATCATCGCGGTGCCGAGCTCGCGGTTCAGCTGCTTCATGAGCTGGATGATCTGGGCCTGCACGGTGACGTCGAGGGCAGTGGTCGGCTCGTCCGCGATAAGAAGTGACGGCTCGTTCGACAGCCCCATAGCGATCATCGCCCGCTGGCGCATGCCACCAGAGAACTGGTGCGGGTAGTCCTTCGCGCGCCGCTCCGCGGATGGAACTCGGACGCGGCTCAGCAGCTCGATGACGCGGGTCTTGGCCAGCTCCGGAGTGAACCGCTGGTGGGCCGTCATCGCCTCCTCGATCTGCCGGCCGACTTTCGTCACCGGGTTGAGTGAGGTCATGGGGTCCTGGAAGATCATCGCTACGTCGTTGCCGCGGAACTCCCGGATCTCCTCGTCGCCCATCTTGACCACGTCATTGCCCCGGAAGAGGATGCGGCCGGACACGATCTTTCCCGGATCCGGGACCAGCCTGAGGATGGAGAGGGCGGTCATCGTCTTGCCGCAGCCTGACTCGCCGACGATGCCGAGCGTCTCGCCCACATCGATGTGCAGGCTGACTCCGTCTACGGCGCGCACCACACCCCGCGACGTGAAGAACTGTGTGTGCAGGTCCTCAACCTGCAGGAGGGTTTGTGCCACCTACCTGAGAACTTTAGGGGTTCGCGCCAATCGGGAGGGCACATCGGTGCCGGGGCCCTCCCTCCTCCAGGCCGACCCTCCCCCGCCGGCACTCCTTGCGCGACTGTAGAGGCGGAAAAAGGAGCAAGTCAACCCAGGGTGTTAAGAAGGGACGCGTGACCCGGGCCGGCGCTAGCGCCGCATGCGGGGGTCGAGAGCGTCGCGCAGCCCGTCACCGATGAACGAGAACGCCAGGAGCGTGAACCCGATCGCGAGTGCCGGGAACACGACCGAAGTCGGGTTGGCATAGATCGCCTCGTATCCGTCGAACACCATCTGGCCCCACGTCGGCGTCGGCGGCTGGATGCCGACACCCAGGAAGCTCAGCGCCGCCTCCAGGAAGATCGCCTGGGGAATGCCGAACACGACCGTGACGATGATCGGCCCAAGGGCGTTTGGCAGCAGGTGCTTGAGGATCAGCTTGATCGGCGGGGACCCCGACGAACGGGCGGCCTCGATGTACTCCTTCTCCTTAATGGCAAGGACCTGCCCCCGCACCAACCGTGCAAGGTTCACCCAGTTCACCAGGGCGATAGCTCCGAAGATGGACAGCAGGCTTGGCCCGAACACCGACACCAGCACCAGCACGAAGATCAGGTCAGGGAAGGCGTACCAGATGTCGGTGATCCGCATTAGCAGATTGTCGATCCGGCCCCCGAAGTAGCCGGCCGCCAGTCCAATCGCCAGCCCGATCGGAAGGATGATCCCCTGGACCAGGATTCCCACAGACAACGAGATCCGGCTCCCATACATCAGGCGGCTCAGAGTGTCCCGCCCCAGCTCGTCGGTGCCCAACGGATGACCGAACTGTCCCGGACTGGCCTCGATATGCTCGACCTCCTGCTTGATCGGGTCGATGATCAGCCCCAAGTGCACGAGCACGGGTGACAGGAAGGCGACCAGGACCAGGAACACGACCAGCACCGCTCCGGCCACGGCCAGCGGGTTGCGGCGGAAGCGGTGCCATGCGTCCTGCCACAGACCGATCTGCTGCTCCGCTACCTCCCACTCGACAGCCTGCTGGACGGGCGCTGCCAGTGCCATGGCTAGGAAAGCCTCACTCGCGGATCGATGAAGACGTACAGCACGTCGACGACCAGGTTGGCAACCGCGATCACTACCGAGAACAAGACCGTCGTGCCAAGGATCATCGGGTAGTCACGGGACGTGACGGCGACCACGAATGCCCGCCCGATGCCCGGGATGTTGAACACCGTCTCCACGATCACCGAGCCGGTGACCAGGAAGGCAAACGTCGGGCCCAGCGTCGTGACCACCGGAATGAGCGAGTTCTTCAAAACATGCTTCAGCACGACCAGCCGCTCCGGGAGGCCCTTCGCCCAGGCCGTCCGGATGTAGTCCTGACGGATCGTGTCCAGGGTGCTCGCCCGCGTCAATCGAGCCGTATAGGCGATCGGCAGGAGCGCCAGAGTGATCACCGGCATGATCAGATGGTCGTCCACGCCGAAGTCGGCCGCGGGTAAGAAGAACGAATGGTCCGTCCACCTGGCCATCTCGACCGAGAACACCACCACCATAAGCGCGCCGACGACGAAGTTCGGAAACGAGGCGGCGCCCGTGGCGAATCCCATAACGACGTAGTCGGTGCGTGTGTTCTGGCGCAAAGCCGCCAGCACGCCCAGACCAATTCCAACTGGAACGATGATCAGGAACGCCAGCGTTCCGAGGGTCGCCGTGTAGGGAATCCCTTCGCCGATCAGCTTGGTGACCGTCTTGCCTTCGTACTGGTACGACAGCCCAAAGTCGAAATGCGCGACGTTCCAGAGGTAGAGCTCGAACTGCTGGTACTCAGGTTTGTTCAGTCCGTACTTGAGGTCGAGGTTGTGCCTCACCGAGGCCGATAGCTCACGGCCGCCGCCGCGATCCCACGGGCTCCCGGGAGCGAGGTGCATGAGGAAGAAAGTGATGAGGATGACGAAGAAAACGATCGGGATCATCCAGAGGATGCGCCGCACGATGAAGATGGTCAGGCTGCCGGCCCTGGTGCTGCTCAGTGCCGACAAACGGGACGGGAGCAGGGCGCCCCGGTTGGGGCGCCCCGCTATTACTGCCAAATCAACGGACTCCTAGTGAGTTGTGATGTAGGCCGTGAAGTAGTTCTGGTCGCCGGGAGCGAACTGGTCGTCGAACGCCGTGTGCGTGATGTTCACGTACGACGCAACAAGATCGTACTCGTACGGCTGGTACATGAACGCAACCGCCGCCTGGTCGATGAGCATCTTCTGAGCCGTCAGGTAGTCAGCGTTGCGCTGGCTCTGGCTGAGCTCGGTGTCCGCCTTCTGAACGAGCGCGTCGTAACCGGCCAGGGTCGGGCAGCCCCAGTTGAGGCTGTGGCATGAACCGCTAACGAAGATGTCCATCCAGTCCTGCTGGTCCGGGTAGTCGGCGCCCCATCCGTCCGGGCCGTAGATGTCGAAGTTGCCCTTGCGGATGCGGCTGGTGACGGTCTTGCTGTCGATTACGTCGAGCTGGATGTTCAACCCGAGGTTGGTGTTCCACTGGTCGACGATGAACTGGTTGAGCGTCTTGCTGCCCGTCGAGTTGCGGGTGAGCAGCTTGTACTTGTTCAGCGTGTCCGCGGTCACGCCGGCGTCGGAAAGGAGCTTCTTTGCCGCGGCCGCGTCGAAGCTCTGGTTGTTGTCGGAGGTGTCATAGCCTGCCATTCCGTTCGGGATGAAAGAGGCAAGACCCTTCGCGGTGCCGTGCTGGACGTCGTTCGCCAGCTTGTCGCGGTCGATCGACTTGGCGAAGGCCAGGCGGACCTTGGCGTTGTCGAACGGAGCCTTCGTCGTGTTGAAGGTCATCCAGAACGCGGTTAGCTGCGGGTAGAGGTGCGCCTGCTTGCTCAGCGTGCTGTCCCCACGAACCACGGTCACGTCCGCGAGGGGCACGTTGGCGATGTCGAGGGCGCCGGTCTGGTACTTGGAGAACTCGGTGTTCCCGTCCGAGATGTAGTAATAGATAATCTGCTGAAGCTTGGCGGTGCCGCCCCAGTAGTTTGTGTTTGGCACCATGGTGACGTGGTCCTTGGACGCGATCTCAGAGATCTTGAAAGGACCGTTGCCGACGATCGTGTTGGCGTTGTTGGCCCACGTCTCGGCCTTGGTCGTGTCGGTCGAGGGGAAGGTCCCGCCGGCCGCGCTCTCAACGATGTCCTTGCGAAGCGGAACCGCGACCCACAGGGTCACGACCCACTTGAAGTAAGCAGCAGGGTGAGCGAGCTTGATCACGAAGGTGTTGGCGTCCGGCGCGGAAAGGCCGAGCCCGGACAGGTAGCTGTCGATGGCGCTCGCGCTCGAGACGTCAACGTTGCCGTAGTTGCCGGCGCCGGCGATCGTCGTGTCGAAGAACGGGTCGACGTATCCGGCTGCGAGGGCTGGGTTCAGGAAGTGCTGGTATCCGTAGACCCAGTCGCTGGCGGTGACGGGTTTGCCATCGCTCCACTTCGCGTTCGGCTGCAGGTGGAACGTGTATGTCAGGCCGTCGGACGAAACGTCGTACTTCGTCGCTGCCGCGGGCTGGACGTCACTGAGGTCTGCCTTCGGCTGAAGGAGAGACTGGAACGTGTTGCGGCCTACGGCCGCCTCGTAAGTGTAGGTCTGCTGGGTCGGGTCGAAGCTGTTCGGCTCGACGCCGGTGTTCACGCGAAGGATCTGCTGTGCCGCCGGGGCAAGGTTCAAGCTGGGGGTCGAGTTGTTGCCGCCACACGCGGCCACAACGAACAACCCCGCGCTCGCGAGCGCCACGGCTCGGATGCGGGTGCCTAACTGCATACGCGTCTTACCTCTCAGTTCTGATCCTGCAGCCTTCTTCCCGGGGTCCGGGGCGAGAGTGCGCCGGCAGCAGGTCTTACTCACGGCCTCTTCGGGCCAAGGTGAATTCTCTTGCGCTCCCCTGCGCAGTGTCAAGCAGCATAGCTGGGCGCAGATGCGAACGACTGTTCGGCGGCGCCGCGGGCATACCTCTGGCGGGCCCTCCCCCGCCGGCCAACCGTACGTAGCGTACGGAGGCTGTCAACCCAGCCGGTTAAGAACCCTCAGTGCGGGGCGATCGAGATCAACGTCGGGTTCAGCGCCCCCGGCCACTCGTCCACCGGCGACGTCGTCACGCCTCGCACGTACGTTCGCACGAGGTGCCAGCTGACCGACTGCGCCAGGAAAGCCACCGGCGCGTCGCCGACCAGCATCTGCTGCGCTTGCTGGTACTCCTGGTCGCGGCGGTCTGCCTGCGTGTCGGTCCGCGCGACACGCACGAAATTGTCGTACTGCTGGTTCTGATAGAAGGCCGTGTTGTTCGAGCTCGTGGTGAGGAAGAAGTCGTACCAGTCCGCCGGATCCGGGTAGTCCGCACTCCACCCCATCGGCCCCGCGATCTGAAAGTCCCCAGAGCCAAGGTTGGACGAGTACGTGTTCGCGTCAAGAGCCTGCAGCGTGATGTTGATTCCAAGGTTGGCCTTCAGCTGGTCGTGGACGAAGTTCGCCGTCGCCTTTCCAAAATCAGATGTCTGGTCGTAAGAGAACGTCAGGCTCGACAGCTGAGCAGCAGAGAACCCTGACGCCGCAAGAGAGGCCCGCGCCTGGGCAACATCGAAATTCTGTGCGGAGAGGCTCGACGAATATCCCACCATCCCCTTCGGGATGAACGTCGTGGCCGGCAACCCCTGGCCCTGGAAGATCTGCGTCACAAACGCATTGCGGTCGATCGCCTGCGCGATCGCCAGCCGCAGCTTCCCGTTGCTGGTCGGCGAGGCGCTGAGGCGGAAGGTGATCCAGAACACGGTCAGGTCCGGCGTCTTGGCGAGGTCGAGCTTCAGGCTCGAGTCACCGGCCACGCTCGAAGCCTGGGCAGGCTGGACCGACATCTCGTCCAGCTGGCCTGCCTTGAACCGAGTCAACGCTGCGGCCCCATCGTTGACCACCTCGAACTCGATGGACGACAGAACAGGTTTGGCGCCCCAATAGTGCGCGTTCGGGATCACGGTGATGTGGTCCTTCGCCACCATCTCAGACACCTTGAACGGCCCGTTCGTGATCAGGGTGTCCGGGCTGGCCGCCCATTTGTCGCCGTTTTTCTTCACCAGGTCCTGGCGGATCGGCGCCGCGGCGGGCATCGCCGCCAGCCAGAGGAACGCCAGGTCCGGTTGCGCAAGGGTCACCTGGAACGTGTTGTCGTCCAGCGCTTTCAACCCGAGGGTGTTGAGCCCCGCATCGATGTTGGCGGCGTCCCGCTGCGGGTCGAGGTTCGACACCTTGTCGCCGTTCAGGATGGCGCTGGAGAAGAACGTCGCCTCTGGAGCGGCAAGCCGTGGGTCGATCAACCGCTGCCATGCGTACACGAAGTCCTGCGCTTTGACCGTGGTGCCATCGGAGTATCCGGCCCCCGGGCGGAGATGGAAGACGTAGACGGTGCCGCCGGCGACCACGTCGTAGCTCGAGGCGGCGGCCGGCACGACCCCGGTCAGGTCTGCCGTCGGCTTGACGAGCGATTCGGAAATCGCGCGCAGGACGGCGGTTTCATACGGGTACTGCGTCTGTCCGGGATCGAGCGAGCCGGGTTGGTCCTCGAGCAGCACGTGGAGCGTCTGGTCCTTGGCGAGCTTGGGCCCCTGGGTCAGAGATGTGGGCGAGTTGCACGCGGTGACGGACGCCAGGACTAGAAGCGAAAGCGCGACGGCGCGAAGCAGCCTTGAGCCTGGGATCACTTTTCCATCATAGGTTCCGCCAGATAAACGAGAAGGGAGCGACCCTGGCGGGCAGCCCCCTTGTGCACGTACCGGTGACTGTAACCCAAACCGAGCCTAGATGCCAGTCATAACGCGTCGCCGGTAGGCCCGGCTTTGCCGGGCCGTCCGCCAATCAATCCTCACGCCTTGCTGCGCCGCGAGGAGTGACTTTTGAGCAATCCCAACCTGCAGGAAAAAGAGCCATGAGAGGAAACCTAGGTTTCCTCTCATATTGCAAACCGGGCCGCTTTGGCCCGGTTTGCAGTTGATTTAGACCGACAGGGTTTCCAGGTCGATCGGCTCCTCTTCGAGGATCCTGGCCGCCTGCTCCCGCTGCTTCTTGTAGTAATCCAGCCCCGTCCCGGCGGGGATGAGCTTGCCGATGATCACGTTTTCCTTCAGGCCACGCAGCCGGTCGACCTTGCCCGAGATCGCGGCCTCGGTGAGGACGCGGGTGGTCTCCTGGAAGGAAGCTGCCGAGAGCCACGAGGTGGTGTTCAGCGCGGCCTTGATCAGGCCGAGCAGCACGGTCTGCGCCGTCGCGGGCTCACCGCCCTCCGCCAGCGCCTTCGCGTTGCCTTCCTCGTACTCCCACTGCGAGACGATCTCGCCAGGCAGCAGGCCGGTGTCGCCCGCGGAGTCGACGCGGACCTTCCGCATCATCTGCCGCACGATCACCTCGATGTGCTTGTCGTTGATGTCCACGCCCTGGCTGCGGTACACCTTCTGGACCTCGTCGACCAGGAAGGTCTGAACCGCCTCTTTACCGAGGATGTGCAGGAGCTCCTGCGGTGAGATCGACCCTTCGGTGATCTGCTGTCCCGCCTTGATGAACACCTTCTGGCCGTCCCGTCGGTCGAGCTCCGGCCTGATGCGCACCTGGTGCGGGATCGCGTACTCGCGGACCTCCTCGTCGATGGTCCGCACGGTGACCTCCTTCGTCGACACGGTCACCTTGCCGGCGTGCCGCGTCCGGACGCCGTTGCCCTTGGCGTCGTGGGCCAGCTCCTGGCCCTCCATCACGTCGTCCCCGCTCTTGACAAGCGCCTGCATCTTGGGGTCGACCGGGTAGGAGACTTCGAACTCCTCCTTGGAGGTAACGCGCACCTTGCGCGAACCCTCGGCGCGGATGATGTCGAGCTCCCCGTCGATCTCGGAAATGATGGCCTTGCCCTTGGGGATGCGAGCCTCGAACAGCTCCTCCACGCGGGGCAGACCCTGGGTGATGTCCACGCCGGCGACACCACCGGTGTGGAATGTGCGCATCGTCAGCTGGGTGCCCGGCTCGCCGATGGACTGCGCGGCGATGACACCCACCGCCTCGCCGATCTCCACCACCTTGCCGGTGGCAAGGTTGCGTCCGTAGCACGTGCGACACACGCCTTCGCGCGCCTCGCACACCAGGACTGAGCGCATCTTGACCGGCACGCCGGCCGCGATGATCTTGCGCGCGTTGTCGTCGGTGATCGCTGTGCCCGTCTTGACGAGGACCTTGCCGTCGACCGTGATGTCCTCGGCCGTGACACGGCCCGCGATCTTCTCGAAAATCGGGTCGTTCTTCGCCCGCTCGGGGGTGATGTCACGGACCCAGATGCCGTTGGTGGTTCCGCAGTCTTCTTCTCGGACGATCACGTCCTGCGCCACGTCAACCAGACGGCGCGTCAGGTAACCCGAGTCGGCTGTGCGGAGCGCGGTGTCGGCGAGTCCCTTGCGGGTGCCGTGTGTGGAGATGAAGTACTCGAGCACCGTGAGGCCCTCGGTGAAGTTGGCCATGATCGGCAGGTCGATGATCCGGCCGGTCGGGTCGGCCATCAGGCCTCGCATGCCGGCGAGCTGCCGGATCTGCTGGATGTTTCCGCGGGCGCCCGAGCCCATCATCATCCAGATCGGGCTGAACTTGTCGAAGGCTTCCTCGGTGGCGTTGCCCACCTTCTCATAGGCGAGCTGCCAGAGCTCGATGACCTTGCGGTAGCGCTCGTCGTCGGTCATGACGCCGCGGCGGTACATCTTCTCGACGTCGGCGACTTCCTTCTCGGTGGAATGGATGATCTCCCACTTCGCCGCCGGGTGCGGGATGTCCATGGCCGAGACGGTGACTCCGGCCTGGGTCGCGTAACGGAACCCAAGCCGCTTGATGTCGTTGACCACGATGGCGGTGATGTCACTGCCGTACAGGCGGTACAGGTCCGCCACCAGCGTGCGCAGCAGCTTGCGGTCGTAGTGCGCGTTCTGGAACGGCAGCGGCTCCATGGCGGTTTCCATCGGCGCCTTGCCGACGGGAAGGGGCTGGTTGAACACGACACGCCCTGGCGTCGTGACGAGCAGAGTGTCACCGATCCGGACGCGGATCCATTCCTGGAGCTTGACGACCTTGCTCTCGAGAGCAAGCACGACCTCGTTCTGCGAGCTGAACGCGTGCAGCTTGGAGATCGCTTCGCCCTTCGGCATGTCGCCACGTGCGGCGGTCAGCCAGTAGCAGCCCAGGACCACGTCCTGCGTCGGCGCCACCACCGGGTGACCGTCCGCCGCGGACAGGATGTTCTGCGACGACATCATGAGGTTCTTCGCCTCGGCGATGGCGCCGCTGAAGAGTGGCACGTGCACGGCCATCTGGTCGCCGTCGAAGTCGGCGTTGAAGGCGGCGCACACCAGGGGGTGAATCTGGATCGCGGAGCCTTCGACCAGCACCGGCATGAAGGCCTGGATGCCCAGGCGGTGAAGGGTCGGCGCGCGGTTGAGCAGCACCGGGTGGTCGCGGATGACCTCGTCCAGGACGTCCCAGACCTCCGTCCGGCTTCGCTCGACCATTCGCTTGGCCGACTTGATGTTGGTCGTGTATCCCTTGTTGACGAGCTCGCGCATGACGAACGGCTTGAACAGCTCGAGGGCCATCTTCTTGGGCAGGCCACACTCGTGCAGCTTCAGCTCGGGACCGACCACGATCACGGAGCGGCCCGAGTAGTCCACGCGCTTGCCGAGCAGGTTCTGGCGGAACCTACCCTGCTTGCCCTTGAGCATGTCGGAGAGGGACTTCAGCTTGCGGTTGCCGGTGCCCGTGATGGCACGGCCGCGGCGGCCGTTGTCGATCAGGGCGTCGACCGCTTCCTGGAGCATCCGCTTCTCGTTGCGCACGATGATCTCGGGCGCGCCGAGCTCGAGCAGCCTCTTCAGGCGGTTGTTACGGTTGATCACGCGGCGGTAGAGGTCGTTCAGGTCGGACGTCGCGAATCGGCCGCCGTCCAGCTGGACCATGGGGCGCAGCTCTGGCGGAATGACCGGCAGGACCTCGAGCACCATCCACGTTGGGCTGGCGTTCGACTTGCGGAAGTCCTCGACCACCTTCAGGCGCTTGATCGCCTTCTGCTTGCGCTGGCCGCTCGATGACTTGGACTCTTCGCGCAGGCGGTACATCTCCGACGTCAGGTCGATACGGGACAGCAGCTCGCGGACGGCCTCGGCGCCGATGCCGGCCTTGAAGGTGCGTCCGAACCGCTCCGAGTAATCGCGGAACTGGGTGTCGGTCAGGATCTGCTTCGCGTGCAGCGCCTCGAGATCGGTGCGCGTCGCCTCGATCTCCTGCTGCAGCGTCTCTAGCTCGCCCTGGATGCCTTCGCGCTGCGTCTTGGTGGCGCCTTCGATCTGCGCCTCCAGCGCCTTGCGGTCGGTGTCGAGCCTTTCCTTGGCGCGCTTCTGCGCGGCCTTGGTGTTGGCCTCGAGCTTCTCGATCTTCTCCTGCACCTTTCCGAGCACCGCACGCGACGTCTCGCGCGACAGCAGCTCGCCCTTGTCGACGACGACCTCTTCGTCGCCGTTCAGGCCGATGGAAAGCACCTTGCGCGCCTTCGTGCCGATGCCGGCCTTGATCGTCTCGGTCGCCTTCTTGCCCTGGGTGGTCAGCTCGTCGACGGCTTCCTGCAGCTCTTCCTCGAGCTTGGCGACCTCGGCGTCGACCTCGCCCTTGAGCTTCTTGGACTTGCCTTCGTGCTCCGCGCGGAGCTCCTTGGACTTCGCGTCGATGTCGCCGCGCAGGCGAATCGCGCGCTCGTCCTTATCCATGTTGAGGGTGGCCATCATGTCTTTGCGGGCCTCTTCATGGACGTCGGTGACGATGTAGTTGGCGAAGTACAGGATCTTCTCGAGGTTGCGCGGGGACATGTCCAGCAGCAGGCCCATCCGGCTCGGGATGCCCTTGAAATACCAGACGTGGCTCACCGGCGAGGCCAGCTTGATATGGCCCATGCGCTCGCGGCGCACCTTCGAGCGGGTCACCTCGACGCCGCACTTGTCGCAGATGATGCCCTTGTAGCGGTACCGCTTGTACTTTCCGCAGTGGCATTCCCAGTCCCGCGTCGGACCGAAGATGCGCTCGCAGAAAAGACCGTCGCGCTCCGGTCGGAGCGTGCGGTAGTTGATCGTCTCAGGCTTCGTGACCTCGCCGTGCGACCACGACATGATCGTCTCGGGCGACGCCAGCGAAAGCTTTAGTGCATCGAAGTTTTCTAGCTTCAGCAAATTCTTCTCTCTTCCTCTATCTATTCGGCCGAGTCTTCCCCGAGCTCTTCGCGCTCGAGGCTGATCCCGAGGTCCAGCGGGATCTCAGGAATGTCTTCCTCTGACAACACGATCTGGCGCTCGTCCTCGCTCAGGATCTCGACCCCGAGCGCGAGCCCTTCCAGCTCCTTGACCAGCACGCGGAACGATTCCGGGATGCCGGCTTCGAGCGTGTTGTCGCCCTTGACGATCGCCTCGTAGGCCTTGACGCGGCCGACGATGTCGTCCGACTTGACGGTCAGGATCTCCTGCAGGACGTGCGCGGCGCCGTAAGCCTCGAGCGCCCACACCTCCATCTCGCCGAAGCGCTGTCCGCCGAACTGCGCCTTGCCTCCCAGCGGCTGCTGGGTGACGAGGCTGTACGGACCCGTCGAGCGGGCGTGAATCTTGTCCTCGACGAGGTGGGCCAGCTTGAGCATGTAGATCATGCCCACAGTCACCGGCTCGTCGAACTCCTCGCCGGTGCGGCCGTCGCGCAGCCGGACCTTTCCATCTTCCGGAAGGCCAGCGCGCTTCAGCTCGGCCACGATCGTCTCCATCGGAGCGCCGTCGAAAACCGGCGTCGCGATCTTGATGCCCAGCGTCGCGGCGACCCACCCGAGGTGGGTCTCCAGCACCTGGCCCAGGTTCATACGGCTCGGCACGCCGAGCGGGTTGAGCACGATGTCGACCGGGGTGCCGTCAGGCAGGTACGGCATGTCCTCGGAGGGCATGATCCGGCTGACCACACCCTTGTTTCCGTGGCGACCGGCCATCTTGTCGCCGGCCGAGATCTTTCGCTTCTGTGCGATGTAGACCCGGACCATCTCGTTGATGCCTGGGCCGAGCTCGTCTTTGTTGTCGCGGGAGAAGACCTTGACGTCGACCACGATTCCGCGCTCGCCGTGCGGCACGCGCAGGCTCGAGTCGCGCACCTCGCGCGCCTTCTCACCGAAGATGGCGCGGAGCAACCGTTCCTCGGCCGAGAGCTCGGTCTCGCCCTTGGGCGTGATCTTGCCCACCAGGATGTCGCCCTGCTGGACCTCGGCGCCGATGTAGACAATGCCGCGCTCGTCGAGGTTGCGCAGCGCGTCGTCGGCGACGTTCGGGATGTCGCGGGTGATCTCCTCGGGGCCCAGCTTCGTTTCGCGGGCCTCCGACTCGTATTCCTCGATGTGGATCGAGGTGTACATGTCTTCCTTCACGACGCGCTCCGAAAGGAGGATCGCGTCCTCGAAGTTGTAGCCTTCCCAGGGCATGAACGCGACCAGCACGTTGCGGCCGAGCGCCATCTCCCCGTCTTCGATCGCGGGACCGTCAGCGAGGATGTCGCCCCGCTCGACATGCTGTCCCGCCTTGACCTTGACCTTGTGGTTCAGGCACGTGCCCTGGTTGGAGCGCGCGAACTTCTGCAGCGGGTAGTGCCGGTCGGCGCCGCCGCCGTCCGGCTTGACCACGATCTCGAAGACCGGGGTCGCGTGAACCGTCTTGAGGTCCTTGGGATGAGCAACGTCGACCACGACGCCGGCGACATCGGCGACGATCATCTCGCCCGAGTCCTTCGCCGCGTAGTACTCAACGCCCGTTCCGACCAGCGGCGCGTCGGTGACCAGGAGGGGCACCGCCTGGCGCTGCATGTTGGCGCCCATCAGGGCGCGGCCGGCGTCGTCGTGCTCGAGGAACGGGATCATGGCCGTTGCCACCGAGACGATCTGCTTCGGCGAGATGTCCATGTACTGGATGTTCTGTACGTCTTCGATCTTGAAATCGCCCCTGGCGCGTGATGGGACGCGCGCGTCCACGAACCCGCCCTCAGGCGTGAGGGCCGCGTTGGCCTGCGCGATGCCGAACATGTCCTCTTCGTCGGCAGACAGGTACTCGATCTCGGTCGAGACCCACGGGACGATGTCGACCCCGGCCACGTGGGCCTTGATCAGCTTCTGGACCTCTTTGGCGTCCAGGACCATGTTGACCGGAGCCATCTCCTTGCCGTTCGGTCCCAGCGCGGGGCGGCGGAGGGTGCGGCCTTCCAGCCGGTCGGCCGCCTCTTCGTTGACCGACATCCGGTTGTAGACACGCCGGAACGGCGTCTCCACGAAGCCGAACTCGTTGACCTTCGCGTAGGTCGCGAGGTTGCCGATCAGGCCGATGTTCGGGCCTTCGGGGGTCTCGATCGGGCAGATGCGCCCGTAGTGACTGTGGTGAACGTCGCGCACGTCGAACCCGGCGCGCTCGCGCGACAGTCCGCCTGGCCCGAGGGCCGACAGGCGGCGCTTGTGTGTCAGCTCGGAAAGCGGGTTGTGCTGGTCCATGAACTGCGACAGCTGGCTGGAGCCGAAGAACTCCTTGATCGCCGCGACCACCGGCCGCGCGTTGATCAGCGATGCCGACGTGACCGTGTGCGGGTCACTGATCGTCATGCGCTCCTTGATGATCCGCTCCATGCGGATCAGGCCCATGCGGAACTGGTTCTGCAGCAGCTCGCCCACGGCCCGCACGCGGCGGTTGCCGAGGTGGTCGATGTCGTCGGGGATCTGCTTCTCGCGCGGTGAGTTGTTGAGCTCGATCAGCTTGCGGAGGAAGGCGATGAAGTCGCCCTTCTCCAGGATCCGCAGCTCGCGCTGGCGGACGCGCGCGAGGATGTCCTCCTCATCGCGACCCAGGCGCTTGTCGACCTTGTAGCGGCCGACGCGGCCGAGGTCGAACCGGCGCGGGTTGAAGAACAGGCTCTGCAGCAGGTTGCGCGCGTTGTCGACGGACGGGGGATCGCCCGGCCGGACGCGGCGGTACAGCTCGAGGAGCGCGTCCTCGGTCTTGTTGGTGGTGTCCTTGTCGAGCGTCGACTCCATGTAGCGGTGCTCGGGGTTGTTGTCCACGTCCCCGAACATCTCCATGAGCGCGCGCTTCTGCGCCTCGCGGTCGTTCTCGGTGCCCTTGAGCTGCGGCAGCTCCAGGGCCTTGAGCAGCACCGTCACGGGCACCTTGCGCTTGCGGTCGATCTTGACCGTCAGCAGGTCCTTCGCCGAGGTCTCGATCTCCAGCCACGCGCCGCGGTTGGGGATGAGCTTGGCGCCGAAGAGCTTGCGACCTGTGTTGGGGTCCTCGGCGGCGGTGAAGTACACGCCCGGCGAGCGCACGAGCTGCGACACGACGACGCGCTCGGTGCCGTTGACGATGAACGTGCCCTCGTCGGTCATCATGGCGAAGTCGCCCATGTAGACCTCTGACTCCTTGATCTCCCCCGTCTCCTTGATGGTGAGACGCGTCTTGATCCGGAGCGGGGCCGCGTACGTCATGTCGCGGTTGCGGCATTCCTCAACCGAGAACTTCGGCGACCCGAACTCATAGTCGAGAAACTTCAGCTCGAAGTTCTTCCCCGTGTAGTCGGTGATCGGGTTGATCTCGTCGAAGAGCTCCCGCAGACCTTCTGACTTGAACCACTTGAAGGATTCGACCTGTGTCGCGATAAGGTCCTTCAGCTCGACGAGGTTCGGAATACGACCATAACTAAGACGTGAGGGAGCTCTCATCTCTGAGATCATTCGGTTCTCCTTGGGAAAAGGGCGCGCTCAGTTAAGGGGCTTAGTGAGCGGCCGGGCGTGCACGAACGGCCAGTATACGACGAAACGCCCTCCCGTGGGGACGTTGCATCGAAACCAGGCGAACCGCTCGCCTGGCCGAGGTTTCGAGGCAATATAACACCGCCTGACCTACAAAGCCACCCCCTCTCCCGCGAAGCGGTAGAGGGTCGGGGAGAGGGTGGAATGCAGAAGCTAAGCTGCTGCTGATGCCCGACTGGAAAGCGCTCCGGGCCGAGTTTCCGCTTCTGGACCGATACATCTACTTCAACGCCTGCTCGCTCGGTCCTCTTCCCCGCGCCGGCCGGGCCGCTCTCGAGCGCTACGCCCGGGATTGGGACGAGAAAGGCACCCCGGTCTGGTATTCGGACTGGATTCCGCTCCTGGCCCGGTTCCGCGAGCGGATTGGCGAGCTGCTCGGCGCCCCCGCCGGGACGACCGCCATCGCGCCCTCGGTCTCGGTGGCCCTGAGCACCCTGGCCACCGGCCTTCCCCTGCCCAAGGGGCGCAGGAAGGTGCTCCTCGGTGAGCTTGACTTCCCGACCATCGGCCACCAGTGGCTGTCCCGACCCGAGTTCGAGGTGGAGTTCGTCCCGAGCCAGGACGGAGTGACCATCCATCCCTCAGCCTTCGCGGAACGCATCGATGCCCAGACCGCGCTCGTGGTCACGACCCATCTCTTCTACACGACCGGCTACCTCCAGGACGTCCGCGCGATCGCGGACGCAGCCCACGCCGCGGGAGCGCTGTGCGTGATCGACGGCTACCAGACCTGCGGCTGCGTGCCGCTCGACGTGGGGGCGATGGGCTGTGACGCATTCGTCGGGGGCTGCCTGAAATGGCTGAGCGGCGGCCCCGGCAACGCCTTCATGTACGTCCGGCCAGAGCTGATCCCACAGGTTCGCCCGGAAGGCACGGGCTGGTTCGCCACGCGCGACCCGTTCTCGTTCACGCTGCAGGAGCTGACCTTCGCGGACGACGCCCGCCGCCTGGAGACAGGAACCTGGGCGATGCCGGCGCACTACGCCGGCCTGGCGGGCCTGGAGCTGATCCTCGAGGTCGGCGTCGCCAACATCCAGGAGCGCTTGCGGGACCTGACCGACCGAATCCTGGACCGCTGCGACGAAGCGGGGGTCAAAACTTTCACCCCCCGAACCCGAGAGCAGCGATGCGGAATCGTCACCCTGGAATCCGACCACCCGGAAGAGGTGGAAGCGCGCCTGCACGAGGCCGGAGTAATAGTGGACTCACGCCCAGGCCGAATCCGCCTCTCCCCCCACTGGTGCGTAACAGAAGAAGAGCTGGAACGGGGCCTGGACCAAGTCCTCCAGCACCTCTAAAGCCTGACACTCACCAAAAGGGCACAAATGGTCGACCCGTCGCGGGTTTCAGCGCCAAAGGGGCCCCTTTGGTCGAGTCCCGCGGTGGGTCAAGCGCCAACGGGGCCCCTGTGGCGAATCCACGCGTCGCGGCAGGCGCCCAACACACTTTTCGGTCTCCCAATCGCACCCCCACACCCTCTTCCCAGCCCGTTGAAAACACGCCACTTACTCCAGACCTCCATGAAAAAGAAGAAGCCGGGCCCGAGGCCCGGCTCCCCACTCCCAACCTTGGGTTCTCTGCTGGCTACTTCATGTCCGCGGTGGCGCCGGCTTCCTTCAGCCGCGCGACCGCCTTCTCGGCGTCGGCCTTGCTGACGTTCTCGAGCACAGGCTTGGGCGCCGCGTCGACGAGGTCCTTGGCCTCCTTCAGGCCGAGCTGCGTCAGCTCGCGAACAGCCTTGATCACATTGATCTTGCTGTCGCCGACCGCAGTCAGGTTGACGGTGAACTCCGTCTGCTCCTCCACCGCCTCCGCGGCTGCGGCGGACGACGGGGCTGCGGCGACGGTCGCGACCGCCGCGGCCGCCTTGATGCCGAACTCGTCCTCGATGGCCTTCACAGCCTCGACTACATCGAGGATGCTCCAGTCCTTCAAGGCCTCAACGAAATCCTTCGGCGTGAGCTTGGTTGCCATGTCTACGCTGCCTCCAATTTTGTCTTGTACGCCTCGAGCGTTCCGAGAAGCTGCTGAAGCGGTGTCTGCATGATTCCGACGAGCTGGGCGACCGGTGACTGAAGCGTGCCCATCAGCTGGGCGATCAGCGTTTCGCGGGACGGCAGGTCAGCCAGCTGCTTGACCTGGTCCGGAGAGAAAACCCGACCTTCGACGAGGCCGCCGACGATATCCAGCTTCAGCCGGGTCGCACGGACCCACTCGCCGATCAGCCTGGAGGCGATGCTCAAATCGTCGTAGCCAAACGCGATGGCGACAGGTCCCTTGAGCTCGTCTTTGAGGGCCGGGAATCCTGCCGCCTCGGCTGCACGCCGCGCCAGCGTGTTCTTAACGACGCGGTACTCGACGTCGCCACCCCGGAGCTTGCCGCGCAAGTCCTGGATCTGGCTGACCTTCAGCCCACGGTAGTCCGTGAGCAGGGCGACTTTCGCCTTCTTCAGTTTTTCGGTCAGAACGTCGACCTGTTCGGCCTTCTGTTCCTTTCGCGCTTTCGGCAAATAAAAAATCCTCCCCGCCCAGACAGACAAGGCAGGAAGGATCCACGTGTCCTTCACTTCAGATGCCTCTGCAGGAAATTAAGCGGGCGCAGCGCCCGCACCTACGGTCTAGGGCAGAAGCGAGATTATACGGAGTTCTCTTTCAGCCAGTCCTCGCGCGTGATCTCAGTCATAACCTCATCGACCCACCGCCCGTCGACGAAGCGGTCGGCCCGGAAACGCCCCACCTCTCGATAGCCGGCGGCGGCCTGGGCGCGCCCGCTCGCGACGTTGCCATCGAAGTACGACGACTTGAGCTTGCGGAGCGGCAGCTGAATAAAGGCGTAGCGAGCGCGCAGTTGCATCACCTCGCGGCCGATGCCCTTGCCCCACAACGACTTGTCACCGATCAGCGTCCCGGTGGTTCCGAATCCATTCTTCCAGTCGATTTCGCGGATGCCCGTGGTGCCCACCGCGCGGCCGTCGACCTCCACCACCCACACGACCGAGTTTGGATCCTTGGCGGTCGCCTCCAGCCATTCTTTCTCCATCTCGATCGAGGGCGGGTTGCGCCGCCCCAAAAAAAGCGTGGCCTCGAGGTCCTCGAACCAGCTCACCATCGCTGAGGCGTCGTCTGGTTTCGGCGGGCGCAATCGAACGAGCTCGCCCCGTATCACGGGGCCGTACATTGCTTCTCCCAGTCCTCACGCATCACCTCGGTCATCACGTGGTCCCGCCATTTTCCGTCGACGAACATGTCCGCGTGATGCCGCCCGATCTCCCGGTAGCCGGCGGCCGCCTGGGCTCTGGCGCTCGCCTCGTTCCCATCGATGTAAGCCGACTTGAGCTTGCGCAGTGGAAGCTGGGTGAACGCGTATCGCGTGCGCAGCTGCATGACCTCGCGGCCGAGGCCCTTGGCCCACAGCGATTTGTCGCCGATGATCGTGCCGGTCGTGCCGAACCCGTTTTTCCAGTCGATCCAATGGATATGCGTCGTTCCCACCGTCGCGCCCTCGTGCTCGACAGCCCAGAGCACCTCGTCAGGATTCCTCGCCGCCTTGTCGAGCCACTCCTTCTCCATCTCGAGCGAAGGCGGATTTCGCAACAGAAGGAGACGCGTGACCTCCATGTCCTCGAACCAGCCGATCATCACCGCCGCGTCCTCGGCATTCGGCGGCCGCAGCCGGACGAGCTTGCCCTGAATGACCGGGCCGTACATGGCCCGAAAGCCTAGCTGCTGGTGTGTAGCTTTGCCGCCTCTTTGACGTCCACCGGCACCGACGGACCCTGTGTCGCGGCCACGAAAAAGGTCCGCAGGTACTGTCCCTTCGAGGTCGCCGGCTTG
>Ga0185299_10002750_pt1 | contig 25888 bp, 16 predicted proteins | sample PaiPotPPA55metaG_FD_128002 | JGI IMG/M metagenome (GOLD analysis project Ga0185299, IMG submission 128002) | Iron sulfur acid spring bacterial and archeal communities from Banff, Canada, to study Microbial Dark Matter (Phase II) - Paint Pots PPA... ...
CCACTGGCAGATTTGCACTCCGCACAATGCCAAGAGCTATTCCGCGGTTGCGTATTTTTTTGCACGCGAGATCCATCGCAAACTGAACGTTCCAGTCGGCGTCATCGAGAGCGCGTGGCCTGGGACCGCGATTGAAGATTGGATCGCCCCCGGAGCCTTGCAAGCGGGGCCGGATTTGGCGCCGGTTCTCGAAGAATGGAAGCACCCGACACCCGACGAGAAGAAGTCTGCAGAGAGTTCTCTTCCTCTCCAACTCGAATTCGACGATTTCGAACTCATCCCAGCGGACGCCGGTTCGCCGGGCAAAATGCTGGCGAATTTCGATGATGGAACATCACGCATCTCAACCGGCGGGTCGTTCTCTTACGGCTGGGCGGATTCGCCGGACGCTCTCTTCGACCTTACGTCCCCCGGGCGGGGAGCGAGCGGATTCGCGGCTCGTGTTGCTGGACGACTCGATGGCACACAAGGTTCGACGCTGACTGCCCGCTACAAACTGGATCGCGCACCGGTCGACCTGAGCTCTTATGCCGGCATCCGCTTCTGGGTGCGAGGATATGGCGCGTTTCGTTTTCGATCGAAGCAACCGACCGTTACGGACTGGGATGATTACGCCGCGCCGGCTCAGAAGGCGACATCTGATTGGCAACCAGTCACTGTCATATTCCGGGATCTCCGCCAGGACGGCTGGGGAGTGACGCTGCCCTTTACGCAGAACGCGCTCTCGGGGTTCACGATCGAAAGTCTCACAACCCTGGGAGATACACCCATTCCGGCTTCCGGTCTTTACGAAGGAATGATCACTCCTCTGATCGCGTCCGCATTCCGCGGCGTGCTGTGGTACCAGGGAGAGAGCAATGCCCTCAAGGCTCATCAATATCGCAAGCTGCTTCCGGCGCTAATCAATGGCTGGCGTGAGGCGTCGCATCAATATGATCTGGAATTCCTGATCGTGCAATTGCCTAATCATGGGGCCGTGCGCAACGAACCGGGCGAATCGGCATGGGCCGAACTGCGCGAGGCGCAGTTGCTCACACTGCAGCACGTTCCACGGATTGGGCTGGCAGTTACGATCGATGTTGGAGATCCGAAGGATCTTCATCCCCATCGAAAGCTGGAAGTGGGGCAGCGGCTCGCTTTGTGGGCAGAGGGAACGGTCTACAAGCAGCCGATTGAATATTCCGGGCCCTTGTACGACTCCATGAAGATCGAAGGCAGTGAAATTCGTGTGCGCTTCACTCACGCGGGCTCAGGTCTGGAAGCGCGCGATGGAGGAGAACTACAGGGTTTTGCTCTAGCCGGCGCCGATCGAAAATTCTATTGGGCCGAGGGGCGCGTTGACGGCGATGCGGTGGTGGTTTCCAGTCGAGATGTACCCAGCCCATTAGCGGTGCGCTACGCGTGGGGAGACAGTCCGCGGTGCAATTTGTTCAACCGAGACGGCTTGCCAGCTTCCCCGTTCCGGACAGATGATTGGCCGGGAATCACAGGGCAGTGAACCGGGCCTGAGTGTTTCGCAATCCTGAACATGGAAAATTTCGAAAAGACCCGGTTCGTTTTTACACCCGCACGGATCGGCCGGGTTGCGTTTCTGCTGCTAGCCCTCGGCCTTGTGATCGCCGCTCCGCTAAGAGGTCGGGCGCAGGAATGGAATCCTCAACGTTTGGGCGAGCCGCTGTTGCGCGATCCCATCTGGGTATACAACGACTGGTCGGCCTACGATGAATTGTCGGACCGGATTCCACTGACCGAAGAACTGGCCATGCGGGAGCTGGCACAGATTGTGCGCCTGCAGAAATTCGGAGTGCATTTCGACTATTACATGATGGACGCGTTCTGGTTCGATCCGGACGGCGCGTATCGCCAGTGGAGAAAGCCGAATTGGCCGAACGGGCCCGCCCAATGGATCGCCGAGTGCCGGAAGAATGGGATTCTTCCGGGACTATGGTTCAGTACAAACACATTGGTCAAGATCAACGCCGCGCCGCAGTGGCAGGATTCTCTCAACAAGAACAAAGGATCCATGTCATTTTATGAAGGTGGGTTCTTGCCCGACTTCATGACGGTTCTCCAGTACTGGTATGACCGGGGCATCCGCATGTTCAAGTTTGATTTCGTCGATTTTGCGGCGGCGACTCCGCCGAGTGAAAACACGGAAACGCCGCAGGAAATCAGCGGTCGCAATCAAAACGCATTCCGCGAGGCGCTGCTGAAATTTCGCCAGAAAAATCCAGATGTTATTCTCGAAGGCTTTAATGGTTTCGGCGGAGACGTCGAATCAACCGATTTGCCTTTACCCTTTCAGCATCCCGTTGATTTGCGGTGGCTGGAAGTGTTCGACGCCTTATACTCCGGCGATCCACGCCCGTCCGATGTTCCCGAGATGAATTTCTGGCGCTCCATGGATATCTATAGCGACCACATGGTACGGCAGTACGAACGAAGTTTTCTGCCGCTGGAGCGCATCGACTCGACCGCCTTCATGATTGGCAACACGGGGACGATCTACTATCGCAAGACAAACGCGTGGCAGGGGATGTTGCTCCTGATGGTGGCTCGCGGTGGCTGGATCAATACCATTCACGGCAACCTTGAGTTTCTCGACGATCAGCAGGCGCGCTGGTTCGCCAAGGTGCAGTCGATGTATGCGCCGCTGCAGGCAATGGGGCGAACGAAGACCTTCGGCGGAACGCCGGGAGAGGTCAAGCCTTATGGTTTTGGCTCGTTCGATACTCAGGGAGCAGTCTTTACCGTCGTGAATCCGGGACAGACGGTGGAAGAAATCGAAATGCCACAGTTATCCAGAGTGCAGCAGCCGCTCAGCAGCGGGCGCATTCTCTTCCGCGATGCAGGGTTCAAACCTATATTGTCTGGGAACAAAATCACACTGGGCCCCGGCCAAATGGCTGCGGTAGGATTTGGAACTTACGCGAACGCCAAGCACGATCTGGGGATTCAAGAGGACGTACGAATTCCGCTGAGCATCCGGCCGGTGGCCGCGCAGTTTCAGTCGGCTGACAGCAATGCAGTCCTGGCGACGATCCCGCCTCCCGCAGAAGGCGATCTCAGAATCATTTTGCAGCAGCGTGGAAAAGACGGCCGCCTGATGCGGAGTTGGCCGGGCGGTCCGCCCGACGGTGTTCATGTGGGAAAAGTTCTTGTGTTGCAGGCGACACAGGGAGGAAAGAGCATTCGGATCGAGATCAACTATGACAAGCTGATCTGGAGCGGGTTGTCGTGGGCCGTGGGTGAGATTCGTCACGCTGCGATGCACGCGGGAGAGCCGATTACCATCCGCTGCTCGTCGACGGAGAAAAATTCCGTCACATTGGACTGCAAAATCTACGCGGTTCAATATTAGGCTTGTGAACCGGCGACGTCATACGCACATGTCATATCGAGCCCTCGAAGTATTTCTGCACAGACGTTTCCTGGGCATTGCATCCGTCTGCATCTTCTTCGCTGCAATCCCCTGCGCTGCGGGGACAGCACAAACCAAACCTCATTCGGCAACATACTTCGTAGATTGCAGTGGCAATGGCGAGAAGAACGATGGCCGCTCTGCCGATTCGCCTTGGACCACTCTTGAGAAAGTGAACGGACATACCTTTTCGGCCGGCGACGAGCTGCGCTTCAAGCGGGGCAGCGTTTGCCAGGGAATATTGTGGCCAAAGGGCAGCGGTTCTGAGTCAGATCCAATTCGCATAACGGCTTACGGAACCGGACTGCGGCCAAAGATCGTTGCGGAAACGGGAAGTGAGGAGGCACTGAAGTTATTCAACCAGGAGAACTGGGACATTGACTCCCTTGACCTTTCCGGCGCCAATACATTCGGCGTTTTCATCAGCGGAGACAAAGGCATCCTTCATCACATCCACCTGGCAAATTTGCTGGTACACGATATCGGTGGCGCCGAGATGAAGCATAAAGAGAGCGGATTGGTGGTGATCTCTCCCGGAAGTGTCGATCAGCGGTTCGACGATGTGCTGGTGGATGGCGTGACTGCCTACAACACGCAGGAATGGGTTGGCATCATGGTTGGCGGCGGCAATTTTGGATGGCCGCCTGAAAGCACCTGGAGCACGCGCGTTACGATTCGCGACTCTATCGTCCATGACGTGCAGGGCGATGGTATCGTTCTCTTCCGCGTGCGCGATGGCCGAATCGCTTCGAATGTGGCATGGAATACCGGCATGCAGGCAACGGAGAGCATGGGAACTCCAAACGCGATTTGGACATGGATGTGTCGCGATTGCGTCGTCGAACAGAATGAAGCGTTCCTGACCGACAGCCCGGGCGTGGATGGTGGAGCATTTGATATCGACTACGGCAACACCAATAACTCTGTGGTCGACAATTACGGACACGATACACAGGGATATTGCATTGCGGTCTTCGCGGCCGGATACATTACGCACCAAAGCCAGGTCCGTGGCAACACCTGCCTCAACAATGGGCGCAGTCCGCGAATGGCAAAGTTTCAAGGTGCCATCTTTCTGCATACGTGGAATGACGGAAAGCTGGATGGGCTTGTGGTGCAAGACAACACGATCTACTGGGATCCTCCAGGGACTGCTCCGGCAGTCATCAACGACGCCGCTTTTCAGGGCGCGAATGGAATCTTCCGCGCCAACCGGATTTATTCGACGTCGCCGTGGATGATTACGAGCGACCGCTCGCTGAATTTCCAGGCAAACCAGTACAGTCTTTACTCTCATGATGCCGCGTTGAGCGGAACGTGGAATTACGGAGGCCGCATGTTCCAAGGCTTCGCGGAGTATCAGGCGCAAAGCGGTCAGGATGCGGGCAGCAGCTTTCGCGATGTTGCGACGACAAACACAAATACCGGCTTGGAATTTTGGCCAGAATCCAAGGCTGCGACACAGCAGTCCGACGCAACTTATCGGGACCTTCTCTCAAAGCCGCTGATCGGCATTGACCGTAGTGCCACGGTGTATCAGTTGGCCGGCAAGTGGACGCTATATGCCTTACTATCAGGCCGGCTTGGCAGCGATGGTTTGTTGGAAGAGGAAACCCGCAGGCAATTGACGACCCTGAGAAGTCTCGCGGCGCAGTTCCGTGGCAATAGACTCGAAACTGTGATTGCGCTGCGTCGGGAGCCAGAGAATACGACGGAAAAAGGATCCCTGGGCAATGCAATCTCCGATCTCGACTTCGACACCGCCGCGTTCGTGGCGGCGCCGGTTGCGGACGGAAATATATGGGAACAGCCGCTGCTGCTGTTTCTCTCGCCGGAGGGGCAGGTGAACAAGGCCTGGCGCGGCGGGTTCGTGGGGGCGGCCGAACTCGGACTCGAGGTCCGCCAGAGGATGGGCAATCCGGCATACTCTGAAATCGGAGAGGCCAAGTAATGGCCGAATCAATCAAGGGTTATCTTGTCACGCTCCTCTGTTCCCGCTATATCTCTGTAATTAAACGGGTTATTTAAGCGTACAAATTAGGATGTTTTTGGAGTAAGATTGCCCACCGTGTCTTTCACGGGCCTGCTGGCCAGTGAAGGCTCCTGGGCTGGGTTGCGCCCTGGAGTAGCATCTCCCCCCTTGTCGTTTTAGCATTCCAGGTTTTAGCATTCCTGCCTTATCGAAGGGGTCCCATGGTTGCCCACGTATTGCCGCAGAGATTAGCGGGCCGTTACGATGTAAAAGACGTTCTGGGCCAGGGTGGTATGGGCCTGGTTTATCGGGCCTACGACACAGTGATCAGGCGTGACGTTGCGCTGAAGACGTTGCGCGACGCTCCGGAGTCAAACTCTCTTCAACTCTTCTACAAAGAATCCGACGTGCTGGCGTCGATGAGTCACCCCAACATTGTCGAGATTTTCGACATTGGGCAGTTTGAAGAGAATGGCCAGAAGAAGCCTTACTTTGTCATGCCGCTGCTACCGGGCACGACGCTCGATAACCTGATCCGCAACGCCCGCCACCGGCTTACGGCGCAGCGCACCGTGGAGATCATGGGCCAGGTGTGCCGCGGGTTACAGGCGGCGCATGAACGCGGCTTGGTCCACCGCGATCTTAAGCCCAGCAACATCTTCGTGATGGAAGATGACTCGGTAAAGATTATCGATTTCGGTGTGGCCCACATGACCAATGTGCACACCACCGTTGGCTTGAAGGGCACTTTACTGTACATGTCGCCGGAGCAGATTGAAGGCAAGCCGTTGTCTGGGCTTTCAGATCTGTTTTCTCTCAGCGTGCTGTGCTACGAAGCATTGACCGGAAGGCATCCTTTCCGGCGCGCCAATGAAGAGGAAATTGTCGACGCCATCCGGAATCAGGTGCCTCCTCCGGCATCGGAACTCAATAGCGAAGTGAATCAGTCGATCAGCCGCGTAGTGCACAAGGGAATGGCAAAGCAACCGTGGCACCGCTTTGCCAACGCGCGCGATTTTGGCGAGAGTCTTCTCAAAGCGCAGCGGAACGAACCCATCGAGTTCTTCGACGCTGCGCTGCTGCGGCCCCGATTGGACCGTACAACCAAGGCGATGGAAGAAGGCGATTATCAGTACGCCGGCGAACTCCTTTCGGGATTGGAAGCGGAAGGCCACCTCGATACTTCCATTGCAACGTTGCGCCGGCAACTCGATCGGGCGGTGCGGCAGAAGACTGTCGCCCAGTTATTGAGCAGCGCGAAGGCCCGTTTCGAGGAAGATGAAGATCCGCTGGCGTTGCAGAAAATCCAGGAAATCCTGCAATTGGAGCCGGGCAACGCGGCGGCCATGGGCTTAAAGAGCAAGATAGAAAGCCGGCGCAGTGAGCGGCAGATCGAGAACTGGTACAAGCTGGCCCAGCAGCACATCGACAATCATGCCTACCTTCATGCGCGTGAAGGCCTGCAGAATGTGCTACAGCTGCGACCTACGGAAGCGCGTGCCATGCAGTTGCTGGGAGAAGTAGACCGGCAGGAGCAAGAATATAACCGGCTGCGCCAGGAAAAAAAGCAACTTCATCACGCCGCCATGGACGCCTGGCAGCAGGGAGAAATCAGCCACGCCCTGACCAAGCTGGCGCTGGTGTTGGAACTGGACCGGCGGGCGCCCGATTCGTCGAGTCCGGAACGGGCCAGCTATCAGAATCTATACGATCAGGTTCGCTCCGAGCACGACGCCTTGAACAATGCCTACGCGGAAATGTGCAAGCTTCGGACCGATGGCAATCTCACCAGCGCTTTGCAGGTGTGCGACACCTGGATGTCGAAGTATCCGAATAACGCGCTTTTTCAGGCTCTGAAGTTTGATCTTGAGGAACAGAAGCGGCAAGAGCTGTCGGCCTTCATCGCTACGGTCGACCGGCAGGTGGAGGGGGAGCCCGATCTCGACAAGCGTGTGGGCATCCTGAAAGAGGCGCTCAAGATTCACCCCGACGAGGCCCATTTTCAGCGAGCGTTCCGCCTGGTCGAAGATAAGCGCGACTTAGTGAACTCGATCGTGGCCCGAGCGCACTTTCACGAAGAGCAGGGTCAGTTCGGCGATGCGCTGGGTGACTGGGAAATTCTGCGGACGATCTACAACCGCTATCCGGGTTTGAGTTTCGAAATCGAACGCCTGGAGAAACGGCGCGAGAATCAATCACGCATCGAAGCCAAAGCCCGCTTTGCGGAGCAGATCGAAGGCTGCCTGAAATCGGCTTCCTATCCGCGAGCCCTGGAACTGTTGCGGCAAGCCGAAGCGGAATTCCCTCACGACGCCGAACTGGCCGAATTGAAAAACGCCGCGGAGGCAGGGCAGCAACGGGCCACGGAAGTGCAACGCCTCATGACCGAAGGACAGGCTTTATGTGCTGGGGGCCAATTCGCCGAAGGCGTTCAACTTCTGCGGCAAGCACACGAACTCGATGAAAAGAATCCTGTCCCTCGCAGCGTTCTGTTTAATACCTTGATTGAACGAGCGCAAACGTTTGTGGAAAACGATTGGCAGGCTGCGGAAGATCTTATTCAGCAGGCATTCGAGTTAAACCCAGGGCATCCCCTGGCCAGGAATTTGCAAACTGTCGTGCTGGATCGGAAGCGCGATCATCTGGTCAATGAATGTTTTTCACAAGCCCGGAGACTGCGAGCTGCGGGCGATTTCGCGGGCGCCATAGCACAGATCGAACAAGCCCTGCTTACGTATCCCAACGAAAGACGATTGCTGCAGACGCGCGAGAACCTGCAAAGTGAAATGGCGGAGGCAACTCGGGTCAAAAAACGCAGCCGCGATCTGGAAGAGTTAAAAGACTTCAAGCGGGAAGCCGAAAAAACCACGGACATGTCGGCCAGGCGATCCTATCGAGACCGCGCAAAGACGCTGGCGGCGAACTATGCGGATGATCCAGAAGTTCGATCGTTGGTGAGCGGGCTGGATCAACTTTCAAAGGCGATCGGACCGGCTCAACTGAAGCCGCCGACCACGGCGGCACAGATTTCCCCGACCAATGTTGCGCAGGGCGTCGAGAGTATGCCCAACGCCACACAGCTATTTTCGCCGGGCGCTGTGATCGCCAAGCCGCAAGGGCATCCTTTAGCCGGCCAGGGAAAGCCCTCCGCGCGCTCGTTGCAGACTATGGAGGTTGAGACCGAATCGGAGGCGGCCGTGAAGCAGAGTGGGAGTTCGCGCCCGCACGCCGCTTCGAGGTCCAGCTTTTTCTCCAATCTGCGTAGTTCCGTTCAGGCGCCGTGGGCTACCAAGCCGAGCATTGCGCCGGCTCTGAACCGGCTAAGAGCGGTCCCGCTGAATAAACTGAATCCTAAACTTGCGGGGGTCGCAGCTGGCGTTCTGGTGTTGGTGGTGGTCCTGGCGTGGATGCTGGTGAAGGTCATTCACCATCGCCCGGTTCAGGCAGTTGTGGCGTCGGTGCCTGTTCACATTCACGCTTCGCCGGCAGGCGCAACGATTCGCATCAACAACGAGGTACGCGGAACTTCCGATCTGGACGTCAGCCTGCCGTTAGGCACCTACCAGATTGAAGCGCAATTGGACGGATATCAAACCGCCCAATCTGGATTCGAGGCACGCTCGGGTGCGCCGGGCTCCCTCGATTTAACATTGCAACCCTTGCTGCCGGTGGTGAAGCTAACGTCGGATTCGGGTGCGGGCAAGGTTTCCCTGGACGATCAACCGGCCTTTGAATTGGATGGTGCGCAATGGACTGCCGATCATCTCGCTGCCGGACAGCACCAACTAAAATTTTCCGGACCGAAAGCTGAGGCTTTGTTTGCTTTCACCGCGTCACCGGGCTCTGTCCCAGTCATTAATGGACCAGTCAACGCCAAGGGTATGCACGCAGTTGTAGTGAGTAATTCCGCGAACCATCTGCATGTGTATTACAACGATCCTCACGCCAAGGTTTCTCTGGATAGCCAGCCAGAGGTTGAGATCGGAAACGACGGAATCGATATCCCCAACGTTGCCGCCGGTTCACATCAGTTGAACCTAAGCCAGGGCATTGACCATCACAGCGTAGCCATCGATGTGGGCGCCGCGCCTACGCTGACGGCGTTTCTGGTGTCGGATCAGGATATTGGAACTCTTGTGGTCGCCACCGGCGAAGGCGACGTTCAGGTGTATCTGAACAACCAGCTGCAAAAAAAGACCACGAATAAAGACGGGCAATTGCGAATTCCAAACCTGGCTCCCAAGAATTATTCGGTTCGCGTCGTCAAGAGCGGATTTCAGAATGCGCCGGAACAGCAGGTCGCAATTCACAAGGGAGATCTCGCTAAACTTAACTTCGCACTTGCGGCCTTTCCGCATGCAGCGTCGCTGGCAATCGAAAGCCTAGCCGCGGGAACGTCGGTCCTGCTCGACGGCGTGGTGGTTGGAACCCAACAAGCGGACGGCAGATTCCGCTTCCCCACCGTCAGCCCCGGCGAACATACGATCGAACTTCGCCGTGACCATTTCAATCCCAAGACTCTGCACAAACGTTTTCAGGCTAGCTCCATGCTCACGCTGAGCGCTTCAGAAACAGCCATGGAAGCGGCGAGCGGCCAGGTGAAGGTTACGTTCACGCCCGCAGACGCGGTCGTCACTCTGGTGAAGGAGGGAGAGCCGCCGATCAACGTTGTCAGTGGAGCGCCAGTAGTTGTGGCGCCCGGGACTTATCAATTCACCGCTCGCGTGGGGAACTTTCCCCGCTCGCTTCCGGTGGAAGTGGTCGCCGGCGAAACGCTCACGATTGGGCCTCTGTCTCTCGCTGCTAGCGGGATGCAGGACTTCGCCGATGCCGGCGGCTGGAAGTCGGACCAGGGTTGGTACGTGCACCGCGGCGGGGGATTCTTATTGAACAATGCTCCTTCGACTACGGGGACGTTTCAATTCAGCGCTATTCTCGACAAGGGAAAGCTTCTTCAGTGGGTGTTTAATTACACCGACGACCGCAATTACGAACTGTTTCAGATGGATGAGAACTCTTTCTACCGCAGCCAGGTGCGCGATGGCAAGAAAACGGAAGAAGCCAAAGTTCCATTCAAGACCGACAAGAAGAAATCGCGGACGTTCCAAATCTCGGTTAATTCCAGCCGGATTGTGCATCAGATCCAGCAGGGCAATGGGTGGGCGGCCCTCGACTCCTGGAACGCAGCTGGCGGCAACTCCGGCAAATTCGGCTTCTATCTGCCGAATAACGACGAGGTCAAGGTGTTCAATTTTAGCCACTACAATGACCTGAAACTGCGTTGAGCCGAGCGTATTGGACGGAAGATGCGGTTTGAGATGTTTTTGCGGCAACTCAGAAATCTACGCGCCGGCGACGACTCGTCCTTCTTCTTGGAGGACCCACTCACAAAATTGTACCCTGAGCATCTTGTGCTCACGGGATGAGTAAAGCAACTCAGTGTAGACTCCCGTTCTTGAGTTTACTCAAGAGATCGGATCAACTGTCCCCGAGGATTCCTATGAAAAAAGTTTTCTTTTTGGTTTTGATTCCATTCGTTTTGCTGTCGCCCAAGCCCTCCGACGCCCAGGCGACCATGAAGTGGAAGATTCACGACCTCAACCGCCCGGTGCCACCCGTGGTCGATCCAGGAACGCCCAGCACCCCAGATACTGCCGGACATCCTCCCAGCGATGCAGTTGTGTTATTTGACGGCAAAGACCTTTCGCAATGGACCGACAAAGACGGCAAGCCTGCGCGTTGGAAGGTCGAGAATGGCTACATGGAAGTGCTGCCGGAGAGCGGCAACATTTCTACCCGCGAGGGCTTCGGAGATTGCCAATTGCACGTGGAGTTCGCCGAACCCTTGCCTGCCTCGGGTGAGAGCCAGGAGCGCGGCAATAGCGGCGTTTTCTTGATGGGCCTCTACGAAATGCAGGTTTTGGATTCTTATCAGAACAAAACCTACGCTGACGGTCAGGCTGCCTCCGTTTACGGCCAATACCCGCCTATGGTAAATGCATCGCGACCGCCGGGACAATGGCAGACCTATGACATCGTCTTCCACGGCCCTCGCTTCGCGAAGGACGGCAAGGTGATTCGACCGGCGCGGGTGACCATTTTGCACAACGGCGTGCTCGCCCAGGACAACGTCGAACTCACGGGGCCTACGGCTCATGGCGAACGCCCGCCCTACAAAGCGCATCCCGAAAAGCTTCCGCTGCAACTGCAAGACCATCACAGTCCAGTGCGGTACAGGAACATTTGGATTCGCGAATTGAAAGAAGGTGAGTGAGCTCAAAGTGAGTCAATACTCGATTTTGTCCCGCTTATTTTCCCAGACACGAAAGGCCATTAGCGCTTCTTGGCGCATCATCTGAGTCATGGGAATCTTGCGCTGCGAATGCGGTTGCGCGATCTCGCGATAGATCAGGGAATCGTCAAACCCAATCTGAGAAGCATCGGCATCGTCGTTTCCGAAGTAAATACCCGAAAGACGGGCCCAGTAGATAGCGCCGAGACACATGGGGCACGGTTCACAGGAAGTGTAGATTTCGCATCCTGCCAGTTCGAATGCGCCTATTTTCTTGCAAGCCGCCCGGATGGCGAGCACTTCGGCATGCGCCGTCGGATCATTGGTCGACGTAACCTGATTGGCGCCCTCCCCGATGATGGCACCATCTTTCACTACGACGGCACCGAAGGGTCCGCCGCGTCCGGAATAGACATTTTCAATTGAAAGCTGGATGGCGCGTGCCATGAAAGGATTGTCCATGTGTTGGCTTGACCCGTGATGTCAACGGCTCCAGCAACCGCAATTCAGTCGACATGGACCTTCGCAGCCGCTGCGCTGAGAGCGAGTATAAGCGGGGACTCCGGATTTCGTAAAATGTTGTCGCAAGCGCGCTAGTGCTTATAGTGCAGGACGACCGGCCGAGTTCAGTTTGCAGTCGCCGTTCTTCAAAGGAGTTGATGGATTGAGTTTGCAGGCATTTCTCTCTCAACGGGTGGTCACTCCCGACGGAATCCGCGCAGCGGCTATCCTTGTTGAAGGACAGCAGATCCAGGCTGTAGTTTCTCCCCACCAAGTATCGGATCGTTATCAAACCCTTGATTTCGGCGAGTCCACCATTCTTCCTGGACTGATAGATTCCCACGTTCACATCAACGATCCTGGGCGCACTGACTGGGAAGGTTTCGAAACCGCGACGCGGGCAGCGGCTGCAGGCGGTTACACAATGCTCGTCGATATGCCGCTGAACTGCCTTCCAGCGACGACTTCGGTGGCTGCGCTTCAGTCCAAGCGTGCCGCTGCGCATGGCCGCTGCCGCGTAGATTGGGCACCCTGGGGCGGCGTGGTTCAGGACAATCAGAATGACATCGAAGCGCTCGCAGCCGCGGGAGTTCCGGGATTCAAATGTTTTTTGATCCACCCGGGTATCGACGGCTTCACAATGGTTTCCGAGCACCAGTTGCGAGTGGCACTCCGGCACGTTGTCCGGACCGGCCTGCCGCTGCTGGTGCATGCGGAACTCCCAGGCGCAATTGATCGGGCAACGAACGCTCTTGCCCATGGGGATTGGAGCCGTTACTCGACTTACCTGCAGTCACGGCCAGACGAGGCAGAACTGGATGCCATCCGGCTCATGCTGTCGTTGTGCCGTGAATACGGCTTTCGGCTGCACATTGTCCATCTCTCGACGAACCGGGCGCTTCCGGAACTGTGTGCTGCGCGCGCCGAAGGGCTTCAAGTAAGCGTGGAAACCTGTCCACACTATTTGCATCTCTCGGCCGAAACCATCTCCGATCGAGCGACGCTGTGCAAATGCGCCCCGCCGATTCGCAGCCGCGAGAATTGCGAGGAATTATGGCAGGGCCTCAGAGACGGGACGATCGACATGGTGGTGACGGACCATTCACCCTGTCCTCCAGCGATGAAGCGGCTCCCTGACGGTAATTTCCAGACTGCATGGGGTGGAATTGCCAGCCTTTCCGTGGCGCTGCCGCTGATGTGGACCGAAGCCAGCAGAAGAGGATTCACGTTGGTCGATGTGGTGCGCTGGATGGCTGAGGGTCCGGCCCGACTCGCCGGGTGCGAGGCACGCAAGGGTCGTATTGCGGCTGGCTATGACGCGGATTTTGTTGTGTTTGATGCCGACCGCGAATTCGTTGTGACAGAGGACAAATTGTATTACCGGCATCCCGTCTCGCCGTATCTGGGAGAAACGCTCCGTGGCGTCGTGAAAGCCACCTATCTCCGCGGGAATCCTGTCTTCAATGAAGGAGAATTTCCCGGCGAACCTGCAGGGCAGGAGTATGCCGCGACCACACAGCGTCCATCCATGTCATAACTTTTTGTCTCTACCCTTCACGCCATTGTCGCTCAGTCTGTCATACACTATCCCAACTGCAAATCTGCGGCATATATCGATGAACATGGATCACATCGTCGGCAAGTCGGTTCCGCGCAAGGAAGGGCGTGACAAGGTAACTGGAAGGTCGCAGTACGTCGACGATATGGTTCTGCCCAACATGCTCTTCGCCGCAACGGTTCGCAGCCAGATTCCGCGCGGACGAATCCGGAAGATCACATACGCTCCCGGAATTCCATGGGAGGAATTTGTGATCGTATCTGCAGAAGACATTCCCGGAAACAATTGCATCTCGTTGATCGGGGACGATCAGCCGTGCCTTGCAAGCGAATTAGTAAATCATCCCGAAGAACCGATTCTTTTGTTGGCTCATTCCGATCGGCATCTTCTGCCGCAAGCAGTTAAGGCGGTATCCATCGAATACGAGCCTTCGCCTGGCATCTTCACTATTGAAGAAAGTGAGAGCCGATCCCAAACCGTATGGGGCAAGGACAATATTTTCAAGACCTACTTAATCGAAAAAGGCGAACTCGACGGTATTTGGGAGAAGGCCGACTACATTGTGGAGGGAGAATATTCGACGGGTGCGCAGGAACAGCTTTACATCGAAAATAACGGGATGATCGCGACGTTTGATACGGCGCAGGGGATCACGGTTTGGGGCTCGCTGCAATGTCCTTATTACATTCACAAGGCGCTCATGGCACTATGCAATTTGCCGGCGGAAAAAGTTCGTGTCGTGCAGATGGAGACAGGAGGCGCGTTCGGCGGCAAGGAGGAATATCCGTCGATGATCGCCGCGCATGCGGCGCTCCTCGCAATCAAGGCGGGAAAGCCCGTGAAGATTATCTATGACCGCATGGAAGACATGGTGGCAACGACGAAGCGGCATCCTTCACGCACTCGCCACCGCACGGCCGTGAGCCGGGATGGCAAGATTCTCGGCGGAGAGATCGAGTTCACAATTGATGGCGGAGCGTATATGACCTTGTCGCCAGTGGTGCTCTCCCGCGGAGCGATTCATGCTGGCGGACCGTATTATTGGCCGAATGTTCGCATCCGCGCGAAGGCAGTGGCGACGAACGCGCCGCCCCATGGAGCGTTCCGCGGCTTTGGAGCGCCGCAAAGTTTGTTTGCTATGGAGCGGCACATGGACCGCATAGCACAAGCAGTAGGTGTTTCGCCGGTCGAAATTCGCCGGCGGAATTTTTTACAGCCCGGGCAGGCTACCACGACAGAACAGGTTATCCGCGAACCGATCGATCTTGGAAAAATGCTGGACCGCGCCCTGGAGAGTTCGGACTATCCGGCCAAAAAAAAGAGTTTCGCGATGCAGAATCAGGTTGGTACTTCCAGGAAGGGCATTGGCATTGCGAGTTTTCTGCACGGCGCCGGTTTTACCGGATCGGGAGAGCGCTACCTGAGTTCGGTGGTTGGAGTGGAAGGCTGTGCCGATGGCGGCGTTCGCGTGCTGGTGTCGAGCACGGAATTTGGCCAGGGAACGAACACGGTGCTGAGCCAGATTACCGCCGAGGCTCTCCGCCTGCCCTATGAGGACGTCAGCATCGCGCAACCGGACACGATGGAAGTCCCAAACAGCGGTCCTACCGTTGCATCTCGAACCGCGATGGTGGTGGGAAAACTGGTGCAGTCCGCAGCGTTGGGAATTGCCCAAACTCTAATCTCCCCCAACCTGTTGCGCCAGGGCTATTCCGCCCAAGAGTTTCGCGCGGCTTGCCGGCAGTACGTTGCCACCCATGGCCAATTACGTTGCTGGTCGCGTTATGATCCGCCGACTGATATCTTTTGGGACGATCAAGCGTATCGTGGCGAAGCCTATGCCGCGTACGCTTGGGCGGTTTACGTCGCTGAGGTCACGGTCGACCTGACCACGTACAGCGTATCGATCGACGACTTCGTCGCGCTTCAGGAAGTCGGCAAGGTTCTGCACCCGCTTTTGGCGCGAGGACAAATCATTGGTGGCGTAGCGCAAGCGATTGGGTTCAGCCTTTATGAGAAAGTGGTTTGGCAAAATGGACGCATGCAGAATGGACAGATGACCAACTACATCATGCCGACTTCCAGCGACTTGCCGCCGATCCGCGTGTTCTTTGAAGAGCTGGGAAATGTTCACGGAGCGTATGGCGCGAAGGGCATCGGGGAACTCCCGATGGACGGGCCGGCCCCGGCGATCTTGAATGCGGTCGAGGACGCTCTCGGCATTCCGTTCAATTCGATTCCTCTGCTTCCGGAAGATATTATGGACGGCCTCGCAGGATCGCCGATCAAGGATGGCGCGCTCACAAGAGTCGGGCGACGATGAGGAATTCTCGCCAGAGCCCGGCTAAAGTCGAGATTTCGTTCACAGTCAACGGTGAACCGAAAAAGATACAAGCTTACCCGATGGAGCGTCTGCTCGACGTATTGCGGCTCGACCTTGGATTGACCGGTGCGAAAGAAGGCTGTGGTGAAGGAGAGTGCGGTTCGTGTTCGGTTTTGATCGATGGTGCTCTGGTGAATAGTTGCCTCGTCCCAGTTCTTCAGGCGGCAGGCACAAACATTGTTACGATCGAAGGACTTGCGGCCGGAAATGAACTGCACATTTTGCAAGAGACTTTTCTGGAATTCGGCGGCGCGCAGTGCGGCATTTGCACGCCAGGGATGGTTCTCGCAGCTTTTCACTTATTGAATGAAAAACCCGAGCCCGCGATGAATGAGATCCGGGAAGGGCTTTCTGGCAATCTCTGCCGTTGCACGGGCTACAGCCAGATTCTAGAGGCGGTCAGGGAAGCGGCGCGCCGCAGGACGAACCCATGAGATCAAACCCCTCTCAGTACGAATTGGTGGCGCCCGACAGCTTGCATGCGGCGGTTGCGCTGCTGGCGAGTGAACCGGGGGTGTGGCTTCCGATTGCCGGAGGCACAGACGTCATGGTGCAATACGCCGCGGGAAATCTGTCCGCGCGAAAGCTTGTCAACATTTGGAACCTGTCCGAATTGCGGCGTATTGATATCACGTCGAAAGAGATTCGAATTGGAGCGGGCTGTACTTATACCGACCTTCGCAAGAATGAAATCGTTGCGCGCGAGTTCCCTCTCTTAGCTACTGCTGCCCGATGGACCGGAGGAATCGCGAATCAGAATCGGGGAACGATTGGCGGCAACATCGTTAACGCCTCACCGGCCGCGGATTCCCTGCCCGCGCTGCTCGCGTACGAAGCGGAATTGATTCTGGTATCGGTCCGCGGGGAGCGACGGCTGCTTTATGTCAGCTTTCATACTGGCTATAAGAAGACCCTCCTCATGCCTGACGAGCTGATTCAGACCGTGTGCCTGCCTCGGCGATTTTCGCAATACGTCAGCCATGCCCGCAAAGTCGGAGCTCGCAACGCGCAGGCAATCTCAAAGGTTTGCATCGCCGCTCTGGGCAAACTCACAGACGGCCGGGCCGAAGATGTCCGCATCGCTTTGGGCAGCATTGCGCCCGTCCCGCTGCGTCTCAGACAGACAGAACAAGCCGTCATCGGACGGTCGATCGATTCCGCTCTCTTACTGTTAGCAAGAACAACTGCAATGGCTGAGGTCCGGCCGATTGACGATATTCGATCGACCGCACGCTACCGCGCAACCGTAGCCGGGAATTTAGTGGTCGAGTTCCTGAGTCTCCTGGCATCGGATGGAAACACTGTGGAACATCGGCAAACGAACGATGCTCTGGGACGATGGAATCTTCTTCCGGCCGATGAAGCTGCCAGGGCGATTTTGCCCTGCTGCGGATCGAAAGGCTGGGCGCGGGGAATGGTTGCCAGAAGACCGCTGGCCGACGAGGATGCGTTGTTGGCTGCATCGCACGAAACGTGGCGCAGCCTTGCGCCATCCGACTGGATGGAAGCTTTTCAAAGTCATCCGCGGATCGGTCAGTCGCGTGCGCCTGAGCCCGCGTCACCTCAATCGACATCGACTCAATCTGTTGCCTGGTCGGCGCAAGAACAGGGCAACGTCGCCGACGCTGACCATGCTGTGAAGATCGCGCTGGCAGCTGCCAACCGAGAATACGAGCGGCGTTTCAATCGCATCTTCATCGTGTGCGCTACGGGCAAGTCTGCGTCGGTGATTCTGGCAATTCTTCAGCGGCGGCTTAACAACGACGCAGAAACTGAACTTCACGAGGCGGCCGAGCAGCAGCGGCAAATTACAGAGATCCGGCTAAAGAAATGGCTTCGACGATGAACCGCATTTCGACTCACATTCTGGACCTCGTCCGGGGCAGGCCTGCAGCAGATGTTCCCGTGCGAATCGAGAAACAGAACAATTCCGGTGGCTGGCGTTTGTTGACGTCAGCGCATACGGACCAGGATGGTCGCTGTCTCCAACTGCTGCCCGAAGGCGAAGATCACATGCCAGGAGTTTACCGTCTGATTTTTGACACCGGGAATTATTTCAAACTACAGAAAATCCTCACACTGTATCCGGTTGTGGCAGTTACGTTTCAGGTGCAGGAGGGTGAATCGCATTTTCACATTCCGCTGCTGTTGAGCCCGAATGGATATACGACCTATCGCGGAACATGAGCAGGTAATCGTTCATCAGATGGAGTACATACGTTGACCGCATCAATTCGTGAATGGCTCAATCTGCTCGTGCGCTGGTTCCACGTGTTTGCAGCGATCATGTGGGTCGGACAAACATATTATTTCACGTGGCTCGACGGCCGCTTCAACAAGCTCGCGAAGAATGCGGCGCCCGGTTCAAACCCAACTATATGGATGGTTCACAGCGGCGGCTTCTACACCGTCGACCGCCAGAAATCCTTGTTGGTCGGCCCCGAGCAGGTCAATTGGTTTCGCTGGGAAGCGTTGATGACGTGGCTGAGCGGGATGGTGCTGCTGGTTCTCGTCTACTACTCGAGCAGTGGACTGATTGATCCTGATATTGCGGACATTTCGCAACCGCGCGGGATCGCCATCGGATTAGCAGTGCTGGTTGCGGGTTGGATCGTCTACGATTTGGCGGTGCGGTCGCCTCTGGGCCGGTCGGAAGCGGTGTTCGCTGCATTCGCCATCCTCGTGATCGCCGCGCTCGCGTGGGGAATGACACACGTGTTCAGCGGGCGGGCAGCCTATATCCATGTCGGTGCAGTGCTCGGAACAATCATGACAGCCAACGTTTGGTTCCGGATTCTTCCCTCCCAGCGGAGAATGATCACGGCCGCCGCTGCCGGCGAGCAATTTGATTCCTCGCTCGGCGGGCAAGCCAAGTTGCGATCCAAACACAATACTTTCATGGCGGTTCCAGTTGTTTTTATCATGATCAGCAACCACTTCCCGGTCGCGACTTACGGGAGCAAGTACGGATGGGAAATTCTCGTTGCTCTCGTCCTTCTTGGCTGGACGGCGGCGAAAGTGATACGGGAAACCTGAGCTTATTAGATCAGTGCAGGCAACTGAGACCAAAACTCGCGCGGAACAAGTCATTCAACGATGCCTCAGACTCGCGTCCTTTTCGGAGGACGCCGGCAGCACGCGTCGGACTTTCCTCTCCCCACCCATGCGTGAGTGCCATCAAGAACTTTCGCGATGGATGGAACCGCTTGGTGCTCAGGTGCGAGTCGATGCGGCGGGGAATCTGGGAGGAGTTTATCCGGCGCTGGAGCCTAACGCCCCCCGCCTGTTGATGGGCTCGCACCTCGATACAGTTCCAAACGCCGGTGCATACGACGGCATCCTCGGAGTTGTGCTAGGCATTGCGTTGATTGAGGAGTTGCGGGGACGGAAACTTCCCTTTGGAATAGAGGTGGTTGGCTTTTCGGAGGAGGAAGGCGTACGCTTCGGCACCCCTTTCATTGGCAGCCGTGCTCTGGTTGGCAGACTCGATGACGAACTTCTCGCAGTGCGCGATGTGCGCGGTGTCTCCGTGCGCAGGGCAATTGAAGAATTCGGACTGAATCCCGAAAGGATTTCTCAAGCCGTGTTGGAAAGGGATACGTTGGGCTACCTCGAGTTTCACATCGAACAGGGACCGGTCTTAGAGAGTTTGAATCTGCCGCTCGGCGCGGTCGAGGCTATTGTTGGACAAAGCCGGTTGGAGTTCACATTTTTGGGACGCGCGAACCATGCCGGCACAACGCCCATGAATCTTCGATCTGACGCCCTTGCGGGCGCGTCGGAATGGATCGGCACTGTGGAACGCGTAGCGCAGAGCATTCCTGGTCTGGTGGGGACGGTTGGAAAGATTCAAGCAAAACCTGGAGCGGCTAATGTAATCGCCGGGGAAGTCCGGCTGACACTCGACGTTCGTCACAGATCCGACCAGACTCGTATTCGTGCCGTAGAGGATCTCCTTCGCCGTGCTCACGAAATCGCCGCGCGACGGGGACTCTCAGTACGAGAGAACGTCTTATTAAACCAGCCCGCAGTCGCGATGGACGCGTTTCTTCTCGGGGAAATAGAAACGGCAATCGTCAAAACAGGATGCCGGCCACATCGAATGGTGAGCGGTGCAGGTCACGATGCCATGATCCTGGGCGAGAAAGTTCCGAGCGCGATGATTTTTCTGAGAACGCCCGGCGGGATCAGCCACGATCCCGCGGAATCGGTCGCACCGGAAGATGTAGAGAAGGCCATCGACTGTGGTTTGCACCTTCTCGATCAGCTTGCATCCTCTCCTGAATTCTGCAAAAGGACAAACCGTGCATAATCTTGGCCAGACCCGAAGCTCGCAACAACCGAATCACTTGCTGTTGACCCCAGATACGTTTGTGCGCACCGCGTTACCGGGAATGATCGGATGCTCCGCGATCGTGCATGTCGGTCCGGCGCTCGGCGCGAAGTTCACGCAGTACACGGCTGAGTTCGAAGTTGGTGGGGAGCTTGGCAGCACTCCAGCGCAGCGTTTCATTTTTGTGATCGAGGGCAGACTGAAATTGGAAGTCGACGGCAAATCCAGCGAATTGAGTACGCGCGGTTACGCCTATCTTCCCCAAGGGCTGCATCATCGGGTGACAGCCACGACGGGAAGTCGCGTAGCCGTCATCGAGAAACACTATGATGCTCTGGATTCGGCGACTGTGCCGCAGGTGATCGTTTCGAACGAAGATGCGATCTCCTCGCATCCGCTGGGAGACGATCCTCGCTTGCAGGTTAAATGTCTGCTTCCCGACGAGATGAGCTTCGACTTCGCAGTGAATACAATGGTTTATCAGCCGGGCGCCGCGCTGAGCATGGTCGAAATGCATGTGATGGAACACGGCCTCATCATGCTCGAAGGTGGGGGAATCTACCGGCTCGGCGATTCGTGGTATCCCGTAACTGCGGGAGATTTCATTTGGATGGGACCGTGGTGTCCGCAATGGTTCGGGGCGATCGGCAAGGTGCCGGCAAAGTATCTCATTTACAAAGATTGGAACCGGCATCCGCTGGCATGCGCACATCGATGAGTCTAACGATCGTCCGAGAGCGGCTGCTCGCTGAAATTGACACTTTGGCTTCATTCTCTGACGCTGAGCCTCCGGCCGTGACACGAATTGTTTTCACGCCCGCGGATCTCAGGGCTCGCTCATGGATGAAAGCGCGTTGCCAGGAAGCCGGACTCACGGTGCGCGAGGATGCTGTTGGGAATACCTTTGCGCGCTGGAATGGCTCTGATGCGAACGCGTCGCCGGTCGGCAGTGGTTCGCACATCGACGCCATTCCGAACGCAGGGAAGTATGATGGCGTCGTCGGAGTGCTGGGTGGGTTGGAAGCAATCCGCGCATTGCAGCAGAGCGGATTTCGCCCGAAGCATTCGATTGAGCTGCTTATTTTTACCTCCGAAGAACCGACGCGTTTTGGAATCGGATGTCTCGGAAGCAGGCTGTTGTCGGGAACGCTCTCCGCCGATGCAGCGCGAAAGCTAACCGATACCGAAGGCGCGACGCTCGACGACATTCGCCAGCGAGCTGGCTTTGCAGGCGAGCTTGAAGACGTGAACTTACCCAGTGGCTACTATAAAGCATTCATCGAGCTGCATATCGAACAGGGGCCGCTGCTGGAGCGGCAGCAGATTCCTCTGGGCATCGTCACAACAATCGCCGCGCCCGCAAGTCTCCGCATTGTGATCGAAGGCTCGGGCGGACACGCTGGTGGCGTTTTGATGCCCGATCGTCATGACGCCCTGTGCGCAGCAGCCGAACTGATTCTCGCGATTGAGAGTGCTGCCCGCACCAGCGGAGCGATTGACACCGTTGCCACCGTTGGGATCTGCGATGTGTTTCCGAACGCGGTCAATAGTATTCCCAGCCGCGTGCGGCTTAGCGTCGACATCCGCGACACGGACCTGCAACGGCGCGATCATGTGATGCGCGCGCTTCAGACCGCATGCGATTCTGTCTCAGAGAAACGGCAGGTATCGATTCACATCGAGTTGCTGAACGCTGACGCGCCTGCTGATTGCTCTCCTGAAGTTGTCGAAGCACTTTCTCAATCCTGTCGCAAACAGGGCCTGAATTTCTTACCCATGGTCAGTCGCGCCTATCACGACTCGCTTTTCATTTCTCGCATCGCTAAGGCCGCCATGTTGTTCATTCCTTGCCGCAAGGGCTATAGCCACCGGCCTGACGAGTATGCGTCCCCTGAAGATATCGTTCGCGGAACGATGGTACTCGCCGAGACCCTCGCAGCTTTATCTGCGTAAGGTTCCCGATCCAATGCTGACTATGGCGCGTTAGGAATGGTGGATTCTCGCTCCGACCAGTGCTCCACAAGATTTCGCACCACTTTATCTCCGACGATCTCTGCCGCCTCCAGAGCGGGCATATAAGCCGAGTAGTTGCCGGAAACCATTTCCTGTAGACTTTCCGCCGCCGGGACGCCCGGCGCTTCACGGTCGTAATTGCTGACCGTACGCAGCACCAACACCCGCTGCAGGTCGACGCGTCCAGACTGACTCAGAAATGTGAGAGCCTGCAGCGTTCCCGAATCCTCCATGGCCGCGACCATATAATTCCCTTTGCCGGCAGTGTAGTAACGAGTCCAGGCATTGGCCCACTCGTCCAACTTCGAACCGTGCCAGAAAGTGCTGGCTGACAGGGTATCGCCACGCGCCACGAACGGGGGTTTGAGGGCATTTGGAAATCCGGCGAACCGCGCCCGTGACTTACGCAGGGAGTCCGAATCCGCGAGAGGCACATCGCGCGTAAGGTGAAATGCCCAGCCGACCAGTTGGGGATTCAGCGTGTACAGCTCGCCATAAACGTTTTCAGCCGGTTGCTCGTAGGGCGTACCTTTCCGCAAGGGCACATAACCAGTCGGCCAGCTCTCGGGAATTTGACGGGCATCGATTTCGAAGGCGATATCGCCATCGACAACATGATCCGCCCAAACCGCGGACCCAACCGACACGTCCGCCGGATCGCCACCGCCAATGCCGGCGACAATCCAATACGCCTTCGAGAGATCGAACCGCTGGTCGAGGCCCAGCGCCATCACGGACGCGGCAGCCTTGGCCGTGCCGACGCCGGTGACCATGCCGAGGACCCCGTCCTTGTTCAGGCGCAGGTGATGATAGCCGGAAGACAGCGAAAGAATTCGGTCCAGGTGCTCGCGTTCCACCCAGAGTTGAAATTCGCCGGGAGTGTCGCCAGTGTCTTCACCGCGCTCAAACATCGTGACCACGACGACTTTGATCCGGATCGGTTGGTCGGGCAGCGCCGCTTGAGCCGAGAGGTAGATGGACAACAGCGCGGGCAGCCCAAGCGCTAATAACAACCGTCTGGTAACACCCCACATGAAATCTCCGCGTGTCCGCTGCTCACCGAGAGGTCTTCTGTCCTATCGACTGCCGAATTCTGGCGTATCCAGGTTTGATCGCGGAATAAATGAAATCCAGACGATCTTTGTACGGCAGAAAAGAGCTTTTCATTGCATTGATCGTGATCTTCTCGAAGTCATCGAGAGTCAGACCAAACGTCGCCGCAGCTGCATCAAACTCCTGCGTCATCGTCGTATTACTCATCAGCCGGTTGTCTGTGTTCAGCGTGACCCGGAACTTTTCCTGATAAAGAATTTTGAATGGATGTTCAGCCAAGCTCGGCGTTGCCCCGGTGTGGACATTGCTGAGGAGGCAGATCTCCAGCGGGATTCGTTTGTCAAGAACGTATTGCGCCAGATCTCCCAACTTCACGGCCTTGCCGTCCACAACAGCAATGTCGTCGATCAAGCGCGTTCCGTGCCCGATGCGGTGCGCCCCGCAATACTGAATGGCCTGCCAGATTGATTCTTTTCCGTAGCCTTCCCCGGCATGAATCGTGATATTGAAATTCTCGCGCTGGATGTAGTGAAAAGCATCCACATGCTTCTTTGGCGGATACCCGCCTTCTTCGCCCGCCAGGTCGAAGCCTACTACGCCGCGCGCGCGAAAGTCGACAGCTAGTTCCGCCATTTCGAGCGACGTGTTCATGTTACGCATCGCACAAATAATCAGACCGGAGGAAATGCCGAAGTCTTTTCGTCCTCGTTCCAGTCCCTTCAACACTGCCGAGACAATCTGCTGATGGGTTAGTCCTTTCTGGGTATGAAACACGGGCGCAAAGCGAGTCTCAAAGTACACGATCCCATCTCGACTCAGATCTTCTGCCTGTTCGTAGGCGACGCGCTGCAGCGCTTCCTCGGTCTGCATCACCGCGATCGTATGCGCGAAGCCCTCGAGATATTTCGCCAGACTCCCCTGATTCGCTCCCCGAAAGAACCACTCCGAAAGCGCCTGCGGCGAATCGGTTGGAAGCTCCGCGTAGTGCGCGTCTTTTGCCAACTCAATGATGGTCTTCGGTCGCAGCACGCCATCCAAATGCTCGTGCAAAAGGACTTTGGGAAGGCTCCGCAATAATTTTTTATCGGGCTTCATGGAAATACAGCTTACCGCCAGCGATATCGGCGTTCAACGCGGCGGCGAAACGTTGCAAGATCATACACCAGTTGCCGCATCATGCTCCTCCGCATCCTCGTGCAAAGAGCGAGACATTATCGAGGATTTCAGGATTGCTATTTGCAGAGCGGCCCGTGTTCGCTTACTCTACCCGCTTATGCCATTCAGCAAAACTTGCTTGCTAGTCACCTGTTTTCTGACGTTGATCTGCACAACGGCTGTGGCACAATCTCCATTCATTCTGGAACAGATTTTGAGTTCGCCTTTTCCAAGCGAGCTTGTCGGCGCGACGCACGGCAGCCGCATCGCGTGGGTCTTCGATGCTAGGGGAGTCCGCAACGTCTGGATGGCCGACGGCCCGGACTTCCTTCACACCGCCCGCCAAGTGACTCATTACAGCGCAGATGACGGCCAGCCCATTGCGAGTCTGCGACTGACGCCCGACAGCAAAACGGTGCTCTATGCATTGGGCAGCGAGCTGAATGATTCGCAGGAAAGCGCCAACCCGGACAGCTCGACGAAAGGAGCCAAACAGCAGGTATTTGCTTTTGACGTGGATGCTAGGCACGCCGCACCTCGCCTACTGGGTGAGATGGGTTGCGCGGATGAGGGTTGTGAAGATATTGAGATCTCGTCGGACGGCAAGTGGGCGCTGTGGTCCGCGAAAAAGAAGTTGTGGGTTGCGAGCGTTGATGGCAAGCAGCAGGCCAAGGAACTGCCTTCGGTTCATGGCACGGCGGCTCAACCGAAGTGGTCGCCGGATGGCACACATATAGCATTCGTCAGCGAACGCGACGGTCATAGCCTTATCGCTCTTTACGATTTCGGCGGCGACTCGATCCGCTACCTTGCGCCGAGCGTGGATAAAGATTCCATGCCGCGCTGGTCGCCCGATGGAAAATGGATTGTCTTTGTACGCACTGCGGGTAACGAGCATAAGTTGCCGCTGATTCCTGTGCGTCCCGAGCCGTGGTCACTGTGGATTGCCGATGCCGTTACGGGCACAGGCCGGCTCTTATGGCGCAGCGGCGAAAAGCTGGAGGACTCCCTGCCCGAGCTTACCGAAGATGGTTCGCTCAAGGTTGCTGCCGATGGACGGGTGGTGTTTTCCTCGGAACAGGATGGGCGGACTCATTTGTACTCCATTCCTGCAAGCGGCGGCACGGCCACGCTGCTCACTCCCGGTGATTTTGACGTAGAAGAGGTCACGCCGACCGCCGAGAAGGCATCGGTCATCTATTCGTCA
>Ga0185299_10002753_pt1 | contig 25864 bp, 25 predicted proteins | sample PaiPotPPA55metaG_FD_128002 | JGI IMG/M metagenome (GOLD analysis project Ga0185299, IMG submission 128002) | Iron sulfur acid spring bacterial and archeal communities from Banff, Canada, to study Microbial Dark Matter (Phase II) - Paint Pots PPA... ...
ACGATCGCGCTCATGAAGCTCTCAAACTCCTCTCCACTCCGCTTCAAATCTCGATTGGTCCACCGCACTCAGCTTCGGTTTTACCAAATCCTTCGCGTTCTGCAAGCATTTACTTAACAAAGTAATATTAGAATCTAGGAGCTAGGAGAGGCGGGTTTATTAGCCTCGCCCCGCCACGCCGGTCACAGTTTCGGGAACGTAAACTCCCCGGACGGATCCTTCTGCTGCAACGCGGTCACCTGTCCGTCTTTCATTAAGAACTCAAAGGTGGAATCAGCGAACTGTCGGGTTCTAAAAATCAGACCTTTCAATGGAGTGAGGGGAAAGGCAGGCTCTCCGGGGACATTTAGCACGAGATCGGAATTTTCGCCGCGGGAGATCTCGATCTTAAAACCGTTTGGCAATTGATAAGTTCCGGTTAATTGGGGGAGCAGCTTCGGATCGATCACTGGTGGTTTCCGCGTAAACGTTGCCTCGGCTTCGTCCAGAGACATCACCGCTTCGTTGATATCACCCTGCGGATCGGTGCGGAAATTGACCGACCATTTACCGTCTTGTTCGTCGTCCGGTGTATCAAAGCGGTCATAATGAAAATGGCTTAACGGCAGCCGGATCTTGTGAAAGTCGAACTGTAACTGGTTGTCTTTAAGCGTAATGTGTAGATCCCCGTAAGCGGAGTTCTCGTAATCGGCGACATAGTCAGCCAGCGCATGCGAGGGATGCGTATTGGGGACCTGACCCTGGTTTGATTTCGTGCGCGCCTCAGTGGCTGCCTGCTTGTCCTTGAGTCGCATATCGAGGCGGCGTTCGCTCCACGGCGTTAGATCCATACCCAATAGCCGCTCATAAACGTTGTACGTGATAACATTGGAGAGCGGTCTGGTGTGGTCGCCGATCACAAAGACGATCACTCCGATGTGGTCTTGTGGCATCAAAGAGATTTGGGAGTGGAATCCTGGGAGATCGCCACCATGGAAAGTTAAGAGGTGGCCGCGATAAGACGCGGTCTGTCGGCCCATGCAGTAGGCCGCATTCAAAATCTCCGACCAACCCATCGAGTCGAGCATCGTATTGGGTAACGCTATAGCCGGTTCTAGTGTTGCCTTTAGTATTTCCGGTGGAAGGACTTGTTTCCCTTCATATTTGCCCGCATTCATAAGGGCAATCAGCCAATGCGACATATCGTCGATATTTGAAATGATGGCTCCGCACGGGGCGACTCCTGCAATGTCTTCGTAGTAAGGAATCCGATAAATCTCGTTCGAGTCGCGTCGCTCAGTAAATCCCACACCGAAGTCGGGCTTTTTAAGCATATCGGCGATGGTGTAAACGGTCGATTTCATGTCTAGTGGATCAAGGATTCGTTGCTGCACGAATTCTTCCCAGGGCTTACCTGATTTCAGCTCGATGATGTAACCAACCGCAGAAAACATCAGATTATTATAAAGGAAAGACTGGCGCAGTGGTTGCTGCGGCTCCAGGTAAACGAGCTTGTCGAAGAGTTCTCTGCGGGTGAAGTCGGATTTATACCAGATCGAATCGTGCCGGGTGATTCCGGTACGGTGAGAGAGCATGTCCCGCAGAGTGACGGAGTTGGTTAGTTGATCGTTATAAAAACGGATTTCCGGCACAGAATCGCGCACCGGTTTATCCCAGGTCAGTTTTCCTTCCTCAACCAACATCCCGGCCGCGACTGCGGTGTACAGCTTTGTGTTAGAAGCGATCGGGCAAAGTGTTTCCCGTGTGAATGGCAACTTTTTTTCGTAGTCGCGATAGCCGTAACCTTTAGCAAACACCAATTTATCATTAACCACGATGCCGACGCCGATCCCCGGAGCGTTCCAGTCTGAAAAAACCTTTGCCATGTAGGCGTCGAAGCCCGTCAGCTTTTGATTCACATCAAGGTCGGTCGCAGCAGCACGACAGAAAATGCCTAGAAACAAGAGGGCGGCGAAGGTGGCCGTTCGGACAGATGAACGAGTCATGACGGTAGGTTTTTTCGAAAGGATATCAGCGCGTAGTGAATAGCAAATGCAAATGAAGGAGCTCGAGGAGTTCAACGAGTTCAAGAAGAGGGTCAGTAGGCTGAGAGGGGGACATATCGGTCTGATCGCGCTCATGCGAAACGGACCGGCACAATTTCTGTCGCGCCTTCAGCGCTTACCGCGTTTTTTTGCGAATACCTGGGCCTCGAGGACTCAGCCCAGGCTAAATTCTCGCCAGCGCTTCGCGCCTCGAATCGCCCACACGCCCCTTTCGCCCACACGCCCCTTTCGCCCACACGCCCTTTCACCCACACGCCCCTTTCACCCACACGCCCCTTTCACCCACACGCCCTCCTAACTCCTAACTCCTAGATTCTAGCTCCTAACTCCTTTGGAGACAGGCGTCTCCAAGCGATCGCCGTCGTTTTTCACCTCGGCTTGCTGTCCGGGATCTACTAACCCGCCAACGCGAGTAACGATCTGGGCGGCGAGCACGGTGCGAATGACGCTGGGTTGTGAACTATCCCTTAATGAAACCTTGATCGGTCAGCTGGTATCGCGACAAATCGATATCGAACTTAAGTGGTATTAGATTAAGCTGCTTCTGCACTTTTTGGATATCGGCTTGGTTATTAGTCTGCCGATCCGATTTTACTTCCTCCCGGCCCAATTCAGCCAGGCACTTGAGCAGTTCGGAAAGCTTCTGTTTGTTCTCGCTGGTGAGGCGAGCGGCCTTTCCTCGTTGCTCAAGCAGCTGACAAACGGCCTGTCTTACCCGACGAATTCCGGCCGGTGTGTTTGAGGCGTCGGCGTTGTGCAATATTTCCCAGGTCACGATCAGGTAACCTGCTATAGCGTCTCCGACGTTGTGCTTAGAGTACCCGTAGTTAGCGAATCGCGCATCGAATCTACTGATCAAGGTGTCGTAGGCGGGGGCGTTGATTAGCGTTGTGGTGTTGACGTGCGTAACCCAGTAGGCACGCATCGTATTCGTAACGGCGCCGTTCGATTGGAAAGCGAGGTCGCTGAACGATGCCGTCCGCTGAATCGGCGCTTTCTTTGTTACCGGCGCCTTCTTCGAGCCCTGTGTGTTCGAGGTTTCGGTCGTGTTAGTCGGGCTGCCGTGCTCAAGTTCATGCTCGACGTTTGCCAAGTCCGTACCCATTCCCTCGAGGCCTAGGTTCCGATTAAACGAATCGATTTCTCCACCGTTTTCTTGGGCCCAGACTTGGGCAGCCGATACCAGACTTAGTAGCGAAACCGCTGCAATTCTTAAATAAGTTTTCGAGATCCACATAAGGGAAGAACTCCACTGAGGTTTATAGAAGCGACCGCGAGTCTTATCGGGGACTAGGTCAGCGGTCAACGTTGTTTGCCTTGGATAGATGCTTAACTGGATCCCAATTGCGGGAAAATTGACCTTCAACGCTCAAAAGATGTGGACCAGATTCTGCTATGGTTCGGTTCTCGCGACATAACCAGCCAAAACAAATTCACAATCGCAACCTCTTAGGTGGTGGGGTATCCGCCACTGGAGTAACTGCACCGGTGGGGTATTCGGCGCTGTGATTGTCAAGGATGGCAAGATTGTTTCCGAGGGCATGAACCGGGTAGTGGCCAGTCATGATCCCACTTGGCATGCCGAGATGGAAGCGATTCGCAGCGCGAGCATCACCCTGCAAAGCTTCAAGCTCACGGATTGTATTTTGTACACGTCAGCCGAGCCGTGCCCGATGTGTTTGGCCGCATCGTATTGGGCCGGTATCGAACAGGTGTTTTACGCGGCGTCGGTGGAAGATGCGTTTGAATACGGCAATTTCGATGACCGGCCCATCTACGAACAGTTGGCTTTGCCGAAAGACCAACGATCAATCAAACTCGGGCAATTATTGCGGGACGAGGCGATCGTAGTTTGGAAGCAGTATCAGGCTAAGGCGGATAAGATACATTATTAGCGCCCCGACTTCGCCCCGTCGTTATAAACTCCGGGAGCTTCGTCGGGAAAGGCGGGAACGGAGGGAAAGGGCGACAGGGCGAATGGGCGACGCGGCGATGGCAAGGCCCACGACCGGTAGATAGCAGGGCGAAAAACTCGGCGCGCCGAGAGCTTAATTTCTATATAAAACGAATCCGCGCCGGTTTTGAGCCGTTCCGTGGACCGTGGCATCCCTTGGCGTTGGCAAACCAGGTGGAGGCTTCCGAATGGCGAATCGGCGGTGGCACGCTTACGGCGCGGCTCAAAACCGGCGCGGACCTGTGTAGTCCGTTAGGCAAATCGTGGGCGCGTCGAGTTTTTCGCCCTACCGATCGTGGGCCTTGCCATCGCCGCGTCTCCCCATCGCCCATTCGCCCATTCGCCGTTTTCGCCAACCTAACCTACGTTCACGTGCGATCCTGACGATCCCGCGCGATCGCTTCGTTCCACGGCGACCATACAAACGTCGTCATCGAAGTGTTCTCGGGCTGAGAAACGGCAGACTTCACTAACAACGGCCGGGAAAAGCTTTTCCACGGGAAGGGTTGCCAGGCGGTTCAGGCTCGAAATGAGCGCGCTTTTACCGAATTCTTTTCCTTCCGGTGACTCCACTTCATAGAGGCCATCGGTGAAGAGAACCAGACAGTCTTTGGGCTCAAATGGACAAGTAAACGTAGGGTAAGTGATTTCGTCGAAAATACCGAGGGCGGGCCCGATCTTGGCGATGTCATCCGTGATCGGTTCTGCTCCCGGGATTACTCGCCTGAGCCGCACCGGCACTGGATGAGCCGCATTAGCAAATTGCGCGTCTTTCGTGGACGCGTCGACGATAAGATAAAATGCGGTGGCAACGAACGGTTCTTCTACCCTTTCCAAAATGGCGCGCAACCGCAAGTTTAGGCTGCTGAGAAAGCGTCCCGCGTTGGCCATGACCGGGCGAAGCTCTTCTAACAGAGCCCGGATGATCGCAGTGACTAGGGCTGCCCGTAAGCCATGGCCCATGACGTCGCAGATGAAAACGCCGACCCGGCTGGGCGACAGCGGGAAGAAGTCAAAGAAATCGCCTCCAACCGCGGCCGCCGGGCGATAATAATGAGCAAAACAAAATGGGGTATGCCCGGCAACATCGTGCCCGTTGAAATTGGGATATTCTCGGGGCAATAACGCCAACTGCACCTCACGAGCCATACGAAGGTCTGCTTCGAGCTGTGCATTCTTCGCGGCTAACTCGGCGCTGGTTATCCGGAGCCGGTTGCGTTCCTCCTCTAGAGCATCCTCCATCCGTTTGATGGCAGTGAAATCTCGGTTGACCCCGAAGATGCCAATTATTTCGCCGGCGGCATTCTTGAGCGGCAATTTGCTGGTATAGTCCCAGGTGACTCGGCCGGTCGGGTACACCAGCCGCTCAACCTTGCCGATAAGCGGTTGGCCAGTCTCCATGATCCGTCTTTCATCCGCGGCCGCTTCCCGGGCAGTCTGCTCCGACCAAAAATCAAAATCACTTTTGCCGATCAATTCGGCCGGGCTGCGTACGCCCATGAATTCCGCGACCGCGCGACTCGCACACATGAATCGGCCTGCTTTGTCCTTGAAATAGACTTGGTCTGCTGCGTGCTCGAGCAGAAAATCGAAAAACTGCTGTCTCAGAGCGACATCATCCGGACCGTGGGAGGGTAAATCTTTCACGAGCCTGCTCAATGTAGCGTGCGTTGGGGGAATGGTCTAGGGGGGAACGTGTTGGACGTTTGGCGTTTGGCGTTCGGCGTTCGGCGTTTGGCGTTTGGCGTGTGGCGTGTGGCGTGTGGGCAAATTGCGAATGGTAGGGCGAAAATCTCGGCGCGTCCCTGATGCACCATCCAGATTACGCGTATCCGCGCCGGATTTGAGCCGCGGCGTGGACGTACCACCCCGCGGAGCTCGCTCGGACCCGAGAACGCGCCAAGCTGCACGGCACGCCGCCACCCCCACGGCTCAAATCCGGCGCGGTTTAGCCAACAAGGTGGTTGCCGTTGTCCGCGCCGAGATTCTCGCCCTACCACCCCGTCACGCCCAAAACGCCGAACGCCGAACGCCGAACGCCAAACGCCCTCACGTCCCCACGATTCGCCGCACGATCTCTTTCTGCGCGGTCCTGGCGAATACATCGGCGCCGATCCGGGTCTTGCCTTTCAGCGGTTGCCGAAGTCGGGTCAGGCCTTCGACCCGACCTTCCTTGGTTACATCGACATCCCAATTCTCGAATATGAATAGGTCGGGACGCACCATGGCTAAAGCAGCGAGGGGATCATGCGGATGATTGGCGGTGATGTTTCTCAGCTCCCACCACCTCAAAATCTGGTCTTCGAGTAAAGCGCCGGCCCCGTTACCGAGTTGCGCGATCTGACGAACATCGTCAGCCTCTAATAGAACCCGCAGGGTCAGGTCCAGTCCAATCGCAGTGATCGGAATTCCTGATTCAAACACGATCTTGGCAGCTTCAGGGTCACATTTAATATTGTGCTCAGGTCGATCGAGCCAGAAGGCGCCGCCCATTAAGTACAGATGTTTTATCTTAGAGAAGCTGGCGGCATCCTTTTGGGCGGCGGTGGCAATGTTGGTAAGTGGACCAGTCGCCAAAACCTCCAGTTCGCCGGCGAAACGTTTTGCCGCCCCCAATAAATAATCGACCGCACCAGGTGTGTTCGCGACCTCGGCTTTGTCCAAATCCGGAACACCGTATCCTTCATGACCGGCCCAGGAAATCTGACGTCCAGTCAAAGTCTTCTTTTCACCGATCAAAACCGCGGTGTCAGTGCATCCCAGCAAGTCGCAGGTGACTTTTGTGATCTTGGCCCGAAGCGGCGTGTCGCCGTAAACGGTGGTGACGCCAATCAGCTTTAACTCGGGCGATTTCGCCAAAAGAGCGAGCGCTAGAATGTCGTCAACATCTGTGCCGATGTCAGTATCGAAGATAACGGGTCTCATAGTTAAACAATGGAGTGATGGAGTGGCGGAGTATTGGAGTAATGTTTCGAGATTATTCGTCTTCGTTTCGGGTCCATTCGCGGTCCGATTGGTACAGGTTGGTTAGTTAACCCTTAAAGCCCGAAGCGGTAACGCCCTGGATATAGAATCGCTGTAGCGGCAATAGGATTAACAACGGAATGAGGGTAGCGACATTTGATGCCGCAAATAATTCATTCCAGAGAGTTTCATAACGTTCCTGAAAACCGGCTAGTGCGACCTGTATGACTCTTAATTCTTCTGAGCGGGTTGAAATCAAGGGCCATAGAAATGCTTCCCATTGGAAGAGAAAAAGCAATAGCCCACCGCTGATTATGACCGGCTTAGAGAGCGGCAGATAGATCTTCCAGAGAATGGTAAGCCACCCGGCTCCATCGAGGCGGGCGGCTTCCGCTAGCTCAGGAGGGATTTCAGCAAAGAACTGTCGAAACAGGAAAATGACGACGCCGTTGGCCAGCCCGGGAACGATCAATGCCGCGTAGGTGTCGATCCAGCCGAATGCTTTAATCACGCCATACAACGGGATGGAGATCGTCTCGAATGGGACCAAAAAAGTCAGCCCAGTTACAAAGAAGAGGAGCCGGCGACCGGGAAATTGGAAAACAGCGAAGGCATACCCGGCTAATCCGTTGATGATTAATCCACCGATTACGGTCGTCACCGCGACCAACAGACTATTGCTGACGGCTCGGCCAAACCCTTTGTCGACGAAAATGTTGACGTAGGCAGAAAAATCCAGACGCGTCGGAATCAATGCCTGGATGCTAAACGGCGACGTAAATTTGAAGATCTCGTCAATAGGCCTAAGTGAGGAAGCGACCGACCACCAAAGCGGTAAAACAAACAAGACTCCGACGAGGCAGAATAGCAGATGCACGCTTACCTGGCGGGCCCTGCCCAAGCGTCGGACTGGACTGGCGTTGCGCGCTCTGGTCATTTTTCCGGGTACGGCTTCCGTTTTAACTTTCTGCCTCCCTGCTAAATAGCCGGAACTGGATCAGGACCGTGACCATGACCAGCAACAGCAGAACGACCACCAGCGCTAACGAGCGCCCCATGTCTCCGTAAACGAACCCGGATTTGTACGCCTCGTACATCAATACATTGGTGGAGTACGACGGCCCGCCTCTGGTCAGAAGAAACATTGGCACGAAGAGCAAGAAATTAACCGCAGTGTCAGTCACCAACACAAACAGCAGCGGTCGCCGAATGAGTGGGAGTGTAATCCGCAAGAAACGGCGAAAGCGGCCTGCGCCGTCGATGGTGGCAGCTTCGAGCACTTCCCGGGGAACGTTTTGCAATCCGGCCCACAGGAAAATCATCCAAAAGCTAACCCCTTTCCAGGTGGCGATGGCAACGATGCTCCATAGAGCTTGGCTCTCGCTGATGAGGAAAGGTTGGGACGGAATACCCACTAAATTCAAAAGCGAGTTCAGCAGCCCGGAATTAGGATCCAGCATGATATGCCAGAGGATGCAGGCGATTGGCAGAGAGACACCCAACGGGATAAAGAAAAGCAATCTGTAAAAACTAATGGCGCGGAACCGTTGATTTGCCATCACCGCCAGCAGGAGCGCTAGAAAAACTTGGAGCGGATTAATGACCAAGTTCAGTTTTAGCGTTACCCAGAGCGATTGCCAGAAAATCGGATCGGCAAACAGTTGCAGGTAGTTTTGTATACCAACAAAAATTTGCGATCCTGGTTCGATAGCTGATTCGGTGACGAGGCTGCCAAAGACCGCGGCCGCGATCGGGTAAAGCCGGAACACAGCCAGGCAAATTAACGCCGGCAATAGCAGAAGATAAGCTATCCAAGTCGACCGGCCAGTCATGTCCTTACCCCGACATCCCAATTTAATATCCGCAGATTACACAGATTACGCAGATTTCGATTAGTGGTTATGGCACTGCTGCGAGTCAAAGGAGACCGCCATGCCAGAGAACATGTGTTTATGCGGACGGTTGTAGTCAAACCCAAAACGTAATCTGCGTAATCTGCGGATCATTTAGTCTTCCGCGCCGAGTCCATCGAAGCGCCAGCGCACCTCGCGGCTTCGATGCAGGTCTGCGGTTACTTTTTGAATTGAGCCAAGAAGCGATCAAGACGCGGGGCGGCTCCATCCAGCGCAGACTTAGGGTCGACACCGTTCCGGATATCATCATAGGTAGAAGCGAAGATGTCTTCTAACTGGAGGTAGCCAGGGGTTAATGGTCTGGGAAGGGCGGTGTGCTGCGCCTCATATGCGCCCAGCAGGTAGGCATCCAGAGGAAAAGAATGATATTTAGGATCATTAGAAATCTGATCGAGCAACGCCACTAGAGCGGGTACCTGACCTTGAGAGTCAAACCAAATGGTGGCTCCTTCCAGGTTCGCGCAGAGGAATTGAATAAACTTAACGGCCTCGGCCTTATGTTGAGATTGCTTGGCGATTCCCACATGCCAACTACCGGTGCCGGTCGCCACCTTGCCTCCCTGAAAATAGGGGAAGGGAGCAACGGCAAAGTCTACTCCCGCCTCCTTAAATCGAGGTACATTCCATTCGCCGCCCACAAAGATTCCGACCTTGCCGCTAGCGAAAAGGTTCGGCGATTCGTCCGGCGACACATTTTTCGGACTGACTTTCCATTTGTTAAACAAGTCACCGTACCACTGGGCTGCTTTCAGTTCAGCGGCGGAATTGAAATAGCGCTGGGCACTCAATCCATCCGGCCCAACCAGAGTCGCCCCGAGCGAGTCACCCAGGCATTGCAATTGATAGAGGCGGCCAACCTGATCGAACTCAAATCCCCACACCTCGGTGCGGCCGTTCTGGGTCTTGGTTAGCTTCTGGGCGGCGTCCAGCACTTGTTCCCAGGTCCAACGATCGTTCTGGGCCATGGTCGAGACTTGATCGAAGGTGAGAGTCTCCTCGGGAGTCAACCCTTTGGGAGGCTCAATACCGGCTTGCTGGAATAGCTTCCGGTTGATGAACATAAATTGGGTCGAGCTGTTTTGCGGCGCAGCCATAAAATGGCCGTCGTGCGTTCCTGCTTTCCAAGAGGCTTGACTCCAGGTCTTCTCGATCTCGGATTGAGGAAAATATTCATCGAGAGGAGCGAGAAATCCTCGCACCGAATAAGATGCAACCAGGGGGACATCGACACTGATCAGGTCGACATCTTTATCCTGCGCTTTCATGCGGACTTCGATAGTTTCAAACAATTGGCGAAACGGGTAGGTATCAAGCTGGACCTTGATATCGGGATTCTTCGCTTCAAAGGCGGCAATGACCTTTTTGACACTGGCGGGCCAAGCTCCGTCTGAAAGAGTGAGCCAATGAATCACGGTGGCGGCGGAGGCCGGACGAAGGAAGAGGCCGAAGCAACAGCTCGCGAAAACGAGGACGAGAGTACCGAACCATCGATAGGGGGATAAACGATGCATGATGGGGGAATTGTTAGCGCTAACAAAATCAGAGTATTTACTTGCTGTCAATTCGCCATTCAGGCATATCAGGAGTTCAGGAGTTCAGGAGTTCAGGAGTTCAGGAGTTCAGGAGTTCAGGAGTTCAGGGTGGCGCAGATCGCAAAATTACAAGCAGGAAAACGGCTGTAGTCGAGAATCTCAGATCAACCTAGTCCCGTCCAATGCAGGCTCCTGAACTCCTGAACTTCTGCAACTCCTGAACTCCTCAGATTTCAGATGTCGATCAGTTCTCAGAAAATCATGCGGCCTAGCGTTACTCTGTATCAAGTGGCTGAGCTGGCCGGAGTGTCTCATCAAACGGTTTCCCGGGTGGTCAACGGTAGCAGCCTGGTGACGGATCGAACCCGGACCCGCGTTTTGCAGGCGATTCAGCAGCTCGATTATCGTCCGAATAAAGCCGCCAGAAACCTGGCTAGCAGACGCTCGACGTTGATCGGGATTATCACTTACGCAGCCGATTCGTACGGTCCATCGCACCTCATCATCAGTCTCAGCCAATCCGCGATGCGTCTGGGTTACCACTTAGTCCTGGCCAGCGCAGCGGACCCGACGCCTACCGAGGTCAAACAACGCGCGGATCAACTGCGTGAACACGGGGTGGACGGTTTTATTCTGAACATGCCCTTAACTATGGAATTGGCCGCTTTAGCGGAGATTTTTGGACCGACTCCATACGTGGTCATGGATGCGAACGGCGGCCATCGTTATCCCACGGTAGCGATTGATCATCTCGCCGGGTCGCGCCGGGCTACCGAGTATCTGATTGCGCACGGACATCGAAAGATCGCCTGTGTCAGCGGGCCGCTTTCTTGGCGTTGTGCGACGTTGCGGCGGAACGGTTGGAGACAAGCTCTGGAGCATCATCGTCTTCCCTTGGGGCCGGCCACAGAACAGGAATGGAGCGCTGAAGGCGGGTACCTAGCAACACGTGCGTTGTTGACCGGGAAGCGACGGTTTACGGCAGTCGTGGCTGCCAACGATCAGATGGCATTAGGTGGGTTGGAAGCATTGGCCGAGGCCGGGATCGGCGTTCCCGAGGAAATATCAGTGATCGGGTTCGACAATATGCCCGAGTCCCGCTATTTCCGGCCGCCTTTAACCACAGTGAACCATGACTTCGATGTGTTGGGTGCAATTAGCTTGGAGTTTATTACTGATTTGATCGCAGACCGAACGACCGCTCGGCGCCACCGGAATATCATTCCGGAGCTAGTAGTCCGGGACACGGTGCAGTCGGTCCGCGTCGGGAGGCGTTCGTCGCTGCCCGCCTAGCGACGTCTTGGCAGAAAACGTGGGGTCGCTGTCCTGTGAGGTTCCTGGTTCCGGACCGATGGTGTCTCATGCCAAAAGGCAATCAGAAACAATTGATAATAGGAGACACGATGAATACGAAGTTTGACAGCCTGCAGTTGAGTATTTCGGGAATAGCTGACTACGGAGTTCTGAGATTGGATGAGCTACAATTAATTCCGCGAGGGACGTTTGGTGGTGCGGTTTACGACTTGGGTTTGCTTCGTGACGGCCAAGTGGTGAGCGCCAATACCGGCGACCAAGGCGGCGGTCAAAATTAACCAAACAGAAATCGAACTCACCGCGAATGGACGCCAATGAACGCGAATTTAAGATAGATTAATTGGCGTCTATTCGTGTGCATTCGCGGTTCAATCCTCATTCCGATTTCGAAAGCGGCGAGGGGAGTGACCAAGTATTCGATGACAAGCGCGGCGGAACAGTTCAGCGCTGGAGAACCCGCATTGGGCCGCGATCTGTTCCATAGTTAAATTGCTTTCCTCCAAACGGCGGCAGGCTGCTTCGACGCGAACGCGAGCGACGAACTCCGCTGGCGTGATACCGAAAGATTCGCGGAATCGACGAGCAAAATTGCGGACACTCATCGCGCTCCTCTTAGCTAGAATTTCCACAGAAAGATCGTCTGCCAGATGATTCGAAATCCAGAAACCGAGATCCCGAAAGCGCTCGTGATCCGAACCTTGTAAAATCAGGGCTCGGCTGACTTGGGGTTGTTCACCGGGGCGATGGACAAAGATAACCAGACGTTTGGCAACCTCGGTAGCTACTTCGTGGCCGCAGTCTTCTTCGACTAGCGCCAGGCTAAGGTCGATTGATACCGAGACGCCGGCCGAAGTGAAAAATTTTCCGTCCCGCACAAAGACCGGCTGGGGATCAACGAGAATACTCGGATAGCTGCGCTGCAAACGCTCAACCCAGCGCCAATGGGTGGTAACCCGCTTCCCTTGAAGTAACCCGGCCTCGGCCAATAAGAACGCTCCACTACCAATCGCTGCGACTCGGCGAGCATTGCCAGCAGTCGCCCGCAGCCAATCAAGTAATTGCTCATCTCGCGGTAGCTCCCACACTGCCCGGCCGCCGCCAACTAGCAAAGTATCCAGTTCCGGATCCAAAGAGCGGAAGGTTCTGGCTTGGATATTCAATCCCCCGAAACAAGTGATGGATCGAGAGGACCCGGTCGTAGCCACCTCGACTTGATAGCCCGGTTTTTCTCCGGGTTGTCGTTCCTTTAAGACTTCGTTGACTCGGGAGAAGACTTCCCAAGGACCGGTAAGATCAAGTACGCGGGCTTCGGGCGGTCCCAGCAATACGATCTTGAGAGGACGGCGAACGACGGCGGTTAGTTGCCGCTTCGAGATGGGCCGGGCTGGTGGGCGCAAGGATCGCACTCCTCAAAACCAAGCCTGCCTTGGCGCATTACGCAATGACGTTTGGCCGAAATCGTTGGGCCGTTGGCGTACTAAAGTTATCCGAAAGGCCGTCTATTTGGCTGTGCTAATGGGAATACTGATACTGCTAGGCTTTCAACTCATCGGAGAGATCCTACACCAAATAGCCCGGATCCCGCTTCCAGGGCCGGTTATTGGGCTTTTTCTTTTGCTGCTCTTTCTATTATGGCGACCTCAGTCCCTGTCTGAGCCTTTGCAATCGACCTCCCGGGTGTTGTTCGATTGGTTGGGACTGCTGTTCGTACCGGCCGGGGTTGGCGTTATTGCTAACTTGGACCTGCTTCGTAGCCAATGGGTTCCGATATTGGTTGGCTTAGTAGGGTCGACACTCATTTCTTTGTTGGTAACCGCGTATTTGATGCATCGGCTTTCGCCTCCCAAAGAAGACAACGTTCTCCGAAACCAGCCATGACCGTCAACGAATCAGCTGCGTGGAATGAGCTAATCCGGACACCGGTCTTCGGACTGACCCTGACGATTGCTAGCTACTTGGCTGGACGCATGATTCAGAGGATCTGCCGCGGAAACAGTCTGGCTAATCCGGTTTTTATCGCCATGCTGTTAGTTGCCGGCTGGTTGGATATTACCGGCACTCCTTATCAGGCATACTACGAGAGCACGCAGCTCCTAACGTTCTTACTAGGACCAGCAACCATTGCGCTGGCAATCCCGCTCATTAAAAACATCCAGCACGTGAAAGGCCGGCTAGCCAGGATTTTCCTTGCCTTAACGGCAGGTTCATTGGTGTCAGCTTTGAGCGGAATTGGATTAGTGTTGGCGTGCGGTGGCAGCCGGGCGGTAGCGTTCTCCATGGCGCCGAAGGCCGTCACGACCCCGATTGCGATCAATATTGCCCAATCGGCAGGAGGGATACCGTCGCTTTGTGCTGCCCTGGCGATCTGCGGCGGGATACTGGTTGCGATCTCGATCAAGTGGGTCTTGAGTTGGGCGGGCATAACGGATGTGCGGACCCTTGGATTTGCGGCCGGGATGGCCGGCAGCGGTATCGGCGCCGCTCACGCCTTATCATTCAGCGAACTGGCAGGAGCCTTTGGAGCGCTCGCCGTCGGATTCAATGGCCTGGTAACTCCGCTGATCGTCTTAACGATTGCGCATATCTGGCCCTAGAGAATCAACTTTTTCTGCGCTTGACCTAGCGCGAGCCAGCCAAGAACGATCGTGAATGCAATCAGGGCGGCCAGATGTAAAGCCACCTCCGCCCAGTTCCATTCACCCCAGCTGCTCATTTGCATTAAACGCACGCCATGGTAAAAGGGCGAAAATTGCACCGCTAGACCGAGCCAGGAATTATCGCCGAGAGGGAAGAAAACTCCGGATAAATAAAAGATCGGAGCGATCAAAAAAGAGTAAACACTTTGGAATTGGTTAATGTTCCTAACCCAAGCGGCGGACAATAGTCCAATCGCTCCGCAAGGCAGCGCCAGGAGAGCGCCAATGAGGGGAAAGAAAAGAGCCCCGGCCGGATTCGGTACTAGACCAAGAGCCAGCAAAACCAGCGCCACACCCGTCGCCATCAGGCCCGCGCGAATCGCCAGCCAGATGAACTCGCCAATCACGATATCCACTACGCCGATGGCCGTGGTGAGCATGGCTTTGAAAACCGACTCGAAAGTCATGCGGATGTAAAAGCCGTAGCTGCATTCAAAAAAGGCAGTGAAGAGAGCCGTCGTCGCGACCATCCCCGGCGCCAGAAACTGAGCATAGCTGTGGCCGCCAATATGTCCGATAAACGGTGAAAGGCCGACTCCGAGCGAAGCCAACACTAAGGCAGGATCCGCCAGAGTCGGCGAAATGTTAGCAATGAAGTCTTTCCGGTAAACCACCCAATTGCGAACCGACACATGCCAGGCAAGGCGAAGGGTAGTGGAGAAGCGCATAGGGGTTCAGGAGTTCAAGGAGTTCAAGGAGTTCAAGGAGTTCAGCGTGGGGAGTTGGCTCGCATTGCAAGTAAAAACCCGGCGAGGAACAGAATACCCAACCGCGCAGGCCTCGCTTCGGGGCGTGCCGGCTGCAGGGTCCTTGAACTCCTGTAACTCGTCGAACTCCTTGAACTCCTTCTCACTCGTTCTCGTCCAATCCGTGTCCGGTTAATTTCAAATAGACGTCTTCCAAGCTGGCCGGGCGCAGTTGGACCGCGTTGATGCCGGTCATCTGTTGCAATTCAGTTAAATCTTCGAAGCGCGGGGTTCGAACGCAAAACTGATGGCCCTGTTCGAAGGTAGTCCATCCAGCGGAGAGATGTGCGCGCAGCCGCTGTTCGGCTTCCAACGGAAAATATCCCACGAAACCGGGCGCATGCTCCTCGATCAATTCTCGCGGCGATCCCATCGAGATAACCTGACCGTTATCCAGGATGACGATCCGATTACAGAGCAACTCGGCCTCATGCATGTAGTGGGTAGTCACTAAAACAGTCTTACCGTCGTCGCGATATCCGAGCACGCGCTCCCAGATGAGGTGTCTGACGGTTGGGTCCAGGCCGGTGGTTGGTTCGTCCAGAATCAGCAACTCCGGGTCGACCAATAGTGCGCGCACGAAAGCCAGGCGTCGTTTCATTCCACCCGAGAGCGACCGGATAGCAGCATCTCGCTTATGCTCGAGGGCCATATGTCTCAGCAGCTCATCAATCCGCTCGGTGGCCATCCTTCGGGGGACCCCTACAAAACGGGCATAGAGTTGCATGTTTTCGAAAACGGTTAGCGCTTCATCCAATGCGTTCTCCTGTGGAACGATCCCGATTCGCGCCTTGATCGCTCGCGCGTTATTAGCCGGATCGAGACCGAATACCGAAAGTTCGCCGCCGGTTCGCTTAACCACGCCATATAAACAACCAATAAATGTCGATTTGCCCGCGCCGTTTGGTCCCAGTAAACCAAGGCACTCGCCTTCCAGGACCTCCAGATCGCAACCCTGTAGTGCCACGACGTCACCAAAACGTTTTGCGACTCCGCGCGCCTCAATGATTTTGGTCCCGGTGGTCGTCATGGCGCTTAAGCAGAATCGGCTTGAGCGGGAGAGGCAAGTGATTAATGCGGCGACTCGCCTTAGGCTCGTCGCAATGACAGATGACAGATGACAGATACAAGCCACGCGGATTGCACCGTCTTAGAAACCTGGCAAGCGCCGCCAATCTGTCATTTGTTATTTGTCATTTGTCATCGAGCGACGAGCTTCTGGCGAGCTCGCTCGCCGTTTGATTATGAAAACATGGATCGTGACTTTCCTTGCTCTGGTCTGGGTTCACTCGGCTTTGGCGGCGGCCACGCTGCAAGTTACGTATCAAGATAAGAAGGTTTCACTTGATGCCGGCGAACTCGCGAAACTGCCGCCGACCGAAGTTGAAGCTTCCGATCACCAGACCAAACATCGTTACTCCGGCGTGCTAGTTCGGGATATCCTGGGTTTGGTAGGAACGCCGTCGGGTGACTCGTTACGGGGCAAAGCGCTAGGCCTCGTGGTGCGAATCACTGCTAACGACAACTACACCGTAGTTTTTGCTCTGGCCGAGTTTGACCCAGCGTTTAACGATCGCTCAATCATTCTTGCCGACCATCAAGATGGGCAGCCATTGCCAGACAACGCAGCACCATTTCGGATTGTCATCCCGGGGGACACACACCCTGCGCGTTGGATACGGCAGGTTAAATCGATTGAGGTTATTTCGTTGAGCCAATAAATGGAGCGATAAACGCGGGTTGGAGTTGCTCGTGAGGCCTTCGTTCTCCCGACTTCGTCGGCGTTGCTCTTGCGGAGCGTGCCTGGCTTGCGGGGCCGACTTTGAGCCGGTGGCAGCGCAAAGCATGGGGCTACGTCGGCCGGGCTGTCGTCGTCCTAAGGAACACGGCGTCGCATGCCCTAGGCCTGGAGGGGGAGCCGCTTTACAAGATGGCAGCTCTATCGGTTGCTAGCAGGCGGCTCCCGGGAATGACCCAGCGCAATGTTTTGCCCATCGCGTCTATTCTGTCGCGGGGATACAGCGACCCATAGAACTGCCGCACGCCGAGACGTTCCCGGGAGCCGCCTGCTGCTAACCGATAGAGCTGCCATGCACGAAGCGGCTCCCCTCCAGGCCTTGGCCATGCGACGCCGTGTTCCTTAGAGAACGACGACGAAGCGCACTCTGGGAACGCATTGCATTTTTGCGCAAAAGTCCGACAGGAATAGCAAAACCGCGACAGCAGAGGGGATACGACGTGCTGTAGTTTTCCGACGTAAGGGGGCTCTGGGGATAAGCCGGCGATTTCATTGCCGGCGGGAAACATTTCTTAGCCACACTAGCGAAACCGATAAAATGGGAGCAATACTACAGCGATGAATAATACAAAGGCTTATGCCGCTAATAGCCCAACCGATCCGTTGGGTCCGTTCAGTTTTCAGCGGCGCGAAGTTGGTCCGCATGACGTTCAAATCGAGATCTTGTATTGCGGCGTCTGTCATTCCGATATCCACCAAGTCCGCGATGAGTGGGGTGGTTCGATCTATCCGATGGTGCCTGGTCACGAGATTGTCGGGAGCGTGATCAAGACCGGGAACCACGTAACCAAGTTCAAAGCAGGTGATCTAGCTGGAGTCGGTTGTTTCATCGATTCCTGTCGTGAATGTCCGGAATGCAAGGCCGGTCTGGAACAATATTGCGACAAAGGGATGAGTCCGACCTACAACGGCTACGAGCAGGACAAGAAAACGCCGACCTACGGCGGTTATTCCACCCAGATTGTCGTAGATGAAAGTTACGTGTTGTCGGTTTCTCCGAAGCTGGCTTTGGAAGGGGTAGCGCCTCTATTGTGCGCCGGTATCACGACTTATTCGCCATTGCGCCATTGGAAGGTGGGGCCCGGACATAAGGTTGCGGTCCTCGGGCTAGGCGGACTCGGCCATATGGCAGTTAAGCTAGCGTCGTCCTTTGGCGCCGAAGTCACCATGCTAAGCACCTCGTCTTCGAAGGAAGCAGATGCCAAACGCCTGGGAGCCGAACGGTTCGTACTGACGACAGATCCGGAAGCCTTCAACAAATTGGCGAAGTCCTTCGACGTGATTATCGACACCGTTTCTGCGCAGCACGATTTGGAACCTTATTTCACGACCTTGAAAACGGACGGGACCTTAGTGCTGGTGGGTCTCCCACCGAATCCGCTCCCGGTTTCGGGTTTCAGTCTGGTACCGAAACGCCGGAGTCTGGCTGGGTCGATGATCGGTGGTATCGCCGAGACTCAGGAAATGTTGGATTATTGCGCCGACCACAATATCACGTCGGACGTCGAAGTGATTCCGATCCAACAGATCGAAGAGGCCTATGAGCGCACGATCAAAGGTCAGGTGAAATACCGGTTCGTGATCGATATCGCATCCTTGAAAGACGCATAGGGGGGGCGGAGGGCGACAGGCGACAGGGCGAAAGGGCGAGAGAGGCGCGAGGTGGTAGGGCGAAAATCTCGGCGCGCGATAGGCGCACCATACTAATTATGTGTGTCCGCGCCGGATTTGAGCCGTTCCGTGGAGCGGCCCATCGTCGAAGATTATGCCCGGTCCAAAGCCATTCCGTTCGATGATCGATTCAATTTCAGGGCCCATCCTCTATCGGCGTTATCCGGCGCGAACCCAACCACACGAGACGGCTCAAATCCGGCGCGATCTAGCGGTATAGAGGTGGCCATCAGCAGCGCGCCGAGATTTTCGCCCTACCGGCGCTTCGCGCCTCGATACGCCGCTCACGCCCATTCGTCGTCTCGCCACTACATTTTCGCAAGAGTCCGACAGGGTCAGCAAAAGCCCGAGAGAGGAGTTCCTGGTGGACTGTAGATTGTGGCTGTGAGAATTAATTCAGGAGCGACCAATAAGAAGGCGCTTATTCGCAGTAGTCCTGCCTCCGTCATCTTTTCCACGGTTTGGGGGTTCGATTCGGCTTCGACGACCTGTGGGCGTCGGAAGCGGAAAGAATTAGCGAGCCTGTACGCCGCTTATGTTTCCTTTTTAACCCACTAACCAGACGCTCAAAATAGATAACGCAATAATCTAACCAATCATACTATGACATCGATTCCTTTTCGTCCCCTTGGTAGTTCCGGCATCAACGTCTCCGCGCTTGGGCTGGGCTGCATGGGGATGACCTGGGCTTACGGACCCACTGATGAAGCAGAATGTTTTCAGGTTCTGCGCCGATACATTGAGCTAGGCGGGAATTTTTTTGATACCGCCGAGGTCTACGGTCCTCTCACGAACGAAGAATTGCTGGGGCGATTTCTCCGGGAGGTACCCCGGGAAAGCATTGTCGTGGCAACGAAGTTCGGCTTCAAATTCATAAACGGCGCGCGGACCAACGATGTTGACAGTTTGCCGGAGAACGTCCGTCGGGCGTGCGATGGGAGTCTTCGCCGGTTAGGCATTGACCATATCGATTTGTACTATCAACACCGGGTTGATCCAAATGTGCCGATCGAAGACACCGTTGGAGCGCTGAAGGAGTTGGTGGCGGCTGGCAAGGTACGCGCCATCGGGTTGTCAGAAGCCCATCCAGAAACCATTCGCCGGGCAGCCAAAGTGTATCCGATCGCGGCATTGCAGAGTGAGTATTCGCTTTGGACGCGCGACGTCGAAACCAACGGAGTCCTGGCTACGTGCAGAGAATTGGGTGTCGGGTTTGTCCCGTACAGTCCGCTAGGGCGCGGCTTTTTGACCGGCGCGATCCAAAAGCCTTCCGATCTCGATCCGAGCGATTGGCGGTTAACCAATCCGCGCTTTGCCGAAGCGGTGTTCGAGAATAACCTCAAACTCGCTGAGGCCGTGAAAGCGCTGGCCGCGAAGAAAAACTGTACACCGGCCCAGTTCGCGCTGGCCTGGGTGCTGGCTCAGGGGAACGACATGATTCCGATCCCGGGCACGAAGCGGTTAAAATATCTGGAAGACAACATGGGAGCTTCAGAGGTGGAATTAACCGCGGAAGATCTGAAGGAGACAGACGCTCTCCTCGGCCAGATAAAAGTCGCCGGCGAACGGTATACGCCCGAGATGATGACGATGGTGAATCGCTGAGGCCTGTGGGAAGGCCGTGGAGCGCGCCTCGCTTGCGAGGGGGTCGTAATCGTAATCGTCCTCGTCGTCGTCCTCGAAGGGCTTGGTGGGGGTGATGTGCGGTTGCCCAGAGTCTGGCGGGGAGCCGCGTTGGCCTGCATCCCGCCGCTCTCGCGAATCTTGGGTTAAATCTAATCTGACCGAAACGTGCGCGAAAAACAGACGGCTCCCGGGAACGGCGCATGCGGTTTGCAGCTCTACTTGGCCGAGACCAAACGAATCGAAAGCCGCTGCTAAATGGATCACGCTGGGTTGTTCCCGGGAGCCGCCTGTTGCAATAGGTTTTGGTCAGATGTTGCGCTAAACCAAATATCGCGAGGTCATGAGGCGCGTGCCAAAGCGGCTCCCCTCCAGAGGACGATAAAAAAACGCGACTTGTCAACGTGCCAACCTTTCGAGGACGAGGACGACGACGACGACGAGGACGATTAGGAGGCCCTCGCAAGCGAGGCGCGCTCCAATGCTACCACGGCGAATCCGGAAACCGAATCGCGGTTTCGGCTTCTCCATCCACTTCGCTCAGGTGAATAAAAAATAACCCGATGCCGGCTGCGCCTTGCATGAGGCCGGTTTGAGCCTGGAGGTTGTCAGGTTCAATCCGGTTCTCTGCTTGGACCCATTTTAAGCCGGCGCCATCGGTTTCTCCGCGGCTCCTCAAATATTCGCCAATGCGGATCGCAAATGCGCGGTCCTCTGCGACGTTGGTTAACCGGTAACGGGATAGAAAGAATTCGCCCAAGGCGACCGCACCACAACAGCGGCTGAGATTATTCCAGTAGCCTGCGGTCTGCTTTTCCGGAACCCCGGAATGAATGATCGAGTCCGCAGCGGCATTGGCGAAAGTCTTCCAGTCGCTGTCATTGGTAACAGCGGACAACTCATAAAGAAAGCGACCGGTGCCGGCAGGTCCATGACACCAGCCAAGGTAAAAGAGGTCCCTTTGTTCGGGTAAGTCGTGAGGGACGAGGCAACGAGTGGTTGAATCCGAAGACGCGATTGACCTCAAGTACTTTGCCCCGTCGACGGCAGTGTCTCTGAACCGGGTTTCACCGGTCTGCTCGTAAAGCTTTAGTAGAAAAAAGGCGATCCCGGCTGTGCCATGGGAAAAGTTTGGATATACCCTTTGCGCATTAATTTGGTGCAGCCAATAGCGGCCTTGAGGGGCGGGGACGGACCTTACGAGCAGGTCTCCTCCAGCCTGGACCGCGAGGTCGATCAAGTCAGGCCGATGCAGTTGTTGGCCGAGCGCTAATAAGGTGAGGCCAATACCGGCAGAACCACTGATAATGTCATTGTCATCGTTCCAACGGACCCCTCCATGGTCCTGTTTAGCAGCGCCTTCCACTAAGCGATTGATCGCACGAAGACACGCCGCGGAAGCTTCAGAATTATCCGGTTGTTGGGCGAGCGAGAATGCGATTCCGGCTAATCCATCGTAAAGGCCATAAAGCTTTATGCGCGGTACATTCTGATCCAGAAAACCGATGCCGCGCTGGATCGCTTCCGCATATTCCTTTCGTCCGGTTACGCGGTACAACTCACGCAGAAAGATCAGTACTCCGGCATTTCCATAATAGAGATCGCATCTTTCTTCGACAGAAAGATCGTTTCGAGTCGGCCAATAGCCGGCCTTCGGATTCTCATCTACTTCGCGAGCCAAGACCCAATTCGCTGCTCGCGTGGCGACGCTCAGACAGTTCAGGTCGGGTGCGGCTTGCAAAGAAGGCACCAACGAAATCGACCAAACGCACAATGCAGAGATTATTGGACGCATCGCCATTGGGTGACCGGAACGTCACTTGACACTCTAAAACCCGACCTATCAAATAGAGCCTCTGCGCGATCATTGAGGAGGGGCTTTGAAGGTAGTGCCTTTTCCAGGTTGGAGGTATCTCGGCGCTTTGTGCGGGTTGGCGTGCGCAATCCTACTTACTCGGCTTGGCAATTTACCGATGCGTCGAGAAGTCTCGCGCTTGGGCTCTTGCTTAAGGGTACGTCTTGGAACCGCCTGAACGACACGGTTGACGGTGGTCCGCCTCGCCAGCGAGGCAGACCGGTGTCCACAATCCGTTTCGGACTGTTGTTAGTTAGAGCGGCCCAAACCGTTCCAGCCTTATTTTAGCAACTTAATCACTGAAACCGTGCCGCTTAACTCATTCGACACGTAACCCAACTTACCGTTGGGAGCTGTTGCAACTTGTATCGGGCCGACGCCCACTGGGATCGGTTGTCCGACGACCTTTTTTGTCTTTGTATCGATCACAATCAAGCTATCACCCACAGTGATTGGGGTGCCAAGAATTTCAAGCACACCCGCGTATAAGTACTTGCCGTCCGGTGTTAACGCGGGGATTGCCAGGGCAGCGTTGGCTGGGTTTGGGACCGGGATCGTATCGACAGTTTGTGTGGTGGTATTGATAAGGTAAACCGCGTTCACACTGGTGGCGTAAAGCTTAGTGCGGTCGATGACTAACCCAATTGTCTGCTGAGGCGTTGTGATCTGCGTAACCGCAGCCGTTGCGGTGTTGATGACCGAGATGTACTTTTGATTCGAGTTGGCGGCGTAAGCCTCTGTTCCAGCGGCATTGAAAACGACTTGGAACGGTTCTCCGCCCACAGGTATCGAGTCAACGAGGCCGGTATCATAGTCGATAGTCGTAATCGTGCCGTCAGTGCAGGGTACATAGACCATTGTCCCGTCTGCACTCACGCCTGGTATTTGAGGACTACTGCCCACGGGCACCGTGAACAGCAACTCGCCGGTAGGAAGCGAAATCACCTCGAGTTGGTCATTTTCATCGGTTACATAGAGCGTAGTGCCGTCCGGAGAGACGACTAGTCCGAGCGGGTTATCAATTGTCGGTATGAAGGACGAGATCTGATGCGTTGCGGTGTCAATGACAGCGATGGTTAAGCCTGCTGTAACCGCGACATAAACATTCTTGCCGTTGGGACTAACGTCAACGCCACCCAAACCGAATCCGGGAGCGGCAATTGGTATGGTCTGAACGACAGAACTACCGGCATCGGTCACAATTTCAGCTCGGGAAGCCGGCGGTATGGCGAGTCCGATCAGGAGAACGATTAAAGGCTGAATCAGATTTAACGAAAAAAGCGGTCTGCTTTTTGGCTGGCTAATTCGGTTGGTTCGCCGGGTCCGCCGTCGAGTAGGGAGGGGTGTAGTCATTTTGGTTTTCTAGTGGTTATTGTGGTTTTGGGGAACCGGCCTCGGTTGTATCGGTTTTTGCCGGACGTTACAAGCACCCTCGTACCCAATGATTTACGATGGCAGAATGCCGTGTCACCAAGTCGGCGCCGCTTGGCCAACTTGGGGCCAGGCTGCGGTGTGATCTCGGCCTTGCTGTGAATACCGCAGCTGCGCCGCGCAATTAACTCGCCGGCGCCTCGTCAACTCGTCGCAACGCTCTCCGGGCTTCGATCAGTTGCCAGATGATCAGTCCTGGGACGTTGAACAAGGCTTCCCGCGCGCGGCTGACCAAGGACAGGGCTAGGGCGATATCGCCAGGAATCCCGAACAGGCCGCAGATCATGACCATGCCGCCTTCGAACACGCCGAGTCCCGCTGGAACGATGAAAAAGACGCTGCGGATCCCTTGCCCGGCAGTTTCGACGATTAAAGGGACGACGAAACTAGTTTTTATTCCGAGCGCAAAAAGAGCGACCCAGGTTTCCAGGCAACCGAGTAGCCACGAGGCCGACCAGAGTAGGCAATACCCGGCGAGACCGGCTCGGCGGGAATAGAGTGTGCGTAAAGTGTCGTCAAATTGCAGACCCAGTTGCGCAAACGAATTGAGTTTAGCAAGGGGCTTTACCCGCGAGCTCAATGCAGCCAGCATGCTGAAGAAACCGAGGCGCTGGATAATGCACAGCCCGACAACTCCGGCCACCGCCGCTAGCCCAGCTAATAACGTAGGAATATAAAGGTGTCCTTGCCCCGTTACCCCAGCGATTAAAATGAGAGCCCCAATCGTGACCAGGATTCGCATGGACACACTAAGCGTCAGGTTAACGATAGCGATTCCGGCAGCCAAAGTAGGGGATAAACCACCACTGATGACCGCGAACCGGGCAGTCAGAATATCGCCTCCCAGGCGTGCTGTCGGCAGCAGATCATTTACCGACCCACCGACCCAACGAATCCAGATGGCCTTAAGAAACGGAGGTCGATTTGTTTTGGGGACCAGAGTAAGCCAGCCGGCGCCGTCGAGGAAGACGCGTGGAAAATTCATGATAGCCACGGCCGGGAACGCCCAACTGGCTGCAGCGAGCGCGGCAGCCACTTTCGCTGCGCCTTCATGGACAATCAAGATCGTCAGCATTAAAGCGCCGCAGAAACCGAGGAAATACGCGACAAGCCGAAGCTTATTTTTCATCTATGACGAATCGTAGACGGCTGGCATCGATCATTGGAATGGTAGTGCTCGGGCTCTTGGCGATCTGGCTGCTGGTTGCTTATGTCGTAATTCCGATGGGTTGGAAAATCTTTTCATCCCGGCACCCGGCAATTACCAATGGCCCGCGAATTACGACCACAGGTTCAGGCATTCACGGCGATCCACTAAATCTTTCATTGATCGGCGACGAAACTGACCTGGTCTCGGCGATGCTAGCCGCAGGGTGGTACCCAGCAGATCCGATCACTCTGAAAAGCAGTCTACGAATCGCCGAGAGCACGATCTTCCACCGGCCTTATATCGACGCACCGGTGAGCAATCTGTTTCTGTTTGGCCGGAAAGAAGATTTAGCTTTCGAAAAGCCAGTCGGAAATGATGCTCGGGAACGCCATCATGTACGATTTTGGAGGGTGCCTGGACAGAGCGACTCCGGTAAACCGTACTGGTTAGGCGCGGTTACCTTCGATCGCAGTGTCGGGTTCAGCCATACGACTGGACAGATCACTCACCATATTGAACCGGATGTGGATACTGAACGAGATGGCCTGCTCGCTGATCTCCAGAGAGCGGGCCGGGTATCGACTATCGATTGGCAAGACAATTTTCAAGATCCTCCTCAAGGTCGAAACGGAGGAGGTGATCCCTGGAAAACCGATGGCCGTTTGCCAGTGATCATGGTGACGGCTGCCCCGGCTGCCCCTGTTCCATCGGCAAGTACAACGCCGTAGATCTGGAGCGCGCCTCGCTTCCGCCTTCGCCAAGCCTGCGGCGCGAAACAGGTGCGAGGCCGATTCGTCGGAACCCGTGCAAAGGAGCCAGGAGCCAGGAGGGGCGTATTGGCGTGTGGGCGTGTCGGCGTATGGGCGATTTTAGGCGCGAAGCGCTGGTAAGAATTTAGCCTGGGCTGCTAGGCCCAGGACCTGGCGGAAAAAAGCCAGCGCCGAAGGCGCGACAGAACGAGATATGCGAGGCTGGTGATGTCTTGACGCTAGTTCCGTTCTCCTGGTTCAACCGGACGCTGGGCGGAATCCCCGATTCTATCGCGCCTTCAGCATCTCCAACCCGCTACGCGGGTGCTTTTCGGACTGGGAACATTAAATTGGTGGTGCTGGGACGGGTTGTTTTTGCTAAGGCGAGTGGCGCAACGAGGAGGCTTGGCAAGTAATCCGCGA
>Ga0185299_10002754_pt1 | contig 25859 bp, 14 predicted proteins | sample PaiPotPPA55metaG_FD_128002 | JGI IMG/M metagenome (GOLD analysis project Ga0185299, IMG submission 128002) | Iron sulfur acid spring bacterial and archeal communities from Banff, Canada, to study Microbial Dark Matter (Phase II) - Paint Pots PPA... ...
ATTATGCGCGCTCTGATCAAGCACGTGGAGGTGGGCGAAGACGGCGTCCGTGTCGTCTACAAGGTGCAACCCTGCCCTTTTGAATCAGACCCCCAAGAGGGGCGTTCGCAACATTGTTGGAACGGTAGCACCTGAGCCAGAGGGTAGAGGGTGGGTGGTTAATTTTGCAACAGTCTCTTACTCTTTCTTCGTTGTATCGACAGGTCGAATCGTACTTTTCATTTCGCTAGGCGGAATCGATGTTGAAGCGGGCATATGGTCTTCGGAAATCTTGGTTCTGCCAATAAAGATGGCTGCCATCGCCACGATGAAAACGATTCCAAAAACCCAGGGAAGCCACTGGCCGACGGATTGCGTTGTCCCGGATTCCGAACTTAGAGGGCTTGCAGGGGCCCGAACGCCAGAAAGCCGTTCACGCCCGGCCGAGGTTTCATGCGGCAAGGGAGATGGCAATGGCCTGCCACTCGTAAGGAAGGATCTTTCGGAGCCGATGGCTTCAGGGTCTTCCTGGTAGGGTGCGGTCGCCCTGCTGCCTAGAAACAGCGATTGAATTCCCACCAGCATCGAGCGGAAGCCGCCGCGCATCGGGGCAGGAGGAGGCGATCCCGGTTTTTTTCCATTCGGTTGATTCAGAAAGGCCAAGCGGACATCGTGGCGGCGAAGGAATACAAGCGTCCAAAGGCCTACCGGAAAGCCAATTAGAATACCGATCGACCAAGGCAGCATGGCCCAGATGCTGGCCAAGGTAACAAAACCATAATCCTCAAATCGTGACAGCCGTCGGGCCCCGGAAAAGAGAACGCCGACGCCAACAAGGAGAGGAATCCCCACGAGCAGGGGAACTGCGATAAACTCCGGGGCAATCTCCCAAGTTCCGATGGCCATTCCCTTTAGCGGCTGCCAACCATAATCCATGATTACATAAACCACTCCAAGTACGACCCATTGAGCAAGCGCGATCACGCCTGTCAACTTTAGAAGAATTGCGGGGCCCTTGCTTTGAAGTCGAAGCATCTCAAGTTCGCGTCCGGTGGGCGGAACCAGGGTCTTCCTGCGCGATCTCAAGGCGTTTCGTACGAAAGCGGCTCGTACATTGGGCCTGTGTAAGACAATGAGCGAAAGGATGCCAAACGGAATGCCTACCAGGATGCCCGGTCCGGACCAGGGAATCATGGCCCAGATGCTGGCGAATACGGCAAACTCGAAGCGGTCCAGCCGCATCATCGAGCGGGCTCCGGACAAGAGAAACGTAGCGGCCACAGCCAAGGCCAAGAACATCAGGCCACCAATGAAGAGGTCCGTGGTCAAATGTACGTTGGTAGGTCTGTATGCCCACTGGCTCATCGGTGGTAAATAAGCTTCCTGCCCACGCCACCAATGGCGTTCTGCCGCCGCGAAAACCGCGCCCATGATGGACCAAAAGATTATCGCCACGGCGGCTGTCAGCAGTAAGCCGACGGCCGGCACTTTGATTTGTAATCGGAGCATTTCTTGCTCCATTTCTTCCTGATAGGAGAAGGCGGGAAGAGCAGGCTCCCTGGAAACGGGCAAGCCATGAGCCAGCGATTCTACTTCGGATTTCACTTCGCTCACCTTCTGATAGCGGCGATCCGGATCCTTCTCAAGCGCACGCAGCACGATTTCATCAAGCCGCGTGTCCACGCCGGCTTTTTGCGACGGCAAGGCGAAGCGGCCCATCGGCAGTTCACCGGTCAACATCTCGTAGAAAAGGACGCCTAGCGAATAGATGTCGGCTCGATGATCGACGGATTGCGGCCGTTCCATTTGCTCCGGAGCCATGTAATGTGGCGTGCCCATGACCTGGTGGGTCGCGGTCAGCGTCATTTCAACGGGGGTGCGATTGAGCAATTTCGCTAGACCAAAGTCAGCGATCTTTACCCGGCCGCGCTTGTCGATGAGAATGTTTTCCGGCTTGATGTCGCGGTGGACAATGCCCTCGTCGTGGGCGTATTGCAGGGCGTCGCAGATCTGCGAGACAATGCGCAAAGCTTCGTTGGCGGGAAGCCGGCTGGCGTGCATGAGTTGACGCAGGTTGACCCCATCGACGTATTCCATAATGAGGTAGAATTGTCCGCCCGCGTCGCCGAAATCGTGGACGGCCACGATGTTGGGATGACTCAACTTCGCCAAAGCCCGGGCCTCGCGCGTGAAGCGGTCGGCAAACGCGGAATCCTGTCCCGGCTCGGAGGGCAAGATCTTGAGCGCGACCCATCGATCCAGCTTGGCGTGGCGAGCCTTGTAGACAGCGCCCATGCCGCCCTGGCCGAGCAATTCTTGGATTTCCAACTGTGTAAAGAGAGGAGTCAAGTCGGCCAGCGCCGGGGCGGCGAAGGAACCTTGGCGAGGCGGCCCTGTGTGCACAGCGGGAGCGCGCGGAGGGGTCGGCCATGGACTTGGGATCGCTTGCTGAAAGAGACATCGGGGGCAAAGACCTTCGGGAGCATCACCTGGAAGGTGACTGCCGCAATTGGGACAGGAATGAATCTCGCGAACACCTTGTTGGGAAGGCTGAAATCTTTTCAGGTAATTCATGATAGCTCCTATCAAGAAGAGGCCAGCTATCGGAACTAGGACGAGGATTAAAATGACGAATAAGAGCATGGCCATGGTCAATGCCCAATCACAAGAGTCTTTACCTGACCGATCCCGCGATCACGACCGCATCTTATAATGAAGCTAAACTCAGAAAACCTTACAAGAATTCTGGGGTCTGTGGTAAATTAAGGACTGGTCTTGGGCCCCTTTGCTTTTCGTAGCCGCTGTTGGCGCCGAATCTAATGTCTGAAACCGAACAGCTTTTGGGACCGCTCGCGAACCACGCCGCCCAGTTTGCAACCACGCATTGGAGCGTGGTCGTAGCGGCGGGCGCTAAAGAATCTCCCCACGCCCGCGAAGCATTAACCGCCCTGTGTGCCACTTACTGGTATCCCCTCTACGCCTATGCCCGCCGGCTGGGCCATGAAGCTCACCAGGCCCAGGATTTGACGCAAGAGTTTTTCACGCGCTTCTTGGAAAAGGATTATTTGAAAGCCTTAGACCCGGAGCGCGGGAAGTTTCGCACTTTTCTGCTCGTTAGTTTCCGCCACTTCCTCGCTAACGAGCACGATCGAGCCAATGCCCAGAAACGCGGTGGCGGCCCAAACACGCTATCTCTAGACCTGGATGCCGCGGAATGGCGCACGCGCCTGGAGCCAAGCCACGCACTAACACCCGAAAAACTTTTCGAGCGCCGCTGGGCCCTTACCCTGCTCGAGCAAACGTTGGCCCGACTCCGCGCCGAGTTCACAACGTCCGGCCGCGGCCCACTTTTCGATCATCTAAAAGGAAGTCTCACCGGCGAGAAAACCGGAGTCCGCTCCCAAGAATTGGCGGATCGCCTTGGCATGACTACCGGGGCGATCAACGTGGCCGTCCATCGCCTGCGCCAGCGCTACCGGGAATTGTTACGTGAGGAGATCGCGCGTACCGTGAGCAACCCGGAGGACATCGATGGCGAAATCCGCGATCTTTTCGCGGCGCTGGGGTAAACGAACCACAGAGGCACAGAGAACACCGAGGGAATGCCACAGAGAAAGATTGAGACATGAAACCACAAGCCGGATGAAAAACGGAAAACCGAAACCCTGGAATGAAAGAATCCTATCCTGGCTTCGATTCCTAATTTTCGGTTCTCGGTTTTTCATTCTGCTTTATCTCTGTGCTCTTCCCTCGTTGTTCTCTGTGCCTCTGTGGTTCGTTTATTGCTTCCACAAATCAATCGGCCGCTTCGCATCGGTCTTGAATGGCAGATCGATTCGTCTGCCTTGCCCTGCCGAGGCGTAGGCCGCGAAGATTGCTTCAAGCACGGCTTTGCCGTCCTCGCCCGTGCAGAGCGGTCGCTTGTCGTTGCGGACACAGTCGATGAAATGAAGCATTTCTTGCGGGAAGCCGTAATTCCAGGCTTCCTCGTAAATGGGAAAGGTCCAACCCTGGGTCGCGCCGGCCTTTTCGACGGCGTAGCCGTATCCTTGCTTGCTGTAGGCGTGAATGGCGTTGCCGCGGAGTAGATCGGCGTACGCAACGCCCTCGCTGCCGTAAACCTCGGCCCGGTCATCCATGCCGCCCGGCTTATTCCAACTCTCTTCGGCCAAACCCGTCACGTCCCCTTCCATTTTGAAAACAAGGTTGCTGCAGTCGTCGCCGTTGGTTTTGTCGCCATGCACGTAGGTTCCCATGTCGGCATAGACGCTCTTGATGGAGGCCTTGCCGCCTTTGGGGCCGCCCAATAACCATCGGAAGAATTCGATGGCATGGCAACCCATGTCCATCGTGACGCCGCCGCCGCTCCGCTGGGTGTCCCAAAACCAACCGGCATGCGGCCCGTCGTGTTTTTCCGCCTGCTTGACGAGATGTATCTTTCCCAGCGCTCCCTCGTCAACGAGTTGTTTGAGTCGAACGTATTTGGGCGTGAAGCACAGCTCCTCGGCATACATTAATTTAACCTTGGCCCGTTTACATGCGTCGATCATCAAGTCCGCCTCGGCAAGGTTCAGGCACAGGGGCTTCTCACAGATGACATGCTTTCCCGCCGCCGCGGCCAAGACAGTCGCCTCGCAATGTAAATCATTGGGCAGCCCGAGCACGATGATATCGAGCTGCGGCATTTCATACATCTTGCGAAAATCGGTGAACCAATGTGGGATTCCGTGCCGCTCGGCAAAGGCCCTGGCGTGCGATTCTGTGGCCGAAGCCACGGCAACGATCTCCGTAAAAGGGACGGAGCGCAAGGCTTCGCAATGGATCGAGCTAATGAACTGAGAGCCGATCAGGCCGACGCGAATGGTTTTCATGGAGAAATCAGCTTTGGTGAATTTCAATCACTTTCGGACGATTATCCCAGGTTATGCGGAGAATGTCTTGTTTACGTTTCGCGCCCGCGGGGTGGCTGCGGGCGCAAAACGTAACCACATCAGCGTCACTGAGTCATGGTTTCCCGGCAGGAGTTTCGCGGTAGGGTTGATGCGTCTCGTAGAGGCGTAATCTCGACTGCATGGCCGCGAATCGTTCACGACCGGTCCCCGGAGAAGCCAATGCCAGGGCCTTCTTGGCCGTCACAACCGCATCGTCGAAGTGGTCGGCTTCGGCCTGGGCGGCGGCGAGAACGTCGAGAAATTCCGGCTTAGGTTGCGAAGCAGTCGCCTGGCAAGCTTCCTGAGCAAGGAAGAGGGCGTCGCCGGAACTGCGATGATTGTCATCCGGGTTAGTGGCGAGGTTCCAAGCGAGTTTGCTGGCCTCCTGCGGCCAATCCGGCTTTAGCCGCGAGGCCGATTCGTATTCCTTCTGGGCCGCTGCCGACTGACCCAGTTCGTTGAGGACCAAGGCCAGTTGGCAATGAAATCCGACCGCGCGCGGTTCAAGGGCTACGGCCCGGGCCAGGTAGACGCGGGCTTCGGTCCAATTTCCTTGCCGCGCGTGCGCTACGCCCAAATTGCTCGTGGCCTCCGCGTAGGACGGGTTTAACCGCAAAGCTTCTCGATAATGAAGGCTGGCTTGTGCATATTGCCCTTGCCAGGCATAAGTCAGCCCAAGGTAGTTGTGCGGTTCCGGCGTTCGGGGTTGGAGGCGCACGGCTTCGGCGAAATGCCGACGAGCTTCGACCATCTCGAACTGTTTCATGTAGGTCAGGCCGAGGCTGAGGTGAGCCTGGACATCATCGGGGTCGAGGCGGAGAATCTCGCGAAGTTCCTGAATCGCCTCCTCTTGCTTGCCTTCTTTGCCATACAGTCGAGCGAGGTTTTTGTGGGCTTGCAAGTGATCCGGATCGAGGCGCACGGCGATGGCAAACTCCTGGGTCGCGAGGTCCGGCTGGTCCTTGAGAATAGCCAGGGCGAAATTGTAATGGTGCTCACCGAAATTTGGATCTAGCTCCAGGGCTTTGGCCAAATGAGGCAACGCCTCTTCCACCTGGCCCGCTTCCGCCAAAGCGATGCCCATGTTTTGGTGTGCAACCGGATTGCTCTTGGTCAACTTGAGCGCATGTTGCCAAAGCGAAATGCTATCGTGCCAATAGCCGGCTTGAACCAAGGAAAGCGCCGAGCAAGCCAGGACAGCGCCAAAAGCGGCGGCCAAGAGCGGTTTCCTGAGCCGACTTCGGCCGGCCAACTCCGCGCCGAACCAAATCAGCAGGATGAACAACCCGATGAGAGGAATATAAGTATAGCGGTCCGCGCGGGCCTGTATGCCCACTTGCACGACGCCAATCACCGGAACCAGGGCGCCAAGAAACCACAGCCAGCCCACGATGAAATAGCCCCGCCTTTTGCCCAGGTAGAGAAACACGACCGTCAAACTGACCAGCAGCGCCGCCGCACCGAGAACCCGGCTCTCGCTCCAGCGGGGAAAGTCGTGTGGATATAGCACAGCCAAGCTTACAGGCCAGAACGTTTGGCCCAGATAGCCAACGTAGGCTAACAACGCATTGGCGATCCGCGAGGAAAAAGGAAACAACTGCAGGGTTTTCAGCGCTCCGCCAGCGGTCTGGGCATGCAATGTGATAACGCTGGACAGAACGACCAAGATCAGCAGCGGCACCTTTTCCAGGACAACACGCCAGGATCGGAGCCGGCGAAGTGGCCAATAATCGAGCAGAAGCAGCACTAGGGGCAAAGTGACGAGCATCGGCTTGGCCATGAGACCTAGCCCAAAAAGGACGAGCATGATGCCATAGCGCAGGGCGCTCGGTTTTTCCGTGTACAGCACGTAAGCCGCCAAGGTCAGCATCCAGAATAGGCCGGAAAGAACGTCCTTCCGCTCGGCCACCCAGGCAACGGATTCGACGTGCAAGGGATGCAAGGCAAATAAGGCGGCCACAAACCAACTGCGCCAGACGGCGCCAGTCATTCTGCGAAGGGTGAAAAAAAGCACAATGGCGCTGGCGCCATGCAGAATAATATTGGTCACATGGAATCCGGCCGGCTTCGGCCCGTAGAGGGTTCGATCCAGTTGCAAGGACAGCCACGTGAGCGGGTGCCAATTGGAGCAATCGAATGTCGAAAAAGCCCACTGAACGTTGGCGATTGTCAGCCCGGTTTGGACGTGAAAGTTGCGGGTGACGTAAAGGTTGTCGTCGTAATTGGTGAAGCCGGCGTCGATCAATCGACCGAAAACAATTGCGATGAGGATTAGCAGACTGAAGCCAAGCAGGCACTCAGTGAGAAACGCCCTTTTAAGCGTTGTACCCGCAAGAGGCGGCAGAACCGATTTGCCGTGAGCCTTCAATGAGCGCCCTCGGAGTAGCAGGTCGGCGGATGGGACCGCGCACAAGGAGTTAGGCCCCCAACCGCCGAGAATCATTCTTGTAAAAACAAGCAGCCCTTGAGGTCCATGCTAAATAAAGAGCATTGGGTAACCCGTGCCACTGAAACGTAAGGGGCGCCAGAGGGTGGTCGAGTATGAAACACGAAAAGGCGAAACACGAAAAGGCGAAAACGCAATGTGGACAGGTTGTTCACTGTGTGGGGTTTTATACCATACACAATCTCGTAATCAGGATTTACAATTTTCGTGTTTTCGGGATTTCACTGTTTCGTGTTGGAAAAGAACGTTCCCAAAAATGGGGGCCTGTAAGAAATCCTGGTCGTGGAGTTGGACAGACTCTCTTAGGCAGGCGGGTGGACTCGTTCCGGACGCAGACTCCGGACCACCTTGCCCGCTTGCCACATTTCGCTGTCGGCGACGGCTTTTAGTTCCTTTTCCAATTGCGCTCGGTAGTCCGGCCGGCTGTTGGCTTCCAGGGTGCGGCGCGTCTCCTCGCCGGCTTCCACCTTTTTGTATAGCTCCTCGAAGAGCGGCCTGGTGATGTCGCGGAATCGGCTGAACCAGTCCAGAGCGCCGCGCTGGGCCGTGGTGGAGCAGTTGGCGTACATCCAGTCCATGCCGTTCTCGCCGATGAGCGGATAAAGACTTTGCGTCGCCTCCTCAACCGTTTCGTTGAAGGCTTCCGACGGCGAATGGCCGTGGGCTCGCAACACTTCGTATTGAGCCAGCCACAGACCATAAATCGCGCCCATGAGCACGCCGCGTTCACCGGTCAGGTCGCTGACCACTTCCTTCTTGAAAGTCGTTTGGAAGAGATAGCCGGAGCCGATGGCGATGCCGGTGGCCAGACAGCGATCGGTCGCTCGGCCGGTGGCGTCTTGGTGAATGGCGTAGCTCGCATTGATGCCCTTGCCCTCGACGAAATGCCGGCGAACCGTCGTCCCCGAGCCTTTCGGCGCGACCAGGACAACGTCAATGTCCTTGGGCGGGATGACGCCGGTTTGATCGCTGAAGACGATGCTGAAGCCATGCGAGAAACATAGGCATTTGCCGGCCGTGAGAAACGGCTTCAGTTTGGGCCATTGTTCCTTTTGACCGGCGTCGGAAAGAAGATACTGAATGATGGTGCCGCGCTGTGCCGCTTCATCAAGAGAGAACAACGTCTTGCCCGGCACCCAGCCGTCCTTCTTGGCCAGGTCCCAGCCGCTGCTCTTTTCGCGCAGGCCGATGATGACGGAGACGCCGTTGTCGCGCATATTGAGCGATTGGCCGCGCCCCTGAACGCCGTAGCCCAAGACGGCAATCGTCTCCTTGCCGAGAATGGCCTTCAGCTTCTCGGGCGGATAGTCGCCGCGTTCCACAACCGTTTCGGCTACATCGCCAATCTTGATCTGACGCATATTTGGCCCTTCGGGTGTCAGTTATCAGTTGTTCGTGGTTCGTGGTTCGTTGTCAGTGGTCAGATAAGGGGTTTCTTACAGGATTTTCATATCAATACTGCAGGCGAGATGCTAGAGAGAGTACACTTTTGCACGTAACCGCTCCAACCTGCCCCCAACAAACAACAAACAACAAACAACGAACAACGAACAACGAACAACGAACAACGAACAACGAACAACTGACAACTGACAACGAACAATGATAATCTTCGATGCTCACCTGGACCTGGCCTGGAACGCGCTGGATTGGAACCGCGATTTGCGGTTGCCGGTGGCGGAGATTCGCCAGCGTGAAGAAGGCATGACGGATAAGAGCCGGGGGTGCAATACCGTCTCGTTTCCCGAACTGCGTCGGGGCAACGTGGCAATTTTCATCGCCACCCTGCTGGCGCGTCTCCTCCAGCCCAATCTTGTTCCGGCGGTTCGGCGGTTTCAGTCGATGGAGGCGGCTTACGCCGCGGCACAGGGACAGATGGCGTATTATCGGGCGTTGGAGCAGCAGGGTTATTTGCTTTGGATCAAGGATAGGGAAGGGCTAGAGGCCCACATTCAGGCATGGACAGCCGGGCTTGCCGTTTCGCGCCCGGAGGCCGTGTCCAGTCCAGAGGAAAGCGAGCAGGAACCGTCAAGCGACGAGCCGCTTGGGTTTATCCTCAGCATGGAAGGCGCGGATCCGGTTCTGTTTCCCGAACAGGTCGAGGAATGGTGGCAGGCGGGGCTGCGCATTATCGGACCGGCGCATTACGGGGTCAGTCCCTATGCCCACGGCACCGGCACGGAAGGCGGCCTGTTTCCGAGGGGGCCTGCCTTGCTCAAGGAAATGGAGCGGGTCGCCATGATTCTCGACGTGACCCATCTATCGGATCAATGTTTCGACGAGGCGCTCGATCTCTACGGCGGGCCCGTTTTGGCAAGCCATCACAATTGCCGGGCCCTCGTGCCGAACCAACGGCAACTGACTGACGAGCAAATCAAACGCTTGATAGGTCGCGGCGCGGTCATCGGCACGGCGCTGGATGCCTGGATGCTCTCGCCCGATTGGGTTCGCGGCACAACAACCCCCGAACAAGCCGGCGTCACCTTGTCATCCATGATCGACCACATCGACCACGTTTGCCAACTGGCCGGCGACGCGCGGCACGCCGCCATCGGCACCGATCTCGACGGCGGTTTCGGTCGCGAACAGTCCCCGGCCGACCTGGATACCATCGCCGACCTACAACGCCTACCCGATTTGCTCGGCCAGCGCGGTTATAAAACGGAAGCTATCGAAGGAATCCTGTTCAAAAACTGGGTCCGATTTTTCCGGGACGCCTGGAGCTGACAATCCTCCAATCCTCATTCACCCATTGCCCCTTGCCTATCAAGTGCATCCAATTACCCTGGCAACCTAACAACGAACCACGAACAACGAACCACGAACAACGAACCACAAACAACGAACAAATGAAATGAAAGTTCTGGTAATTGATGTCGGCGGCACCAATGTCAAGGTCCTCGCTACAGGCCGGCGCGAGCCGCGCAAGATTGCCTCGGGTCCGACGCTGACGGCCGCCCAAATGGCCGAAGCGGTCCTGATGGCTACGGAGGATTGGAAATACGAGGCCGTCAGCATCGGCTACCCCGGACCGATCCTCCAAGGCCGCCCCGCCCTCGAACCGCACAACCTGGGACCGGGTTGGGTCGCTTTTGATTACGAAGGCGCCTTCAACAAGCCGGTGAAGCTGATCAACGATGCCGCCATGCAGGCCCTGGGCAGCTACTCCGGCGGCGCCATGATCTTCCTGGGGCTAGGCACAGGCCTGGGTTCCGCACTGGTCCGCGACAAGATGATCGCGCCGCTGGAATTGGCTCATCTGCCTTACAAAAAGGGGCGCTCCTTTGAGGACTACGTTGGTTTGCGCGGCCTCCAGCGCCTCGGCAAAAAAAAGTGGCGCAAGACCGTCGAGGATGTCGTGACACGCCTAAAGGCCGCGCTCGTGGCCGACTCGGTCGTCCTCGGCGGCGGAAACTCCAAAAAGCTCAAAAACCTCCCCACCGGCGCCCGCCTGGGCGACAATCACAACGCCTTCATCGGCGGCTTCCGCTTATGGGAAGATTGGGCGGCGAAGTAGGATGACCAGCACCCCAGTCACGGCGGGCCTATTACCATCAACGCGGGAAGGTCCGTAAACCGGGCTAAAGCGGCTTAACCACGAGCCGTTAGCATTATCCGTCGCCACACTCCGCTGAAGAGCCAAGAACCTTCGATACCTTTCACCTTTTTTCCCACAATACTCGTCTGGACAACTATTGTCCAAAGACCTATTATTATCGAAATGATCACAAGCCGCACTCGTCTGGCTCAGCCTACTGCCCGATTCGATTCCCTGGAGCAGGAGGTTTTCCTGAATCTGTGGAGGACGTACGACCGGCTGCGCTCTCTTGAGGACGAGCTTTTCAGCCGGTATGACCTGACGCCGCAGCAGTACAACGTCCTGCGCCTCTTGAAGGCCAATCATCCGGATACGCTGCCCACGCTGGTCCTCGCCAACCGTTTGGTCTCCCGCGCTCCGGACATCACGCGCATGCTGGACAAGCTGGAGCAGCGCGGCCTGGTCGTTCGCGATCGACCCCCGGACAACCGCCGGATGGTGCGCATTGGCATTACCGAATCGGGCGTGGCTCTCGTGAGCGAGATAGCCGAGCCCCTCCGGGAATGCCACGAGCGCCAATTGGGCCATCTTGCACCGGCGGACTTGAAACGCCTGGCTGCGCTACTGCACTCCGCCCGCCAACCTCATGAATCGGAAGACAGCATCTGGCGCTAGCGGCGCTTTCAGGCCGTCTTGCAGGGCAAGGCATTACCGCAACAGGTGAATTCAGGCTTAGGATTTCGTTTCACTTTAGGGAAATCTCCTGCTGAAGTTTGGGAAATAGACAAGGAACGACCTTCAAAGTCAGCGAGAGCAATTACCAAAAGGTGGGGTGACCGGGTGAAATGAAACGAAAAAACAAAACCCTAGATTTAGCGGAATTTGAAAGGGGGCCTTAAAGCCCGGCGGCAGGGGGCCTCCCCCGTGTTAACGAGGTCAGGACCCCTTTTCGCCAGCTAAACTGCCACCGCGTTCAGTTGCTTTGCCTCACGCAATCCGCCATTTGTTTCGATGAACACCGGCAGGCAAATGAAATCCTCGACAGGCGGGATCGTAGTTTGCTGCCTGGCTAGAAGTGTGGAGCCTGTTGATCACTGAGGACCCTCTGGCTCACCCACTCAGGCTGTGGATAGCTTGGGTTCAATAGACCTAAGACATTTCTGGCTAAGGGCTTAGACCCTCTGGATCAGGCAGCGACCCTCTGGCTCACCACAATTGAGCTACATGGTCAGAGGGTCAGATAGAGGTCTCGGAAAAATAGGGGGCCTTAAAGGAGAATCTTCATGGTCAACCTCGCCACCAACACGGCAGCGCAGCCGGATGTCATCGTCATCGGCGGCGGTCCCGCCGGCTCCACGACCTCGACCTTGATTGCCCAGAAGGGTTACCGCGTCGTGCTGTTCGAGCGCGAACGCTTCCCTCGCTTTCATATCGGCGAGTCCCTGATTCCCCATACTTACTGGGTGCTCAAGAGGCTCAATATGCTTCCCAAGATGAAGAACAGCCACTTCGTCAAGAAGTACAGCGTTCAGTTCATCAACCAACATGGCAAGCTGTCCGAGCCGTTTTACTTTGTCGATCATAACCCGCATGAATGTTCGCAGACCTGGCAAGTTCTGCGCAGCGAGTTCGACCAGATGCTGCTCGACAATGCGCGGGAGCATGGCGTCGAGGTGCACCAGGGGGCCCGTGTTTTGGAAGTGCTTTTCGAGGGGGACCAGGCTGTCGGCGTGCGTGTGGCCGGCGCGGATGGCAACGAACGACAAGTCCGCGCTCCGGTTGTGGTTGACGCCAGCGGCCAGAGTTCCCTGATCCTCGACCGACTCAAGCTTCGCGAGTGGGATCCCGTCTTGAAGAAGGCGGCCCTGTGGACGTATTGGCAAGGGGCCCACCGCGACGCCGGCAAGGATGAAGGCGCCACGCTCGTCATCCAGACCAAAGGCAAGCAAGGCTGGTTTTGGTACATTCCCCAGCACAACGACATCGTCAGCGTCGGCGTAGTGGCGGGTTATGACTATCTCTTCAAGGACCGGGCCAATCACGATTTCGAGGCGATTTATTCGGAAGAGGTTGACCGCTGTCCTGGCGTCAAGCCGCGCTTGGCAGCGGCCAAACGAGTCGAGCCGTTTCGCGCCGCCAAGGAGTACTCCTATCGCACCAAGCAGGCCGCCGGCGACGGCTGGGTCCTTGCCGGCGACGCCTTTGGGTTTCTCGATCCGCTCTATTCTTCCGGCGTTCTCCTGGCCCTGACATCGGGCTCGATGGCGGCCGATGCGGTTACCGAGGGCCTGGCAAAAGGCGATACCTCCGGCGCCCAACTCGGCAAATGGGAAGGCGAATTCAACCGCGGCATGGATCGCATGCGCCGGCTCGTTTGTGAGTACTATGACGGGTTCAGCTTTGGCCGGTTCGTGAAAAGTTACCCGCACCTGAAAGGGCATGTAACGGACCTGCTGATTGGGGACCTCTTCAAGGACAGCGTTGACGAAGTATGGGGCCCGCTTGAGATTATTCGCGCTGAAATGGCCGCGGAGAAGGAAAAAGCCAGTGCCGTTCCCATGAGCTAAGCGTTGGACTTCTTGAGGCTTCTCTATGAGCGATTCCCCAGGAAGTCCCCCGACTGCCGTCTCAAGGTCCGTACCCTGGCGAACGGTTCTTGGCTACGGAATCATGGTCGCCGCCTGCATCGGGGCGTTTTTTATTATTCGAGCTTTCGGGGAGAATCTTCAAACTTCGACAGCCGATCTCATGGCCTCCCAGCCGGCCGGCGACACTTCAAAACAGGGCGATGCCCTCTTTCACGTCCTCATCGCCCTTGCGGCCGTTATTCTGGTTGGCCGCATTCTGTCCAGGGTCTTTACTTTTATCGGCCAGCCGCCTGTCATAGGCGAGGTCGTGGCCGGGCTTTTGCTGGGACCGTCGCTCCTTGGCAAGAAAGGCTCCGCATTAATCCTGCCGCCGGGGGTTGCTCCCTACCTCAGCATGATTGCCCAGGTCGGGGTGATTCTTTACATGTTCCTGATAGGTCTGGAGCTAAATCTCGGCCGACTGCGCGCAAGCGCTCCTATCACGCTGACGGTTTCCCATGCCAGCATGGTTGTCCCTTTCCTCTTCGGAGCCGGCCTGGCTTTATGGCTCTATCCGCGCTATGCCCAAGACGGAGTCCCGTTTACCAGTTTCGCGCTGTTTATCGGAGTGGCGCTATCGGTCACGGCGTTTCCCGTCCTGGCCCGTATTCTCAGCGACCGTCGTCTGACGCAGACCGAGCTCGGAGTTATTGCCCTGGGCTGTGCGGCCACCAACGATGTAAGCGCCTGGTGTCTTCTGGCCTTTGTGATCGGCGTGGCTCAAGCCAAGGTTGAGGGGGCGCTGTTGGTCTCCGTCCTCGCTCTGGGATTTATTGGTCTGATGTTCATCGTGATCCGCCCCATCATCAAGCTTATGGTGAAACGGCTGGGAGACGGCCTCCTGTCAACAACGACGGTGGCATGGGTCTTTCTGGCGGTGCTGGCTTCCGCTGTGGCTGCGGAAGCTATCGGAATCCACGCCATTTTTGGGGCCTTCCTGCTTGGCGCCATCATTCCGCATGACAGTGCCATCGCCAGGGAGTTTACTCACAAGCTGGAAGACATCGTGACCGTGCTGCTTCTGCCCGCCTTTTTCGCCATCACAGGGATGCGGACGGAAATCGGCTTGGTCGCTGGTTGGGCAAATTGGCTCGCTTGCGGGTTGATCATTCTCGCTGCCACGGCCGGCAAATTCGGCGGCACCGTCGTCGCGGCCCGCTTGACGGGACTTGACTGGCGCATGGCGTCCTCCCTTGGGATCCTCATGAACACGCGCGGGCTCATGGAATTAATTGTCTTGAACATCGGCCTCAATCTGGGCGTCATCACCCCAACGGTATTTGCCATGATGGTGTTGATGGCCCTCGTCACCACCCTTGCCACAACGCCTTTACTGATGCTGGTCAACCCCGAGCACGTGGAGGGTCGAACCAAGGAAGTTTCCAAGAAACAGCTCGTTCAAGGCTGATAGCGAAGGTCCTTTTCCTATTCAATCCCCTTGACCCATTCGCCAAGCACGTCCACAGTAATAAAGGTTGAACGCTTCGCAAATCCAGCGAGGAAAAGATCATGGCCCAACAGTCTTTCCCGCGCACCATCGAGTGGATCGGCGGTATCGACGGCTTCGTGCGCCTGATCGACCAAACGCGCCTGCCAACGGAGCTTACTTACCGGGATTGCCATACCGTCGAGGATGTCTGGGAAGCGATTCGCGCCCTGCGCATCCGCGGAGCGCCGGCCATCGGCATAGCGGCGGCGATGGGCGTTTTAGTGGGGATGCACCAGCATCTTGGCGAGTCCCAGGTCCACTTTGTTGAACGCTTTCGGACGTCTGCCGCGCATTTGCGAACCAGCCGGCCGACTGCCGTTAACCTCTTCTGGGCTTTGGAGCGCATGGAGCGTTGCCTTGATGGGGCTGTAAGGGGAGACTTCTCCGGTGAGCGTCTGTTGAGCCGTCTCCTTGCCGAAGCTCAGGCCATTGCGGAGGAAGACCGCCGCGTCTGTCAGGCGATTGGCGACCATGGGGCGCATTTGATTAGAGACGGCTGCGGCGTTTTGACTCATTGCAATGCCGGCAGCCTTGCCACGACGGACTATGGCACAGCCCTCGCCATCCTCTATCGGGCTGCCGAGCAGGGCAAACGCTTTCAGGTCTATGCCGACGAGACTAGGCCACTGTTGCAAGGAGCGCGGTTGACGACCTGGGAACTGCAACAACGCGGCCTGGACGTAACGCTCATTTGCGACAATATGGCGGCTCAGGTGATGAAGGAAGGCCGGGTTCAGGTGGCGGTCGTAGGTGCGGACCGGATTGCGGCCAACGGCGACACGGCCAACAAGATCGGCACCTATGGGGTTGCCGTCTTGGCTCGGGCGCATGGCATTCCGTTTTACGTGGCTGCTCCACGCAGCACATTTGACATGAGTCTTTCCAATGGCAGCAAGATCCCCATTGAACAGCGCGACGCGCGCGAGATCACTCACGGCTTCGGTAAGCAAACTGTGCCCGACGGAGTGAAGGTATATAACCCGGCATTCGACGTGACGCCGGCGGACCTGATCGAAGGTCTGATTACGGAAGTGGGCATAATCGCCCCGGTGAAAGAAAATACCATTCGGCAGGCAATGGCCAAAGAGCGGCGATGCTGAGGGAGCATTGATTGCTTCCGCCGTGTATATTCAAACAAAGAAACTGCCAGCAACGATTCCGCAAAATCTCATTGGGTAACTAGCCCAGCATGAGCACGCTTTATCTAGGAACGCATGAGGAAACACTCGCTCAGAAGTTGGCGACGCTTCTGGAAGAGTCCGCTAAATCCGGTGATTGGTTTGCCCCCTCGACCGTAATTGTGCCCAGTCCTTATATGGCGAAGTGGTTGCGCCTGTGGCTGGCCCGGGAAACCGGCGTAGTCATTAATGTCCGAATCGAGTATCGCCTTGAAGAGTTAATGTGGAACCTGCTCAAGGAGGTGGATGGCCGAACCCACGCCCAGCCGCTTACGCTCGTCAATGAAGATCAGTACCGATTGATGGTGCTGGTGGGCCTCCTCGACAAGGAAAGGGAAGAGAGCGATCCTTTCCGCGCCTATCTGGGCAGGCCCGAGCAGGAGCGAGGCCGGGAGTTCTGGCGGCGCGCCTGGCAACTGGCCGGGCTGCTGGCCAGTCTCATCCGCGATTACGAATATCACCGGCAAGATGATTTGATTCAGAAATGGCTGGTCCACAAAGACGGCTATCCCCGAGCGCGTCCCGAAGCTCTTCTCCTTGAGCGCGGCCAGCGCGAGTTGTTTGAGCAAATTGTGCGCGAACCCGATGGCCTGCGTACTCGGCTTCAGCAAGCGCTCAAGACGCTGGCCAAGACGCTTCCTCAATACGCCAACGAAGTCATGGAGCTTTTACCGGAGCAGCTCCGGGCAAACGATAATCCGCCCCAGATCCATCTCTTTGGGCTCACGCAGATTTCGGCCCTGCATGTCCGCACGCTTCGCTGGCTGGGCGAACGGTATGACCTGCGCATGTATCATCTCAATCCCTTGGTCGGCCGTTTGGCAGAGCTTCCCGCCAAGCCTGAAGAGGCTTGTGAGACTTTACGGGTCTTAGCCGATCGTTTTCGACAGACTCCCCTCCTAAAACCGCAGCCGGCGAGAGAAGAGGAGGAATTGATGAAGGCCTGGGGGCAGGCGGGCGCCGAGGCTCTTGGGCTCATGGGCGATTTCTTGGAAGGAACACGGCCCTTTGACGTGGAAATCGTTCCTCCCGGTGAATCCAGGCATCGCACCAGCGTGCTAGGCCGGATCAAGGAAAATTTGACACAACCCCGTCCAACCGATGACCAAAGCATCCCGCAAGACTGCTCGCTGCAAATAGTGGCCTGTCCCGGCATCTATCGCGAGGTCGAAACGGTTCATCAGAGCATCCTGCACAACCTTGTGCGGGATCCTACCCTTAAGCAGTCCGATATCGCCGTCCTTACGACGGACATGGCGCAATATCGGCCTGTCATTCAGGCGGTGTTTGAATGCTCGCCGCAAGGTGTTCGATACACGCTGGCCGACTACTCCGCGGCGGAATTGAGTTCATTTGGCCATGCAGTGATCGGCCTTCTTGATCTGGCCCTGGAATCGTTCACGCGCTCGCGCGTCTTGGCCGTCTTGATGAACCCGTGCTTCTTGGCCCGCTTGAACGTGAGCCGAGAACAAGTTCGGATGTGGCCGCGCTGGGTGGAGGCCTTGAGCATCTACCACGGCTGGGACCAGGAGGACAGAAAGGAACGCGGCTATCCTGACTCGCCGCTTTATTCGTGGCAACACGGTCTGCGTCGGCTGCGGCTGGGGCGTTTGATGGAGGCGCCGGGCGACTACGAGGAATTCCCCGCGCCTCGGTTTCAAGACGTCATTCCCTATGCCGATCTGGAAAGCGGGGACGGAGACAACCTGGAGACGTTTGTCCGGGCGGTCGATGGTCTCTTGCCGCGGCTGGCGCGGCTCCGCGGCCTGTCCGCTTCCAGCACTCGTTGGGCACAAGAGCTGGGATCGTTCCTCGACGATTTTTTGGCAATACCCCAAGACCAGCCCGCTGAAAAGCAGGTGCGCGATGCGCTTCGGGAGTCGCTGGAGCGCCTCAAGGTGCTCGATGCCTTGCGTGAAAGCCTCGCAAACGAGGATTTGCCGCTCGCCCTGATTCGAGAGTTCGTGCTGGAGAGCCTGGAGACGCTGAAGGCGCGCAAAGGCGATCCCTTGACCGCGGGCGTGACGGTGGCCGCTCTGAAAGCCCTGGGCTCCGTCCCGTTCAAGATCATCTATGTGCTCGGACTGGGTGAAGGGCTTTTCCCTAGGACGAATCATCTGCCGAGCCTCGACCTGCGCGGCCGGCAGCGCCGACCCGGCGACATTCTGCCCGCGGAGACGAACTGCTCTCATTTCTTGCAAGCGTTATTAGCGGCGCGCGCGAAGATCTATTTGCTCTACCCCTGCCGCGAACTGCAAAAAGACCAGGAATTGCACCCGTGCAGTTCGGTCAATCAATTGCGGCGATTTGCGCGGGAGCATGTCATCCCCGCCGGTGAATTCAAAGTGGCGGAAGCGCCGCTTCTACGTACCGACATTCGGCTACTACAGAAAGCCGATTCTGCGACCCAATCTGACATCTTCGTGAATTACTCGGAGCAGGATCGCTTGCTGGCGCTCACCGGGGCGGGGCATAAGCTAAAGATTACGAAAAAGCAGAAGTCCGAGATCGAGAGCCGGCTGAATGACGCGCGCAAGGTCTTCACGGCGTCGTCCCAGCTAAAGGCCGACGCCGAAGAAGCTGTTGCCATTCCGCTAGCCCGGCTGAAAGAATTCCTGCACTGTCCCGCGGAAGCGGCTCTGAAACGACATTTAGGGCTGTTTGATGAGGAAGAGATCGAACAGGCCGACGCCGAGCCGGTCTATACGGACTACCTCGTCGAATCTCAGTTAATGAAATTGGCGCAAAAGCGGTTCATTGCCGCCTCCCTGGCGACTTCCGTGGAGACGGCTCACAAGAATTGGCGGCAACAATTCAGACAACTCTATGAAGAATGGCGACTGCGTGGCCGAATGCCGGACGGCGCCTTCGGCCAGGTGAATCAAGCTCGCTTTGAGCAACAGTTGCAAGAGACCTTGGAAAGTCCGACCGGACTGGTGGCCTTCCTGCAAGGGCGGAAAGACGCTTCCTTTTGCGGCCCCGTGCTGCTGGGCGAAAGTTCCACGCCTATCAAACCCCGCTGCCGTCTCCCCTCGCTAACACTGGCAACCGGAAACGCCGAGAGCATGCCTTCTTGCCAGATTTCCTTGACCGGATCGCTTCCTTTGGTCTGGAGAAGTCCCAAAGCGATCGACGTCTTGGTGCTAACGAACAAGATGGAAGACAAGGTTCCTCTGGACCAACTGAGCGCCCCGCTCTTGGAGCCCGCGTTGTTTTACCTGGCCTTGCGAAGTAATCCGCAGCCCGGCGACGCCGCTCGACGGGAGTGGATTGGAGATCGCATCTTCCGAATTCATGTGACTCACAAGGCGGGTACCCATTGCATTTCTTTCCTCCCTGAGGATTGCCCCCCGGACGAAGCGGTCAACTATTTGCTCGCTCTGGCCCGTGATTTTCTTGATCGCTCCAGTTGTGATTTGCTTCCTTTCGACTTGATAAGAGAAAAGGAACTCCGCGAGGCCTTTCAAACCGCGGAGTCGTGGCCGGCTGACAAACGGGTCGATTATGTCCGTTCCATTGAAGAGGCCTACGAGGAGGATCAAGAGACGCCAACGGGGAAGAAATACTATCCGATGAACTTGCTGCGGCTTGTGCGGTCGAGGGTGCCGCTCGATGCCTTTGACAAAGTGCGGCGTCGTTTTCAATTACTGGACCGAGGACCCGCGCGCAACCGCTAACGATCCCTCGGAACGAAGAATGCTCGTGATTAACCCCGCTCGACACGCAGTCATTGAAGCCTCGGCCGGCACGGGGAAGACGTACACCCTCGTGGAGCTGGTCAAGGAATTGCTCGCCGAAGGCAAGGCTCAACTCGAGGAGATTCTCCTCGTCACGTTCACGGACAAGGCGACCGGCGAGCTGAAGAGTCGTCTGCGGAAAGAGCTGGAGGCCTTGTTAAACCAGAATCCGTCCCTTCGAGCAACGATCCAGAAGGCCCTTGACTCCTTCGATCAAGCCAACATCTACACAATCCATGGCTTCTGCCAACGGGTGTTGCAGGACTATGCGTTCGAGAATCGACAAGACTTCCGGGCCGAGCTGGTAAACGACTCGGACGTGTTGGAGCTGTGCCTGCACGAAATTCAGCGGACAACCTGGCCGGCCGAGTTTGGCGAACAGCTGACCACCATCCTGGAGCTTTCCGGCTTCGGCCAGGGGACTAACGGAGGGGCATCGTGGGAAAAGTCGGTCTTGAGGGTCGCCGGGGCGTTTCGTCCTCGGTGCAACCATCAAATCCGACCCGCGCCGGTCGCTGATTTTGCTAAAGCCTTGGAAAGACTGGAGGACGAACTGCGGACCGAAGACGACCGTCTGCGCCAAGTGGCTGGCCCGATTGAAAGCAGCTGTCTGAAACAGCACCCTTGGTGGATTGGCTTTGACCAGCTCGACTATCGCCCTGACTGGAGGAAGCCACGCCAGGAAAAAATTCTTCGTCCTCTATTGAATTGGCTTGGCAGTTGTCAGACGAAGAATCGGTCGCTGAATGCCTTCCGCGATTTGTTGACGGATTGTGAACAGCTTAAATCATTCACTGAACATGGCTTCTTATTATTGACGGAAAAACTATCCCCCAAGGCACAAGTTCAGCTGCCTGATAAGTGCCCTGGATTGAAGGAGATCGTGGCGTGCCTGGAACAGCGCCGTCAACGGTTGAGGGTCGATGATTATGAACACCAACTGGCGGTGCATTCGATCCTGGAGCTGCAAAGTCGTTCGGCCCATTACAAGCAGGCACGCGGCTTGCAAAGTTTCGAGGACATGCTCACGCGCGTAGACGAGGCCTTGGACCCCGCGCGCAACCCTCATTACAAGGCTCTTCTCGGCACGCTCCGCAGGCGCTATCGCTTTGCCATCGTCGATGAGTTCCAGGACACCGACCCGATCCAGTGGCGCATCTTCCGGCGCTTGTTCGTCGAAGGGGGCGGCGAAAACCGGCTTTTCGTGGTTGGCGATCCCAAGCAAGCGATCTTCGGCTTTCGCGGCGCCGATGTGCATACTTACCTTGACGCCAAAGCGCGGTTGACCGAACAGCATCAGGCCGTCAACCATGAATTAAAGGTCAATTGGCGCTCCGATCCGCGCCTGATTGATGCGCTCAATCATCTCTTTGAAAAAAGTGATTGGTTTGGTCCAGAAGGCTTGTCATTTACGCCCGTTGCCCCCGCCCCCGAAAGCCAGTGGCCTTATCGTATCGAAGGCGATCAAACCAACCGTCCGGCGCTGACCCTGGTGGACCTCACCAGTTGCGATAAACTGAGCAGCGCGCGCATTCGGCTGGGCCAATTCATTGCCGGCGAAATCCAACGCTTGCTCTCGCCACCGGGCGACATGCCGGCCCTGAAGTACAGCAAGCGCGGCGTCTCGAAGGCCCTGGATGCCGGAGACTTTTGCATCCTGGTAGCCAGGCGAAAAGATGCGAATCCCGTGGTTGCCGCCTTGAGCAAAGCCGGGATTCCGTATTCCTTTCACAAGCAGACAGGGCTATGGCAATCTGACGAGGCCCTCCATCTGGAGTATCTTCTGCGGGCCATTGCGAGCGCGGGTGACCATCAGGCCTTCACCAAGGCGCTTCTGACTCGGTTTTTTCGCATTCGTCCCGAAAACCTGGCCCAGGCGGAGGATTTGCCGGCCCATCATCCGGCCCGCAAGCTCCTTGACCAATGGCGGTCTGACGCGGAGCAGCGCCATTGGGCCCGGCTCTTTCAATCAATCGAGGAAGATACGGGCCTTTGGTTTGACGACCCAGAGAACAGCGATGCGGATCGGCAGCGTGCTAATCTGCGCTACATCCTGCAATTTTTGCAGCGGGCGGCCTATGGGCAGGATCTGGACCTTTTGGGCATTGTGGAGCTTCTCGAACACAAACGCCAAATTCCCAGTGAAGAGGAGGCCGATCTCCAGCCGGTGGAAACCGAGGCGCCCAAGGTCAAGATCATGACCATCCACGCCAGCAAGGGCCTGGAGTTTCCTGTTGTGTTCCTGGCGGGCGGATTTACGGATAAGCAACGATCGGGATGGCTGAGCTATAGAGATCCGCAAGACCGCCACCAGGTCTTCGATCTCGCGCCTGACAGCTCCGCAAAACAGCTCTACCGCGAGGATCAAGGGAACGAGTCGTGCCGGCTCTATTACGTGGCCCTGACACGGGCCATGTTCAAGCTCTACCTTCCATACATTTCGGCAGGCAAGAAATTCAAAGGGCCCCAAGGGCCCTTCGTCGAAATCATCGCTCCCGCCCTTCACAAGTCCAAGGTGGCGTTGCTCGGCAGTCCCTTTGTGGAAATAATCGATCCATCGAAGCAGCCCATTTCCACGGCAGGGAATTCGCCAACCGTCAAAGTCGAAAGGGCGGGCGCGAAACAGGGTTCGTCACCCTTAGTCGTCACGTTGTCGGACGTGCTTTTTCCACGCCTCGATACCGATTTGGCGCGGCGGCGCATTTGGGTTCACTCCTTTTCCAGCTTGCATCGCCGCGATCGAGCCGCGGCCTTGGAGGAGACCCTCTACGCCGACCAAATGCCTCGTGAGGATGATGACGAGCTGGATATTCTGGAAACCGCGGACCCGCTTCGAGGCCCCGTGTTTGGAGAAATGGTTCACGACATTTTGGAGATCGCGGCCTTCGAGCAAATCGGCCAGGCCAGCGCCGCGGGAGACCTGCCGATCGAATCCCAGTCTCTGATCGAGGAAATGCGGCAACGCCATTGGGCAAAGCTCCCGGCCCGGATAACGCAAGATCCCATGCTCGAGGATGTCTGCCGGCAGCAATTGGCCCGGCTCGTCTGGCATGCTTTGCATACGCCTTTGGCAGCTTTGGGCGGGCCTTTGTGGAAGATCCCCAAACAGGACCGGCTGCATGAATTGGAGTTTTATTTTCCTCAACAGAGCCGGCCGGCGCCTGCCGAGGTTTACCGCGAGGAAGGGTTTTTGACGGGCATCATGGATCTTGTGGTGCGGAAGAACCAGCAGTTTTTTCTGGTGGACTGGAAGACCAACTACCTCCCCGGATCTTATTCGCCGGAGGATGTAAGACAAAGCATGATCGATAGCGATTACATCCTTCAGTATCGCCTTTACCTTCAGGCTCTCGATCGTTGGCTCAAGCGCACGCTGGGGGCCACGTTCGATTTGGCACGTGACTTCGGCGGAGTGTATTATCTCTATCTTCGCGGCTTGAATGGGAGAAACGAGGACAATGGCGTTTTCTTCCACAAGCCCACAGTCGAAGACGTCGTCTGGATTCAGGCATGGGCGAGTAAGATGATTGGCGCTGAATGATAAAGACTTCCGAACTTGGTCGCTTCCTGCAGTTTTTGTTTCCCAAAGTGGGCAACGAGTTGCTGAGTCTATACGAATCGGCGGCAGAATGCTGCGGCCTTGGTTACACCGATTTATGCACGGTCCACGATTTGCTCGACCTATCCGGCTATATCAATGAAGAACCGCTCAATGCCTTGTTGATTATCATGTTCGTGTCTTTACAGGAGGGCAGTGTCTGCATCCAAACAGCCGAAACGGCGCTGGCAATCCGGCTAGCCCAGTTTTCGGAAACGGACGGCGCCCGCAACTGGGCGGAACGGATCAGCGCGGAACTAAAAAGGCATGGTTATCCCAAGATTATCGGCGCCGAAGGGGACACAGACCGACCCGTTATCTTGGCTCATCGGCCCGAAGGCGACCTTCTTTATTTCCAAAAGCTGCTCAAGTATGAAATGGATTTTGTGTTGGTTTTGCGTAGACGCTTGCAAGCCGGCCTAATTACGTCGCCGCCGGCCAGTTTGCTAAGCGCCATGAAGGAAGTTCTGGCAAATCATCCTCCCGATTCGAAATGTCGCGAGCTTCACTTGACTGGAGCTCAACAACTGGGGGTGGCGCTGGCCCTGCTCCGGAATTTTGTCATCCTTTCCGGCGGCCCGGGCACAGGTAAGACGTCGATAATCTTTACGCTTTTGCGATGTCTTGTGCGAAGCGGCATTGGCCCCGACCGCATTGCTCTGGCTGCACCCACCGGCTTGGCGGCGCAGCGGCTGACGGAAGCGATTCACAAGGGCCTTGCTGGACTGCCCATCAAGAATGGCGAATCGGGGCCCGAGGCGGGTCTGAATAGCATTTCGGCTCAGACGCTGCATCGCCTCCTTCAGTATCAACCGTCGCGGGGTCTGTTCCGTCATCATGCCGAAAACCCGTTGCCCTTCGACGTGGTGATCGTCGATGAGGTGTCCATGGTAGGCTTGGTGCTCATGGCCCAGCTCTTCCAGGCGATCGCGCCCCAAACCAAGCTAATTCTGCTGGGCGATAAAGACCAGCTTCCGTCCGTCGACGCGGGGGCATTGTTAGCTCATCTAACGCCTGCCGATGGCCGGCTGTGCTACAGCTCCGAGACCCTTGCCCAGCTCGCCGAAATGCTGCCGGCGCTAAAGCTTCCGGCGGCCGGCGCCGAACATCCCCTTCGCGATGTGTTAGTGTCGCTGGACGAGAATTTTCGCTCGGCAAAGCAGATTCAGGACGTGGCACAAGCCATTAATTGTCAGGATAAGACCCTCTTGGATCGGCTCTCCCCTTTTACGTTGTCGCGCAAGTTCAAAGCAGAGGACGACGCTATTCCCACCGCTCCATCTTGTTTCGCGGATGTCGCCAAAATGGGGGGCTGCTGGCTCATGGAACTGGCTCCCGGTTCCACAGGCGATTGGAAACGGACGCTAATGCAGTGGGCGGAGCATCATTATTTATCTCCTCAAATCGATGGTGACTCCTATCTCGATTTGGTAAAGCGTTGTCAGACCGGCGAACTCGAATCGTCGGAGGGACAGAAAAGCAGTCTAAGTCGGCTTTTCACCTTTCTCGGCCGGGCACGTATTCTGACCTTGATTCGTGAGGGGAGTTGGGGCTGCGAAGGCATTAACCACTATTTGAGCCGGTTGCTAAGACCCAGCCTCGATCGCACCAGCAATGGTCCTCTCTTCGCCGGAGCGCCTGTGCTGATTACACGCAACGATTACCACCGAGAACTCTTTAATGGCGATGTCGGCATAGCCTTGCGAACTGCCGGCGGCGGCTACCGGGTCGTTTTTGAGCGATCCGATGAGTTTCTTTCGTTCCCATTGGAAGCTTTACCGGCGCACGAATTGGCTTTCGCGCTCACCGTCCACAAAAGTCAGGGTTCGGAATATGGCCAGGTGCTCCTGGTCCTGCCTCACGAAGGCGGTCGGCGCTTGCTGACGAAAGAAATGATTTACACAGGTATCACGAGGGCCAAGGACCTGGCCATCCTTTGTGGCTCCAAAGACGTGTTGGGCGCCGCCCTTTCAAGGAGAGTCAATCGGACGTCCGGGCTGGCTTACCTGAGTTAATTAGCGCCTGTGGCAGTATTAACGATTGCTTCCACAAATAATCCATTGGCCCTCATGGCGTCTCTTGGAGTCCCAAAGGTCTTCATGGCGTCTCATGGGGCCGTCTGAGCAGTATTGAATGCCGCTAATTCAGCTTAATCCTGTGGCTCAAGGGCGACCCTCTGGCTCAAGCGCCTACCCTCTGGACCAGCGACTACCGTTCCAACAATGTTGCGAACGCCCCTCTTGGGGGTCTGATTCAAAAGGGCAGGGTTGCACCTTGTAGACGACACGGACGCCGTCTTCGCCCACCTCCACGTGCTTGATCAGAGCGCGCATAAT
>Ga0185299_10002755_pt1 | contig 25840 bp, 26 predicted proteins | sample PaiPotPPA55metaG_FD_128002 | JGI IMG/M metagenome (GOLD analysis project Ga0185299, IMG submission 128002) | Iron sulfur acid spring bacterial and archeal communities from Banff, Canada, to study Microbial Dark Matter (Phase II) - Paint Pots PPA... ...
CTTAGGAAGGTCAAAAGAACAACAGCGCAAACCTCTTTGAGAGTCGACCACGGCCGCCATCCTTTCCTTCATTACTAATCCGTTTTCTGCGCTACGACTCTCGCCTCTCATGAATTAACCAGGCTAGATGTTCAGCATTATCTTGGTGCGGCAGGGAAGTTCGTCAAGTTTCTAAAAAAGGACATGATTTTCACGCAGGGTGACTCCGGCGACAGCGTTTTCTATATTAAAGACGGCGTTGTAAAACTGTCTTTAACAAACGAGACCGGCAAAGAAGCCGTAATTGCGTTATTGGCCGCAGGCGATTTTCTTGGAGAGGGGTGCATCAGCAACGGTGCTCCAGTGCGCATGGCGACGGCCACGACGATGGCACCGACAACCGCTTTGGAGATTAAGAAGGACGAAATGATACGGGTCCTGCACGAACAGAACGAATTTGCAGACCGCTTCATATCTTACATGCTCAAACGTAACGTCAGAATTGAAGCCGACCTAGTGGATCAGCTTTTTAATTCCACCGAGAAACGATTGGCACGTGCTCTTCTCTTGCTGGCCCGTTATGGAAAAGAAGGCCAGCCTGAAACAATCGTTGGCAAAATATCACAGGAAACGTTGGCCGAACTGGTGGGGACGACTCGCAGTCGCATCAATGTTTTCATGAATAAATTCAGGGAGCTTGGTTTCATCCACTATAATGGCGGACTACAGATACATAGTTCGCTTCTCAATGTCGTGCTCCACGACTAAAAAAAACGTCAGCGACCTTCTCCGTGGTCGCGAGAAGCGTCCCATTGTTTTTCGAGTGGGCCACCATGCTTTTTGTCATCGACGGACCTCTAGCGCTACATCGCACGGCTGTTCTCGCCCGGATTCGAGTACGTAATAGAGCAAATGCACACCTATAATAAGGTTGCTCTCTTTCGTGCGCTAAGTTCAATGAAGATGTTGCTTGTCCTAATACTACTGCCAAATAACGTTTCCGGAAATTGCCATGTGTCTAAAAAGTCTAAAAAGTTCTTTCGTGTCGCCAAATATAAGCCATGCTGACCTAGCAAAGCGGAGGCTCTGTGTCCACCGATTTACAAAAATTGATACGCGCAGAAGAACATATGCGGCTCGCGAGTGAAGAACAAAGTGCCGCGTTCATTGGCCGGCCAAACTGCCGATACTCGCCAAAAGATCGAGCGGAAAATAGATCTCTGTTGAAGAATATCGAACGATCAATTGCGGAATATCGGAAAGCTTTTGAGCGAGTGGCGAAGGCCACCGGCAGGTGACATGTGTGAGCTTATACGGTGAGAGGCACGTTTCAGGAGTTCGACACGCCCTGAAACGATTTCAGAAGCCATTGACGCAATAGATTGCCGCTCTGCGATGACAGCTCTTGGAAAATCAGCCCCATGCCACGATTTCGGTGGGTATATATAACCTTGGCCATGGCCTCAAAACATTCGGACTGGGCGAAGATTTTAAGGAGCACAGTATTGGCGACAGGAAGGGTATTCACAGTGCCTACGTAGCAGCCATACGCACTGAGCTCCCTGACCTGTGCAGTCAGCTGTTTACCCCATTTCTTGTCATATAGCTCGGCTGCGGCAACGAAAGCAATCCTTGGAGTGCGACGTCTCTGATTCACCGAACATTACCGTCCTTCGAGAACATGGCATCATCGATGTCGACTCATTTTGCGATGGGATGTTCTGCGCCGCACTTCCCGCACTTCCCTCAGTTCGGCAGTCCGATCGTGGTTCCCGCTTTTAGTAGCTTCGCGAATTGGAGGGCAGGTACCGGCCGGCTAAAGTAATAGCCTTGTCCTTCGTCACAACCGTGGGCCTGCAGGAACGCGACTTGCTCCACTGTTTCCACGCCCTCAGCGATTACGCGGTGCTTGAGATTACTCCCCATATTAATCACGGCGTTGATGATGGTAGCGTCGTCTGTGTCAGCATTGATTCCGTGGACAAAGGACTGATCTACCTTCAAAGTGTCAATCGGAAACTGTCTCAGATAACTTAAACTGGAATAACCGGTCCCGAAGTCATCGATGGCCAGGCGTACCCCCATCGCTTTCAGTTTCTTGAGCACAGGAACAGTGAACTTGGCATGCTGCATGAGCACGCTTTCCGTCAGTTCAAGTCCGAGATAATGAGGGCTTAGCCCAGTCTCTTCTAAAATCGCCCTGACACCTTCGAGGAAATCTTCGTTGCGGAACTCTACTGAAGAAACGTTGACTGCCATTTCAATAGGCCGCAACCCGGCATCTTGCCATTCTTTCGCTTGTCGACAGGATTCGCGCAGTACCCAGTTGCCGATTGGCAGCATCAACCCACAATCTTCGGCAACAGAGATGAATTGGAGAGGACCAATCAGTCCCCGCTCTGGGTGCTGCCAGCGGATGAGCGCCTCCACTCCCGTAATCTCTCCGGTTGTAAGGCTAATCTTGGGCTGGTAATGCATTACCAGCTCACCTCGGTCCAGCGCGAAGCACAAGTTTTCTTCGATCGATTGACGCTCCAGAGCTCGGACATTCATGTCCTTCTCAAAAAATTGATAGTTGTTACGGCCGTTTTCCTTGGCTTGGTACATGGCCAGGTCCGCGTTTTTGATCAGCATAGCCGTCTCCTGCCCGTCCTCCGGATATGTGGTCACGCCGATACTCGCAGTAACACGCAGGCTATGTTGGTCGATCTCTAAGGGTGCGTTTAGCGCCGCCAAGATTTTTCCGGCTTTGACTCCCGCATCACCCGCATGTGCAACCTCCGAAAGCAACACTACAAACTCATCTCCACCGATGCGGCTCACCGTATCCGAGGTGCGCACCGAAGCTAGCAAACGCTTTGCAACCGACTGAAGCAGTTTGTCTCCAATGGCGTGACCCAACGAGTCATTGATGTGCTTGAAGCCGTCCAAATCCAAAAACAGAACCGCGATTCGAGTACCGTTCCGCCCGGCGGTCGTAATCGCCTGACTAAGCCGATCTTGCAGGAGGGTACGGTTAGGCAATTTCGTGAGGGTATCGTGTTGCGCTAAATGGGACATCTCTGCTTCGATGGCCCGGGCCACCGACACGTCGTGAAAGACGATTACGGCTCCGTTCATCACCCCGTGTTGGTCATGGATTGGAGCGGCAGAATCTTCTATGGCAAATTCAGCCCCGTCACGTCGAATCAAAATACACTGTCGGGTAAGTCCCACAGTTTTGTTTTGCTCGAGCGCCGTTTTCAACGGATTCAAGCAAGGTTCCCGTGTACTGCCGTCGATAATTACAAACACGTCGTCGACCTGTTTGCCGGAAGCCTCTTCCCGCGTCCAACCAGTGATCTTTTCGGCTACAGCGTTGAGGTACGTAATTCTGCCTTCCATGTCGGTGCTCAGCACCGCATCCCCAATGGAGTTAAGCGTCATTTGCGCGCGCTCTTTTTCCGCGGACAACATTTCTCTTGCGGTCTGCCGCTCTGCCATGTTCCGTATAGCACGAACGAATGAGTCTCTGTCTAGATGGTCCTCCAGCAGGTAGTCTTTGGCTCCATGCCGCAACGCTTCCAGGGAGACTGCTACATCCTTAGTGCCAGCTAGGATCAGCGTTGGTACGTTAGGCACCGCAAGCAACACGTTGTCTAACGTTTCAAGACCCTGGCTGTCGGGTAGCGACAGATTAACAAAGACCGCCCATATGTCTCTCTTCTTCAACCGTTCGATACCTTCGATAAGGGTGGTAACCCACTCGCCTTTATATGGACCATCAATCGCGTTCAGCAACGCGTCTAAAAACACGTCCGCATGATGGGAGTCAGCGTCGATTAGAAGCAGGGTCCGGATTTCCGTCATGTTTGGTGCCATAACACAAATGTGCATTTCGTCGACGTACTGAAACTGTTCTATTTTGAACAGTTGTCCATTTAGTAAGTAATAAGTAAGGCCGGGCATGAAGCCAAGTTTCCTGTGCATATTCATAAAAACTCGAACAGGAATTCAAGTCCTTAAACGTGGGGCGATGTTGGAACAAGGTCCGTTCCCGGATTGGTCCGTCTGTCCTGCTGCGACTCCACGGCCGAGAGCTGGTAGTGATCGTGATTGGATTCGATGGAACGCATGGCGGCCAGGTCCCTAGTGGAGTGACTGCACACGGTAGTCCGGGCGGACCTTTGCAGTTTGGCCGCTTGGAAGCTGCCCTTGCCGCCAAGTTCCATTGAAATGTCGCGCCCCGGCCCTCCGTGCAGCCGCCTTGATTTAAGGTCGAACCCAGTTCGTAGTAGAAAGGAAATTTCCATGTTACTGATCTTGTTGATTATTGTCCTGGTGCTCGTGTTCGGGGGCGGCGGAGGCTATTACGGATATCGGAGATGGGGGACGGGCGGAGGTGTAGGGATTGGCGGGTTGATCCTGATTATCGTGTTGGTTTTGTACCTATTCGGCGGATTGCGTCTGTGACGTGAGCGAGTAAGACGACATCCATAGAACACCGTATGGACGCTTTCCGGGGCCTCGATATATTTTGGGGTTTCAATTTAACGTACTTCTAACCTCAGATGCCAAAGTACAGGGGCGGAGAAACTTTCCCGCCTCTTTTTGTTAAGTGAGCATATCTGATGCCCTCCGTGCAGTCCGCTGTTCAAATGATCATCTTTAACGTTGAGGAATTGAGGGCGCGGCGTCGAGTCATACGTTTCTTTGTGCCACCACCGGGCTCATGGCCACCAAAAAGAAGCTGGTCAGAGCCGCGATTGTTGCGTTGCCGAAATGGCTGAGCCGCACATCCGCGGTGCAGCCCGGGCTGGTTCGTGTTCCATCGAATTAATCTAGTTCTCAAGAGGGGATTCGCAATTCGTCTTCTTGTGGCAGAGCGCTCGTAAAGTAGCGATAAATCAAAATTGTCAGAACATGCGCTAAGTGTTCGGGCCTTCCTGCTCAGGAGTTAACGCCCGCAGCATTTTGGCATATGTAGCGGCCACTTCAGTTCCAGCAGTAATCGTGTCCACATCAGTCTCTCCTTTGAAAGCTGCGATCATCAGTCGTACGTATATCGCGGTGGTCAAATTTCCTGCAACTGAAGCCGCGGCCTTCGTCGTGTCATGAATATTTTCCATGAAGACTCCTCTCCTCCCCACTAGGACCGGACCCTATTTTACGCAGCACTAGATACGCTTTAGTTCCCCAAGGTAAGCGCAGAACAAGAGATCTCCTCGACGAACGTTGCATTTGAACGCCGAACAAAAATTGTCCAAGCGCTTGCTACATCCTGAAGCCACACGCCAGTTCGCGTCGCGAGCAGAGAATCGTGCCACACTTTGAACACTTGAATTGGTCTGGCATAATATTCTCCTCGTGAGTTTTACTCTCGCCAAAAGGAAAGGTAGGCCCGATGGCAAAATCCAGATATCGGCTAAACATGGTATTTAAGAGATGTCCGTTAGCCTTGTTCTTGATTTCCTAGTAAGAGAGACTTGCATCCTGATAGGAAAGCAATTACCTTGGCATGGACCAAATGCAAGACCAGCGCAGCTACCCTTCCGGATGGAACGCGCTGTTCCTGTTGTATGGCACGGTGCGGTGCGTTCTCAGTAGTGCCGCGATAAGCGGGGCAAGTTCATGCTTAAACGTCTGATTACTTCCGCGTCGCCGCCCGTCTTCGCAGATGCGTGGCTGGACGTGGTTACAGCTGCAACCGTCGAACTCACGTCGGAAGACAAAACCCATCCTATCGAAGCTGCTCTCTCATCGCGAGATCAAGGCTGGCGTGCTGCGAGCCCTGGACCGCAGACCATTCGTCTTATCTTTTATCGACCACAGCGGCTCATGCGAATCAATCTGGTGTTCAAGGAGACCGAGACCAGTCGCACGCAGGAATTCGTTCTTCGCTGGCGCTCAGAAGCCGACCAAGGGTTTCGCGAAATTGTGCGGCAGCAGTGGAACTTCAGTCCTCCGCAAACTGAACGCGAAATTGAAGATTATCGGGTTGACCTCGCAACTGTGAAAGTATTGGAGTTGGTGATCGTCCCCGACATTGGCGGTGGGAGCAAGTACGCGTCACTTGAAAACCTACGGGTGGCTTAATCTGAATCGGAACGTCAGGAGCAGCAGGAAACCTAAAGATCTACCCCCTTTCGTGATCCGTACCTAAAAGAAGCGACGTAAGGGCTGCCGCCATCCGGACATCGCTCCATAAAATGTTGGTGTCGGGAATAAATTTGAAGATCAGCGCGAACAGGATTGTAATCACACCAAAGGAGAGGACAAGATGCATAGTTTCCAACAGGCTGGTTGAGATACGAATCAAATGACTTACGAGCCCTTCTGCAGCCGACAAAACAGCGGTTACGACTAAGGACGTAAGTAACAGGAATCCGGTTGCTACGACCAGACCGAGCGAGAAAACCCGCTGCCTTCCGGTGACCCTCCAAAAGCTTCTTGTCCCGCGATCCACTTTCCAAATTGTGTTGAGGGCGTCCTGGAGCTCGTTGAAGGCCCCTGATGCGCCAACGAACATTGCAAGCAAGCCAAGAGCAATCGCAAACGCTCCTAGCGCAGGCCTGTTGGTGCTTTGCAGAATTGTTTCGATCGCCGTCGCACCGTGTGCGCCCATCAATGCCTGAAACTGTCGAATAATCTCACCTTGCGCAACTTTCTCTCCAAATACGAAGCCCGCAATAGACACTGCAACGATAAGGATTGGGGCAAGGGAGAACAGCGAATAAAATGCCAAGGCGGCACCGAGTCTAGGTGCATTGTCAGCAATCCAAGCAGCGCCGGCTTGTGTGAACAGGCCGGCTAGTACTTCGAGACGACTGACGTGCGATCCCCGGCCTGCCACAACTCAACTCCCTATGCTCTGTTTTACTGAGAATCCTAGTGTGTATTTTTTTTGATCAGCTGCTTCCAACACCACGCTGCAAAATGAAACTTGAAATAGACCGACCCAGCGAATGCAGCTTGGTATTGATACGGGCTCCGAATTGGGCAAAACCTTCATTTCTCCAGGCTCGAGGCACACATCCGGGGCTCCCAAGTGCCGAGCTTGTTTTTACATCCGTACGACCTCTACCCGTCGATTCTTCTGGCGACCAGAATCGGTTGCATTACTGCCCACAGGTCGGGCTGAGCCATAACCTTTCGCCGTCAGCCGCGTGCGTTCGATACCGTTGTCAGCCAGCCAGTTCAAAACGGCGTTTGCGCGATCTTCGGAAAGCTGCCTGTTGGCGTCAGCATTGCCCTTGCTGTCGGTGTAGCCTTCTACGCGAATGTTCCAGACGGGATTATCCTTGAGAGTTTTCGCTAAATCGGAAAGTGCAGACTGAGAATCCGAGGTGATGTCGGATTTGCCAGTCTCAAAGTGCACTGAACCCAGCGTTGCGCGTCCACGCTTTCTTAACGATTCGGAAACCGATTCGCCACTTTCAGCGGGCGGCGCTGAATATTGATTCAAAGCAGCAATGAGGACTCTAGCGGCTCTTGGGATCTTAACCTCGCCCTGAAGGATTTCCTGGTTGGACAGTTCTCGCCCGTATAGCTCGCGATTTACATCCGAATCAGGCCGCATCGTGGCGCCTTCGAGAGACAAGCCAGCGAATAATCCTCGAGAGCGGGACCAGGACAAAATCTCCGCGCGTAACAACACGTCTGTATTGGCACTGGTATTTCTCCCAACTGGACCTGCCGCGGCTGCTGCCTCTCCTCCGATTGTGAACTTGTCTGACAGAAGCCTTTTCATCCCATTTTCGTTCATGATCAGCATGAACACGTCAGTGGAAGAGCCGCCGATCTGAAATCCGTAGCTGCCGCCTTCAATGCGAACTGCCGCGGGCGGCCCCCAACGTTCCGAACGACGCCGACAGGAAACGAACCCTCTTCCATATTTTCCGCCAACGAGGAAGGCGCCCTTCTTCAAACCCGGAATAATCACCACGCATTCGGCTTTATCAAGAAGATCGCGCGGAATACCTTTCTCCGGAACTTTCATAACTTCGCGAAAAGAGTCTGCGGCACTAATCAGTCTTTTGTCCGGCGTTTCGGCGTACAAGGCTTCAGGTGGGGCGATGCAAACACAAACGACAGCGGCAACCATCCGTGCTACAGACCATCCGGCGACTCGGGGGAACCAGCGAGTATTCATGATGGGAACCTCTTTTACCCGCGAACTACATACTATTGCGATGAAGAAAACACTAAGGTGAACTTTGTAAAAGTTGGTGGACACCCCATAGCGCATACGTCGGATAAGTCTGATCACTAGGTCGCGCATTCGATCTGACTTATATTTGTCCTATATCTTCGCAAGACGCGGTCAATATACAGCGATATACGGATTGCTTGAGTTTGGTCGCATTCTAGACTTGTCTCTCGCCGGTTCGTTGAGGAGAAGCACAAGGAGCACAGAATGGCCCCAAACGATTTGGAGCGATTCTAAATTCCTATCGGGAAGCTCAAGGGCGGAAAAATCGCGTGGAGTATCGGTGAGAGCTTGGCGGGACATCGCGTCGAACTGAGTGCCCACGTATACGCCGACAAAGGCCAGATCCACGTGATGAAAGTGAAAATACTGTAGGGCAGTTGCAATCTTTATCTTCTAACAGCGATGACAACCGCCACTGCAAAACTGGAAACGACTCAAGCCGGGCACGCCATGGATGCGAGCGTTGCGCGTGCGCCACCAAAGCCGGCGAACCCGATAAACGGCAAACGAAGCGAATCTGGCCGCCGAAGCTCGCTTGTCTCTCCATATTTCGGAGGAACTTGATGATCCGAAACCTTTGGAAGCTCTTCACACTGATCACCGTTTCTGTGCTTGCGCAGCCGTCGCTTTTCGGTCAGACGGAAAGCTCGATCAAGAACGTGTTCTGGCAGCCCAACGACCTGCAACCTGGGTCTGTCACCTTCGTCACCGTGGAACTGAATCGCAAGGCCACAAAAGTCTCCGGGCAGTTTCTGGGCAAGGACCTCCTATTCTTTTACTCCGGCAAGGCGGGGGTGTGGTATTCGCTAGCGGGTGTTGACGTCGAAACTACGCCTGGGGCCTACGACCTCAGGATCCGGGTGGCGCTGCCCGGCGGTCGGGTGGCGCGCAGTGTGAAGCCCGTGGAGATTGGCACCGTAACGTTTAGAACCGGTGACGTGAATGTTCCCGAGAACTTCGTTAACCCTGACGAGGCCAGCCAAAAAAAGATCGCGGCGGACCAGAGGCTCAAGGAGCGGACCTTCGCGCATTTCATCCCAACGGCGCAATGGTCTGGCGATTTCATCACGCCCGTCGAGGCTCAGCCAACGGATTCATTCGGCATGACTCATATTTTCAATGAAGAATTGACCAGCGAGCATCGCGGCACGGATTTTCCCATCAAAGAAGGATCGCCAGTGTCGGCTTCGAATTCAGGTACGGTGGTGCTGGCGCGCGAACTTTTCTATGAGGGCAATTGCGTGGTGCTGGATCACGGACAACACTTCTTCACCCTCTATATGCATCTCTCGAAAATCCAGGTGAGGGAAGGCCAGAAAGTTCGCAAAAGGAAGCGCCTGGGATTGAGTGGCGCTACGGGCCGTGTCACTGGGCCGCACGTTCACATGGGCGTCCGTTGGGAAGGCTCCTATGTGGACCCCACCAAACTGTTGGTATTGACTCTACCGGAGACAGACAAAGTTGCTCGAACTGCTGACACCCCAAGCGTCAGACGTAAATGATCGACAGCATTGCCAACGGCTAGTCTCTCGTAGATCAGCCGAGGGTTCTGAATTTTGCCAAAGTACGTCTTGGTGTTCCTTACGTGCTCTGGCGGTCCTGCGGGCATCTTCCGGCGCTTCCCGTGGACAACGTTGCGGCAGGTGTACCGCGCGCTAGAGATATTGCGGAACTACGCAGCACTGACGGACCCGGATATCGATGCGGCATTGGCGTATGCGGCTGAGTTGACGCGCGAGGGCACCGTGGATTTGCCATTGGAAATCAAAGCTTGAAGTTTAAAGTCGACGAGAATCTTCCAACAGAATACGCGTCGATCCTTCGTGGGGCGGAAGATCGCGTGTTGATGACGTTAGCCTTGGATCCAAGCATACCCTCCAAAATCCCATCCTGGAATCGTGGTCTTTCGGCCTGAGTCCCAAGACAAGCCAACGCTTGTTGCTCTTTTGAAGCGCCTCGTCCCCGTGTTGCTGCAACTCTCGCCAAAGCATCAGCTTTGGATTGTCGAGCCGGACCGTATCCGGTATCGCGAAGAATGACACTCCGAGACCAGGGGCCTCAATACTGATAAGGGCGAGGTCGGTGGTTCAAGTCCACCCAGGCCCACCATTCAAATCAGGTGTCAGGCCGCTCAGACGGCACGCTGGGCCAGGTGGCCAGACCACTCAATACAAGCGCGTTTGTTGGTACTAATCCGACGGACGAATCGATAGTCTCCGACTTGCCCGTCGTTCGGCAGCTGTTCGGGAATCCGATGCTATGTACGCTCTTGACGCAAAGGCGGCGATATTTCTAAGGGCGTGGCGACTCTTGCCGGCTTTGGCCGCCATCCTGATTCCGGCAAGCGTGCTCTCAAAGAAGTCTGCCATGCTATCAAGACTTGCATCCGAACTGATTTCTCTCTGGTTTTTTGCCCTGGTGAGCACGTGCATTAGGGCTTGACGCAACACGCGCGCCGCTTCGCGTGAGATACGCGTTACGTCGGCATCTCGCTGACCGAATTCGCTGATGGCGTTGAGCCCCATGCAGCCTTCTGCGCTGGACAAGTCTTTCCGTTGAGCGAAAGTCACCAGGGCGTTTTGCACGGCGGCGAGGGCCGAGCCAGGTCTTTCCAATTCCACGTTGATGGAATGAACGCTCTCTGTGACGTACAACTCCAAGGCTTTCAAAAACAGGGCCCGCTTGTCGCCGAACGTGTCATACATACTCTGCCGCCCGACTTCCATGACGCGCATCAAGTCATCGGTGGATGTCGCGGCAAAGCCTTGCCGAGAAAAAAGGCGTATCGCCTTCCGAAGCGCCTTCTCCTGATCAAACTCCTTCGGTCGCGCCATGCGCCTCTTCTCTTTCGATGTTCTCGTTCCGATTATGCGACGTATCCGCCGTCGATGGTAAGGCTGGCTCCGGTGATGAAGCCCGCTTCTTCCGACGCGAGGTAAGAAACGAAGCTGGCGACCTCCGATACGTCACCCATTCGTTTCAAAGGAATGAGCGTCTTAACCAACTCTGCGTGCGCTGAAGTCATATCGGTGGCCGTCGGTCCCGGTTGAACATTGTTGACCGTGATAGCGCGCGGGGCGAGATCGATTGCTGCGCCGCGAACAAGTCCTACGAGCGCAGCCTTGGTCATGCTGTAGACACTTGCTCCAGGGAAGGCGGTGCGGATAGCTGTGCTGCTACCGATGATAACGATCCGGCCGCCATCGTTCATTTCTTGGGCGGCTGCCTGAATACCGACGAAGGCGGCACGGACGTTGATGGCCACCATGCGGTCGAAGTCTTCGAGACTGTAGGTATCGATTGTGTCCATGGTGAGAATGCCCGCGCTGCTGACGAAGATGTCAAGCGTGCCGAAGGCCTCCGTTGTCCTGGCCACAGCGGCGCGGAGCTCTTTGGCAGAGGCGCTGTCGGCTTTTAGGGACAGCGCTTTTCCTCCGGTGGATTCGATTTCGCTTACGAGTTGGAGAGCCTTTTCCTCTGAACTTGAGTAAGTGAACGCAACTGACGCGCCGTCGGCCGCGAGCCGGCGGACAATGCCTGCTCCAATCCCTCTTGAACCACCCGTGACGAGAGCTACTTTGCCTTTGAATGATTTTGTTTGCATATGGCCACCAAAGCCTCCAGGTCATCCATTATGTCATATTATGGACCGTTCTGTCCAGAATGAGCATTCAGCCGGCGCAGCGCACATAAGGGCAAACGGACGGAATGACGAAATCATCTGCATGGTGAATTCGTCCCCGCTCCGGGCAAGACTAAGGAGACAAGAGCATGGTTTATCCGGCTTGCCCAGCGGGATTAGTCCTGCGAAGTCGGCATCTCGCCAGCAATATAACGGTCACTGCTAGGGCAGCGTTTATTGGGACTAATTCGATCCAAGGCTCCTGAACGACCGAGTCTTTCACCCTCAAGGGAGGGGTGCATAGACACGAAACGTCCTCAGATCGAACGTTGCATTCCCAGATCGTAGCCGTGTCGAAGCGGTGCAAAGAGGTCTTCCAAAATCACCGAAGTTATGGAGCTAACCACGAAGAACGAACACAGCTCGCAGAGCGTTCTGGCAAGTTCGCAGCCATCGCTGAGTCGCTTGCTAACGTCGAAGCCCTTTTCCTATCAAGGTCTTTGCTGTATCCAAACAGCTCTATTGCCGCAGTGGCTTTCTTGAGCCTCGTGCATTCTTCATGAGGGGCCCCTGGCGTTTTCCGTTCTCGCGAATCTCCAATTCGGTGAGGGCCTGTAGCAGAGTACGTTGTCCGAGCATGGAGAAGATGGCGTCTTGCGCGTCGTCAATCAACTCTTCAAAGTAGCCCTGAACATTGGAACTCACGAGGCAGCGCTTCGGAATTCCTGTTCGGGGCGCCCAGATTTTGGTATCGGCCACGACCGCGCAGTAGATGTCCCGCAGGTTGATCTCGGCTGCTGGCCGTGCGAGACGCACGCCACCGGCCTTGCCCATCTGAGACCGCAGAAGTTTGCTCTGGACGAGCGGCACAAGAAGCTTGCGGACGAAACTGGGATTTGCCCCGAGGCTCTTCGCCAACTCGGCGGAGGAGAGATGGGAGATGGAGTTCCGGTCCGCTAAAGCCAAGCTGAGCATGATCTGAAGTGCAGTGGGAAATCGAACGTCGATCAAAGGTGAGGCCCTCCCCCCTGCCGTTAAGTTTAACTGTTCCTATGATGATTGCATAATCCCCTTTTATATGCTTCAATGATAGATACACATAGAGCGCAGTGAGGACTGCGCTCCAAATGGACTAGCTACCAGGAAACCTGGATGCGGTCGAACTGAAGAAAAAGGGGAGAAGGCATAGATGAGCGAGGAACGAGCAGTACAGCAGGTGCTTGCGAGGTATGTGCGAGGAGCGGATGCGAGAGACGGAGCCGCGGTGGCCGCCGTGTTCACAGAAGACGGCCGCGTAGAGATCTCCTATAACAACTCGGGCAAACTAGAGCCTCTCGGTGAGTTGGTGGGGCGTGAGACGATCGCTGCCGCTGTTTCGCAGATGATGAAACCGCACCCTTCGCGGGGCTGGAGCCACCACACGACGCATGACCACATCATTGACGTAAACGGCGACGACGCGACGCTCGATGCTCAGTTTGTGGTCTTTGAGGTGCGGGGCAAAGAGCGGCCAGCTGCTGGATGGCCTGAGGGGGCGTTTGGAGCTCAGGGCACCGTTCAGCCCATCGAAGCGGGTTACTACCGACCGATCCTGCGGCGGGTGGATGGCGTCTGGAAGATCACGACGATGCGCATCACCATGAACATTCCTATGGCGTTCCCGGGCCAGTAAGGAGCGATCGATGAAAGCAATTATTTACCGGCAGTACGGAGGACCCGAGGTCCTTGAGTATGCGGAGGTCCCGGCCCCGAAGTTGTCGCAGAATGGGGTGCTGATCAGGGTAAAAGCAGCAGCCCTTAACCCAGCGGACCACATGCTGCAGGCTGGTCTTGGAGACTCGATCATGGACGCCTGGTTTCCGGTCATTCCTGGCTGGGACGTTGCAGGCGTGGTGGAGCGTGTGGGTGCGGGCGTGACGGAATTCGCTGAGGGAGACGAGGTGATCGGCTTTGTGCGCGAGGAGATTCTTCACCATGGCACATATGCGGAAAATGCCTCGGTTCCGGCATCCAGCCTGGTCCGCAAACCGAGGAATGCGAACTGGGCACAGGCTGCGGGGCTGCCGCTGGCGGGACTCACGGCCTATCAGTCCGTCGTTCATGCGTTGAAGCTGACGAAGAGCGAGGCGATTCTCATTCACGGGGCTTCGGGTGGTGTGGGTTCTCTGGCGGCTCAGATTGCTGTGCAACTTGGCGCACGCGTTATCGGTTCAGGATCAGCCGCCAGTCACTCCTATCTGCGCTCTATTGGTGCGGAGCCTGTTCTGTACGGAGAGAATCTGGTTCGGGACGTCCGTGCGATCGTTCCCGATGGTGTCGATGCGGTCCTCGACTGCGTTGGACGCGGGGTCCTTGTGCTCAATTCTCAGCTGGGCCACGCAGGATTGCGTGCCTGCTCGATTGCAGACAGCGCTCCCAATGTGACCACGGTGTTTGCACAGATCGATCAGAACGATCTTCTTCAGCTTGTTGCGCTTGTAGAGGCGAAAAAGCTGACAGTTCCCGTTGCGGCGACGTATCCGCTCAAAGATGCCGCAGCGGCGCAGCTAGCTCTGAAAAATGGTGAAAAGGGACCAGGGAAGATCGCACTTGAGGTCAACTAACCGCCGGGGACTTGCAATGGCCCAGCACGTTCAATTTCTGTGGCCTGTACCGGAAGATTTTTATTGGCGCAGCAGAGCTCACAGAGGCACTGAAGCAGCCCGACAAGAGTAGCGATCGACACAAAACTGCGATACCGAAACCGTCAGCGAGAGCGATTCCGTGCGTTCACTCCTGATCTTGTGAACTGAGTTTCGTAACAGCGTCGTTCCCATCGTTCATCAAATCATGTTTGCCTCGCTCTGTCCGGCCTCTTCGACTCCTATTGGAAACGTGCATTTCAACCAAGGCGGGCGGCGATTGCCGCAATCATTTTGTATTCCGTTGGTCTTGGCTCCTCGCCCAAATAAGTCCTCGAAATTCGGCTTATGGAACGGAATGGATTCTCAGTTGCCGGATGACGCTAGTGCTTAATCGGACGCGCGTTTTGGTGAAGTTGTTGGTGCTGGCGCGGTGTTCTGCGCGCGTTCGATTAAGCCGTAAGAAGGAAGCCGCCCCAGAATCGCCGAGCGCCGTCCGAGTCGGCTGCCACCTCGGTAGACAGATTCCGCTGGTGACGTCGTCGCCGCCCCCCCTTCACCGCCTCCTGGCAGGGAAAGACCGGAGGGCCGATACGGCTCCGTTGTACTCAACGGAGCCCTCCACTCCCAATGATGATTTCTCCTGTAAGCCAACGCGCTTCATCGGACGCGAGGAAAGCAGCGATCAAGCCTATGTCTTCTGGTATGCCGGTGCGACCGAGCGGCGTGATGGCCTTGATTGCGGTGGCAACTTGCTCGTACGTGTCCATCGCTCTTGCGCCTTCGGTGCGAGAGCGCAACCCAATTCAGTAGAGAATACAGACGTTTCTTCGGTCAGCCGCCGATGCGATACGTAAGAACGCTGCGCCAGCTCCCAGGTGCTGATGCTCTTAGATCAGCGGTCTGACGCGAGAATGATTTCATCTCATGGCGGCGGATATCGCATCCATTCAAAACGAGGCTGTCGAACCCCTCGACTTTTGTACACGCACCCTCGATTCGAGGTATTCCTCCAAGTGACGGCAGGCAGAGTCGAGAGGCTCGTCCTTTCGCTGCAGACGACTCACCATGAGGCTGCCTTCGAGCGTGCTGACGATCAACGTGGCCAGTTTCGCGGAATCGACCTCAGACCGCACCTCGCCTCGTCGTTTTCCTTCCTCGGCGATCGATTGCAGGCGATCAAGCCAGGAACTGAGAGCCTGCCGAGCTTTCGCCCGCAACGGAGGATTACTATCGTCGGAATCGATGGCCGTGTTCAACAGCGGACAGCCTCCTGGCACTAGCCCAGCGCGTCGGTCCCGAAAGTTCCGCACGATTTGCTTTAGGCGGTCAACCGTATTCGAGATCACCTCTGTTCCCTCGAAGCGCGCATCGAATGAAATTTTCCAAGCGTGGGCGAACGCATCGACAGCAAGCTCCTGCTTGCTCTCAAAGTGCCGGTAGATCCCCCCCTTCTCTAGCCCCGTCGCTCGCATGAGATCGGATAGGGCGGCGCCGCTATACCCTTTCCGATTGAAGATTGGGGCTGCTTTGCGAATGATTTCCTGCCGTGTTTCCTCGCCTTTGCGCACGTTGCCACTCTCCGTGAAGTTGATTCAGCACCGTCTGATTAAAGGGCTGGGCTCGATCCCGATGCCGGGTCGAAACCGATACTGTGACTGCGCGAACGGATCTCGTATCGCTCATTGATACCGCGAATGACCATCATGCCGATGAGAATCTGAAGGTCATCGACTTGCTGGGGAATCCTGAGTGAAAAGCGGTTCCATTCTTCGCACCTCGATTCGCACTTGGTCGCGCGTCACAGGCATCTGGTGCTGCCTACCCCTTGGCAGCGAGCGCCGGAGGCACTCCAAAGCGAATGACTTTCAATTTATTTCCCCTCTCTATGCGGAGAAAGTTTTGTCAGTATATCGAGCACAGCTTCTGGGTTTGCACGTCCGGTCATAAAATTGGGATCGACCTGAGCGAAACGCACGACTCCCTTCGTGTCGATGACGAAGGTTCCCGGGACCGGCAGCTCCCATTTGTCGCTGCCATTGCGCTTAGAAATATCATTGCCGAAATTAAGGGCAATAGCCTTAACTTCAGACTTCATTTGGTAAACCAACCCATACTTCCGACCGATCAAATTTTCGTGGTCCGTGAGAACGGGGAAAGTGAGCTTTTGTTTATCTGCCAGGAGCTGGGCAAATTCCGGTTTTTCGGGAGACACGGCGACGAATGCCGCGCCCAGCGCTTCCATCTTAGGCAAAGCCTGATGATAGGCTCTCAATTCGAGATTGCAGAACGGACACCACCCGCCCCGATAGAAGCTTAGGACAACTGGCCCTTTTCTTAGAAGACTAGAGAGGGAGACCTCGCCTCCAGTCGCATTCGGCAACGTAAAGTCAGGTGCTTTCTGGCCAACTTGAAGTGAATTTTTAATGATCCCAGATTGAAGCAAAGCCTCGGTCTCACGATCCAAAAATTTTATCTTATCGCCAATTTCTGCCTCAAGGTTTTTACGCAAAGCACTCGAATCATCTTGTAGAGACATAACTTCCTCTCTCGCCTTGGGCGACCTACAGCTGGTGTTTTAACTACTCTAGGTTGGATGAGACCGAGCGGTCCCAGGATACGTGCCAAAAAACAAAGTTATTTCCGACGAAGATTTCCCAATTAATATGCGACCGTTCGGTCTCGTGCATCATCCAAAGTACTTGACAGACAGGACTCGAAAGACATGGTGGAAACATATTCTCTGGATGAATTGAGCACCGCCAATGGCTCGCAGCATTCGATGTGTCTGTCTACACCAAATTAAATAACGGGAGACAGAACGATGGCTAATACTTATGCTGATGCGGTTACCAAGACGGTTGACGTGAACGGGACTGCCTTCGTGTATCGAGAGACCGGCCAAAAGAATGGCATTCCGGTCGTGCTACTTCACCATCTAACAGCTGTTCTGGATGATTGGGACCCGAGAACGATAGACAGCCTGGGCCAGAAACACCGCGTCATTGTCTTCGATAACCGCGGAGTCGGAGGTTCCAAGGGCGCAACGCCAGACACCATCGATGACATGGCAACGGACGCAGTGGCCTTCATTCGAGCTTTAGGGCTTACGAAGATCGACCTGCTTGGCTTCTCACTCGGTGGTTTCATCGCTCAAGTCATCGCGCAAAAACATCCCGATCTCGTGCGCAAAATGATTCTGGCAGGCACTTCTGCCGCCGGCGGCGAAGGTGTCAGCAACGTGGGCGCCGTATTGCAGAACGCCGTGGCCAGGGCAACAGCCGAGAAAAAGCATCCGAAGCAGTCGCTCTTTTTCACACAGTCCCATGACGGCCAGCAGGCGGCTGCGGAATTTCTGCAGCGTCTCGGCACTCGACAACAGGACCGCGATTTGCCCGTAACACACGAGACCGTCGTTGCCCGAACCGGTCCTTGGTGCCAGGAGGAAGCATGAAAATGTCCATCAGAAGATTCGAGATCGAGCGCTTTAGCGTGACATCTTCCAGGCCATTCGAGGCTGTCGTGGCCGCGCTCAAAGATGCGGTTGGGCGGCTGGATTTGGTTGAATTCGCGAAAGTGTCCAGGCAAGCAGGCACTTTCGCTGAGTTGAAAGAGGTGATTGATCGAAACCTAGGCAAGACCGGACTGATGCTATTCATGGAACTGGATCATGGCGCGGTTCTACGCAAAGAAACGCAGCTCACCAAGCCGAAGATAATGCGGCTTGTGATCGGGAATCCGCTGGTCATGAAGGAAATGGCGAAGCACGTGCCAGACGCGGGGTCGTACGCTCCGGTCACCGTCCTGGTGGATGAGCGAGGTGATGGCGTTCACTTATCGTATGACAGGATGGCCAGCCTCTTGGCGCCATACGGAAACATGGACGCTATCGACGTCGCTCGAGATCTGGATTCTAAAATCGAGAGCCTTCTTCAATCAGTAATTTGAATCCGCGGCGGGATTAGTGCTGCTATCTCGGTTGTGTGAGGTCGAGGGCGAACAATCGGCAATAGATATTGGAGAGTGTTAGATGTCACAAGTTTGACTGGTAACAGGCAGATCGCGCGGCTTGGGCCGGGCGCTCGCTGAGTGTCCGGCTGAGTATTTTTCCCGACGAGCAGTCCGTCAAATCAATTCGCAAAAAAGGAGCGACAAAATGAATCAGAATAACGTTGCAGACTCCATGCGCTCCGATGCATCAGAAAAGGATCGCGCGGTTCACGATCTCATCCGCTGCTAGCTTCCGATGGACCGCGGAAAGAGGATTTATGTCAAAGGTGTGGCTCATTACCGGTGCTTCTCGCGGCCTCGGCCGTGCGTTCACAGAAGCAGTACTTGAGGCAGGAGATCGCGTGGTCGCGACAGCCCGCAATCCGGAGCAGCTTGTCGAGCTGCAGGGCAGATACTCCGGGAAAATTCGTACTGTTGCGCTCGATGTGACCAATGAAGCGCAAGCCAAGGCGGCCTTCGAAGCGGCGATTGCATCCTTCGGAGTCCTGGACGTGCTCGTGAACAATGCCGGCTACGGTTATGTGTGCCCTGTTGAAGATACGCCACTCACCGACTTTCGAGCGCAGATTGAGACCAACCTATTTGGTGTCATCATCATGACCAAGGCTGTGCTGCCCTATTTCCGTGAGCGCAGGGCCGGACAAATCATCCAGGTAACCTCGATCGCAGGACGCATCGGACCGGCCGGGCGCGCACCGTACGCAGCCGCGAAGTTCGGAGTTGAGGGTTTCTCCGAATCGCTGCTCAAAGAGATCGGACCGCTCGGCATCAAAGTCACGATCATTGAACCTGGCGGCTTTCGCACAGATTTTGCCGGGTCCTCCACCCAACTGAGCGAAGGCCGCCCAGAGTATGACTCCACCGTCGGTGCGGCCGTTCGCTTCCAGAGAACCTATAACGGGAGACAGCCGGGGGATCCGGCGAAGGCAGCGGCGGCGCTTCTACACGTCGCCTCGCTCTCCAAGCCGCCGCTACGGCTTTTGCTCGGAAGCGACTCTTACGCTGCAGCCGAAAAGAGCGCTGTTGATAAGATCGAGTCTGATAGGAACTGGAAGGATCTCAGCCTCTCAACTGACTATTCCTCCGACGAGACACCCGTCTAAGAATCCGGTGAATTCCTGAAGGACGATCGTGTTAAAGGCGTCGCGCTATATTTGGGAACCTACGAGTATTCAAGCAGCAGCGACATCTTTATTTCATTTCTCACGAACCGAATGCCTTTCAACGACGAATTCAACGAGGACCAGGCGCGCGAATCGTCTATCTAACGCTCTGAGTATCTTCCTGACGACCAATCTGTCAAATCAATTGGCAAAAAGGAGCGCCAAAATGAGTAATTCAATGAAGTCCACGCGAGTAGCAAGAGGAATGTCTCAGTGCTTCTGCTTCGTTTTATTACTGTTGACCTGTCGTGCGCTCTCAGCGCAAAACCAAGAGCGTCGCATTCGGAATATTGTTCTGGTCCATGGTGCCTGGGCAGATGGTTCTGGCTGGAAAGGCGTTTACGACATTCTCGTCAAGGACGGCTACAACGTCAGCATCGTCCAAGAGCCGGAAACTTCGTTTAAAGACGACGTGGCTGCGACCAAACGTGTCCTTGCTCAACAAGATGGACCGTGCATTCTTGTCGGTCATAGCTATGGGGGAGCCGTAATTACCGAAGCCGGTGCGGACTCATCCGTCGCTGGATTGGTGTACATCGCGGCCCACATGCCAGACGTTGGAGAAAATGAAGCGGACGACGGAAAGCGCTTCCCAAGTGACCTCAGCAAGTCTGGTGCGATTAAGAAGACCGCCGACGGTTTCACGTACCTCGATCCAGCGCAGTTTCATGAGTACTTCGCAGCCGACCTCTCCACGGAGCAGGCCGCTTTCATGGCGCGATCGCAGGTGCCCAATTTCGCCGACAACTTCAAGGCAGTTATCACCACGGCTGCGTGGAAAAGCAAACCAACTTGGATGCTGGTAGCAGGAGCAGACAGAACCATCAACCCCGACCTCGAGCGCTGGTATGCCACGCGCGCCAACAGTCACAAGGTCGAAGTCTCCGGCGCCAGTCACGCGGTCTACGTATCCAGGCCAAAGGATGTTGCGGCTCTGATCGAAGAAGCCGCATCTCACGCTCGATAGAGGAACTCGCAATTTTAAGTATCAGGTCGCTTCTTCGAGCCGCAAGGTGATAACTCCTGTAGCGCCGGAGGTAATCCGGCTCGGCATCGTGCGGATAAGTCCCGGGAAGTCGCCTTGTACGGAGTGGTTTTTGCTAGGAAGACAACATTCTCCAGAAAGCCAGAAGACAACGGTTCCCTAGACCGTCGTAGGAACGTTTGCACCAGGCCTGACGATCTCTCCTCTGGGTCGGATTGTGAATGCTAACTCGCTGCTCGTACGGAATCCAGCTAGCCTTGGCATTGAGAATCAACGGACCAAGTGCGTCAAAATGTTCCGGTCGAATTGCATTGACTTCAGTCCAACTACAACATAGCACTATACATTACTATACATATAGCACCATAAATGCCCCTGATAAGGGCGAGGTTGGTGGTTCAAGTCCACCCAGGCCCACCATCCAAATCACCAGTAAATACGCGGCGATTCTCACTTTTCCCCTTTCGGGGAATATCTCTCAAAAGACCAATTTGCCAACTATTTGCCAACTTTACGATTGGCCGGATGGCACTGCACTCAGGGCGTTAAATTCGGGTGAAGGCCAAACGGCTAGCATCGATTCGGCTATATCGAGAACGCTGCCCTCTCAGGTCGAAGGACGTGCACGCAGTGCAAGATACCGCGAGGCTGTGGAAGGAGCGGGAAGGTATTTTAGTCAGTTTTCGAGGGCGTAGTTCAGTTGGTCAGAGCGCCTGCCTGTCACGCAGGAGGTCGCGGCTTCGAGTCCCGTCGCTCCCGCCATTGCTGTAGATCTCGCGCCCCAAACCGCTCTCTATTTGTGAATACGGTTGCAAAACCAGACGCGTATGATGGGTGGAATCTGACAATCGCACGGTTTTAATCACCGAACGACTTTCATGGTAGCAGCATCTTATCGACTATGAGACCTTCGAACCCCGGCGGAAATGTGGATAGACTGTTCTTCCTGATGGAGTCTGATGCGCATTCTCGTTATTGAAGACGAGCAGAAAGTTGCGGGCTTTATTCGCAACGGCCTCGAGCAGGAAGGATATGCCGTTGATGTGGTGTACGACGGAGAAGAAGGGACGTATCAAGCCGAAAATTTCGACTACGATGCGGTGATCCTCGATCTGATGCTCCCGAGGGTTCCTGGCCTGCAAGTGCTCAAGAAAATTCGAACGCGGAATCTCACGGTGCCGGTGCTGATTTTGACTGCTAAAGGAACTGTAGACGAAAAAGTGGCGGGACTTGACGCTGGAGCGAGCGACTACCTGGTTAAACCTTTCGCCTTCGCCGAGCTCTCCGCGCGCATCAGGGTGCTCTTGCGCCGCGGCGCCCAGGAAAGCACGACTCTGCGGCTGGCCGATCTGGAAATGAATACGGCATCGCGCACGGTGATCCGCGCGGGCTCAAAAATCGATTTAAAATTAAAAGAGTTCTCGCTGCTGGAGTTTTTGTTGCGCAACGCCCGGCGAACTGTCACGCGCACGATGATTATCGAGCACGTGTGGGACATTCATTTCGATTCCGTCAGCAATGTCGTGGATGTGCACATCAACACTTTGCGAAACAAGATAGACCGCGGGTTTTCACCGCCACTGATTCATACCATTCGAGGCGTCGGTTATGTACTTACCGATGAATCCGCATGAGGCCTCTCAGCGTTCGCGCACGCCTGACCCTCTTCTATTCCCTTATGCTCACGGTAGTACTCGCGTTCTTTGGCTTTCTTTTTTACAAGAGCCTGGGCTTGGTTATCGAGCAAAGGTTAACGGCGGACTTGAGGGAACGCGCAGTCTTCCTCGCCAACCACGAACGTGTTGAGGATGGCGGCGTCCAGCTGGTTTTCAATCCAAACGATCGTGAAGAAGCATACCTCGTTCACTCCGCCGCGCGTTACTACCAAGTATTTCAGCTTCCCAGCGGCGTACTTTTGGTGCAGTCCCAAGAGCTGGAATTATTGGGCGCGCAACTTTCTCCCGACGCAGTCCGTTCCCTGGCGCGCGCTCAAGAGTTCTCTGATATGCAACTTGAAAACGAGCGACTGCGGTTTCACAACGACGTCATCTCCAAAGATAACGCCAATTCTTATTTAGTTCGCGTGGGGATTCCACTGACCCCAGCGGACGACGCGCAACGCGGCTTTCTGCGTTCCCTTCTATTTCTTATGCCCGTCGGCGTCCTCCTGGCGGCCGTCGCCGGCTGGGAAATGTCCCGCAGAGCACTGCGGCCCATGAAATCCCTGGCTACCGCGGCGCGGCAAATAGACATCGAGCAACTTCAGGAGCGGTTGCCCACCCGCGGCGCGGGAGACGAAGTGGATGAAGTCGCCCAAGCGTTTAATGAGACTCTGGCGCGGCTTGAGAACTCTGTTGGCCAGATGAAGCAGTTCACTGCCAGCATCTCTCATGAACTGCGTACTCCGCTGACCACCCTCCGTGGCGAAGCGGAGATCGCCTTGCTCGAAGCGCGGTCCGTGGATGAATACAAGCTCGTACTGGCCAGCCAACTCGAGGAATTCGACAAACTGTCGCACATGATCAACCAGTTGCTGGTGCTCGCCAATGCCGAAGCTGGCGAGATTGAGTGGACGGACCAGAGTGTGGATCTTTCAGACATGATTGTCTCTCTGGTAGAGCAGTTGGAGCCGGTCGCGTCGGTAAAAGGAATCACGATGACGACCACAGCGGAACCGCACGTCCATGTGTGCGGAGACGCCAGCTGGATTGAGCGCGTGGTTCTGAATCTTCTGGACAACGCCATAAAATTCACACCGGACGGCGGGAACGTTACCGTCAGGATGGCGGCCAAGGGCGCGGAAGCAGCTTTAAGTGTCCAAGATAATGGAATCGGCATTCCCGCGGAGGCCCTACCTCACATTTTCGAAAGGTTTTATCGCGCGGAACCTTCCCGCTCCAAGCAGATCGAAGGCGTGGGCCTGGGCTTGGCTCTGGCTCAGTGGATTGTCGAAAAGCATCGCGGCCGAATAACTGGGGAAAGCCAGCTGGGCAAAGGAAGTTGTTTCACGGTATACCTCCCACTCGATCATTCCCCTAACTTATAGACCCCAACAGCTTTATCCCACATCTCCTTCATTAAATAGAAATTAGATTCATTTCATGTTCGCTTCAGTCTGTCCCACTAGAATGTGTCTGGAGTTGCGAGGTTCAAAGCGCCAAGCATTCTGTGGGCTGGTGCTTTGAACGCGAGTACGAATTCAAATTGGCGTTTAACAAACTCTGTAACGTAGCTGCTCAAAACATTCTAGAAATCGAAGGAGACAAGTAGTGATGAATACAGGTAAGAAATTCAGAATCTGGACGTCCACCGCAGTTCTTTTTGGCGCTACGTTAGTTGGTGGCGCGCTCATCGCCGAGACTTCGCACTCCAATGCGAAAGTTGAGGCGCCCATCTTTGCTTCCACCTCAAGCGCTTCGCCCATGCCCGCGGCAATGGTTTCCACTTACGCGCCGCTCCTCAAGGAAGCTCTCCCGGAAGTTGTAAATATCTCTTCTTCACGAAAGGTTAAACATACCGATGAAGATTCCAATCCACTTTTCGATGATCCGTTCTTCCGCCAGTTTTTCGGCGATCAGCAGCCACATTCCAAGGGACAGCTGCAGCCGCGCCAGCGAGGGCCGCAAGAGGAGAAAGAACACGGCCTGGGCTCGGGGGTAATTGTCGGAACCAACGGCTACATTCTCACTAACACTCACGTGGTTGACGGAGCGACGGACATCAAAGTCTCACTTCGAGACAAGCGCGAATTCACCGCCAAGGTCGTTGGACGAGATCCCAAGACGGATATCGCCGTCTTGAAGATTGACGTGGATCACCTGGCCGCGATTCCTCTCGGCGATTCCTCAAAGGTACAGGTCGGCGATCTCGCGTTCGCTATCGGCGATCCATTTGGCGTAGGCCAGACGGTCACCATGGGGATTGTGAGCGCCACCCGCCGAGCCAATCTAGGCATTGAAGACTATGAAGATTTCATCCAGACCGACGCAGCCATCAACCCCGGCAATTCTGGCGGCGCGCTTATAGACGCGAAAGGCGATCTGATCGGAATCAACACTGCGATTCTTTCCGGTAGCGGTGGGAATCAAGGCGTGGGTTTTGCCATTCCCGTGAATCTTGCCAAGCGCGTGATGGATCAGATTGTGGACCATGGCCATGTCGTCCGCGGTTTTCTGGGCGCCACCATTCAGGACGTAACTCCAACCATGGCGACGGCACTCAAAATGAAGGACTCCAACGGAGTTCTTATCGGCGACGTCACCGCCAAGGGGCCTGCGGCACAAGCTGGCGTGAAGCCGGGCGACGTGGTGACCAAGCTGAACGGACAACCGATGCTGAACGCCGCGGAGTTGCGGCTGCTGGTATCCCAGACCGATCCCGGAACGACCGTGCCGCTCACAGTTCTGCGCGGCGGCGACAGCTTGAACCTCACAGTGAAACTAGGCGAACTACCTAACGACCACGAAAAATCTACCGATAGTGGTTCCGGGCAAGACACGCTGCAAGGTCTCCAAGTTGAGCCCCTGACTCCCGCGCTGCGGCAGCAACTGCATATCGGGCAGGACAACAACGGCGTGGTTGTTTCCCAGGTAGATCCCAACAGCACAGCAGCCGCCTCGGGGATCCGCGAAGGTGACGTCGTACAGGAAGTAAATCATCACGGTGTAACCAGCGTCAGTGAATTCGAGCAAGCGATGCGTAGCGCCAGTGGCCAGCCCATCCTGCTTCGTATTTCGCGCGATGGTACCGGCTTGTATGTCGCCATAGCGACGCAGTAACTCGGGCTGCAGCTAACATAGCAGTCCGATGTTGAATAGCGGACGGTCCTCACCCACCGTCCGCTATTTTTTTTGGAGCCCTCAATCAATTTTTTGGTTTTACGATTCTGTGAGGTTGTGCTTTGTCTCTTCGACAATCGTCGGTGCTGGTCTTCGAGTGGGAATGGTGCGCCATTGACAAAGACCTAGAATCGGCATAGGCTGTGACATATGCCAAGACGACTAGTCACAGCCGAAAGACACGTGAAGGTCTTTAAGAATGGGCGAAACCGGGCTGTGCGGATTCCTCGGGAGTTCGAATTCCCCGGTGAGGACGCCGTCATGCGCAAGGAGGGAGACCGGCTGATCATCGAACCTGCACCGCCCAAGTCCCTGTTGTCCGTTCTTGCCACCCTGAGCCGGCTCGATGAGAATTTCGCACCGATTCTGGATGAGCCTCCTGATCGGGTCGATCTATGACGGGCTATCTGCTTGATACCAACGTGGTCTC
>Ga0185299_10002756_pt1 | contig 25834 bp, 27 predicted proteins | sample PaiPotPPA55metaG_FD_128002 | JGI IMG/M metagenome (GOLD analysis project Ga0185299, IMG submission 128002) | Iron sulfur acid spring bacterial and archeal communities from Banff, Canada, to study Microbial Dark Matter (Phase II) - Paint Pots PPA... ...
CACCGCGCTTTTGATGCCTTTGAAATCTTCGCCCTGGCAGCAGCGGACATTACTCGCTTCTTGACCTGAGCGACTTCTCGGCTCGCCTTGCTGCCCAGTGCTTTTGCCGCGGCCCGGATACCATTCAATCGGTGCTGTAAGTTGCCCAACTCTTTTTCGAGCTTTCGTTCTTCACGCTTGATTGCCGCTAGTAGGTTCATGAACCCTCCGCAGGGAATCTATCTCAGTCGGAGCTGACGCACCAGTCGTACTCTGAAAGGAAAGTGACTTGGGATGGACACAAGCTCGTTGCAGCCCGATAGCGTACAATGATTCAAGAGGATTAGCTTGCGTGCCAGAAACTACCATCGAAGAGAAGAAGAAACGCGAAGCCTTGAAAGCCAAGAGGGATTTACTTTTTGAGCGGTATGTCAAGCGTCCCATGGACACTCATCTCGCGCTAGAAATCAAGGTGCTTGACGATCAGTTATCGGAGGATGCCAAGTCCAGCACGGCGAAGTATCGAAGCAGTTTTCGTGGTCACAGCAAATGAAGCGAGAACTGCCTGTTCCGTGTTGTACAGAGTGTGGTGGTGCTGGTTACAACATGAGGGTCGCAAACGGTCGTTGTTGCGAAACCAGCGACGAACAACGCTGCGGCGGATGAACGCAACTGCTATCAAAACTGATTGGCTCGATTGTGCACACTGCGAAGCAACCGGATATTACCGCAATAAAGAATGTCCGAACTGCAAAGATGCGGGCTACCTATTCGTGGGGCTAAGGGACAAAGCAACGGTTTAACGCGCCACTTTCAATCTCTTACGGCGAGAAGGCCCACGATGCCCGGCGTGGTGCGGGGTCTAGAATCCGTCATGAATCCTGCTTACGGTACATACAAAAAGGGGCTGAAGTATTTGTCAGAAATTTGTTCTGGGTCAGTCTGTGACGTTAAGAACCGGTCCCCAATGATTGCCGCCCTTCGGCGCAGTTCCACCATGTAGTCCTTGTTCAAGAAAATCTCGGCTGGCCTAGGTTCAGCTAGTATGAGGTCAACTGGACCAAGATAAAGATAAGCATCCGCCATCTTTGAAAAGTAATTCTTGTCCACATCTCCTAGCCAAGTGCTCTTGACGTCTCGCACCAGCGACGGAACTGGCCACGGAGCCATTCGCGCTTGCAGTTCGTTATTGTCCGGCGGAGGAGTCGAGAGATCGAACACCATGCCGATTGCAATAACCATAGTTACGCCCGGAAAATCTTTCTCGTATTTCTGTACCGCGGATTCCAAGCCCCTAGGTGCGGTGTTGTTGCTGTGAAAAAGATGAAATGAACCAAAAAGCATGAGAGCTTTGCGGTGTTTGGACAGTACTTCTTTTTCCATCACCGACGCGATGTTCGCGTCCCGGTCGAGCATGACTTCGGATTGGTCTTTGACAGTATTCCAATCCAGAGGAGGATCGCCTGCAAGTACGCGAATCTTCTTCGACGGAGGGAGCTTTTGATTGATCCGGCGTACCAACGGAAACAGGATTTCGTAAAAGCCTGACACGCTACACATCGAGGCGCTGGTATTGCGCCACACTTGCTGGACCTCAGACGTTGGCACATCGTCGCCTGCAATGTACCGGTCCAAAATTCCTTGATACAAAGAATTGCCGCATTCCACCACAATATCGTTCGCCTTGCCGGGCAAAGCGGGGTCGCGGATAAGATGGAGAATTAGATCGTCGAGGTCTTTATTTCCGTGTGCGGCATCTATTCCTAGGACTTCGTATTTATCAAACGCCGCGAGAATCGCTTTTGTCGGGTCCTCGGGCTTCGGTTCTCTTCCACTGGGTATCGTTGCGGGCGCATTGCCAGTCGCTGGAGCAGTTTGGCCCTGCGATTGAACGTGTACTGGCGAGATGAAAAACGTTGCGACGGAGAACGCAATCAGCAAATGAAATCGCATAGGCACCTTCAGTGAGCGTTGTGGCGATCAGCTTTGGAATCAAGTAACGCCTGAAATTCGGGTTCGTCGTGTAGCTCCTTCCCCAAAGTGCGCTTTACAACTGACCTACTCATCCCTCAGGTTAGCCATCAGGTCCACCTGCGTGGCGCGACGTGCCGGCAAGAAACAGGCCGACAAGCCCGCGAGCATGATGATGAATACAACCAAAATAAGGGTCAGCGGATCAGTGGCAGAAACGCCGCGGAACAGGCTCGACAGATAACGTGTGAGCCCGACGCTGGCCAGCAAGCCGATGACCATGCCGGTCACCATCAGCACTAGCCCCTGTTTCAGCATCATGCGCATGATCGCGCCCGGCGGCGCGCCGAGAGCGAACCGGATTCCGATATCGTGGCTCTTGAGTGAGACCATGTAGGTCATCACGCTGAAAAGGCCAACGATGGCGAGCGCGAATCCGAGCAAGGCGCAAGAGCCGAACGCCATCGCGGCGAATTCCTGCTTGCCATACACGAGCCCCTGCATCATCTCGTCAAGCGAGAATCCTGTGGCTCCTGCGACGTTGGGCTGAACCAAAACGACATCGTGGTCCAAGGACCACATGATCTGCCTGACATTGTTTACTAGCGAAGCAGGGGGAACTCGTGTCTGCATTGCAATCGCTCGATCTCCGAATCCGGAGATTGAATACGGCAGGAACGCTTCGGGCAGTGTCATATCGGGCGCCCTGGGTATCATCGTGCCCCCTTCGAAGTCGTAGCCGCGCGAATCGTTCACGACGCCGACGATTTCGAAATACGCATCGTGCGGGGATTGGGGAAGTTCGTCCATCACGTTGAACTTGATCTGTCGCCCAATGGGATTCTCGCCTGCGAAGTATTTTCGAGCCAGCTTTTCGTTCACCACGGCGACTTGGCGGCCGGGAGAGGTATCATCGGCGGTTAGCAAGCGGCCTTGCAGCAAGTGCTGACCCAGGGTCTGGAAATAGCCCTCACTGCACAACTCCATGGTCGTCGTCCATTTCTCCCGGTGCGGCTTTCCGGGGATGGTGACGTCGCTGCGCGGCGCGAACAAAAGCGGCAGGCCAATCAATTCCGTAGCGCTGACCACGCCAGGCATGGAATTGAGCTGCGGAAGCAAACGATCGAAAAAGCCCTTCTTTTCTTCTGCCTTCGTGTAACGTCCGCGCGGGAAGTGGACTTCAGCCGTGAAGATTTTCTTCGGTTGGACTCCGAGGTCCACGCGCGTGAGTGCGAGGAAGCTCCGCGCTACGAGACCAGCGCACGTCAGCAGGAGCAAGGAGAGCGCCACCTGGCCAATCACCAACCCGGAGCGGAAGCGGCTGTGCCGGAAAGCGGGATTCACATTTACGCCCGTGCTGGCCAGTCCCTTTTGCAAATCCCCGCGCACGGCATTGAACGCCGGTGCCATGCCGCACAGCAAGGCCGACAACACTGAGATGCCAACCGCGAACGCCAGCACAAGACGGGTCACTGTAATTTCCGCTTCCCACGGCAGGGGCGCCAAGTTCGTAAGCATGATACTTTTCAGTCCCACATAAGCGAAGACGCAGCCCACCGCGGATCCGGCGCCCGCCATCACCAAACTCTCCGACAACAGTTGCCGGACCAGCCGCAGCCGGCTGGCTCCCAGCGCGGCGCGGAGGGAGATTTCTTTGGTGCGCGCACTGGCATGTGCCAGCAAAAGACCGGCAACGTTGCTGCAGGAAATGAACAGCAGCAAGCCAACGGCGGCACACAGCAGGAGCAGCGTCTGTTTGAATCCGCCTAGGATCACGTCGTTGAGCCATTTCATGCTCACGCGGAAATTCTTGGGATAGTCGTCGGCATGAATGGACGAAAGTTGGCGAGCGATCACGTCAATGTCGGCGGCAGCAGTTTCGAAGCTGACATCGCGCTTCAGAATTCCCGTGGCCCAGAAGTACAAAGGGTCGTCAACGTCCCATTCGAATTTGCCGCGGGCCGGCTCGAGCCGAGTCCACGACACTGGCATGTAAACGTCGGAGCCGACGGCCTGAAAACGCGGCGGCATTACTCCGATGATGGTTCGCGTCTTCCCATTCAGCATAATCGAGGTGCCGAGGACAGCCTTGTCGCCGTGAAATTCACGGTTCCAAAATCTGTAATTGAGCAGCGCGACAAGCGGCGCTCCGGGTTGCAGGTCTTGCTCGCCAAACCCGCGCCCAATCAGCGGCGGCACACCCCAGAATTCCATGGCATTGGGTGTTGCGCCGACACCGTTCAACATTTCGCTGACGTTTCGCCGCGTGTACACGAGCGATGGAAAGAGCCCGTAAGCAAGGATGTCTTCGAAGGTGTGGTTGCCGTTTCGGAAGGCGGCAACCTCGTCCAGGTGATACATCCCACGGCTGCCTCGGTCGCCATTTTCGAGATCCTGAATCGCAATAGCCGTGAGCCGCTCGGCGCTGCGATAAGGGAATGGATAGAGCACGCCGTTGTACACCACGCTGAAAATAACGGTGGAGGCGCCGATGCCCAATGCAAGGGTCAGGATAGACACGGCGGCGAAGCCCGGGTTCTTGCGGAGCTGCCGCACTGCAAAGCGCAGATCTTGAAGCAGGCTACTCATTTCGGTCACCTCTATTCGCAGCGGAACTCTTGGAGTGATCCTGCCATCCTCGCTTTCGACTCCCACTTATACCGCAGCCGCCACCATGGGGTCGACCCTCGCTCCGCGACGTGCGGGCACGTAGCAAGGCAAGGAGGGCATGCGCCCGATGACGCAAATCGGAAGGATCACATCCGGGCACTTCCCACGCTTGAAGAGATCGCGCAGGACATCGTCGGCGATGCCCAGATGTTGCTGCCCAACCGACGGTCTGGGCACACGAAGTCATTGCACCGGCTTTTTCGGTAGGTCGGTAGGCGCGTTGGTGGCGTCGTAACTCATCACGCTCTGAGTGCCAACCGTTCGCCTACGGTAGGCTGTTTGAAAATCACATGAATTCTGAACGCATCATGTAAATTTCTTCACCGAAGAGAATGGATAGATTAGAAGGAGTTAGAAATTATGTTTTTTTGAACGGTAAGTTCGTATACAAAACGGTTTTTGTACTATTTGTGGTCGCCAAGGTTACGTAACGCAACTTGGGCTGCCTCGACCCCGTGAAACTGGGCTTCTTCAAAAATGGAAATTCCACTGAGGTCCGAGTTCGCGAACAGGATTCGACCGTCTCGCCGCTTCAACCGAATTCGCTCTTCAGACGATATCGTCCCTACAACGGGACGAATCATCGCATGACCCATGCGCATGATGTCCATGCGCGAAACGCACTGCCGAATATCTTTGTGAACCCGCTCCAGATCCCCAAGTATCGCTTCCTTCCAATAGCTCCAGTCGCTCTGTAACAGCATTTGCCGGTTTTGCGACGGCGTTCCATCCGCCAAAGCCCAATAAAAAGTCCATACCGTCCGTTCGATGTGCGTGCGCAGGCTTTGGTGCGTGGCATCCACGTATCCCAGAGTCGGAGAATCCAAAAATACGGTGTCCCACGAAGGTTCGGCGCCTCGAGAAGCCGGCAGACGCTCCAGTGTCAGGTTTGCCGTTAACCATGGTGAATATACGAAGTCGTTCAATCTTGGGAATCGATCAATGATGTAAGGCCCCAGAAAAGTCGGAGCCGAAAAGATAACGAACTCCGCCTGATATTCGGTGTCGCCGGCAAACACGCGGACTCCGCGCGCCGATTCCACAATCCGGTGAACCATCTGGCTCGCTCGAACTCTATCGCCCACATGCTCTAACAGCCGCTTTGTGATCCAGCCATTTCCTTCTGGCCAGGCGAGCGGTCCTTTTTCTTCCGCTTCGCGCGATGAAAAATAATGAATTCCGGCCCAGGCGGAAGTGTCGCCGGTCAGGGCGCCATAATCGTCGCGGCAAGCGTAGTTCATGTACCAAATCAAGAGACGCGAGTCAAAGCCATTCCCTTTTAGCCAATCAGCAAACGATATCTGATCCAGCTCCGCGAATCGCTTCGAATAGCCCAGTTCCAGCGGCACCGTAAATGCCCGACTCTTTCGATACTTTGCGAGGCTTTCCTCCAGGCGCTGAAACTGTTCTCGATCTTTTTGAGTCAGGCCAACCGCGGGTTCAATTCCATCTTGCCAGCGTCCAAACAGAAACAATCGTTCTTGCGGCGCAAAAACCAGATAGCGCTCTTCCCACTCTCCGTTCTTCAGCACTCCCAGGTCCGTGAAAAGTTCTCGAACATACGTGGCCTGCTTGCCAGGTACGGGCACGTAATGCGCCGCCCATGGATACGCCGTAATTTCGTTTTCTCCGGAGCGCGCATTTCCGCCGGCTTGCTCGTTCATCTCAAGTAGAACGAAATCCTCAAACCCTCTTTTTTTGAGGCGCCAAGCCGCGCTTAATCCTGAAATGCCTCCGCCAACAATCACGATTGGAATTTTTACGGTTTGTTTCGCTGCAGGGAAAGATTTGCGATCGCGCAGCAGATGGCCCGCCGCGGCTGCTTCGTTTACGAAGGAACCTTCGATCTTCCTTTCACTTTTTAGCGACAGTCCAATCAGCGCGGCACTGCCCGTTCCCAAAAACTTGCGCCGGCAAATTTTCAATGACTGATATCCTTCCAGTCATTTTCATAGGTACGGACCAGCACCTGGGTATTGAGTTCATTCGCCGGCATTGGTATCCGCGCCATATCCGGTGGAAACTGGAAAAGCAGCGGAATGCCATCGGGACTCAAAAAGCGTAGCCCATTCGGAATCGATTTCGGTGGCACATAGTCATGAGTGCCGGCCAGCACAAAACCCCACTCGCCAAATGAAGGAACATATAAATGATAGGGAAACGTCTGCAGCCCTGCTTTCCGCACCGTTTCGGCGATGCACCAGAACGAATCCCGAGCGAACATCGGCGAAGTGCTTTGCACTACCAGAAATCCTTGCGCACTCAAGTGCCGCGCTACCGCTCTATAAAAAGCCGTGGTGTACAGCTTTCCCAGCGCGTAATTCGTCGGATCTGGGAAATCAATCACGATGAAATCAAAGCTCTCGCTGTTCTGATCAACCCACGGAAAAGCATCTGCATTGATAATATGCAGGCGCGGCGACGACAGCGATTTTTGGTTGAGACTCGTCAGCATGGACTGCGTGGAAAATAGTTTGGTCATTTCAGGATCAAGATCAATCAGCGTGATCTTTTCCACTTGCGGGTATTTCAGGATTTCTCTCACTGCCAGGCCGTCTCCGCCGCCCAAAACCAACACCGTCCGCGCAAACGGAATCGCCGCCAGCCCCGGATGAACTAAAGCCTCGTGGTAACGGTATTCATCCCGCGAACTGAACTGCAAATGGCTGTTCAGGAAAAGGCGAAGGTCATCTTTAAATCGCGTCAGCACGATGTGCTGGTACCGGGTGTCTTTGGCAAGAATAATCTCATCCGCGTATATATTGTCTTCCGCGGTTGCCGTGATCTGCTTGGCTTTGGCAATTCCGCCCGCCAGCACGCACAGCACCACCAGACAGCTAACCCGCAAAATCCTCTTTTCCATCAACTGCGGCGCGAACAAAAAAGTGGACCACAACGCCACCGCTGCGTTAATCAGTCCGAAAAATAAAGCAGACCGGATCAACCCAAGATGCGGGATCAGAAGAATCGGAAACAGCAGCGAAGCTCCAAGCGCGCCCAGATAGTCAAACGTCAACACGTGCGCGACAACATCACGGAAGGAATATCGATCCTTCACAATCCGCATCAGCAAAGGAATCTCCAGCCCAACCAGCACACCCATAACTATGACCAAAGCATAAAGGACAATCTGAAATCCTTCGGTGAATGCAAACGCCCACATCAGACCCGCTGACGAAAATCCGCCCACCACTCCCAGCATCAGTTCGACCCAGATAAATTTCTGGATCAGTCCTTTTTCCAGGTATCGCGAGAGTGCGCTTCCCAAGCCCATAGCGAAAAGGTAGGTGCCAATCACAGTGGAGAATTGGAAGACGCTATCGCCGATCAGGTAGCTGGCGATCGTGCCGGCGATCAATTCATAGATCAGCCCGCACGCCGCAACCAGCAGTACAGTGAGGAAAAGCAGAATGCCCATGGGTTAATGAATCGCTGAGGCAATGATAATGCAGATTCCGATCGACATCGCGCCCACAAGAATGGCCAGCGCCATATTGTGCTCCTGCACGATTTCCTTCCACAGATGATATGGCGTCACCTTGTCCATGACTACAAACGCGATCACGAACACAAGAATTCCCAGAAACGTATAGACCAGAGCGCTGATTACGTTCGCGACCGGACTCAGATTCATATTATTTGCCTCCAGTATAGTGGTGGTAGCTGCTGTAAACAGAACGATAGGACCCGGGGTTGTCTCGCACCGACTTTGGCACATTCTTCACCTGATTCATGGAATCAATACTCCAGCCGCGATACTGCGCGACTCCGACCGTTCCCAAGACCAGCATTCCGTAAATCAAATAAATTTTTCTAAACATTATTCATCACTCTCCGTGTTGATGATGGGCGACGGTGGATGATCGCTCTCTGACCAGCGTGATCGCTCAAAGCTCACGGACCGCCAAGTGATCAAAACCGCGGGAAGCAAAAGCGCCAGGAACCCAACACCGTAGAAAGCCATTACCGGCACGTTTCGGCGGACTTCCACGCTATAGGCGATGTTGGAATGCCTGGGATCAGCCTCTGGCTCAATCCTCAGGTAGTACCGCCCCGCTGGCACCGTTGGCACCACCACGGTATCGCTCCGGCTGCCTTCCGACCATGACCCGTCACTGTCGTAGCCGCTGTAGAAACTTACCTCCCGGCCAAAGTCCCAGGCTTCGCCGTTGTCCTGATTGATGAGCGCGTAATTCAAATAGATCCAGTCGTTTGTCACCGACGCCGATGTCGTTACCGCGACGTTAGAGGTCCTTCCATCCAGTTCGAACGTATCAGTAACAAAAGACGGTTCACCGTTCGCTGCTACGCGATTCATTTGGTAGGTCGCTCGAAAAACGGGTTCACTCGAACTTGGCAAATCGAACCCAATCATCATTGCCAGCAGGCCGATGGTCAGCGCGGCAAATGCCAACCACACCGCCGTTATATTTGCACTGAAGGGAGATGGTTCGTTCTCGTAAACTCCCGTCACCTGTGGCGGCTCGCCCGGCAGTCGGAAAGCGCCCCATACATCTTTGCCATAAACATATTCGCCGATGGACCAGGTCACTTCCTTGGACATTTTTTCCCTGGAAAGGACTCGCGGCGGATGGACGTAGTCGGTTAAACGAGCTTGTTCACCGACCCGCACTTCCCACGGAAATTCGCCGAGTACAAAATCCGTATTCGCATCCGCGGTTTGGAAGTGCTTATATACTTCGCCAAGATAGTTCGCTTCTAACGGTATGCTGAATCGGGGATCAACGAGCGGCAGCTCCTTGCATATCGCTACATCGTTCCAATGCCCGTTATATTCGGTCAGATAACGAAAACCCTTGTAAGGATTGAAAAGAACGTATTCGTTCCAGTGATAGGGAATGTCATCTACTTTGATCGTTCTTCGTTCGAAACCGATGACCTCATAATCCGTGCCACGAATTTTTCCTCGCGTGCCCAGCGGAATTAACGGCCGCTCCGCCGACGTGATCTGTTCGAAGGTTTGCAGGATCTGAAGTTTCGGATCCTTGGCGTCGAGGATTGAGTGACAGCTTTCGCAGACCACCGATACCGCCTGTCCCAGGGCCCGCAAAGTAATCGCCGCTCCGCATTTTGGGCAGTTCAACGCCTGTATTTGCGGCTTTTGCGAACCTTGCGGCGGAGTCGGTCCCGAGCTCATGACCATCCCTCAAATCGCCTCAGATTCTGGAGTTTCAGGTCCTCGAATTCAACCAGTTCGCCGAGATACAGTACCGGCTCAGCATCGCTGTAATCCACTGTTGCAAATTTCCTGCTCGATGATCTCAGATCTGCAAACGTCACGTCATCCTTATCCCAATACTGAAAAGGCAGTTCGCCTTCTACTCCGCGAAAATGGGCCTGAGTAATTACGCTCACCGTGTAGGTCGCGCCATTCCAACTATAGGTCTGTCCAATCTGCAATTGTGATTCGGCCGGTAGCTTCTGGCCAGTCGCCGCGCTGGTCATTGGGAATGACACGGCATATTCCTCTTGCGCATCCGAGAGCCATCCGCTGGTTCCGTCATTCATCATCAAATGCCATTCGTTCCAGCCACCCTGGTCGTATTGGTAGATGATTCGCCCGATCACCACAAACGCCTTGTTGCGGTAATTCCCTTCTGTGTTCAGTTGAATCGGAGAAATGTCCGGCGGCAGGTCCGCCACCTGACCTAGTTTCTTCAAGTCCACGTCGGTACGGACCAGAACGCTTTTGCAATACTCACAGACCGTCTGCACGCTGCTCGACCATTTGAAAATTATTTTTGCTCCGCAATTGGGACACGTCGCGGTTGGTTGCGTCATTTGCAGCGCCGGGCCGAGCTTAGGACCTCAGCATTCATCCTATTCACCAACCGCTTGTTCGCCGACCACTTCGGCAGGACGCACTTCGTAGCACCGTGTCAACTTTCGAACCGACACTTCACTGGCGCCAAATCGCTTTCGCAGCTCCCGTTCGAATTGCCATTCAGTGCGAGGCACGCAGCAAAACAAATTCAGGCAAAGTGACTGGTGTTCTGGAAATGTGTGGCAAGCGAGATGCGATTCGGAAAGCAGGCATAGTCCGGTGATGCCGCCGCTGCCCGGGAATTGATGCCACGCAGCGGCTCCCACCGTTCGAAGCTGCAAATCCGCAATAAGCGATTCGAACAATAATTGCAGCGCGCGCTGATCTCGCAGCGGCGCCGCTTTGCATCCCCAGGCTTCGACGACCCACTCCACTCCGTGCATGCCAGTGATTTGATTATCCTTGCGGTTTCCCGCATTCCGGACAGAACTTGCTGCTTTTTGGAATCGACTTCCCGCACTCCTGACAGAATTTCGTTTCAGCGGACGCCGCAGCCGTCGGCGCTGCGGTCGCCGGAGCTGCTCCGCTTTCTTGCGCGCCGGCTGTTCCTTTCTTCACCGCTTCCATCATCGCCTGTCCTATCGCAACACCTGCTCCCAAGCCGGCACCCACGCCAACTCCTCCGCCACCCTCGTTGCCGGCCGCGATGGGAATGGACTGGGCCACCTGGTATTGCGTGTAGCGTCCCATGTCTCCGACCATGTTCATGCTGATGCGTTGGTCGAGTACTTTCTGCAATTCTTCCGGCAGCGAAAGGTTTTCCACCACAAATGTGTCGAGTTCCAGTCCGTAGTCGGCAAATGCAGGATTCATCTGCTCTTTGATTTTTTCGCCGAGCGCGGCCTGATTCGCGGCCATGTCCAGGAAAGGAACCTGGCTGACCGCAAAAGCGTCAGTCATTTTTGCCACGATGGTATTGCGCAATTGCCCTTCTAAATCGGCAGTCCTGTAAAGATCGCGAGTTCCGCTGATCTTCGAGTAAAAAGTCTTGGCATCTTTGATGTGATACGAGTAGATACCAAAACCCCGCAAGCGAATCGCGCCGAATTCCTTGTCTCGAATGGTAATGGGATTCTGCGTTCCCCAGTGCTGATCGGTTTGAATCCGCGACGAGAAAAAGTAAACATCCGACTTGAACGGCGATTGGAACGCTTTGTCCCAGTTCCGGAGGTAAGTCAGAATGGGCAGCGTCTGCGTATTCAACGTATACAGACCGGGACCAAATGCATCCGCGGCGTGGCCCTCGTTCACGAAAAGAGCCAGCTGAGAATCTCTCACTGTCAGTTTGCCGCCATTCTGGATTTCCCGGTCCTGCATAGGATACCGGTAGGCGAGGATTCCATCCTCGGGTTCGACCCAGTCGATGACATCTATGAACTGCTTGGAAATAAAGTCTCGGAGACTCAAGCTCCACCTCGTTGTGTGCGGTGTTACGATTCGAATCGAGTGAGAGCGATGCTACGGTGACGTGTTTTGGCTGTCAATGGGTATCCGTAAAGATCGTGGCTTGCCTCGATAGCGATCCCCAACTGGTCGTAAGTGTAATAGGGATCGAAAACAATGACTCGTCGCTTCAACGACTTTTGTTCCGGTTTCCGCTCAAAGAAAACTGGCGTTATCCACACAATTATTATGGCTTAAGAAAGACTTAGGCTCGGTCCGGGGAGATTCGGGGATGTTAGGGAAGAATCGTGCGACAAACGCGTTCAATATCCGTCCCTTTTCTGAATCAAGCCGAGCCGACGGTTGGAGTGGGAGCAGGCAGCATCATTTCTCTTGTCTAATTTGCAAAACCAAGCTTTGGAGTTTTTTCCTGCCTTCCAGAAGCCGAGCCATTCTCTGGAGCTCACGATAATCTTTCTCGGAAAGGTCAACATACAGTAACTGAGGTAGGTCAGCTTCTTCCCCCACACAGTCACACTTTTGGTCGGTTTCACAGGTATATAACCGCCTCGCACAACTGTGCCGATGCGACGCGTAAAATGCTGATCGGCAAACGCTGCCAGAGCCGTCGGCTTGGTTCCCCGTCGGCGGCTGTCCTCAGCACGCACCGTGCACTGGCGCGTTAAAGATCCGAGGCCAAGCTGGATAACTACAATAAATTTCTTTTAAAGCAGTTACGAGAAAAGATTGGCCCCCGCGGTCAGTTTCCAACCCGAAGTCCGCCATCAATCACGAAACCGAGACGTGCAACAGATCTCCCGCGATAAGCTCGACTGCTTTCGATACGCGACCGCCGGATTTACCACCAGCGTCCTTGATGGATACGGACTTCGCGATCATTGGCTCGCTCGTCCGACGCCGCAGGCCTCCAATCCAGTTCTTGTCCATCGGCCCGTATCTTTGCTCCACGCTTCCTGCAGACCCCACCTCACGGCGACGCCCTTGCGCTTCGCTACCCTTCACCTCCATCAGGTTGGGACGGGACTTTCACCCGCTGGCTGCCGAACATGCACGGCGTACCAAAAAAGCCCGAAGAGGATTACCTCTCCGGGCTTTTGCGGCGTGCGGGCTGGCCGGCGTTACTGACCGAACTTAATAACGCCGAATGTGCCGTTCCCGTAGTTATTGTTGCCAGCAGTGAAAAACAATTGGTTGGGATTTCCGTTCGCGCCGGCGCCTTGGCCGAACTGAACGGCCCACACGTCGTCGATCTCGATCGCCTTCCCGCTCTCATCACGCAACGGACCAAGGAACGCGCCGCTGTTCGGGTCAAACGCGTTAATCCGACCGCGCGGCGTATTGTTCGTAATCAGCAACGCGTTGCTCATTGGGCCAAAATCGCTGGGTGCCAGCGCAATGCCCCACGGCGAATGGAGAGGTCCGGTCACCCCGAAGTGCTTCTTCAGAACCCCTGCCGGCGTGAACGAATCGACAAAACCGCCCTGCGACTTGTCAAGAGCCGTGTACGTGACCCAAACCGTCTCAACGCCATTCGCGTCGGTAATCGTCTGGATGCCATAAGGTGCGAATTTTTTCGGGATTTGCGCGTCAACAAAAGCGTCCTGGGCAAAACCGTCCCGACCCGGTTCCACGAGTGTGAAACTGGAGTCGAACACATCTACCCGGCGGTTCTGTCCATCATCCGCGGCGTACAGAAACTTCTGCCCGTTGTTGGTGGCAAGAGCCAAGCCCGAGTACGTGGCGCCGGCCGACGACCTATCGGCGGCCGGTGTTGCCGTACTGGCGCCCGTCGCGCTGATACCGCCTACCGCAGGATTCCATCCGCTGATCGTGCCATCCAGCGTCGCGAAAATGAAAATCGACGGCCCTGACGCTTGCTTTCCTGTAACCGGATTCACTCCCGAAATCGTGAACGCCTTGCTGCCTGGCGGGAGTTCCGTCGCCACGATTCCTGTGGGCGTACCACCCGGACCGCCGGATTCTGTCGGAATGCTTACGACCAGTCCTAACGGAGTCGCTGCGACCGTCGCACCTGAGTTGCTGATCGAATAGAGTGTGGAGAATCCTGTACCGTTATCGCTAACCCAGAACGGGCTCGTCGATGTGGACACCAAGCCCCAAGCGTTGACCAGGTGGGAATCTTGAGCTGTGCTTCCCGCGCCGGAGTTGGTTACCAGATCCGTACGCGTATACTGCGCTGAAGCCAGGCGAGGCATCAGAATTGCCAATGCCAAAACTGGCAGAACTTTCCATTCAAATTTCATTTTCCCTTTTTCCTTCCATCGTTATGAAGTGAACTGCTTGAAAGGTGGCCTTGCGGATTGCAGCGAGGCAGCACGGGTCTCTGCAAGGAGCCAGCTTAGTGTTTCTCGTCCCGGCAAACTACCCACCTCAATCAGCCTAGAAGCCAGCCGCACGCGAACTGTCATCACCAAGTCTCGTCCTTGTAAAATTCCCGCAGCTTTTCGGTCGCAGCCTCAGCGAAGTCGAGACTCGTCCGTGGACGCGCCCAGACGAGAAATCTTAAGACGCGGACAGGTGGCCCGATCAGCAAAACTTTCAAAATACACGTAGGGTGCCCCGCCCTCGGGTTCGGAGGGCTTGCGGTTGATTTTTCTTGGGGTCGGTCTTGCCTTTACCCCTGCAAATCAATCCGAAATCAAACCACGCTTTCCTCCCTGATAATCCCACCAACTTCTCCATGGCCAATCCTTCGGATGCGTCCTCCGGCAAGCTTTCACGATGGCGTATTACGAAGAGTGGTCCGCCAAGGAAGCGGGCGCTCTACTTGGCGTCACCGCGGGAACTTTCAAGTCGCGAGTCTACCGGGCAAGGCAACATCTCATCCAACAAACGCAACGTTCCCTCGTGGTCCCGTCCGCTGTGCAACGCACACGTTGTTTTCTTCCGGGAGCAGGTCGTTCACGACCTCTGTCGCACATCCCGCGGAAATTCCGACCTCAGAAGTTGCGGTCGAATGACGAATCGAAGTGCATTCGCGCTTTCGGTGCACACGATGCCAGCGACTAAAGGAGAATCCGCAGAGACGAAGAAGTCGGAATGGCTTAGCCAGATGGAGGCCGTGCTGGAAGTGCTCGATGAGGGTGTCGTCAACGCCGACGACCGCCATCGCGTACTTTTTGCAAACTCGCGTTTCGTCGAAATGACCGGAATCTCTCGGCAAGACCTGGTCGGATTCGCTTAGTCGCTGCCTTCCTGTGCGTACAGATCGAGACTCGTTTGAATTTTCGCAAGCGAAATCCTACCGGGACACGTTTCCGACCAACCATGTCAGGAGCTCTGAAGTTATAGCGGCGCCTTCGAAGCTACGACGCCGAGATTGGCGATGTTATCGCCTTTTTTCAGTAAGGGAACAGTTCAGGTGAAGAACCACGCCGGATTCGGGGGCGCGTGGTTCGAGGATGACTCTTCCGAAATAGTCGGTGAGGTAACCAAGCTTCATGCCTTCCTGAACGTACGAGCCGCTCTTGACCAGCCGATACCAGATGCCAGGCCCGTCCGACAAATTAAGACGGGTTCCGCTTCGCGTGGGGCAAACCGGGACGCAACGGCGTCATGGAAGACGTGCTGAATAGCAAGGTTTAGATTGTTCGTGAAAGGCGAATAGATTCACGAATCTCAGCGCGACCTCGTTGATTCTTATTCTGAAGAAACAAGTTGCAACTTTCTGAATGTCCTCTCTAAGCGGCGCAGGCGGTGGTTCGGACAATTTCCCGTTCCATTTCGTGTTTTGCCCAACAGCTTCCTTCCTGTCCTTCGAAGGGTTCAGCGTGATACCAGTGGTAATGTGCATCACGGCTGTTGAGCGCGGGGTCGAAAATCTTCTCTCGTACCCATCTTTGCCCTGAGACGATTGAAGACCCGCAATAATCGCATTGGCTCGCGAAGTAATCGATCACTTTTCTCTCCCGAATTGCATCCCTCGAAAAGCTAGTTCTGCAATCGCTGTGCCAATGCTATCCGCTACCGCACTCTATGCAATTTGCTGGGTTTGGGTATGATTGTCGGCTTTGATGTCGAAAGTAATAGTACGCAGATAGTGCCCAGTCGGTGGCGCCTCAAGAGTTTTTTGCTAAACGGAAATTGAAAGAAAGGCAAACAGCTCGTGTAATCTGGATGGGAACAGGGCGACCGTTTGGCCCGCCAACTCAAGGTCGCTAAGAACCCGACTGCAAAGCTTGAGAGCCGAGAATCGAAGACATCTGATCGGCCAACTCCTAGCTCGACCGAGCCCGCTACCCCGCTGGCGGCGATCCGGCGGACGCTATCTTACAAACGCGCGATAGGCAAAGTTTCGAGCGCAAGCGAAGAAGTATGTGCATGATCTTCTAACGGGATGAAGCCACGCAAAACGACTTGAAATCTTGACGTTTTGAAGAAAGCGGAGCCGTGATTTGGACAAACCAGCAAAAATTCTAATCGGCGGCATTTTCGCGGGTGCGTTGGTCTATGGTCTCGGAGAAATGAACAGGTTCCGGCTCGAGCGCAAGGTTCAGGAGCTTCAGAGGGCGTGTGTCGCCGCAACGGAAGCAGAAGCCAAGAAGCAAGGGACCCTTTCCGCGTTGACGAGCATTTTTTTAGGAAAAGCGACATGTGATCCCGTCGAATTGGCGAGATCTGACGGCTACCCTGGTATTCAAGGACAGCTGGCCGCAGCGGAACGCGATGTTTTGCGATGGGCCAACTGGCCGCAAATATCTGGCATCGCCATCTCACTAATGTGCTGTTTTCCTTGGTTGTGGTATTTCTTTCTGCGGCGGATTCGTGAACTCCGCGAAGCGATTCTCGGAAAATAGTCAGACGAAAACCCGTGCTCACGAAAGAATGCCGCCACTGCGGGTTTGCCTTGCGCGGCCAAACGAACGTCCACCGATTGGTCAGGTCCTCTCCGTTGCGTAGTCAGGAAACCTTGACGAATCACATGGCTCACGGAACCCTGTCAAGACTACGCGGACCGCGATTCCTTCCATCGTAGGGGCGGCAGTTCCAAATTCCCCACACGCTTGAGATATTGCTGGGCATGAGTTGCGGCTCGCTCCTTCCCCTGCGCAAGATCATCCACGGGCTCGGAAGGCGCAATCCAAGTCTTGGCAATTACGTTGTAGACAGAAGCCTGCACTCCGAGCGCGTTGTGCTCCGCAAATAGACACAGATGTTCGACTCCCAGTCCACACACCTTGATTTAAGACAGGCGCAGGTTCTTGAGCGACGCGCGAGCGACTCCGCCACCGATATTCGGATTGATGATCAATTCAAGTGCAGTGACAGCCGAAAGCTGTACTTGATATTCTTCCACTTCACGGACCGAGTCAGGTGGACTGAAATTCCATTGTTGTCGGACAATTTCTTTAACTGAGTTTCCGCCATCCGGAGACCAGCGCAAAACGAACTCCTGCGTGCGGGCAGTTTCCTTTTCCTCAAACACAAGCGAAATGCATCGGAGCCGTTGCGGCTGATCGAAGACCAGCCGAATCGTTTGGCTCCCCGGCGCTGCCGCACGCCAACCTTGCGCATCTCCCGAGACGAAGGCAGACTCGACCGGGTAATTTTTGTCTTCCGACGTAACCTCTAAGACGGCTTGACCCTCGACATCCAGCCAACTTTCGCCGCGAGTCCGAATACTCTCCGGGGTTCGAGTGATCAGGCGCTTTCGCATAAACGCAGTTTACTACGGTTCAGGAGGGCACGGTGCGAAGCAATCCGTCGGCCCCTCTAGGGCTCGGCTGCAGATTGAGCTGAAAAGAGAGAACTTGTCCTAACCTGTCTCGGGACTGTATGGCGAACACCGTGATTTCATCGTTACAGCATTTAGCCGGTAGGCGATCGGCCACTCTAGTTGGCAGCAAAGATGAGGGCTCTAACTCACGCGTGCCGCGTGCCGCGCGAACTCTGTCGCCCAAAATCCCTAGTTGTTGCGATCTCGCCATAAAGAACACGGCCAAATGCGGAGTGGAGAGCGACCACGATACGAGGCATCACGGTGGCAAAGACTGTTCTGATTGTCGACGATAGCGCAATCGTGCATCGTGCGACGCACTGTTGGCTCCGCTCTCCTCTCCGATGGCTGCAACGTTTGTGGTGAAGCGAATAACGGTCAGGAGGCTGTTGAACTTGCCGAGAAACTTTCTCCGGACCTGATTGTCTTGGATCTATCGATGCCTGTGTTGAATGGCTTACTGGCTGCTCCGGTGCTCCGCAAGTTCGCCTACGGGGTGGCGCCGCGCCAGCCGATCGCTCGAAAGAGCAAACCATAGCACCACGCCCTGGCAAAGTAGAGGTACGATGAAGGCTCGTTGAATGTTGGAATGATCGGAAATGTAACCCATGATTGCGGGACAAATCGCCCCGCCTATGATCGCCATAACTAAAATTGACGAACCGACCTTCGTGTAGGAACCAAGACCTTTCAAGCTCAAGGCGAAGATTGTTGGAAACATGATCGAGTGAAAAAATCCCAGCCCAGCAACACCATAACCAGCTAATCCGCCGCCTGCGAGCAAAACGAGGCCGATACACAACAGCGAGGCGACCGCAAAGGCGGCCAATAACGAGGAGGCCGAGATACGTTTCATCAAAAGTGATCCAGAAAATCGACCGATCATGAATCCGAGCAAATGAAGTTTCAAATAGTTGGCAGCCGCGACATCAGAAGTTCCAACCTTTACGTGTTCCACTAAGCGAATCACAAAGCTAGCCGCACCAACTTGGGCTCCGACATAAAAAAATAGCGCGCCCACACCGACGATGAAGTGAGGAAACCGCAAAATTCGCCAAAACTGCGTCCTTCCAGAATCCAGTTGCCTGGAAAGGTCTCTCGCGACCGGCGTCTCTGGAAGCGGGGAAAGCGAGACGAGAACAGCCACTGCCAAAAAGATAAGGGCGATTCCCAAATAAGGCAGCTCCACGGCTCTGGCTTCTGCGACTCGAAATGCCTCCAGCTGCGCGCCCGAAAGAGTTGCCCCGGAAGGCACTGTGGGCACATGAGATAGGATAAAAAAAGAGCCGAGAATCGGCGTCGCAACAGCTCCAACTGCATTAAAGGATTGAGCGAGATTAAGACGCCGCTCGGCGCTCTCCGGAGGACCGAGTATGGTTACATAAGGATTCGCCGCGACTTCGAGAAAGGACTGGCCACACGCCATCACGAACAGGCCCAACAAGAACAGTTCGTACGCGCGAATCGACGCAGCTGGGATAAACAGGAGCGCCCCAAACGCGCAGATCAACAGTCCAGCGAGAATTCCACGCTTGTATCCCACCCTCTCCATCAACCAACCGGCTGGCAGTGCTGCGAGAAAATACCCGCCGAAAAAAGCGGTTTGGATCAACGAGGACCTGAAGTCCGTCAGACCAAACGCTCTTTTGAAATGGGGAATAAGTATGTCGTTAAGATTGACGCCGATAGCCCACAAGAAAAACAGCGTGGTAACAAGGACCAACGGCGCAATGTACTTGCGCTCTGTGAGAGGAACGCCGGCCGGCCAGTTTTGCTCAGACTCTACCGCAACCTGTGTCGTGAAGGGCATCGTTTTCCAATTCTCCTTCCCGCGTCGCACTTATCCTGGAACCCAGCCAGGGTCATGTGGCCGCACGCACAGGATTCCGCAACTTTCCCAACGAACTGATTTCGATAACGACCTCATCGCCCGGCCTCAGCCATCGCTGAGGATGGCGCCCGAGACCGACGCCGGCAGGCGTACCGGTGCTTATGATGTCCCCGGTTTCGAGCGGAGCGATGCTTGAGATGTAAGCGATTAACTCGGGGATCGGAAAAATCAATTCCTGCGTATTGGATGACTGCAGCAGTTCCCCGTTGACCGCAAGTCGTATGTCGAGCCGGTGTGGATCGGTAACTTCGGCTGCCGAGACGATCGCAGGTCCAAGTGGAGCAAAAGTGTCGAAGCTTTTCCCGAGGCTCCACTGCGAGGTTGCGAGCTGAACGTCGCGTGCGCTCACATCGTTCAAAATCGTGTAACCGAACACATGCTTGCGCCAGTCCGCAGCCGCAATATTCTTTCCTCCCGGACCAATGACCACAGCAAGTTCCGCTTCATAGTCGGGTTGCTGGGTTAGCCTGGGCAATTCGATCGCGGCGTCTGGTCCCACAATGGCTGAAACCAGTTTGAAGAAAACTGTAGGCACCCGTGGCAATTCCATGTTCGATTCCAACGCATGGTCGCGATAATTCAGCCCGATGCAAAAAATTCGAGGAGGCCTGGCGATCGGCGCCAGCAGTTTCACTTCGCTCAGTGGCACGCGTCGCCCAGAGGCCTCGGCCACTTTCGCTATATGCGTCGCTGCTTCTAGCCCGTTCGCAATCACTGCTAGGGTGTCCTGATAACTGCCGACGGATGTGAGGTCAATAACGGCGTCTTGGTGAAGAAGACCGGGTCTCGGATTACCGTCGGACCCCGCAAAGGCTACCAGTCGCATCTAACCTCTCCACACCACGCCATCGGGATAAGAATTAGTTGTCAAAGCAGATTCACGAATCTCCGTGCTGTATCCCGGTTGTCGTGGCAGGAGGTAGTGCCCTCGCCGAATCCTGACCGGATCGACGAAGTGCTCGTGCAGATGATCCACAAACTCCGTAACCCTGTCCGCCAGGGACCTCGATACACTCAGGTAATCGAAAATGGCGAGGTGTTGCACGCATTCGCAGAGGCCCACGCCCCCAGCATGCGGACAGACGCTGATTCCAAACTTAGCCGCCATGAGCATTACTGCAAGGTTCTCACTAACACCGGCTAGCCGGCAGCTGTCGATCTGGCAAACATCCATTGCTCCCGCCTGCATAAACTGCTTAAACATCACGCGGTTGTGACAATGTTCCCCAGTGGCGATGCGGATCGGCGAGACCTCGCGGCGAATACGCGCGTGCCCCAGAATATCGTCAGGACTAGTAGGCTCCTCCATCCACCACGGATCCGTCGATGCTAACTCCTTGGTTCGCTCGATCGCTTCGAAGACATCCCACTTCTGATTGGCATCCATCATCAGTTTGTTTGCCGGGCCAATCAGTGAGCGTACAAGGTGCGCACGGCGAAGATCATCTGCGCGGTCGCCGCCGACCTTCAGCTTGAAATGCGTCCATCCTTCCCTTAGGGCCTGGCGGCACAGTTCGCCGATTCTGTCGTCCGTGAAACCAAACCATCCCGCCGACGTGGTGTAAGCAGGGTAGCCGTTTTCCTCCAACTCTTGGAGGCGTGTTTCTTTGCAATTGGAACTCGCTTTCAACAGGGCCAACGCTTCCTCGCGAGTGATTGCATCGCTGATGTAGGTAAAGTCAATCGCGTTGACGACCTGCTCAGGTTCAAAGTCCGAAAGTAGTTTCCAGAGAGGTTTGCCCTCAACGCGGGCATACAAATCCCATACGGCATTGAGGAGAGCAGCGGCCGCTAAGTGTACGACTCCCTTTTCCGGGCCTAGCCAGCGGAATTGGCTGTCTCCTGTCAACTGTCTTGAGAAGGCTGCCAGGTTGTCGGTGAGGGAGGCCAGACTCCGTCCCACAACGAATCGCGAAAGGTATTGGATTGCCAACACGCACACTTCGTTCCCATGGCCCAGAGTAAAGGTAAAGCCGTGACCTTCTACCCCGGCATCCGTTTCCAGAATGCAATATGCAGCGGAATAGTCCGGGTCTCGATTCATAGCATCCGACCCAATTTGTTCGCGCGAAGTTGGAAAACGCAAATCAACCACGCGGACGTTCTTGATCGTGGGAACTTTCAAGGGAACTCCAGTCTCCTTTGCCTCAAAACCATTCAGCCTTATGCGGCAGACCAGCCACCATCGATTGGCAACACGGCGCCGTTGATGAATGCTGCTTCGGCCGAGCAGAGATAACGCACAAATGCTGCCACCTCCTCTGGTTTACCTAGTCGACCGATCGGCTGGCGAGCGGTTATCTCTGTTCGAATCTTTTCTTTCTCATGAGCGTGATACTTCTCAAGATAATTCTCGACAAAGGGTGTCTCAACGGTCCCAGGACAAACACAGTTGATTCGCAACTCGGTCGGAAAATCCACAGCAATTTGCCTGGTCATCGCGATCACTGCGCCCTTGCTCGAACAATATGCTAAACGTTGCTTCACTCCGACCAAGCCTGCCACTGAGCCAACATTCACAATGCTTCCGTGGCTTGCGAGCAGCAGCGGCAAAGCGAATCGCGTCACAAGATATACGCCTCTTACATTTACATCCTGAACGCGAAGGAAGTCCTCGGGTTCGGTATGAAGAATGTCTCCTACGTGCCCGATGCCGGCGTTGTTTACGAGTATGTCGAGCCATTCGCGGCCTTCGAATGCCGCCCGAATCGAGGAAAGCTGAGTGACATCCATGCGTATCGCGCATCCCTTTTCCAATTCCGCCGCTACTCTCTTGGCCGCGTCTTCGTTTGCGTCAGCAACAATCACGCGTGCTCCGGCTTTTGTGAGCTCCCGGCAAGTCGCTGCTCCAATGCCACTTCCCCCACCCGTGACCAGCGCTTGCTTTCCGTCCAGCCGGAACGATCCTTCCATCGAGGGTGAAAGATGTCGGTTCATTGCAGGATTAAGCCTCCTTTGCTGGCTTTTTCCTGCGCGCGAATCAGAATAGACGACGATGGATCCTTGCTCTCGATTGCCTGCGTCATGACTTCATTAATAATTTCCGCAAATGCAGGCAGGTTTCTAGATCGCGGCAATTGTCGCGCCCCAAGCGAGAGTTCTTCGAGCCGCTCGTAAACCGGTACCTCCGCCTGAACTTCCCGGTCCCTCCAAGTAGACAACCTTGCGCCCACGGCGCCATGCTTCACAATTCCTTTGTCTCGTTCAGGACCAGCAATAAACCAGAGGAAATCGTAAGCGGCCTGTTTCGCGCGGCTTCCGATTCCAATACCCAGCGTCCAGAAAACGGACAAGGAAACCGGATTGCGCGACTGATCAACTGGAATCGGAGCTATGGCTACACGGCCCTTGAGAGAAGAACCCGTACGCTCGCAGCGCGCGGAAAATCCGAACCAATTCACCATCATCGCAACCGCTCCGGAAAGAAACACCTCTCCCGCGCGAGTGGAATCACACTTTCTCGCTTCTGGATGGCAGGCTGAAGCGTCGCAAATTAAGTTCCGGTAATAATCGAGCGAAGCCCGGGCCGGCGGAGTGTCCAGTGTGATGCGCCCTTGAGCATCGGCGAGTTCTCCACCGCGACTCCACACCTGCAATGCGAAATCGTAGAGCGTATTGTGACCATCGGGAAAGCCAGCAAATAATGTGCCGTACAGACCTGCCTCTGCACGGGTAAAGAAGCGCGCAACGTCCCGGAACTCATCCCAGGTTTTCGGAAAAGCTAGCGGGTAACCGTATTGACGCAAGAAACTGTCCTTCTCTGATTTCGATTCAAACAGGTCTCTGCGGTAGATCAAGCACTCTGGGCCGTCGTGCCAGGGCAGCGAGTAGACCGACGATCCGAAATAGAGAGGCGCAACGAGCGAGCTCGCCCATCCATCCGGCCAATCGGGTATCGGTTGGCGTTGCAGGTACGGAGTCAAATCTTCCAGAGCGTGCGAAGCTGCTGCTTCGGCCAGCCAATCCGTGACGATAAATCCCAAATCCCAAGAACCGTCTTTCAGTCCACTCTTCGAAAACAATTCAGCATGCAGCGACTCCACATCGAAGGGAACGGCCTCGACTTCGTATGGAGGGTTCAAACGAGTGTAAATGCTGATCTCCTCGGCAAGCGCATTTTCGAAATCATCAAATTTGCGAACCGCAATACGGATACGTGATTTCGGCATTCTGATCTCGCATCCACCTAGGTTGAAGATTCCGTGACACTCATAGGCACACCGCCACGTTCGCTTGAGACGTATGCCGCTTCAACCACACGCATCGTTTGAATTGCATGGTCGACGCTGTTTGGCAACTCGCGCATCGTTCCTTCGAGGAAAGCTTGCAGCGCACCCATGGAACCGATAAAGGCGTCTGGAAACCAATTCCCGCCGACAGGCAGTGTCCTCCATTCTCTGCCTGCGCTGAATTTCAATGAATCGGACTGGCCCTGTGGATAGTTGAGGTTTACTCCCATCGTCGCGTGAATCGCCCCTTCAGTCCCTTCCCATTGCACGAAGCTGCGCTGCATTTCCGGACCGAAATCGTGACTGTGATTGGTGGCCAGGTAGACTCGCTTCCAATCCCCATAATCAAAAACCACCACCGACTTGGTGGCCGCGAGTTCAGGGGTACGTGGACTGCGCACGGTCTTCGCATAAACCCCCGCCGGCTCCCCGAACCAAGCCCGGACCAAATCGATGTAGTGAATGCTGTGATAAAGAATTTCCAGTCGTGGCGCAGTCGCCAGAAAACTCCACAACTCCCACGGCATGTACACATTCACTTGGATTTCCATATCGTGAACTGTCCCAAGTAAGTCTGCCCGGCAGAGCTCTTTCGCGAGCAGCATCACCGGCGCATAACGCAGTTGAAAGTTGACTGCTGCCGTGAGACCTTTTTCCCGACACACGGCAAGAATCGCCTGCGCTTCCAGCAGGGATTCGCCCATCGGCTTTTGCATCAGGACCGCAGCGCCATCCGGAATCGCTCGAAGAATGCTGAGAAGCGCCGATGCAGGTACAGCAAGATCAAAAACGCACTGCCGCGGAGAAGCCTTGAGGGCTTCTTCCAGGGAATTCGTCGCGAAAGGCACGCGGAAACGAGCCGCCAAATTTTCCGCTTTCTGGCGGTCGACATCGACAAGAGCGCAAACAGGAAATCCGGCCTTTTGGTAGGCGGGAAGATGGCCGTCTCTGGTGATTCCTCCCGCACCGATAATGATTATGGGACGAAGCAATTTGGCCGCCGGTGTCTTTGCCGCCGCAAGCGCGACGGCGATTCGTTCCTCATTCGCTGACTTTGTGTGAATCAATTCGCACCGCTTGCTGAGGCTATTGAACGCGGCCAGACGGTTCGACCTACGTTCCATCCGTTTCTATTACTGAAACCATATGTTTGTCAATGAAATGTTATCGAACGGGGCTGAAGAGGCGCGCGAGCGGAACGACGTTTGTAGCGTCCAGACCAGGCACGAAGTGCCAATCCAAGCGGCTAATCTGCGTTGCTGGCACGTTTAGCACGAACGGCCAGGCCGAGCGTGCCGGGTGAGGTCACGCCTCCAATGGCTTCCGATAGCTGCAAGCTTGCCTGCTTGAGGACTTGTTTTACTGTTACAGAAGTCGTTTTGTCCCCGATTCTCTGCAGGTAGGGTACCGTCAGGGCCGCCGCTGCATAGCCATGGTTGTCCCAGATCGGATACGAGATGTTGATGACTCCGTTTACCTCGTAGCTCTCGCGCTCCTCAAACCCACGCTCCTTGATCTTGGCGAGATGCGCTTGCAAATCGCGCGGCGGGTTCGTCTCATGCCGCTGCGACCAGATCCGCACGGACCGCGAGCACACTTCGGGTGTCTGGTGCGCCAAGATCACATGCCCCGTAGCAGCCCGCATCAAATCCACGACGGTACCCGCCTTGACGTAAAACCCGGCGCCGGAGGGAGAATCCACCTGGGCAACAATCACAACTTGGCCGCCATCCAAAACGCCCAAGTGGCACGATTGGTTCAGTTGATGGGCCACCTGCTGCATGACCGGCAATGCCTCGACCACCATTCGCTTAGTGGGCGGATATTCCAGCGCCATTCGGAACAACTGCAGGGTCAGGTGAAAGTGCTCGCCCTCCCGCGGCCGTGAGATGTACCCGCGCTCCTCGAGGCACAGGAGCATGCGAAAAATCTCTGAAACAGTCCGCCCGAGACGGCGCGCCACGTCAGTCTTTGTCAATCCCTGCGGTTCACTTGCGAACAACTCAAGAATATCAAGGCCCTTCTCAAGAGCAGGTGTGGGGTAACGACGACCGCCTTTTGCCGGTGCTGTAGTCATAATGTTCCTCAAGAAGCTTAAGTCCAGCTCG
>Ga0185299_10002757_pt1 | contig 25828 bp, 21 predicted proteins | sample PaiPotPPA55metaG_FD_128002 | JGI IMG/M metagenome (GOLD analysis project Ga0185299, IMG submission 128002) | Iron sulfur acid spring bacterial and archeal communities from Banff, Canada, to study Microbial Dark Matter (Phase II) - Paint Pots PPA... ...
GACTCCTCCTCCTTAGAGGCGGCTCACATCCGCCCGGAGTCCCGCATGGCCCCTAGCGCGCTCGGAGCCGCATACGAGGGATTATTGTTGCAAAATCGAACAAGTTCGCAACATTGTTGGAGGGGTAACACCTGAGCCAGAGGGTCGGGTGGGTCCTGGCGAGTTGGGCTCAATAGTGCGTCGCGCGCCGGCCGAAGGCGTGTCGCTTGACAACTTGGGGTTTTTCCAGTCACATAAGGCCAGGAGAATCCGCCTGCCCACGAACTTTGCAAAGGGTTCGTGCGTATTAATAAAAGAGACAATGTGGCCGCACTCGACCCTCTCACGAACTGCTCCGACGAGGACCTGCTTACTCGCTTCCAGAGGGGGCAGACGGAAGCGATTGGCGCGCTGGTAAGCCGCTATGAGCGTGAACTCTACGGCTATCTTCGGCGCTACCTAGGCGATGGGAGCTTGGCCGAAGACGTTTTTCAAAATACCTTTTTGCAGTTGTGCGTTAAGATCGCTCAGTATGAGCCGGGCCGACCCGTGCGCCCTTGGCTGTATACTATCGCAACCAACCAAGCCATTGATGCGCTGCGCCGTCAGGGCCGCCACCAGGCGCTAAGTTTAGACCAGTACCATGAAGACGGCGGCAACGGCGACGCGCGGACTTTGATGGAATCATTAGAGAGCCGATCGCCCGGCCCGGAAGACTTGGCTGAAGGGCAAGAACGGCGGCAGCGGATCCGGGCCAGCGTCGATCGGTTGCCGGAGTTTCTTCGCCAAGTTTTGTTCCTGGCCTATTACCAGGGCCTCAAGTATAGGGAAATCGCGGATATTTTGGGGATACCCGTGGGCACCGTGAAGTCTCGCCTTCATGCCGCTCTCGTGAAATTGCAGGAATCTTGGAACACCACGCCCTCTTTGTACGAAGCCTAATGCCATGGAAGAGAACCTCTCCGGTTATCTGCTAAACGCTCTGGATCCGGAAGCCCACGATCAAGTGGAACGCTATCTGCTGGACCATCCGGAGGCTCAAAACCGCCTCGATTCGATCCGCCGAACCCTCGATCTACTAGCCGAGGATAGGCAAGACGCAGCGCCTTCTCCGGGCCTGAAGGTTGCCACGCTTAGCCGGATCGCCGAATATCGCTGCCGGACGCTGCCTAAAGCGCCGCGGCCGTCTCCATCACAGATTGTCCCGCGCCGGAGTTGGTGGCGTCGGTCGGACGTGGCCGTGGCCGCTCTCCTGCTGATCACCGTCGGCAGCATCGGAGTTCCCGCGCTGGCCAATTGGTGGCGCCAGGAGCGGATCATCGCCTGCAAAGACAACCTCCGGCGTTGGCATGCGGCCCTGCTCGGTTATAGCGATACGCACAACGGCGATTTCCCCCGGGTTGAAAAGAACCCCCCGCTTGATTTTGCCGGTGCCTTCGTGCCGCTATTGCAGGATAGCGAGGTCCTGCCAAGAGACATCAGCGTTGGCTGCCCAGGCAACCGCGAACACACGCCCTACCTCAAAAGCGTGAACGAAATCGCCGCAATGCAGGCCTGCCAAGAGCGAAATGATGAGTACCAAGACTTGCGGCGCAAAATGGGCGGTTGCTATGCCTATACGCTGGGCTATCAAGAAATGGTGAATGGAACGCCGCAGCACTTCGGCTTAAGGTGCGACTCCGGCGACGAGTTGCCAATCATGTCCGATAAACCGCCTTTTTGTCAGGTAACTTGCCCTCTTGGCAATAGTCCCAATCACGGCGGAGGCGGCCAAAACGTTCTCTTCATCGGCGGCAATGTACATTTTCATCGCACCCGCACCGTCGGCTTGAAGGGCGACGATATCTTCTCCAATAAGGAAGGCATCATGGCCGTTGGCTTCGGAATCTCCGATAGCGTGCTTGGTCCGAGCGAGGCGCGGCCTTATCCCAACCTTGAAAATCCATAACGATCGAAATCGACAAGCCCGAAGCGCCACCGAGGGATTAACGGATTCCCTTGCTAGCCCTGCGGGCTTGTGGCACTTCGGGCTCACGGCGCTGCTTCCTCAATTCAATTCCACCGCTTCTTCCCAATGCTCGTAAAGCTGCTGCAACCGTTTCTTCGTGTCTTCGAATGACTGTGTGGTTTGCTTGACCCTATCTCCATCGCGATAAAGATCGGGGCTGGCAAGTTTCTCCTCCAAATCCCGCAATTGCGTTTCGCAACCGGCGATGTCGGCTTCCAGTTCCTCCACTTTTCGGTAGGGGAAACGCCGCTTGGGCTTTTCTCGCGGGGCTGAAGCTGCGCCATTGGGAATTGAAGACGCTTTTTCCAATTCGGTTGGCTTACTGGACTTTGTTGATTCGGTTCGCGGTTGCAGGGCGCGCATGCGCTCATAAGTGTCGTAATTGCCGTGGATAACATGAGCCCGCCCGTCTTCCAACACGATTAACAAGTCCACCACGCGGTTCAAAAAATACCGGTCGTGGCTGACAACAACAACCGTGCCCTCGTATTCAAGCAGGGCTTGTTCCAGAGCGTCGCAGGCCCACAGATCGAGGTGGTTGGTGGGCTCGTCGAGCACCAATACATTGACGCCGAGCACAACCAGCCGGGCCAGGGCCGCTCGACTGCGCTCGCCGCCGCTGAGGGCGCCGACTTTCTGAAAGACTATGTCGCCGGTAAGGCCGAAACGACCAAGTAGGTCGCGCATGCGCTGTTCGTTGATATCCGGATCGGGATCAGGCCAGACGGCTTTCAAGACCGTTTTGTCGTCGGGCAAGGCTTGAAGATGCTGATCGAGGTAGCCGATATCGACAAGATGGCCGCGGCGAACCGTGCCCTCCGTCGGTTCTTCGTCGCCCATTAGCATGCGCAAGAGCGTGGTTTTGCCGCTGCCATTGGGTCCCATGATGCCCAGACGTTTGCCGCGTTGCAGGGAGAAGCTAAGGCCGCTGAATAGCGGCCGGTCAAAGGACTTGCCCAAATCCTCCACCTCGAAGACCACGTCCCCCGTCCGCCGGGCTTCGCCGAAGCGCATGTGCGGCGCTTCGATGAGAGTGGGCCGCTCAACTCTTTCGAGCCGGTCGAGCTGCTTTTGGCGCGAGGCGGCTTGCTTGTGCAATTGGCCGTAGTGAACGCGGCGAATGTACTCCTCCTGCTTCTCGACATACTCCTTCTGTGCTTCCCACGTCTTCAACTGCTGTTCGTAGCGCTCTTGTCGCAAGCGGGCGTAGGCCTGGTAATTTCCCGGATAGACCGTGATGCGCCGCTGATGGAGTTCCATGACCTTGGTGACGACGCGGTTAAGAAAGTACCGGTCATGACTGACGATGAGCATGGCCTCAGGCTGCTTGACCAGGTAATCCTCCAGCCACCGGGTGGCATCGATGTCAAGATGGTTGCTGGGCTCGTCGAGCAGCATGACGTCGGGCGCCGCGAGAAGTAGCTTGGCGAGCATTAGGCGCCGTTGCTGGCCGCCGCTGAACGTTTCAACGGGTCGATGATAGTCCGCGGGCCGGAAACCCAGGCCGTCAAGCACTTCCTCGATGCGATGATCGAAGTCAAAGGCATCGTGGTAGTGGAGCAATTCGTGGAGCCGATCATAGCGGGCGGCAAGGGAAACGCGCTCAATGGGATCCGTGGTCTTGGCGAGCGCCTCGGCCGTGCTCACCATGTCGTCGTGAGCGGCCACGAGTTCATCAAAGGCGGATTTGGCTTCCGCGAAGAGAGTCTGACCTTGCGTGAGGGCGGGCTGCTGCTCCAGCAAAGCCACGCGCGCTCCGGCGTGGAAGCGAACTTGCCCATCGTCGGGTTTGTCGACGTTGGCGAGTATTCGTAAGAGCGTTGTTTTGCCCGCGCCGTTGGGACCGACGAGGCCAATGCGGTCGCCGGCCAGCAATTCGAAGCCAATATCCTCGAAAAGCGGGTCTTGATCGAAGGCGCGCGTTAGGCGGGAACAGCTAAGTAGCAGCATGGATGAAGAGTGCGGGTTACCAGTCGCATAGTGACATTGGGCTAGAGTCACGATGGGAGTCGTAACCCATGATTTACCTACGGTTGCGCTTGCAAGAACTTCTCGACGGCCGTCTTATCCGAGCCGACGGCGACCGCATGGCGCAGCAGGGGCACTGCCTCGGAACGCCGTCCATCAAACCACAATTGGTAGGCCTTCAGGAAGAGCAAAACCGGGTCGTCGGGCAAGCGCGTCAAGGCCTCATCAAGCCGCTGCATTTCCTCGGTGAAATCATTTTCATTGCCGCCGTAGAGCAGACGCGGTCGAAAATCCCAGCTTGGCCAGTCAGGCTGCAAGCGCACGCCTGCCTCGATCGAATCGACAGCTTCGCGGAATTTGCCAAGAGAGAAATAGGCTTGAGCCAGCAGGAAATGGTCTTCCGCGTCCGTGGGCAAAATGGCAACCGCCTGGCGGAATCGCTCGGCTGCTCGGCCGTATTGTTGGTCAGCGAAAGCTTGTTTACCGATCTTCACCAGCCGTTTGTTTTCTACCTTGGGATCTGACTCTGGCGCCATTGGAAGGGGGATGCCGTGATGAAAGGGATCAAATAGACGGCCGGCCAGTCCATCAGGTTTATCACCGGGTTTGGGCTCGTCCTCGGCGCGGGGCATGAGAGGCTGCGGTCGATCCATCGGTCCAAGAGGACGAAACGCGCCGGCGGGAACTCCGGGCAGCGGCTTCTCGGCGCCTTCGAAAGGATCGACGGGCTTGGGCGGAGGCGCTTGCTCTTTGGGCGCTTCCCTGCCTCTTGGAGGCGGTTCGATTCTGAAGACTTCCGGTTCCTCGCGAGGAGGCGGCTGAACGATGATGATCGTGGGCGGAGGGCTGGTGTAGTAGGTCCCGACCGTTATCGTGCTACTCCCGAATCCGCAAAAGGGATAGGACGCATAAGGAAACCAGTAGCTTCGGCTGAAATACCCAGGCAAGATCAGGGAAACCCTCTTCCTTGACGATTCTCGGGACGCTTGATCGCGAGAAGGAAAATCCCGGTCGCGGGTGATTGTCACTCCTTTGTTGGTCGTGACGTTGCTTGGCGCGGAGGACCGCTGGGGAGGAGCACCTTGGGCAAAACAGAGTGAGTGGCAAACGAGCATGCAGAAAAAGACAGCCAGCCATCGCCAAATCATGAGCCTATCCTTTGGCTTTCGCCTTCCTGGTCAGTCCGAGGCTGCTACCCTCGCCGCCTTGCTTGGTGCAGAACGGAACCGAACGATGTTGGTTTTCCGCTGGCGATTGGTGGAGCGAGAAAACGATTCAAAATCATTATCGAATGTGCGAACGAAGCGTGCAAGCGGGAAGTGGATAAACGAAAAAACCGCAAGCGATGGAATCATCGCTTGCGGTTTCGCCTTCGAAGATTACTTTTTGACTTCAAACTCGGCGTCGATGACGTCTTCCTTGCCCGGTTCCTTCCCCGCCGGCTGGCCGTCGCCTGCCGCGCGATTCTCCGCGGCGCTAGGACCCTCCGGTTGGCTCTTGCTGTAAAGGTGCTGGGCCATGGCGTGCGAAGCCTGTTGCAACTCGTCCATGGCTTGCCGGATGGCGGCCGTGTCGTCCTTGCTAGCGACCTGTTTGACTTTCTCAACGCCGGCTTGAATCGGCTTTTTGTCGTCATCCGAAATCTTATCGGCGTTTTCCTTGAGCATTTTCTCGATCTGGTAGACCAGCTGGTCCGCCTGATTGCGCGCGTCGATCAGTTCGCGTTTCTTCTTGTCGGTATCGGCATTGGCTTCCGCGTCCTTGCGCATCTTCTCGACTTCCGCCGGGCTCAAGCCGCTGGAGCTTTCGATGCGAATCTTTTGCTCCTTGCCGGTGCCCACGTCACGCGCCGAGACGTTAAGGATGCCGTTGGCGTCGATATCGAAGGCCACCTCGACTTGCGGCACGCCGCGCGGGGCCGGGGGAATGCCTTCCAAATTGAACTGACCTAAAAGACGATTGTCGGCCGCCATCTCGCGCTCGCCCTGGAAAACGCGCACCGTCACGGCCGGCTGGTTGTCCTCGGCCGTTGAGAACGTTTGCTTGGCGTTTTTCGGAATCGTTGTATTACGCTCGATCAACTTGGTCATGACCCCGCCGAGTGTCTCGATGCCCAGCGACAGAGGCGTGACGTCGAGCAGCAGCACTTCCGACTTGCTGCCGAGCATTAATTGCGCGCCCTGGATGGCCGCTCCTATCGCGACGACTTCATCCGGGTTGACGCCCTTGTGCCCTTCCTTGCCGAAAATCTCCTTGACCATCGCCTGAACCTTGGGCACACGGGTCATACCGCCGACCATGACGATTTCGTCGATGTCGCCCGGTTTGTAGCCGGCGTCATTAAGGGCCCGCAACACGGGTTGCCGGCAACGCTCGAAGAGATGGTCGGCAAGCTGCTCAAACTTGGAGCGCGTCAGGCTCAACATCAAATGTTTCGGCCCGGTCGCGTCAGCCGTGATAAAAGGCAAATTGATGTCGGTCGTCGTCGCTTGCGATAGGTCTTTCTTGGCGCGCTCGGCCGCTTCTTTGAGCCGCTGCAGAGCCATCTGGTCTTTGCGCAGGTCGATGCCGTTTTCTTTCTTGAATTCATCGGCAATGTAGTCGATGAGCACTTGGTCCCAATCATCGCCACCGAGGTGGGTGTCCCCGTTGGTCGCCTTGACCTCGAAGACGCCATCGCCCACGTCCAGAATCGAGATGTCAAACGTGCCGCCGCCCAGGTCGAAGACAGCGATCTTTTCGTTTTTCTTTTTGTCGAGACCGTAAGCCAGCGAGGCGGCTGTCGGCTCGTTGATGATGCGCATGCGCTGCTTCGACTTCTTGCCGGTCTTGGGGTCCTCGATTTCCCATTCCGTTTCGAAACCCGCGATCTGGGCCGCGTCGATGGTCGCCTGGCGTTGGGCGTCGTTAAAGTAAGCCGGCACCGTGATGACGGCCTTTCGCACCGTATGCCCGAGGTATGCCTCAGCGGCCTCCTTGAGCTTGCGGAGGATCATCGCGGAAATCTCGGGCGGCGTGTATTGCTTGCCGTCGATCTCCACCTTGACCAGTTCGTTGGGCCCGCCGACGATCTTGTAGGGGACCAGTTTTTCCTCGGATTGAACCTCATTGTGCCGCCGGCCCATGAAGCGCTTGATGGAATAAATCGTTCGGCGCGGATTAGTGATCGCCTGGCGTTTGGCCGGGTCGCCGACGTGGCGCTCGCCCTTGTCCGTGAAAGCGACGACACTGGGCGTCAGGCGGTTGCCTTCCTGGTTGGCAATGACCTTGACCTCGCCTCCCTCCATGACTGCCACGACGGAGTTGGTCGTCCCGAGGTCGATCCCAATGATTTTTTCTTCAGCCACCGTTATTCTCCTTTCGTTGAAGAGGAGAAAGGAAAAAACTACCCCACGGAGTCCCAGGGTCCTGGGGCGTGTGGATTTCCCTCTCGTCCTGCTCCTTTCTCCACTTCTAATTCATCAAATTGAATGGGCAGACTATAAGTGTTTGCTGGATATCCGGGATTAGAGCAAGTAACATGCCGCCCCGCTCGCGGTTACGACGATTGACTTAAATCCTTGTGGCCTTGCGTATTGCGAAAAACTGCGCTAAATTCGCCTTGCGATAACCTCAACTAATCTAGTCCAAACCCGCCAAATTGGCAGCTTTTGAGCCCGACGTCGCCGTTCCCAGAGGTAATGTGGCAGTCCTAACGACCGGATTAATAGTCAAAGTCGCTTGGTCCCTTCTAGCGAAGTCGCGAATTTACAAGTGTTTGCGCCCTGTTGGTTGACACCTTTTACGGGTTGAATAAATTACGATGATTGGGCTCAGAAACCCCCATACGAGACCTCCCATGACGCGCAAAAGCGAGGGCGGCAATAATTCGGCCACAACAGCCCGCACGTTGGCCTCCCTCAAAGGCTTACGCTCGCAAATCGACAAGCTCGACTTACAGATCCTCAAACTGGTGAATGAGCGGGCCAGCCTGGCGGCCGAAATTGGCAAGGTCAAGAACGAGTTTTCGACGGAAGTCTTTTCGCCCGCACGAGAAGAGGAAGTCCTGCAAAACATGCTGGAAGCTAGCAAGGGCCCTCTTGACCCCGCCACGATTCGGGCGATCTTCCGCGAAATCATGAGCGGTTCGCGGGCACTTCAGAAGGTCCTCAAAGTTGCCTATCTCGGACCGGAATATAGCTTCAGCCATTTGGCGGCCCTGGAACGCTTCGGCCAGGCGATTGATTTTATTCGCGTCGGCAGTATCTCGGCCGTGTTTGAGGAAGTGAACCGCGGCCATGCCGATTTTGGCGTCGTTCCGCTCGAAAACTCAACGGACGGGCGGGTCGCCGATACGCTTGACATGTTCATGCGTATGCCGCAACTCATTATTTCCGCAGAGGTTCGGCTTCCAATTCATCATAATCTGATGGCCAATTGTGAGCAGCCGGACATTCGTCGGATTTATAGTCGTTCGAATGCGTTATCCCAGTGCCGCACCTGGCTGAGTAAAAACGTCCCGCACGCCTCCTTGCATGAAGTGGCTAGCACCGCCACGGCCGCGGAACTCGCGCAGCGGGAGCCTGGTGCGGCCGCGGTGGCAAGTCGTCAGGCAGCGGTGAAGTATGGACTCCGCGTCTTGGCGACCGACATCCAAGATTCCCCCTACAACGAAACGCGCTTCGCGGTAATTGGCCATCAGAAATGCGGCAAGACGGGCCACGATAAGACCGCGCTCATGTTTCGCGTGCCCCACCATCCGGGTTCGCTGGTCGAGGCACTGGAGATATTCCAGCAATCAAAGATTAACCTCACCTGGATTGAGTCCTTCCCGGCGCGCACTCCGAAACCGGAGTATGTTTTCTTCGTCGATTTCGAGGGCCACATGGACGATGCGAAAGTGGCGAAGGTCTTAAAAACCCTGCAAGATCAGTGTGAAGAAGTCGCCGTCCTCGGCTCGTTTCCAATGGATATGACGAGCAGCTAAAGCAGCTTGTCAGTTGTCCGTCGTCAGTTGTCAGTTGCCAAAAGACCGCCAAGCATCCAGGCGTGGCTTTTTGCAAAGAACAACTGACAACGAACAACTGACAACGGACCAAACCAATGATCATCGTTCTCCGACCCGATTCCACTTCGGCTCAGATTAAGCACATCGAGGAGCGCATTCGGGAGCTGGGGCTCAAGCCTCATGTGAGCCGGGGCGAAATCCGCACGATCATCGGCGTCATTGGCGATGAGAACAAGCTCCAAGCCGAGCCCCTTCTGGCAATTCCCGGGGTGGAGCAGGTGCTGCCCATCTTGAAGCCGTTCAAGCTTGCTAGCCGGGAGTTCAGCAAGAAGGACACGGTCGTGAAAGTGGGCACGACGCGCATTGGCGGTGGGGCCCTCGCCATGATCGCCGGCCCATGCGCCATCGAGAGCGCTGAGATTCTGGACACGATCGCGGGCCTGGTTAAGAAAGCCGGGGCCAATATTCTGCGTGGCGGAGGTTTTAAGCCGCGCACCAGCCCGTACAGCTTTCAGGGGCTTGGGGAAGAGGGGCTTAAAATCCTTCGCTCGATCGGCGACAAGCATGGCATGCCCGTCGTCACCGAGATCATGGACCCCCGTCAAGTGGACATGGTGCATTGCTATACCAACATGTTTCAAATCGGCGCCCGCAATATGCAGAACTTCGACCTGCTCAAGGAGGTCGGCCAAACCCGCATGCCGGTGCTGCTCAAGCGCGGCATGAGCGCGACGGTCAAGGACATGCTCATGTCGGCCGAGTACATCCTGTCCGAGGGCAATAGCGATGTCGTCCTTTGCGAACGGGGCGTCCGCTCCTTCGAGGACTCGACGCGCAACATGCTGGACTTGAGCGCGGTTCCCAATGTCAAAAGCCAGAGCCACCTGCCCATCATCGTCGATCCCAGCCACGCCACGGGCCGTCCCGATCTCATCCCCGCCATGGCCCGCGCCGCCGTCGCCGCCGGAGCGGATGGCGTTCACATCGAAGTTCATAGCTGTCCTGAGAAAGCCCTCTCGGACGGCCCGCAAGCCTTGCTGCCGGTTCAATACGCCAATCTCATGGGCGATCTTAAGCGGCTAGCGGAGATGCTTGGCAGGACGATTGCTTGAGGTTCTCACAATGAGCAACCCTGAATCAAGTGATTGGCCTTGGGGCATCCGGCTAGCACTTTATGGCGGTACGCTCGCAGTCATCCTGGCAGTATGTGGCGCCTGGATTCAGAATAAAATTCAAAAGGGTATTCATTCCAGGTTTCAAAAAATCGAAATCGGCATGTCCCGAAAAGAGGTTGAGCGATTAATGGATAGACCTCCGGCCATTTTGGAGATGAGTGGTGAAGAGGGGCCACTGGATAAAGGCTTGAAGGAGGCGGGAGCGACAAGGGCCGACATCTGGATTTTCGCGGACGGCTCCATAACAGTGGGTTACGACGGAAATGAAAGGACGGTAAAAAAGATAAAACATCTCCTAAATGAGTAATGAATCGCCAATCTAGTCGATGGAAAGCAGCCATGCGAAAGAAATTTGTCGCCGGCAATTGGAAGATGTACACGAATGCCGCCACGGCCAAGCAATTGGCCACGACGGTCATGCGGGGTTTGGGAACCGAAGATCGTGTCACCGTCGCTGTCTGTCCGCCATTTCCTTATTTGAAGGTCGTGGCCGAAGTCCTGTCTGGCAGCCGCGTGCATCTCGGGGCCCAAAATGCCTACCCGGAAAAGGAAGGCGCGTTTACCGGCGAAGTTAGCCCGGCCATGTTGCTCGATGTGGGCTGCCGGTATGTAATCATCGGCCATAGTGAGCGCCGTCACAAGATGGGCGAGACCGAAGAGTTTATCAATCGCAAGGTGAAAGCCGCGTTGGCGGCGGGCCTTCAAGTAATTCTTTGTGTTGGCGAGACTCTGGAAGAACGGGAAGCCAACCAAACTGAGAAGGTGCTCGACACGCAATTGGCCGGCGGCTTGAACGATTTGCCCAGAGGCGGCAATCCTCTGGCGGCCATCACCCTGGCCTATGAACCCGTCTGGGCCATCGGCACCGGCAAGAACGCGACGCCCGACCAGGCGCAACGGGCCCACGCCTTTATCCGCAACCGGCTCGCCCAGATGTTCGACAAGGATTCGGCAACCGCCCTCACCATTCAATACGGCGGCAGCGTCAAACCCGACAACGCTGCTTCCCTCCTCCACCAGCCCGACGTGGACGGCGCCCTGGTCGGCGGCGCCAGCCTCAACGCGGATCAGTTTCTCGCGATTATCAGGGCAGCTCTTTAGTAAGGCCAAAAAGATCGTTTCCGGCCGACGTGGTGGGGGTAGGTGAGGGGGTGCTGAAACGATCTTTCGCAACAGCAACAAATAAAAAGACTTATGGCAAAAAAGATCGTTTCACTACTAGTGGCGTCCACTTGAAACGAATGCTTTTTTAGTTGAGCAGGGAAAGAAACCGGTCTAAGTGTGAAATGCACTGAGCACTTTTTGAATAGGCCTTGACCCGCCGTACCCAACTTCTTATCGCAGTGACCTCTTATCCCGCCGGTGCGGTAGGCTGCCCGGCTATTGGGACAGACCCAGGAGGCAAGGTCATGGCTGGAAAGCGTTTATGGAGTTGGACGATAGTGCTGGCCGCGGCAGTGGCGTCCGGTTGTTGTTCGTGGGCCGAGCGGAATTGTCCGCATTTAAATAACGCTTGCGCGCCGCCTCCAACCTGTTGCCAGCCCTGCCAGCCGGTTTGCTGCCAGTCGTCTCCGGCTCAGGCTACGCCTGCCCCTGTGCAAAGCTGGAATGCTCCCAATGGCAGGTAAGGAGTACGGGCTTCAAGGCGTGATCAAGTCATGACTTTGCTGCCATGGTGCCCTTCATACCAGCGCCTTAGCTCTCGATCGCACTGCCCTAGACCGTACCGGGAGATGCCGAGGGCCAACGCGCCCGCCACAAGAGGGCCCAGCGCCCAGGCCCAGGTAGGCGGTTGGTTCATGGCCATTTGGACACTCGCCGGTGGAATGAGCGCCGCCAAATTGGGCCAGTCCGCCCTATAGATCGCATAGGCAAGCAGCGGCAAACCAAGGGTGAGGATCATGCCCAGGCCGTTGGCCTGCATGCCGCGCGAGAAGGCTCGAAATCCCAAAGCAAAATAAAGTCCCCACACCAACACGCCGGCTGCTGCCGAGCCGGCAATCTGCAACGCATTCGCCTGGCCGGACGTCCAGGCCGCCGCCCACAGCAAAACGGCCACGCCAACATACCCGCGTCCCCGCCGCCAAGCCGCCGCGGCCGCCGCTTCCCAGTAGTCTTGAGGGCGCAACGGCGTCAGAAGCAGCAACTCCAGACGCCGACAGCGGTCTTGCGCGTTCGAATCCCACAGGCCATATTGGAACGCGGCGGGCACGGCCGCGAGAACGACCAGTGCGGCTGCTAGCCCGCTCAAGCCGCCGAAATTATCACAGATAACGAACACCGCTTTACCCAGCCACGTCGGCCAATGCGGGCCGGCGACAGTGTACAAAGAATAAAGAACGCCAAATCCGCCGATCAACCAGAAGTTGATTCGCCCCGAATACCGCATAACGCGCCGTGTCGACCACCAGGAAAGCGGCCGATCGCTCATTGGCGGTCTCCGCGAGCCGGAGAGGTCGATCTGCGGCAAGTAGTGCAATTCATGAAAGTGGCTCTGGAGCCGAGACGCGCTTCTCATTAACAGTATGACGAGGCTGGCCATCGCGCACCCTTGCAGCCAGCAAACCGGTTCGAGTGTCGCTGGAATGTCATTTTGCATCCAGGCGCCCATTAGCTGAAATGGGTTGTAGCGATGAAAGGCCAAAAAGGCATTGAAGAAGAAGCGCTGGCCCTCTTCCGGCAGCCAGGCCAGCCAAGCTTTCAAGTTTTCGCCTGCCAGGACACCGACCAGGAGATACAGAACCACCAGGCCAATTAGAATGCGCTCGCCCCAGCGGCGCACGCTTACGGGTTCGTAGGCCCACACCGTCAAACCGATTCCGGTTATCGCTCCCCAGGTCAAGGGCATTATCAGAAGCGGAGCCAAATCGAGCGGATCGAGAAAACCCTTGGAGGCTAGCCAAGCATAAATGGGCAGGCCACTGAGCGTCACCAGGGCCAGGCGGGCCAGACCGACCATGGCTTCCGCCAAGAAGAAGCGGCGCGGGCGCAGCGGGCTGACGAGCAGAAACTCAAGCGCCTGGCTCTTGGGCAATTGGCTCAAGCGCCAACCAAGCAGCGTTGCACCCTCCACGATCCCCGCAATCAAGGCGACCGTTCCAAAGAGGGCAGCGCCATCTTGCGGCCGGGGGCGGTTTAACATGATCAGCAATGCCGCGGCCAAGACTACAAGGTGGGCCATTACCGTCCGTCGAAAAGCCGATTGACGACTGGGCGACTGAGCAGCAAGGGCAAAAAAGGGATAGAGCATCCGCCAATTGCTTTCCGCGGTCGGTTGTCAGGCAAGAGGAATTCAAAAAACGTTGATATTGGCAAGGCTTTCAATGAAGTCCGCGCAACTGCTAAAGCGGTCCTGAGGCATGTGAGACATAGCGCGAGTAACCACTTCGTGCTCCCGCTCGGGAAGCATGGACAGGTCCGGCCTTGGCCGCGTGTAAGTGGGCAAGAGGCTGGTCGGAGTGTCGGGAAATGGCAAACGGCCGCCGCCTAGTTGGCAATAAGTTACCGCCAGAGCATACTGATCGGTTCGGTTGCTGAGGCGCGAGCGGAATACCTCGGGCGCGGCATAATCGGGTGTGCCGGATGGTTTGCTAGTCATGATGCTCGCGGTCATCATCGTGGCAATGCCGAAATCGCAGAGCTTGACGGTGTCGCCGAAGAGCAGCATATTGCTGGGTTTTACGTCGCAATGTTGTACCGCCACGAGCCTTCCGTCGATCTTATGTTGACGCGCGTTAAGAAAGTCGAGGGCATCGGCTATTTGGGACAAGAAAAAGCAGACGTGCTCCAGCGGCAGGGCTTTGCCCGTGTCGGATTGATGGACCTCGAGCAAATCGAGAAGGCTTCCCTCCGCCAATTCCATGGCGATCACAATATAGCCCAGATGGCACCAAACGCGCTCAATGTGAGTGAGGTTGGGATGGTCAAGCTGGCGGACGAACTGAATGGAGCGAATCTCGGCGGGCGTGGCCTTGCCCATAGCCGGAGAAAGGAATTTAAGAGCCAAAGTGCCGCCATCGGGCGTTTCGGCCTTCCAGACCTCGGCAAAGCTGCCTCGGCCCATGATTTCGCACAGACGATGGCCCGGAAACGGCTCCATGCCGATTTCCAACGGCACCGCGTGACCCACTATTAAGGCTCCAGATGATTTGGGGTAAACGTAACCGGCGTGTGTGACCTTAGTGTACGCATAGGGAACTTAGGTCCGGTCTGAGGGAAAGTCAAAAGAGTTGGGTCGTGCCAATAATCCCATGTGGCATGAATAGGCCGTCTAGGCTAGGATGTTGATTAGGTGAGGTTATTTAGCAAGTCGGTGAATTTTGCGGAGTATGAACGATGCGAAACGCACAGGGGAGATTGCCGGTTGGGTTGGCGATCGCCTTGGTCATTGCCGCTTTCGGACTGAGCCAGGTCCGGGCGGAGGACGATCAAGCCAAACTGCGCCAAAAGCTATTGTCACTGAACAACGTGACGGGCAACGATCCCATGATGGGCGAGATCCTTGCCCTCGTTAAAGACAAGGAGGAGGGCAAGAAGCTGGTCGCTCTGGCCGCCAAACTTGCCAAGGAAAAAGAGCAGCCGTTCAACTACAACGCTTCCCTGATCTTGGCCGAGGTTGCCCGCGAACTCAAGGACGTCGATACGAGCAAGACCTTCTTCCGAATTTGCATTGATAAAGCAATGGATTTGAAGAGCGGCTTCAAGCTGGCACAGTCCTACGGCGGCTTGATCGACATGCTCTACGAGGGGAAAAAGTACGAGGAAAGCGAGAAGGTCTGTCAGGAGGTCCTGGAACTGCCGACTAGCAAGGAAGATGACACCATTCGCCGCCTAAAGAGCCTGGTTCTGCGTCGCCAGGTGCTCGTCATGGCCAAGGAAGGTAAGTATGACGAGGCCACTAAGTTGGTAGACGATATTATGAAGACGAACCCGTCTAACTGGCTGCAAATGGAACTCAAGGCCATGGTCCAGCGTGAGGCCGGAAAATTCGCAGATGCGGCCAAGACCTATGAGACCATTCTCGACCTGGTTGAGAAAGATAAAGAACTGGACGACAAAGAACGGAAGGAATTTGCCAGCGACTATAAATACCGCCTCAGCGGCGTCTATGTGGACATGGATCAGGTTGAAAAAGCGGCAGAACAACTGCGGTCTTTGCTAAGTGAGGACCCGGACAATCCGACTTACAACAACGATCTTGGCTACATCATGGCCGACCACGACATGAACCTGGACGAATCAGAAAAGATGATCCGCAAGGCGATCGAAGAAGAGCGCAAACTCCAGAAGAAGGCTCAACCCGACATTAAACCCGAGGATGTCAAGGACAACGCCGCCTATCTCGATAGCCTCGGCTGGGTGCTGTTCAAGCAAAAGAAATTCAAGGAAGCCAAGGATTATCTCCTTCAGGCCATTAAGGATAAAGAAGGGCAGCATATCGAAATCTTCGACCACCTGGGCGATGCGCATTTGGCTCTAGGTGAAAAAGCCGAAGCCGTGTCTGCCTGGAAAAAGGGGCTGGAAGTGCCGACGGAAAGCAAACGCGAACAGCAGAAGAAGTCTGAAGTCGAGAAAAAAATCAAGGCGAATCAGTAGCAAACTTTTTCTGCCAAGGCGGTTAGAAAAACCAGGGCCGGCGCCAGGGAATTAACCGTGGCGCCGGCCCTGTTTTGCTTCCCCAGGCGAGTAGATGTACCCAATATGGGCCGAGGCATATATTTAAACGTAGAAGTATATTGGATTAAGCTTCAACTGCCCAGCGGGGGTAAGTCCCCGGAATCATCTTGCCAGTTTTGAGCATCCCTTTTTGAGTTGATACTGAGCGCTTTCGCCGGGTAGCCCTGAGATCTTTTCATGTGGATAGTCAAGTTAGCTCTCAAAGCCCCCCATGCGGTGACTGTTCTCGCTCTTTTGATTCTCGTTCTCGGCCTGGTTGCCGTTTTCAATATCCCTGTCGACATCCTGCCGGTCTTCAAGGCCCCCGCCGTCCAGGTGATGACCTACTACCAGGGCATGCCGACCAGCTCCGTCGAGCGAACGATCACGAATCGCATCGAGCGCTGGACCGGCCAGGCGGCGGGCTGCAAGCTGGTCGAATCGAAGTCGACCCAGGGCGTCAGCGTCGTCCGCCTTTACTTTCGCGATGATATCGATCCCAATGGAGCATTGACTCAAGCCAACTCACTGGCTCTTGGCACGTTGCCGACTCTGCCGCCCAATACGCTTCCCCCGGTCGTCCTACCGTTTGATCCGACGGGCACCCTGCCCCTTGGCATTCTGAGCGTCACCAGCCCCGAACTCGGTGAAACCCGGCTCAAGGACCTGGCCCGGATCGACATTCGCAACATGCTGGGCGGCTTGCCTGGCGTGGTGGCCCCCGCGGTGTTCGGCGGCAAGGACCGGACCATTCTCATCTACGTCAATCCCAACAAACTCAAGAAGCAACGACTCTCGCCGATCGATGTCGTTCAGGCTCTGCGCAAGTCGAACTTGATGGTGACGCCGGGTGTAGCCAAATTCGGAGCTTATGAGTTCCAGCTTGACTCCAATGCCATGGTCAATGCCGTCGATGAATTGAATGACATCCCGATCCGGCTCGAACCCGGCGACAACGTCTATCTTCGGGACATTGGACGTGCCGAAGACTCGCACGCCATTCAGACAGGCTTGGTGAGAATCAACGGGCGCCGTCAGGTTTACGTGCCCATTTATCGTCAACAGGGGGCCAGCAGCCTGGCGGTGATTGATGGCGTGAAGAATGATTTGGAGCACATTGCCTCCAACCTCAAAGCCAACGGCAATGACGTAAAGCTGGACGTTGTCATGGATCAGTCGATTTACGTCCGCCAGGCCATTCACAGCTTGATCGATGAAGGCGTTGTCGGGGCCGTCCTAGTCTCGGCCATGATTCTGATCTTTCTGGGCAACTGGCGAATGACGGTGATCGCCAGCCTTTCGATTCCCCTGGCGATGTTATCGGCTATTGTGGGACTGTACGCGACCAAGAACACCATCAACGCCATGACCCTGGGCGGTCTAGCGCTCGCAATCGGTCCCCTGGTGGACGATGCGATTGTCGTTTTGGAAAACACGCACCGTCATGCGGCGATGGGGAAGTCGCGGATCAAGGCGGCCTTCGACGGCGCAGTGGAAGTAACAATCCCCGTTTTGGTGGCGACGCTGACGACCATCATCGTTCTTTGCCCGATTGCCCTTATGCCAGGGATGGGCGGGTTTTTGTTCCGGCCGTTGACGCTCGCCGTCGCCTTCGCCATGCTGGCTTCCTTCGTTCTCTCGCGGACCTTCGTGCCGAGCTTGTGCGCCAAGTGGCTTGGAGGACACGGACACGGCGATCACTCTCAAACCGAAATCGGTCTTGGAAAACGTTTGTATGGCCACATTGACCGCTTCCTCAATGGGCTGACGGCCCGCTACGAGCGCTTGCTTAATTGGGCGCTCAACCACCGGGCGCCGGTTCTCATTGTGGTTGGCTTGCTGTTTCTCAGTTCGTTGGGACTTCTATTCGGCATTGGCCGGGAATTCTTCCCCCAGGTGGACGCGGGCCAAATCGCCATCTCAGTCCGGGCGCCATCAGGAACCAACATCGAGGCCACGGAAAAATGGATCATCGATGTCGAACGTTTCTTGGAGCAAAAAATTCCCGCCGACGAGCGGCAAATGATCATCTCCGAGCTCGGTCTGGTGCCTGACTGGTCGGCGGCCTACACACAGAATTCCGGCTCGCAAGATGCCGTGATCAAAGTGCAATTGACCGAAAAGCGCTCGCTCAGCGCCCAGCAATACGCCATCAAGCTCAGGAAGCTGCTCAGCGAGGAAGATCGCTTCGCCGGGCTGCGCTTTAGTTTCGATACAGGCGGCATGGTATCGGCAGCGCTAAATTACGGGGCGTCGTCGCCAATCGATATTCAGATCGAGGGTGGCACTCGACAGCAAGCCGTGGCCCTCGCTCGCCATATCAAGGACGAAGTGGCGAATATCCACGGCACGGTCGACGTACGCGTCAACGAGCGGCAGGATGCGCCCCAGCGCATCATCGTGGTCGATCGCACCAAGGCAGCCAATGTCGGCCTCAGCGAAGCCGATGTCGTCGAGCAGGTCACCACGGCGATGAATTCGAGCGTCTCGCTCAGCCGGGTGTTCTGGATTGACCCGAAAAATGGCAATCAGTACTTCGTCGGCGTGCAATACTCGGAGGATCCGGGCTTGCGGCTTGAGGACGTGCTTAACATTACGGCGACGGGAACCAGTCAATCCTCGCCGGTTACGCTCAGCAGCCTGGTCCATCTCAATGCCGACAGCGTGCCGGTCGAGATTAACCACGTCGGCTTGGCCCGCGTTTACAACATTTTGGTCAACACGGAGAATCGTGACATCGGCGGCGTCGCCGGTGACATTCAGCGCGTCCTCAAGGATATCCAGACGCAGGAATGGGAAGAGAATGACAAACTCGGCGACAAAGCTCTGCCAAGACCCAACAGACTTGAGGAACACGGCCGGATCGCATTTCCTAACGGCTTGCGCGTGGAACTGAAAGGTGAATACGGCCGCATGATCGATTCCTTCGGCGACCTGGGTTTCGGGCTTGGGATGGCGGCGATCCTGGTGTACCTCTTGCTGGTAATTATGTTCCGTTCCTGGTTAGGCCCGTTTATCATTATGTTTACGGTGCCGCTCGGATTGATCGGCGTGCTCGCCATGCTATTTGTGACGCGGACCACGCTCAACGTGCAATCGAGCATGGGCATCATTTTTCTGGTCGGCATCGTCGTCTCCAACGGCGTGCTGCTTCTGGACTTCGCGAACCGGCTGAGAAAACAGGGCCAATCGGTGCGGCAGGCGATTGCCTCCGCATCCGCGATACGGTTGCGGCCGATACTCATGACTTTCCTGGCCACCTTCCTCGACTTAATTCCGATGGCGATCGGGCTTGGTCGCGGCAGCGAGGCCAATGTGCCATTGGCGCGGGCCGTTGTTGGAGGATTACTGACTTCGACGTTTTTGACTCTCATCGTGGTGCCGATTCTGTACACCTTGTTGATTCGCGACACCGGCAAGCCGGAACACGACATCGAAGCGGAATTGCGGGACACGCCGTTGCTCCCGGATCCTGCTCACGCGTGATTTAATAACGCGTAAGAGGATGACCAAAACCCGTAGTCGCAAGCTTCAACTTGCCTGTTCACCTCACCCTTGACGGTGCGGCTACAAGTCTTGAGTTAGGTCTTAAGCCTCTGAAAGAGAGGATTCATTATGTGGCTCTTTCACAAGAAAATCGTGCTCTGGTCGGGAGTAGCGGGCATCGTCCTATGCGGTGCGGTCGCCGGACTATTTGTTTTCTTTCGCGCCCAAGGCGGTCTTTCGGCCGCGGAGCATGAAACGCCGCGGCAGCAGAATGAAAGCATTAGCAGCGATAGGGTTCGTGTCACCGTGAGCACAATCCATCCCAAGCGCGACCCCTGGCTAATCATATCGGTGCGCGAGCCGGCCAAGGTCGAAGCCTTCTACCAGGCTGAATTGAAGGCCCGGGTCGCAGGGACTGTGCGCAGCATTCACAAAGACCTCCATAACAAGGTTCATGAGGGTGAAGTTCTCATCGAAATCGACACGCCGGACCTGATCCAGGACGTCGCGATGAAGGAAGCTGCCATCCAGCGCCGGCAAAGCGAGGTCAAGCTGGCGATGAGCAAGGCCAGAATTGCCGATACGCAGGCGGAGGTGGCCGAAGGGGACATCGATTTGAAGCGGGCCCAGGTTAGGCGGGCGGCCGCAACCCGCGACTATCGCAAGCTGCGCTATCAGCGCTTCATGCGCCTCTCACAACAGGAAACCAAGGCGGTTGACGAAAGCATCGTGGACGAGGAAAAACGGGATTACGAGGCAGCCGAGGCGGATTGCGACGTCGCCGCCGCCGGTGTAAAAACCGCCATTCTGACGTGGAGGGAAGCAAAAGAGAACTCCCAGGCCGCCTATGCCGATATTGAACTGAAGAAATCCTTCGTCGAGGAAGCGCGCAAAGAGCGGGACAAGGCCCAGGCCATGCTGGATTTGGCCCGGATTACCGCACCTTTTGATGGCGTCATTACCGAGCGAACCGTGGACCCGGGCTCGTTCGTGCAGAATGCGGCGACAGGCCGCTCCGATTCGCTCATCACCGTGGCCCGTTCCGACATCATGACTGTGTCTATGAAAGTGCCTGATAACTTCGCTCCCTACGTCGATATCAACACGGAAGCGGCTCTGCAACTGGACGAATTACCCGGCATAGTCATTCACGGAAAGGTGACGCGGTTTTCGCCGTCGATTCAAGAAAAAGACCGCACGATGCTGGTCGAAGTGGATCTCTACAACGGGTCCCGGAAGGAATATGAGACTTTCATCGCGCGGCAGATGGGCACGGTGGTTGCCCCCTTTGGACATCTCAACCTCTTCGACACCTTGACCGCTCGGGCCACGGCGAGGGCCTTGTGGATGCGCAACCGCAAGGGATTCGATGATCCCTTGCCATTATTTGCCAAAGTCACCGGCCGAGACGACGGCAATACGAATCACAAATTGCTTCCGGGAATGTATGGCAACATGAGGCTAATGCTGCAGCGTTTCCAGAACAGTTATTTATTGCCCAGCAGCGCGGTTTTCAGCCGGGGCGGCAAGCGCTTCATCGCCCAGGTGGAAGATGGGAAGGTCCATCTGGCGCCGGTGAAGGTGCAAGTGGATGACGGCGCCCTCGTGAAGGTGGCTCTCATTTGCGCTAAGGTTGACGAAACCGGCGAGGAACAGATCTTCTGCGACCTTACCGGCGCCGAAGAAATCATTCTCGCGGGCCAAGGGGAGCTTGAGGACGGACAAGCAGTCAAGACCACGCTTAACACGTGGTAATTGCCCCCTCGTCAGCCACGGTGTCGGCACGCGGCTAATGGCCTATGGAAGCCCGCCGGTTAGTTAGCGCAGGGAGGCGCCAAATGTTTCATTTCAGCCCGCACGTCAAGATCCGCTTGCGCTTCCTTCGTTTGAGTCTGGCGGCTTCCTTGTTAATCAATTCAGTTGCAACGATCGGGTTCGCGGAAGATCCGCCTTTGTCATTTCCAAGACCTGCAAGATTTCGAAACCGAGAGAGTTTTGCCGCGGAGAGGACAGTCGAGGTAGACCCCAAGACGCCGTCCAAGCCGAAAACAGCCGAGCCGGCAACGCCCATCGTCGATGAAACTGAGGCCATGCCCATCGATCTGCCGACGGCCCTGCGCTTGGCGGACGCCGAAAATCCCACGATCAACCTGGCTCGGGAGCGCGTCCGCGAAGCCTATGCTCGACTGGACCAAGCCGAAGTCCTATTGTTGCCCGATCTCCGGTTCGGCCCCGCTTATCAAAGACATGACGGCCAAATTCAAAATGCACGAGGCGAAGTATTCGGCGTATCCAAAAGCAACTTCTTTGTAGGCGGCGGAGCGGCCTTGAGTTTGGAGTTCTCCGATGCGCTATTTGCTCCTCTGGTCGCCCGCCGCTTGGTCCAGGCCCAGAACCAGGCGGCTCGCGCCGTCTCCAACAATATGCAACTCAACGTTGCCCTGACCTATCTCGATCTCCTGCGTGTATATGGACAGCTGGCCATCAATGCGGATACTCTTCGCCGTGCCGAGGAAATGCTAAAAAACGCGGAGGTTGCCGCCAGACCGGGCATTGGACTTAGCAAGTACACCTCGGACGTTACGCGCGCCCGCGCGGAAGTGGCGTCGCGGCAACGGGAGCGCCTTGACTTGGAGGGGGACGCCGCTACGGTTTCCGCCCGGCTCGCACAACTGCTCCTCCTGCGGCCCACAGTTGATTTACAGCCCGCCGACCTAGCCGTGGTCCCGGTCACGCTTGTTTCCTTGCAGTGCGCTCTTGATGAGTTAGTCGCCACAGGCCTGCTCAACCGGCCGGAGTTAGGAGAGAGCCGAGAACTAGTCGCGGCCGCAGTGGCGCGCTGGCGACAGGCTCGCGTTGGCCCCTTGGTGCCCCGCCTGGATTTTAGTTATTTTGCCGGAGATTTCGGCGGCGGCATCAATGAAAGTATTAGCACCTTCAGCGGCCGCAGCGACGGTCTGGTTCAGCTGACCTGGGAATTGCACAACTTCGGCGCCGGCGATATTGCGCGCGCTCGCGAACGCCGCAGTCAGGTTAACCAAGCCAATTTACACGTGACGGAGGTTGAGGCGCAAGTGGCCGCGGAAGTCACCGCGGCCGCCAAGACCGCGCTAACCCGTTTGCGGTCCCTGACCGCTTCCCAGAAGGCGGTTGCCGAGGCACTTGAAACCTGGCGACGATTGCGGGCGGCATCCTTCGGTATGGCCGGTAAGCAAAAACTCTACGAGGCTCTGGAGCCGCTCATCGCCGAGCAAGCCCTCGCCCAGGCGCGTACCCAATATCTCGACGGGATCATCGAATACAACCGCGCTCAATTCCGATTATTCACCGCGATGGGGCAGCCTTCGATTGAAGCTTTGCCCAAAGCCGTCGCCGAGAAAGTGAAAGTCCCCGCGCTTCCGGAACCGCCGAAGAAACCGTGAGACTACTAACGTGTCAGGCGCGGGCCCGCGTTACCCCGTGGGCTTGCCGGCGGCAAGGGCCTTCACATCGGCCGTGGTCAGCGGCTTGCCGCCGATCCCCCAACTCCCGCTCTTGACCTCTTCGACGATCACCCAGGTCACCGGGCGCATGTTCTCCCCTTCGATGGAAACCATCGCGTCCGTGAGCTTCCGGACCATCTCGCGCTTCTGCGCCTCCGTGAAGACGTCTTCAATTACTTTGACTTGAATCAAAGGCATGAGAACCTCCTCAGTGAATTAGGAAACCCGCTGTTCGAGAATGCAACGGTTCGAGTCGCCGCGTTCGGCCCCGGGCAGCTTCACCCGGTGGTTAGCCGGCGACTTTGGCCCCTGATGTAAGATAGTCAGGAGTGCTGGTCCTTTCCAGATGCCTGTCGCCTTCGGGTCGCAACTCGGTTGTAATGCGGGCACCCCCTCCAGCGACTAAAAGGGTAGAAGGAACGTCACGCAAGATGACTAACTGGCCATTCATCCTGGCGGAACACGGCGCGACGGTCTGGCGGACGGTTTACCGGCTTCTCGACCACCATGCCGACGCTCTGGACTGCTACCAGGAAACGTTCCTGGCCGCCTGGCGGTTCGCGGAGCGCGAGCCGGTTGCCGATTGGCCTTCTTTCTTGATCACCTTGGCGACGCGGCGGGCGATGGACCGGCTACGACAGCGCTACCGAGACCGAGCGCGCGTCATCGCCATCGACAGCCTGCGTGAACCGGACAGCGAGGCAGAATGCCCGGTTCGGCACGCCAGCGCCAAGGAACTCATGGACCGCGTGCGCGAGGGCGTAGCCGAACTGCCCGACAAGCAGGCGCAGGTGTTCTGGCTGAGCTGCGTTGAAGGACTCTCCCACCAACATATTAGCGACCGCATCGAGGTCCCGCCGGGCGAGGTGCGCGTGCTCCTGCACCGCGCCCGCACGCACCTTCGAGCGTTTCTCGACTGCGGCTCTAGGAGCAAAGGAGAAGACAATGAGCGACAATCAGGAGCCCAACCATGACCTGCTGGAAGAGGCGATTCACGCCTTTCAGCGGATGAGTGTGCCCGAGCGACCGCTCGACGCGGAGGTACTCGCGCAATGCGGCAGCCGGCAGGGGGACTTGTCTCGACCGTCTTGCATTCCCATTTCACCGAAACGGAGACATTTCATGCACATCGTGCTTTCTTCCGCAGCGGCTGCCGTGCTTTTGCTCGGCGGTCTCGCGCTGTATTTGCGAATCAGCTCGCCGCCGGAGTCGGTCCAGGTGGCCGCAACTGCTTCGTCCGGCAAGCCGGCGGATGTTGCCGTTCCGCCTCCGCCAAGGAGCGAGAAGGTGGAGAGGGAGGGCCTAGGTTCGTTTAAGGATCGCGTGGCTGACGCCCAGGTCATCGTGGTGGCAACTGCCTTGGATTCGGCGCCGGCGCCGCTGAAGAGGCCGGGCGACCTTCCGGAGGTCTTGATTCGGTTCCAGGTGAAGCGCGTTCTCAAGGGCGAATTGGCCAAGAAGGAAGTCGTCACCCGAACGCCCACGGCGGCAGACGAGTTCATCGGAAAGGACTGGGTCATCTTGCTTTCGCCCGACTACCTGGCGGGAAAGCATCTATATGCCGGGCACATCAATGTAAAGCTCGAACCGACAGTGAAGTCGTATCTCCCCAAGGACAAAAAGTAAACGCCGCGACCGGTCGCAGGCCTCGGCAAGGGGGGGCTTGACAGAACCGGCTTCATAGAAGCTTCAGCCGCTTGGTTCGGGCGGCCTCTGGATCAACTCAATACCATTGTGCCAACACCGGGATCTTTCTCGAACGCCTCGAGGTCGGCGAAGCGGACACGAAATGCTGCCTCCACTTGCCCCGTAGTGCAGTTCCCCAACTGTAGCCAGATTACCTTCGGTGGGCTGCCCCGCAATACACTCAGGTTGTTGTAGTCTTCGTCCTTCGTCACGACGGCGAACCCATTCAGCCTGGCATGCTCCCAAACCTGGTCGTCGCTCGCGCAATCCAGACCAACCGACTGCACGTGGCTGGAGGCGGGGAACAAGTCGGCCAAGCGGTTAACCAACTTGGGTGACAAGTTCTGGTCGAAAAGCAGTTTCATGCAACCGCTACCAACATACTCCGCTCCCGCTCCGCGGCAAACGCGAAGCATGCTTGAATGTCGTCTTGGGTGAGGTAGGGGAAGTCATCGAGAACTTCCGCAACGGTCATTCCGGCCGCGAAGTAGGAGAGCACATCATAAACCGTGATGCGCATGCCGCGAATGCACGGGCGGCCGCCCCGCTTGCCCGGCTCGATGGTGATACGTGATCGCCATTCTTCGTTCATCAGAAAACCTCCTACCGGCCTGAATTCGCCGCACGGATCAAGTCAGTGGCAGCACCCCTATTATAGCGGTTGGGCGGGCACTCCGCACCTTGAGGAAAGTACTCCGCAAACCGGCCCACCTACAACTTGTTCAGCCGCCTCTAGGAGTACCGCCCCATCGATGCGCCCTCCGCCCGAACGCACAGGCTAAGCTGCCGGGGCCGCCTGCACAAACGTTGACGCCCAGAAAACCAGAATGGCGGCCCCGGACAGTTTCAGTCGCTGGTACGGCGTCTCTTGCGCCCCTTAGCTTTGATGTCTGAGGTGACTTGTTCGGCGACGTTCGCCACTAAAGGAGAGGAAAGCTGCTGAAGCTGCCAGCGGATCGCGGCCAATAGTTCATCGTCTTCCATCTCCCAAATCGCCCCTGGGACTGCCCCACGGGACACGGTCGCCATGTTGGCGATCAGTTGGCCGAGGCGCATCGACGGCAAAGCGCGGCGGAGTTCCGCCAAAGAATCCATCAGTTCGTCGTGGACGGCACCATGCACGGCAGTTTCTCCTTTACGGTGGGCAGATGCCCGACCGAATGGGGCAAAGTGCCAAGCAGTTCGGCGGGGATGACAGAACCTGGGCAGAGTTTGACGGCCCGGGTGGCGCGGGTCACACCGTCGCTGAGCATCAATTCCCCATCCGAGCCACGATAGACAAGTACCGGTGGAATTCCTACAAGCGATTTCCCATGACGGGCGATCTGACGCTGAAGCTTGGCTGGATCAGCCCCATCGATCCGTTCGACCGGCAGCCGGAGCCTCGCGGGATCAACGTCGA
>Ga0185299_10002759_pt1 | contig 25796 bp, 27 predicted proteins | sample PaiPotPPA55metaG_FD_128002 | JGI IMG/M metagenome (GOLD analysis project Ga0185299, IMG submission 128002) | Iron sulfur acid spring bacterial and archeal communities from Banff, Canada, to study Microbial Dark Matter (Phase II) - Paint Pots PPA... ...
AAAAGCCGATCGCGATCCCGAAGGGCGTGACGGTCAAGATCGAAGGCAATACGGTGATGGTCCAGGGGCCGAAAGGCAAGCTGGATACATCTCTTCCGTCCGGCATCACGATGGAGCAGAAGGACGGCAACCTGGTGGCGATTCGCCCGGACGACGCCCATTCAGCGGTGCATGGACTGGCGCGCGCGCTGGTCAATAACGCCGTCGATGGTGTGACCAAGGGCTGGACGAGGGAACTGGAAATCGTCGGCATCGGCTACCGTGCGGAGATGAAGGGCAAGGGGATGGTGGTGTTCAGCCTGGGTTACTCGCACCCAATCGAGTATCCGCTGCCGACGGGCGTGGATTGCGCGGTGGATGCGAAACTGACGAAGCTGACACTGAACGGGATCGACCGGCAGAAAGTCGGCCAGGTGGCGGCGGAAATGCGGTCGCTGCGTCCGCCCGATCCGTATAAGAACAAGGGCGTGCGGTATGCCGGTGAGCGGTTAAAGAAGAAGGTTGGGAAGACGGGGGCAAAATAGCGCTCGGCCATCAGCACTCAGCCATCAGCTACTTCAAATGAAGTCTGGGGGCTGAACGGTTTTAGCTGATGGCTGACGGCTGATAGCTGAGGGCTTATCACATGCTGAGAATCGCTTCAAAGAATCAGACCCGGCAGCGGGTGCATGACCGCATCCGGAAGAAGGTGATGGGTACGCCGGAGCGTCCGCGGCTGAATGTGTACCGATCGCTGAACCACATTTACGTTCAGCTGATTGACGACTTGAAGGGCGTGACGCTGGTCGCGGCTTCGACTGCGGACGACCGGAAGGGTGCGCGCGTGACGGGCGGAAACGTGGCGTCGGCGAAGATGGTTGGGAAAAAGATTGCCGAACTGGCCAAACAGAAGGGCGTCACCAAGGTGGTGTTCGATCGTGGTGGCTACATTTACCATGGCCGGGTCAAAGCGGTTGCCGACGCGGCGCGCGAAGCGGGATTGCAGTTTTAAAAACAGTTCTCAGTTCTCGGTTCTCAGTTCTCAGTGAACAACCTGAGAAACGGGAGCTTCGAATTCTGAGGCTAGAGAGTTACGGGATTCAGAATGCCTAGAGTTACTAAGAAACTCGATGCGGGATCGTTCCAGTTAAAGGACCAGGTGGTCTCGATTAACCGGGTGACGAAAGTGGTTAAGGGCGGCAAAAACATGTCGTTCGCGGCGCTGGTTGTAATAGGCGATCCTTCGGCGGGGGTGGTTGGTTTCGGATCCGGCAAAGCGAAGGAAGTTCCGCAGGCTATCCGCAAAGGGATCGAAGCGGCAAAGAAGAACCTGATGAGGATCAACCTGACGCAAACTACAGTGCCACATACGGTGCTGGGACGCTTTGGCTCGGGGATGGTGCTGCTGAAGCCGGCTCCGGAAGGCACGGGTGTGATTGCTGGCGGAGCGGTACGAGCGGTGATGACGTCGGCGGGCATTCAAAATGTGCTGACAAAGTCGATTGGCACGACCAATCCGCATAACGTGATCAAGGCGACGTTCGATGCGCTGAAGAAGCTCAAGAGCCGGGAAGCCGTCGCTGCGCTTCGGGGCAAGTCGGTGCAGGAGTTGTAGCAAATTCGTCGCTGGTCGTTAGTCGCTAGTCGTTCGCTAACGACCGACGACTAATGACGAACGACCAACGACCGGGGAAGTGAAATGACAACTAAGACATCGAAATCCGTAGCGAGCGGTAAGATCCAGTTGAAGTGGGTGCGGTCGGCGATTTGCACTCCGGTAAAGCATAAGAAAGTTGTGAAGGGGCTGGGATTCACGCGGCTGAACCAGGTGATCGTGCGACCGGATACGGCTGCGATTCGCGGCATGGTGAAGAAGATCCCGCACTTGGTGGAGATTGTGAAGGCTTAATAGAGACGCGGCAAGCCTCGTCTCTACAGAGAGAAAGACATGAATCTATCGACAATACGGGCACCCAAGAAGTCAACGGAGAAGAAGAAGCGAGTCGGACGCGGTATGGGGTCTGGCATGGGCAAGACTTCGACGCGCGGTCACAAGGGGCAGTGGTCCCGTTCGGGTGCGCGTCTGATACGCGGGTTTGAGGGCGGCCAGATGCCGCTGCACCGGCGTGTGCCGAAGCGCGGTTTTACGAACATTTTTCGCGAGGAATACGACGTCGTGAACCTGGACCGGCTGGCAACGCTCGGCGAGACCGAAATTACGCCCGAGGTTCTGAAAAAGGCGGGCGTGGTGAATGGAAGGCAGCCGGTGAAGATCCTCGGCAACGGCGAACTTAAGACGGCGATTACCGTGCATGCGCACAAGTTTTCGAAAACGGCGCAGGAAAAAATCACCAAGGCTGGCGGCAAGTTTGAGGTCTTGCAGTAATGCTCTCGAAGCTGGCGAATATCTTCCGGGTTCCCGACCTTCGCAAGCGCGTGCTGTTCACGCTCGGACTGCTGGCGGTGTATCGCATCGGCGGGCACATCCCGACGCCGGGGATCAACGGCGACCGACTGGCGCAGTTCTTTGAGCAGAACAAGGGCTCGGTGCTGGGCTTTGTCGATCTGTTCAGCGGCGGCAATCTGCGGCGGCTCACGATTTTCGCGTTGGGAATCATGCCGTACATTACGGCGTCGATCATTCTGCAATTGCTGACGGTGGTGTATGAGCCGCTGGCCAAGCTGCAGAAAGAAGGCGAACTGGGCAGGAAGAAAATCACGCAGTGGACGCGTTATCTCACTGTCGTTTTGAGCGCGGTGCAGTCGTTTGGGATCGCCATCAGCCTGCAGAAAGCGGGCGATTTCGTCACCAATCCCGGGCCAGGGTTCATCCTGATGACCATGCTGACGCTGACCACGGGCAGCGCTTTCATCATGTGGCTGGGTGAGCAGATTACCGAGCGGGGCATCGGAAACGGCATGTCGCTGCTGATTTTTGCGGGCATCGTGGTCGGCTTGCCGCGCGGTGTGATCGATCTCTATCAGAAGGTGCAGACCAATGCCTGGGGAGTATTCACGGCTCCGGCCATCCTGATGTTGCTGGTGCTGATGATCGCAGTGGTCGCGTTCATTGTGTATGTTGAACGCAGCGAGCGGCGAATTCCGGTGCAGTATGCCAAGCGCGTGGTTGGGCGAAAAGTGATGGGCGGGCAATCGACGCATCTGCCGCTGCGGGTGAATGCCGGCGGCGTAATGCCGGTCATTTTCGCGTCTTCGATTCTGGCCTTACCGCAGATGCTGGGTGCGGCGTTCCACAATAATAAGGTAATCGGGCCACTTCTGGACGCGATGCGCTGGGGTGAGCCGCTATACACCTTGCTCTATTGTCTGGGGATTATTTTCTTTGCCTACTTCTATATCTCGATTGTGTTCAATCCGAACGAGGTTGCGGACAACATGCGGAAGTGGGGAGGTTTTATTCCCGGCATCCGGCCCGGGAAGCGGACTTCGGACTTCATCAACGATGTTCTAACCCGGATCACGCTGGTCGGTGCGCTGTACCTGATTTTGATTTCGCTGATTCCGGAGTGGATGATTGCGGGTATCAAGTTGAACCACCTCCCGTTGGTGGGGCGAATCTTCGAAAACCTTCCCACCTGGGTAACGAACGGCTTGGGAGTGAATTTTTATTTTGGCGGAACATCTCTGCTGATTGTGGTAGGAGTTGCGATGGACACGGTCACGCAGATCGAGGCGCAGCTGATCATGCGGCACTACGATGGATTCACACCGAAGAGCGGTCGGATTCGCGGACGCCGGACTTGGTAAGAAAGTTCTCAGTTCTCACTTCGCAGTGAGAAGCGGCGGAATGAGTACTGAGAACTGAGAACTGGTTTTGTGGGCGCGGACGAGGGCGGTATTTCCGCGATGGGAAATACGAGTAAAAGGGGCCATTTCGATGGCCAACGAGTCGGCTAACGACACCGCGCGAAATATTGGACCCGTGATTCTTCTGGGGCCTCCCGGGGCCGGGAAGGGCACTCAGGCCAGACGGATTGTAGAGCGCTACGGTGTCCCGCAAATATCGACGGGTGATCTCTTACGAGATCACGTCGGGCGTTCGACCGAGCTGGGCCTTCAAGCCAAGGCGATTATGGCGCGAGGCGAGCTGGTTCCCGACGAGTTGATGTACGGCATCGTGGCCTGCCGATTGCGGGAAGCCGATTGTCGACGCGGATTTGTGCTGGATGGCTTTCCACGGACAGCCGCCCAGGCAGGATGGCTGGATGCTTTCCTGGAAAAAGAGGTCTTTGACAAATCGGAGAAGTGTCCGCCGGTTGTGATCCAGTTGCTCGTAGACTATAATGAACTACTGCTACGGATTGCCGGGCGACGTTCGTGTCCCACCTGTGGACGGCTCTATAACATTCACTCTCAGCCACCTCTTGTCGACGAGTTGTGTGATGTGGAAGGATCCAAGCTGGTGGTCCGCGAGGACGATCGCGAAGAAGTCGTTTCCGAGCGATTGGCTACCTATGAGAGGCAGACCAAGCCGGTAGCGGATTACTACCGGCTGCAACGGCGGCTGGTAGCGATCAATGCGGATCGGCCGATGGAAGATGTTACGGCGCAGATCTTCGGCGTGATTGATAGTCATTGCCCGGATGGATGCGGGTAGCGGAACGACGAAGCGGAAGTCGGCGAAGTTTAGAATTAATTATGAGTTTTGGAGAAGACCGGATCATCCGCAAGACGCCGGAACAGATCGAAAAGATGAGGCGGAGCGGGAAGATGGTCCGCCAGGTTCTGAACCACTTGAAAGGTGTAGTGGCGGCCGGCGTTACGACCATGGACCTGGAGCAGGCCGCAGAGAAACTGATCGCGGACCTCGGGGCTGCGCCGGCGTTCAAGGGATATTACGGCTATCCGTGTGTGCTGTGCACTTCGATCAATGAAGAGATCGTGCACGGGATCCCATCGGAAAAGCGGACGCTGAAAACGGGCGACATCGTTTCCATCGACTGCGGAGTTGTCTGCGATGGGTATTACGGAGACGCTGCCATCACGGTGCCTGTTGGCGAGGAGCTGACGCGGGAATTGAAGAAGCTGCTCGAGGTGACCGAGGCTTCGTTGTACAAGGGCATCGAGCAGGTAAAGATTGGCAACACGGTCGGACACGTTGGGGCGGCGATCCAGAAGCACGTGGAAGCGAACGGGTTCAGCGTGGTGCGGGAATTTGTGGGGCACGGGATCGGGACGAAGCTGCATGAAGCGCCGCAGATTCCGAACTTTGGCAAGAAAGGCCAAGGCGCGGAGTTGACCGAAGGCATGGTCCTGGCGATTGAGCCGATGGTGAACTCGGGGCGTCCGGAGACCAAGGTTTTGAGCGATAAGTGGACGGCCGTAACGCTCGACGGCAGTTACAGCGCGCACTTTGAGCATTGCGTGGCGGTAACGCGGCAAGGGCCTATGATTTTGACCCAGTAGAGGCTCTTGCTTTTGGCTGTTGGCTTTTAGCTAAAGGCCAAAGAGCTAACAGCCAAAGGCTTTTCTTAAGGAGTCGATGAGCAAAGAGGACGCGATTGAAGTGATGGCAACGGTCGTCGAACCGCTGCCCAATGCCATGTTCAAGGTGGAGCTCGAAAACAAACACCAGGTGCTGGCGCACGTTTCCGGCAAGATGAGGAAGAACTTCATCCGGATATTGCCGGGAGATAAAGTGGCGGTCGAACTTTCTCCGTACGATCTGAATCGCGGGCGGATTGTGTATCGCTACAAATAAGTTTGCGGCCGGGCTTCGTCCCGGCGGGACGGACGAATGTGTCCGTCGCTACGTGAGGGATTATGAAGGTAAGAGCATCGGTTAAGAAAATTTGCGACAAGTGCAAGGTCATCCACCGCAAGGGAGTAGTGCGGGTGATCTGCGAGAATTCGAAACACAAGCAGCGTCAGGGCTAAAGGGTTTGAAGTTGCCCGCACTGAGAACTGGCAACTGAGAACTGAGAACTGGCTTTTAAGAGAGGGATCATGGCTCGTATTGCAGGCGTCGATCTTCCGCGCAACAAGCACGCGAATATCGCGCTCACTTACATCTACGGCATCGGCAATTCACGCGCGGCGCGCATTTTGGACGCGGCGAAGGTGGATCCGATGAAAAAAGTTTCGGACCTTGGAGAAGACGAGGTCAACCGCATCCGCCAGGTCATCGAAGCGGAAGGCTCGGTGGAAGGCGATCTGCGCAAAGACGTTTCGATGAACATCAAGCGGCTCATCGAAATCGGGTCTTATCGCGGATTCCGTCATCGCCGGAACCTGCCGGTTCGGGGACAGCGCACTCACACGAATGCTCGTACCCGCAAAGGTCCGCGCAAAGGCACGGTCGCGCAGAAGAAGAAGACGGCTAAAGCGTAAAACCGGTTGTCAGTTGTCAGTTATCAGTTCTCAGTTTACGGCGGAGAACGGTTTTACTGAGAACTGAGAACCGAGAACTGAGAACTCCAAAAATGGCAAAACCGGCAGCAGCAGGCGGCGCCGCGGCGGCGCCCGAGAAAAAAGGCAAAAAGAAGACGTTTAAGAAGAAAGAGCGCAAGCACGTCCCGCATGGACTGGTGCACGTACAGGCCTCTTTCAATAACACCATCGTGACCATCTCCGACATGAGCGGCAATGTGCTGGCGTGGAAGAGTTCTGGCTCGCTCGGTTTTCGCGGGTCCCGCAAAGGGACGCCGTTTGCGGCGCAGCAGGCCGCGTCGAACGCCGCCAGCATGGCGCGCGATCACGGGGTGCGCACGGTGGATGTGCGGGTGAGCGGTCCGGGATCGGGGCGAGAGTCGGCAGTGCGCGCGCTGGCCTCGGCGGGAATCGAAGTGCGGTCCATTAAGGACACGACGCCAATTCCGCATAATGGGTGCCGGCCGCCGAAACGGCGCAGAGTGTAGTCGGAGAGACGCGGCAAGCCTCGTCTCTACGGGTAGTTTGTACAGCAGCTGATTTTGTCCGGGACGAAGGGTGAAGCCAAACCTGTAAACCGGTCATCTAAAGGAGAACAACTTGGCACGTTATACCGATGCAGTGTGTCGTCTATGTCGCCGGGAAGGCATCAAGCTCTTCCTGAAGGGCACCAAGTGCTTCAGCGACAAATGTCCTATTGAGAAACGCAACTTCGCTCCCGGACAACATGGGAAAGACAAGAAGACCAAGGTAGTAGGCTACGGTCTGCAGTTGCGCGAAAAACAGAAAGCCAAACGCATCTACTTCACCCAGGAAGGCCAGTTCCGGAATTACTTCGAGAACGCAGTCAAATCCAAAGGCGTGACGGGTGCGAAGCTGCTGGAATCGCTCGAGCGGCGTCTGGACAACGTTGTCTATCGGTTAGGCTTCGGCATTTCCCGCCGCCAGGCGCGCCAGTTGGTGCGTCACGGACACGTGCAGGTGAACGGGAAGAAGGTGAACATTCCTTCTTACGAGGTCACCGTCGGCGAAGAGATTCAGATTCGGGAGAGCAGCCGCAAGGTTCCGATTCTCGAAATCGCAAGGGATTTTGCCAGTCATCAGCCGGCGCCGGTGTGGTTGGAGATCGATCGCGAGAACTACAAGGGGCGCGTGATCGCGCTGCCGAAACGCGAGGACATCCAATTGCCAGTGAACGAGCAGTTGATTGTTGAGTTGTACAGTAAGTAAGTCGCTAGTCGCTGGTCGCTAGTCGTTGGCAAAACCAGCGGCTCGGGAACGACCATCGACTAACGACCAACGACTGATTTTAGGCCCACCATTCGTGCCAGATCAGCCTTTTCTGCTGTGACCTGAGCCGGGCCGCTCAGCGAGCAGGATCGAGCCACATGGCCGAGAGGAGAAACACGTAATGCTTTGGAGAGGTTTTCAAAAACCAAAACGTTTGGCGAGCGACACCAGTTCGCTTACCGACAAATACGGGATGTTCTGGGCGCAGCCGTTTGAGCGCGGGTTTGGCACCACGATCGGCAATGCGCTACGGCGCGTCATGCTGAGTTCAATCGAAGGCGCGGCGGTTACCGCGGTGAAGATTGAAGGCGTGCTGCATGAGTTCCAGTCGATCCCGGGCGTGGTAGAAGACGCGACCGATATCATCCTCAACATGAAGCAAGTCCCGTTCAAGCTTGCGGGAGATGGTCCGAAGGCGATTTACCTCCGCGCCGATCAGCCGGGTGTGGTTACGAGCGGCATGATCGAAGCCGATGGCGATGTGGAAGTGCTCGACAAGGACATTTACATCGCGACGGTAAGCGAAGGCGGCAAGCTCGAAATGGAAATGCGCCTGAAGCGCGGCCGGGGTTACGTTTCCGCGGACAAGAATTTTGAGGATGACCTGGGCATCGGATTCATTCCAATCGATTCCGTGCACACGCCGGTGCGCAAGTGCAACTACACCGTCGAAGCGGCGCGTTTGGGGCAGATCACCGATTACGACAAGCTGACGGTGGAGGTCTGGACGAACGGATCGATCACTCCGGGCGATGCGCTTGGACTGTCGGCGAAGTTGATTAAAGATCACATGAATATCTTCATCAACTTCGAAGAAGAAATTGAGACCGCGTCGGCGAGCGAAGAGCGCAGGCCGGAGATCAAGAACGAGAACCTGAACCGTTCAGTCGAGGAACTCGAACTCTCGGTGCGCAGTTATAACTGTCTGAAGAACGCGAACATTCAGTCGATCGGCGAACTGGTGCAGAAGACCGAAGCCGAGATGCTGAAGACGAAAAACTTCGGGCGGAAGTCGCTGAACGAGATCAAGGAGATCCTCTCCTCGATGGGTCTGAGCCTGGGTATGAAGATCGACGAGCACGGGAATGCCGTGCCTGGACCGACTTCGAACCAGGTGCTGCCCGCTTCGGCTTACGGCGACAATGATCTGTAAGAATAAGGATCTGTAAGAATAACGATCGTAGAGATTTTGCCGGCGCGAGCCGGCGCAGATTCGGGGATGGGGTGACGGGCGAGGACGCCCGTCACCCCACCAAAACAAGAGGGACCCATGCGTCACAAAGTTGCGGGATACAAGTTAGGACGAACCACTTCGCACCGGCGCGCAATGCTGCGCAACATGGTGACTTCGATCATCATGGAAGAGCGCATTGAGACGACTGTGATCAAGGCGAAAGCGGTGCGTCCGCAGGTCGAGAAGATGATCACGCTCGGGAAAAAGGGCGATCTGGCGGCGCGGCGGCGGGCGGCGGCCTATCTGATGACGGACGAAGCGGTCCACAAACTTTTCGATACCGTGGCTCCGCGCTTCGGTGACCGCCAGGGCGGATATCTGCGGATCGTCCGCACTGCTTGGCGCAAGGGTGACGGCGCCGAGAAGGCATTCATCGAATTGCTGGGCAGTGAGCAGGTGCTCGACGAGAAGCGACAGAAGCGCGCCGAAATCCGCGCCAAACGCGCCGAGGAGAACCGCAAGGCAATGGAAGACGCCGATGCCCAGGCACAGGCGCAGAAGGACAGCGCAGCTGCCGAGGCTGAGGGTACAGAAAAGAAAGAGTAATTCACCGCAGTCTCAAAGTTTCCGACAGAATACTTTCAGTATCCAAAAAGGGGAGCCGTATTCGGCTTCCTTTTACATTCCCGGAAACTTCATTCCGGCCATTCTTCGCGCGAAGCTGGGCTTGCCCATCTGCTTGAACATTTTTTTCATCTGAGCGTACTGGCGAAGCAGGTTGTTGACTTCCTGCACGCTGGTTCCGGAGCCGCGGGCAATGCGTTTGCGGCGGCTGCCATTGATGGCTTCGTGATGGTTGCGCTCGTATCCGGTCATGGAATTGATGATGGCCTCGACGCGGTTGATCTGCTTTTCGTCGACCTTGTCGGCGGCCTTTTGCAAGCCGGAAAACGCGCCAACACTGGGCAGCATGCCGATGAGACTTTGCAACGATCCCATTTTGCGAACTTGCCGCAACTGGTCGCGGAAATCCTCGAGCGAAAAGCCGTCGCCGGTGAGGGCTTTGGTGGCAAGGTCCTGGGCTTTTTTCTTGTCGATTTGCGATTCGGCTTTTTCAATGAGCGAGAGGATGTCGCCCATGCCGAGAATGCGCGAGACGATGCGGTCGGGGTGGAAGGGCTCAAGCGCGTCGTATTTTTCACCGACGCCGATGAACTTAATAGGCTGACCTGTAACCTGGCGGATGGAGAGCGCCGCGCCGCCGCGGGCGTCGCCGTCCATTTTGGTAAGGATGACGCCCGTGAGCGTGAGCTTCTTATGGAATTCGTCCGCCGATTTGACGGCGTCCTGTCCGGTCATCGCATCGGCAACAAATAAAATTTCCTGCGGATTGAGCAGGCGCTTGAGCGACTGCATCTCGTCCATGAGCTGGTCGTCGATGTGGAGACGGCCCGCAGTGTCGACGATGAGTACGTCGCAGCCAGTGTTGATCGCTTCGCGGCGCGCTTCTTTGGCGAGGCGCTCGACGGTCGCCGTATTCGCGTCGACGCCCGCTTCACCGACATCGCCTTCGTAGATGTTTGCCCTGATCGCCGCCGCAACGACTTTGAGTTGTTGGCGCGCCGCGGGACGGTAAACGTCGACTGAGACGAGTAGTGGGCGGTGTCCGCCATTCTTCAGCCAGTTGGCGAGTTTGCCGGAGGTCGTGGTTTTACCGGAACCCTGCAGTCCGGCCATGAGCACGATGGTCGGCGGTTGCGAGGCGAATTTCAGCTTGGCCGTGTCTTTGCCGAGAGTTTCGACCAGTTCGTCGCGAACGATCTTGATGACCTGCTCACCGGGCGAAAGGGCGGTCAGCACTTCCTGCCCGACAGCCTTGGCCTGGATGCGGTCAATAAGGTCTTTGACGACTTTGAAGTTGACGTCGGCTTCAAGCAGCGCCAAACGGATTTGTTTCATCGCCTCGGCGATGTTCTCTTCGGTGAGGACGGCTTGTCCGCGGAGAGATTTGAAGGCGCGTTGGAGTTTTTCCTGGAGATTCTCGAACATTCGGGGCCAGCACTATTTTAGCAGGCGGGAACTTCGGCGGTAATCTCGCTGACCAATGAATCAGCAGCATGATTTGTCGCGTTTTTTCCCCATCGTTAAAATCAGCTGACGGCCAAAAGCCGATCCTTCCAGTACCCGGGTCGCCGGTGCCCGTGAGCGATGGCCAGCACTTGGACGACTGCCTGTTTCTCCCGATAGAAAATAGCAAACGGGAATCGCCGCAGGACGAACTTCCGAGTGCCATGGTCGCCGGCTGGCCAACGTCGGGGTGTCACGGCCAGCAATTTCTATCGCCCGATCCAATTCGGCGACGAACTTGTCAGATGCGGTTTCGTTCCCCAGCTCTCCGATGCGACGTGCAATGTCCTGGTTCCATTCCTCCTCAGCTGCGGCGTCCATGGTGTCTTCCAGGCTTTCGAGACGCGAGCCCGCCAAAGCGGCAGGTGGCTTCCGCCGGAAGAGCCAGCGCCTTTTTTCGAAGCTCGGGAACCTCTTGAGTCATGATGGTATTTTACGCTCCGTCAAGTACGTTCGCACTCGCATTACCGTGGCCCTCATCACAACATCACTTCCATTGCTGCCACCACCGTGTTGCAGTGAATGGTGACAGTGTCTTCGACATTCCGGGCGTAGCCGCCGGCGAGGGTGACCATCACGGGGATGCCGCGAGCTTGGGCAACGCGGAAGACGAGTTCGTCGCGCTTCTTCAATCCGTCCATGGTGAGCGACAGGCCGCCGAGCTGGTCTTCGCGATAGGGATCGGCTCCGGCGATGTAGCAGAGTAACTCCGGATCAAACTGGCGAAGGCCGGAGCTGAGCGCGTTGTCGAGCCATGCGAGATAGTCGTCATCGCCGATTTCGTCGGGGAGATCGATGTCGATCGAAGAGGGAGGTTTCCACGCCGGGTAGTTATTTTCCTGGTGAAGCGAGATGGTGAAGACGTCTCCGGTGTGAGTGCCGCGCATTTGTGTCTGAGCAGGGGTCAGCGTCGAGTTGGGTACAGACGGCAGCGGCTCGCCGGCCGTCCGTGTGCCGGCGAAAATTGCGGCAGTGCCATTGCCTTGATGCACGTCGCAATCAACCGTCATCGCCCTGCGAATCTTGCCGTCACGCTGCATGCGTCGGATGGCGATGGCCACGTCGTGGATCATGCAGAAGCCCTCGCCGTGATCGGGGAACGCGTGATGGAATCCTCCGCCAATGCTGATTGCCACGCCGTCGCCGAGTGCATAATCGGCGGCCAGAATGGAGCCGCCTGCGGCCAGCCAGAAGGCCTTTACCAAGGCGGGAGAAAAGGGGACTTCGAGTTCCATCTGCTCGCGTGGGCCGAGCGTGCCGGTCTTCAATTTCTTGACATACTGCGGAGTGTGGACGAGCAGGACATCCTCATCGGTTGCCGAATGAGGAGTGACAAAATCGGAAGGCTCGGCAATTCCGGACCCGAGCAGCCGGTCATGAATGCGCTTGTATTTTTCCGCGGGAAAAACATGGGAGCCGATGGGCAGGTAATAGTCGTCGCTGTAGACAAGCTTGAAGGGCAGCATTCAGCATTCAGCACTCAGTGTGGGGAGCGCTGAAGACTCCATATGATACGCGCTTGTCCAGAATCTTCACCACAGAGGGCACCGGGGAACACAGGGGCAAACATGCATTTGGAAAGCGACGTGTGTTCGAATTGAAGAAGAAGTCGACTGTATTCCTTGGTGCCCTCTGTGGTTAGGAATTCCATAACTGTTAAACTTGGCTCGTTGCCTGCCAAAAAGAAATCTTCGCCGCAAGGGAGTGCCGCGCCTGGGCCTCTGCCCGCTTCTGCTCATGGTCAGGGCCGGATTTTCCTGATCGATACGATGTCGTTCATTTTTCGCGCCTATCACGCGATGGTGCGGCAGCGGCCTATGTCTACGAAGACGGGGGTTCCGACGGCGGCGACGTATGTTTTCGTCAACATGCTGAGGAAGCTGCGCGACGATTTTTCGCCTGAGTATCTGGCGGCAGTGTTTGATGTGGGCGCGCCGACGATCCGCAATCAGCAGGCGGAAGCGATTACGACGATCCGCAAGTTCGATATCAAGACGCAGACTTTCAAAGAATCGCAGTATGGCGGCTATAAGGCGAACCGGGCGGAGATGCCGGGGGACCTGGTCCAGCAAATTCCGTACATTCGCCGGGCGCTGGAGGGATATCGCATCCCAATTTTGCAGCTGGAAGGTTACGAAGCCGACGATGTGATCGGAACGCTGGCACGGAAGGCAGCTGCGGAATCGTATCCGGTCTTTGTGGTGTCGAGCGACAAAGACATGTTGCAACTCGTCAACGACAAGGTCTGTGTGCTGAATCCGCCGAAGGACAACCTGATTTGCGATGCGGCGAAGGTGGAGGAGATTCTCGGAGTGCCTCCATCAAAAGTGGTGGACGTCATGGCGCTGCGCGGCGATTCGGTGGATAACATTCCGGGTGCGCCCGGGATCGGCGACAAAGGGTCGGTGGATCTGATTCAGCGCTTTGGAAGCGTGGAACAGGCGCTCGAACATGCGGCTGAGGTAGAAAAGAAGTCGTATCGGGAATCGCTGCAGAACAATCGCGACAACATCCTATACAGCAAGCAACTGGTGACCATTGATACCGACGTGGCAGTCGAGCTGGATGTTGCCGCGATGAAGGCGGGCGATCCGGATGTTGAATCGCTGCGCGCGCTGTTTGCCGAGCTCGAATTTACTTCTTTGCTGAAAGAATTGCTTCCAGTAGTGGAAGTAAAAGAGGGCGACTACCGTGAGATCAAGTCGAAGGCCGATTTCGAGGAGTATTTGACAGCCTTAGACGAGAACGCGCCGCTCGCTCTGGCAATTCCGACAGAGGACACTGAGAGCATTCCCATCGAGAGCGCAGCAGAAGAAGACGAGCCTCAGCCCGCGCGGTCGGGGTTTCTGGCTTTGCAGCCCGCGGATGCGGAGGATCAAAGTGAGGATGAAAGTGCCGGAGTTACGAAGCGTATTGCTGTTTCGAATGCGCCGGGCGCTGGGGCGATGGTCACGCTGGAAGACAGGGCGCTCGGTGATCGAGTGAAAAGCGTACTCGAAGATGCCGCTGTGCCAAAAACGGTTCACGATCTCAAGTCCGCACTTCACCATTTCGGCGAGCAGGGTATCGCGCTGGCTGGAGTAGAGCACGATCCGATGCTGTATTCCTACCTGCTCGACCCAACCTACTCGTCGCATTCATTGCCGGAGGTTGCGCTGCGCAGATTCAATTTGAAGCTGAGCGGCAACCTTGCGGAAGCGGCGGATGTCACGGGCAGGTTGGCGAGCGCGCTCGGCAAAGAAGTTGACGACCAGGGACTGACCTCGGTGTACGAGGAGATCGATGCGCCGCTCGTGCCGGTGCTGGCGCGCATGGAAGCCGCGGGCGTGAAGATTGATCCGGAAGCGCTGGGCGAGATGTCGGTGAAATTGCTACGCGAGGCAGACGCCAAGGCTCGAGACATTTATGAGCGTTGCGGCGCGGAGTTCAACATTAATTCGCCGAAGCAACTGGGTGATGTGCTGTTCAACAAGCTCGCCCTCCCGATGCCGGCGAAATACGGGAAAGGAAAAAAGATTTCGACGGCGGTGGATGTGCTCGAAGGATTGGCTGCCGATCACGAAGTTCCGCGGCTGGTGCTGGAGTACCGGCAACTGACGAAGTTAAAGTCGACTTATGTGGATGCATTGCCCGCGCTTATTCGCGGCGGAAGCGGCCGCGTGCATACAACATTTGGGCAGACCGGGACCGCGACGGGGAGGCTGTCCTCGACGAACCCGAACCTGCAGAATATTCCGATTCGCACGGAACTTGGGCGGGAGATTCGGGCGGCGTTTATCGCCGAGCCGGGGCACGTCCTGATGGCGGCGGATTATTCGCAGATCGAACTGCGGCTGCTGGCACATTTGTCGAAAGACAAGCTACTGGTGGAGGCCTTTCGGCGCGGGGATGACATTCACACGCTGACCGCGTCGCAGGTGTTTGGCGTTCCGCCGTTGATGATTACGCCAGACCATCGGCGGCAGGCGAAGGTCGTGAACTTCGGGATTGTGTATGGCTTGTCGGCGTTCGGACTTTCGCAGAATTTGGGTATTGAGCCTAGTGAAGCGAGAAAGTTTATTGATGCGTATTTTGAAAAGTATGCGGGCGTGCGGGCGTTCATTGATACAACGCTCGAGCAGACGCGCCGCGATCAGAGAGTGAAGACGCTATTCGGACGTATTCGACCGATTCCCGATATCAACAGCAAGAACGCCACCCAGCGTGGGTTTGCGGAGCGCACGGCGGTGAATACTCCACTGCAGGGAACGGCCGCCGATCTGATCAAGCTGGCGATGATCCGGATTGATGAGGAAATCCGGAATCGCGGGTTGAAATCGCAGATGACTTTGCAGGTGCACGACGAACTTGTGTTCGAAGTGCCGGAGCGCGAACTGGACGCCATGAAGTCGCTGGTACGGGAGCACATGGAGAAGGCATATGCGCTCGAGGTTCCGCTGCTGGTGGAAATCGCAGTGGGGCCAAACTGGCGGGATATGGAGTAGGAGAGCTTTTCGAGGAATGAAGCCCGTGGAAAACTATTCCGGCGTTTCCAGTCCAGTGTTTCCGATATACTTGGAAGAACGATCTTCGCGCGCCATCTTCGTTGTTGAGTCAAGTCAGCTGAGTCCAGTCAGTAGATTCCAGCCGCATGACAGGGATTTTCGATCTTGCGGAGACCGTCTAAATGAGTGCTGGTCGAGCGCCGGTGTTAGAAGAAACGCGAGAGCGCGTTTTTCCCCGGCACCCCATCAATATAACCCTGGACTTGATCGCACTGCGATCCGGGGTCCCCGACAATTTACCGGGGCGCTGCACCGACATCAGCGAAGCCGGTGTGGGCGCGGTGGTGGCCGGAGAACTGTCCGCGGGCGGACAGGTGGCAGTCGAACTGCGGCTTCCGAATGTTGGCGTGCCGGTTCGGGCGCGAGCGCTGGTGCGTTATCAGTCACGCCTCCGCTGCGGGTTTGAGTTTGTGGGGCTGTCGGTGGAGCAGCGGGAGATGATCCGGTACTGGATTTACCGATCGGCTTCAGAGCCGGTGGAGTTCCGAGATTTCACAAAAGATTTCAAAAAAGAAGAGATAGACAAACCTGCAGCGGCGGTAGCAGCGGTGGCCATCGCGCAGCTGCCTGCTAAGCTAGGGCACAGAATTCGCATTGGACAGGGCGGATTTTATGCGCTCTTCGCTTGCATGCTGGCGCTGGCCGGCCTGGGATGGTGGCAGTGGCAGAGGTCCTGGAATGAACTGGAAGCACGCGCAACGGTTGCGGAGTCGGGATTGCGGGTCTCTCCCGAAACCATGGGGAAACGGATTGTAACGAAGGTGGAACCGATTTATCCCGAAGCTGCGCGGAAGGCGGGCTTGCAAGGGTTGGTGGTGATGGACGCGGTGATTGCGCCGGATGGCACCGTGAAACGTTTGCGGCCTGTGTCCGGACCCGATCTGCTGGCGCAGTCGGCGACGGCGGCCGTGAAGTCCTGGAAATTTGAGCCGTACCTATCCAGCGGCAAGCCGGTTGAGGTCGAAACCACGATTGCGATCGAATTCCAGCTGAATTGACGCGGCGCTACTCGAATTTTTCAGCCTGCTCGAAGGACACGCCCCGCTGGTCTTTTGCTGAGATGACCGGTTCGCCATCGAGTTGCCAGTCGATGTTCAAGGAACGATCATTCCACGCTACCGTACGTTCGTGCTCGGGCGCATAAAAGTCCGTCGTTTTGTACAGGACGTGGGCGGTCTCGGACACGACTCGGAAGCCGTGGGCAAATCCGCGCGGTATCCATAACATGTGTTTGTTCTCGCCGGATAGTTTGATGGCTTCCCATTGTCCAAAGGTAGGAGAGCTGCGGCGGAGGTCGAGCATGACATCAAGAATCTCGCCGGTAATGGCGCGCACGAGTTTTCCCTGGGACTGGCGAATCTGGTAGTGCAACCCGCGGACGACATTTTTTTCGGAATAGGAATGATTGTCCTGTACGAATGGGTCCGGAATGCCGAGGTCGGCAAACGCGCGCTGGTTGTAGCTTTCCAGAAAGAAGCCGCGGTCGTCGCCGAACACACGCGGTTCGAGGAGTAGAAGTCCGGGGAGGCTCGTGGCGATTTTTTTCATCGGACGGTCATAAATCGGCGGATCATGGAAACTATAGCGAATCCCGAGTTGCTGTGACGACAGGCAACTGCCGAGCGGCGCTCGGCTTGGACCCTTCGACTTCGCTCAGGGCAGGCTGGCGAGGGCGCCCATCCCCACCTGCCCGTCCCCACACTCCCGTCTCCACACGAGCACCCCAAAATCAGAAAACTCGTTCCCGCAGCAATTGCAGGAGGTAGGCGCCATATCCATTGTTGCGCATCGGAAGCGCCAGCGCTTTCAGTTGCGCGGCGGTGATGTAGCCGGAGCGATAGGCGATTTCCTCGGGGCAGGCGACCATGAGGCCCTGGCGTTTCTCCAGAGTCTGAATGAATAACGAAGCTTCCATCAGCGCTTCGTGCGTGCCCGTGTCGAGCCAGGCTGTGCCTCGACCCATCACGCAGACGTTGAGTTGATTGCGCTCGAGATACACGCGGTTGACGTCGGTGATTTCGAGTTCGCCGCGTTTAGAAGGTTTGAGGCTTGCAGCAATTTCGACGACCTGACGATCGTAAAAGTAAAGTCCGGTGACCGCGTAACGGGATTTTGGCTGCTTCGGCTTCTCTTCAATGCTGAGCGCCTTTGGCGTCTTTCCATGCGGATCGAACTCGACGACGCCGTAGCGCTCGGGGTCGTTAACAGGGTAAGCAAAAATGCGGGCTCCTTTAGGCTGGAGCGTAGCTTCGCGCAATTCCTTGACGAGGTCATGTCCGTAGAAAATGTTGTCGCCAAGCACCAGCGCGCAACCACCGGAGCCGATGAATTCCTTGCCGATCAGAAATGCCTGCGCAATGCCTTCGGGCTTCGGTTGGGGCGCGTACTGAAAATGGACGCCGTACCGGGAGCCATCGCCGAGCAAGTGCTGAAAGCGGGGGAGATCCTCGGGCGTCGAGATGAGCAGAATTTCGCGGATGCCGGCTAGCATCAGCGTGGAGAGCGGGTAATACACCATGGGTTTGTCGTACACCGGCAGCAGGCTCTTGGGAAGCACATGGGTGACGGGGTAGAGGCGCGTGCCTGATCCGCCCGCGAGAATGATGCCTTTGTAATTCGGTGGCGCTGTTTTGGTCATGTCGAGTTTCAGTCTCGGCTTTTCGTCTCGGCTTTCCCTCTCAACGTTCGGTGGCGTAATGCTTCGCCATCCATTGACGATAGCTGCCGCTGGTGACATCACGTACCCAATCTTTGTGTTCGAGATACCAGCAGACAGTTTTTCGGATGCCGCTCTCAAACGTCTCCAGTGGATGCCAGTTCAGTTCGCGCTCGATCTTGCGGCTGTCCATCGCGTAGCGGCGGTCGTGGCCGGGGCGGTCTTTGACGAATGAGACGAGCTTGCTGTGTGGTAGGGCCGGGTCGTTCGGGCGCAACTCGTCCAGCAATTCGCAAATGGCCCCGATAATCTCGAGGTTCCTTTTTTCGCTTCGCCCACCGATGTTGTAGGTTTCCCCGACGCGTCCGCGGGAGAGCACTTCGCGAATGGCGCGGCAGTGATCCTCGACATAGAGCCAGTCGCGAACGTTTTCGCCGTCGCCGTACACCGGGAGCGGCTTGCCGGCGCATGCGTTCAGGATCATGAGCGGAATAAGCTTTTCGGGAAACTGGTGGGGTCCGTAATTATTGGAGCAGTTGGTGGTCAGAACAGGAAGGCCATAGGTATGGTGATAGGCGCGGACCAGATGGTCGGAGGCCGCTTTGGACGCGGAGTACGGACTGTTGGGATTGTAGGGCGTAGTCTCGGTGAAGGCCGGGTCGTTGGGGCCGAGCGATCCATAGACTTCGTCGGTCGAGACATGGAGGAAATGGAACGATTCGCGATCGGGTTCCGGAAGCGCCAACCAGTAGGCGCGCGCTTCCTCGAGCAGGCTGAATGTGCCGTTGACGTTGGTGCGGACGAAATCATCGGGGCCGTGGATGGAGCGATCGACGTGGCTCTCGGCGGCGAAGTGAACGATGGCGCGCGGTTGTTCGCGCCGCAGCAAGTTGCGCAAGAAATCGCGATCGACGATGTCGCCCTGCTCGAAGCGATAGCGAGGGTGGGCCTCGATGGCATGCAGGTTGTTGAGATTGCCCGCGTATGTCAGCTTGTCGAGATTCACGATGCGCGCCGGTTCAGAGGCAATCCATTGGAGAATGAAGTTCGAGCCAATGAAGCCCGCGCCACCGGTGACGAAGATGAGATCTTCCATGCTGAGTATGCCGCATCGTGTAAGGACCCGGCATTCCGATTCTAATCAAAGACACACGCGAAGTCGTTATCAGCTTCGGTAACCGATACAGACTAGGGGTTACGGTCGTGCTCGGCCAAACGGATAAGACTCGCCTAAGCGGTGCTACCGGGCTGCGGGGCGGATCTGGATCTGCTCACTCGGCGTGTGCTCATTCGCACACCAGCCCAACACGTTGTAATAGGCTTTTTCGATAGAGCGGGCGGTTTCGGGCCCGAGATACTGACCCTGAATCCGCTGGCGTTCACGGGCTGCGGACTGGCGGCGAAGTTCGGGATTGTGGATGAGCAGGTCGAGCATGCGCTCAAGATCTGCCTGGTCACCGCGGTGGAAGGTGAAGCCGGCGCCGTCGACCACTTCATTATTTTCCGGAATATCGCTGGTCAGCACGCAGACTCCGGCCGCCATGGCATCGAGAAGAGCCAAAGACAGGCCCTCAAGCTCAGACGGAAGCACCAACAAAGCGGCATTGGCTTGACCAACCGTGGAGTCGCTGTCGAATTGGGGCTCAGCGAACACACCATCAAGAAGTATCTGCTGCGCATCTTCGATAAGGTGGGGATTTCGAGCCGGGTGGAACTGGTTCTCTACGCCATGTCGCACGGCGAGCATCGTCCAGCGGAGTGGATGCCGAGCAGCATCGCCTGAGCGCGGAAGGGAAGCCCGACGTACAATGGCGAAATGCGAAAGCGCGAGGAGATTGCTCGGTGACGAGTTCCGGGTCCGAGTCCCAGTCCCCGTCAAAAGTAGCGCGGCGATGGACGGTGATTGCTTCGGGCTTGCTCCTTCTGGCGCTGGCGCTGGTCGTGATCTATACCGGGCCGAACGCTTTTGTCAGTCCCGTTGCTCTGGTAGTGGTGGCCGCGATCGGGTTGGCGGCGCTGCTCCTCCAGGTTTGGTTTCGCCGGGATCTCCCGAATATTCATCCTCCTCTCTGGCTTAACGTCGTCGGCATTCTCTGTGCCATGGTAGCGCTGTTCGCGGATAACCTCCGGATGACGCGCCGGATGCTGGATCTGGTGGCGTTTGCCGCCGTGGTCTGCTTCGGCATCAGCGGATCGCTAATCCTGCGCGCACTACGGCGGCAGGTACGAATATCTCAATCGACTGAGGCCGAGTAGGGAAGAAAGGTCTAACCGGTGGAGAGCCGGGCGTCCCGCCCGGCCCGCGCCAATTTCGTTCGTCACGTTCCATTTACAATACCGCTATGCGCGTCACCTTGTTCGGAGCGTCCGGACTGCTTGGCCAGGACTTGGTTCAGGAACTGAAAGCTGAGCAACTGACCGCGCTCTCTTCCAAAGACGCCGACCTGCGGGACCACTCACGCGTTCGCGATGTGATTCGCGATTCCCGTCCCGATTGGATTCTCTTGTCCGCTGCCTACACCGATGTGGATGGCTGCGAGTTAAACCGCGATCTGGCCTTCGCGGTGAATTGTGATGGCGCCATCAATGTGGCTGAGGCTGCCCGCGAAGCCGGATCGCGATTGATGTTCCTGAGCACGGATTACGTTTTTGACGGCAGCAAACGCTCGCCTTACCAAACCAGTGATGCCAGAAAACCGACCAGCGTTTATGGCGAGAGTAAAGCCCGAGCCGAGGAGCGGCTTCTCGAGATCCTGCCCGAGGTATGCATCGTCCGGACTTCGTGGCTCTTTGGGTACGGAGGCAAGTGTTTCCCAGCAACGATTCTGAAGCTGGCGGCAACTCGTCCTGGGATCTCCGTGGTCAACGATCAGCGTGGCAGTCCGACTTTCGCGCGCGATCTCGCATCCGCTCTCGTGCAACTTTGTGGCGCGTCTGCGCGCGGAATCGTGCACGTCACCAATGCGGGCGACTGCACATGGTACGAGTTTGCCACCGAAATCGTGCGCGAGTCCGGCCTTCCGACCACGGTCAAACCTGTGACTACGGTCGAATTCCCGCGTCCGGCGCGGCGGCCGGCCTACTCTGTTCTTTCGCCCGACAGTCTGAACGCTTACAACGTTCACATGCCCGAATGGCGGGATGCGCTGCGGCGCTATCTCGGGAGTGCTGCCGCGCTGAAATCGTAGATAATATTGGTTTCAGGAATGCAGCTACATTTACCTGGGATTGGGAGTCCTGCATGAGATGGTTGCTGATTGTGCTCGCCGTCGTCGGTATCGTTGCTTCATCGCTAGCGTTGCGCGAGCATTACCGCACCGACCTTTCGCCTTGCAGTATCAATGAGCGCTGGGACTGCGGCATCGTGAATCACAGTCCGTACGCCATGCTCTTCGGAATTCCGGTGGCGGTGATCGGCATTGCCGGATATCTGCTGCTCGGCATGCTCGCGTTCATGAGAGCTTACCGGGTGATGCTGGTGGCCGCGATGGGTGGTCTGGGCTTTGCGCTTCATCTCGCCCGCATTGAATCCGTTGTGCTCGGCGTGTGGTGCATCTACTGCGCTATATCCTTGGGAGTGATTTCTCTGCTGAGCTTGCTGGTTCTGGGGACGGTGATTGTGAACTCGATGAGCCGATCGCGACAGACGACGTGATCGTTAGACGTTCTAGAGCAATCCAAAGTTGTTGTGGCCACAGGCAGCTGCCGAGCTTTGCTCGGCTTTGACGGGCGAGGCGCCCGTCCCCACACGAGCGCAGCCTATTCGTAGCGCAGGCTTTCGATCGGGTCCAAGCGCGCCGCTCTAATTGCCGGCACCATTCCACTCAGGATTCCCACTACGCCAAGAATGCCCGTCGCCACGGCGAGGCTGCCGATATTGATATGCAGATGGATGTCGCCGGCCTGCAGGTTCTCGCCAAAGGCGCTCATCAGCGGCAGCGCTCCCACCCCGAACGAGATCATGTACGCGATTCCGATCCCCGCCACTCCTCCCGCAAACGTGATGGCCAGCGCCTCCGCGAGAAACTGTAAAAGAATGTGATGCCGTTGCGCGCCCAGCGCCTTCTCGACGCCGATTTCCCGCGTTCGCTGCTGCACCGAAACCAGCATGATGTTCATCAAGCCAATGCCGCCGATGCCCAGGGTCAGCGCGCCAATAAAGGCGAGCAATATTTTTAGAGCAGTGCACACGGTCGCGAACTCGTCATAGTCCTGCTTGAAGTCGGCGATGAATACGGCTCGGTGATCGTCCGGCCGAAAGTTGTGGTGGCCTGCGAGCACCGTCCGCACCACGCGCGCGAGTTGCTGATGATCCTGCCCCTCGTAGTCCATGAAAATGCCGGTGATGTACTGCGTGTCGTAAAGATCGCCCATCGCGCTGAAAGGGATTGCCATCAGAGTGTTGTCGTTATCGTCGCCACCCTGCACTTTGTGCTGGTAAACGCCGATCACCTGAAAGCTCACACCGTTGATCCGGACACTCTGTCCCAGCGCTTGTTCGCCCGAGAACAGTCTCCGCTTCGCCTCATCGCCGATCACCACCACGCGCGCGTGCTCCACCTGATCCTGGTCGCTCAGGCCGCGGCCGGTGGCTACGTCGAAGCCGCGAATGCGCTGGTACACCGGGTAGACGCCGGTGAGAAAAAGATTGGTGAAGGTGCGTGTGTCGTGCTGAATGGTCACGCCACGCTTGTCGAAAATCGGGGTGACCCCCTTCACCATCGGCACTTCGTTGCGGATGTAGTCGACATCCGCCAGCTTCAGCCGCACTTCGCTCCCTGCTTTCGCGCCGCCCGCCTGCAGCGACGTTCGTCCCGGGAACGCACCGATCACGTCGGTGCCCCACGAGCTGAAAATCATGTTGATGGCGCGTTCGAATCCCGAGCCGAAGGCCAGCAGGATGACCACGGTCGCAATGCCCCAAGCCATTCCGAGCATCGTCAGAGTGGTGCGCCGGCGGTTGTGTTGCATCGCGCCGTAAGCTTCTCTTAGCAAATCGTTGGTCATAACATATTCCTCTGCATATTTGCCGGTGGAGCGCCGGGCGTCCCCGCCCGGCTACTTCGAACTGGACGGGCGACGATGCCCGTCGCTCCACTACTACTGCTACTCCTGGCGCAGGGCCTCTACCGGTTCCAGCATGGCCGCCTTGCGCGCTGGGTAAAGCCCGGCTGTAATTCCCGCGAGCGCCAGCGCCAGCACCGCGCCGATCGCCGACACCGGCACGATCCGCGGGGTATCGAAGCCCTGCGGCAGTTGCACTCCCGAGAGCAGCCGGATCACGAGCATCGCCGCGCCGACACCGATCGCGCCGCTCAACAACGTTAGGAATGCACCCTCAAGAAAAAACTGAAACAGAATGCTGCGGTTGGTTGCGCCGAGAGCTTTGCGCAGGCCGATTTCGCGCGTGCGTTCGGTCACCGCCACCAGCATGATGTTCACAATGCCAATCGCGCCGAGCGCCAGCGTCACCAGGCCGACCCCGCCCAGGAACCAATCCATGGCCGTGAAGATTTTGCCCATCGTCTTCTGGTTCTTGATCGTGTCCCATTCCTCCCAGATGTCCGTGCCCTTCGGATCGAAGCCTCCGTGATTGCGCGCTACGATGCGGTGCAACTCATCCTTGGCAGTTTCGTTCTCGTCGAAGGTGCGCGGCTGATAGTTGATGAACGAAATCGCGTTGCCCTCTTTCGAGTTGTCGCCCGTCAGCGGAAACAACTCGCGCATGGTGTTGAACGGAATAAAAATTCGAATATTGGTGGCGTTGTGCTCCTCATGGCCGATCATCGAGAGCACGCCGATCACTGCAAAACGAACGCCATTGAGCAGGATGGTGTTGCCCACCGCGGGACGCCCCGGAAACATATTGCGCGTCATTTCCCGCCCGAGTATGCACACGCGCCGGCGCTGGTCGTTGTCATCGTCATTGAGCCAACGCCCAACTGCCAGCGGGATCGTCCGCACCTGACTGTAGACCGGCGGCACGCCCGAGACTTGGCCGTTGGTGCTGGTGTAATCGCTGACCGCGCGGATATCATCGCGCGCGATCAGCGGCGAAATATTGATGGCGAGCTTCGATTCGCTCTTGACGGCAAGGTAATCGTCATAGGTGAGGTTGAACCACCTCATCGAGTTGAAGCTGCCCTCGACCGCCGGAACGCGCCCTCCGAAAAAGAAAATAATGTTCTTGCCGAAGGTTTCCAGTTGTTTGCGATTGCCATTGCGGAAGCCTTCTCCCACGCCGGCCAGAAGCAGCAGCGAACCCACGCCCCAGGCGATTCCAAACATGGTAAGGAAGGATCGCAGCTTGTGCGCCCACAGAGTTCGTAAGGTTTGCGCGAAGGTGTCCAGCAGCATGCGCATTGTCGCCACCTCAGAGTCGGCGAGGGAAGGCACCGTCTGAAAACGCCGACCAGCCCCGCTAATCCTTCGACTCGCGGAGGTGGCAAGCGTTAGCGGGAATTCGTTCGAGACTTCCCCTCTGTTCCCCCGTGCTCCCTGTGTAAAGATTTCTGCTCGCGCGTACCGCACAATTGACACTTAACAACTGAAGTTGTTCAGATTATCTCTTGTCCTTTTCGTTCGCGCCCACTTTCCACGCGATCTGCCGCAGCATTCCCAACAACACCTCGGCATCATTGGAGTTCAACTCCATTCTCCGGACCAGGCGCCGCAACTTTTCTTCGGCCGCCACTGCTCGCGGCTTAATGTATCCGCTGTCGTGGAGGAGCTTAAGCATCGCCTGCGTCAGCCGCTCCACTGCGCCCGACGTCGCGGAAGTCTTTTCTTTTTTTCCGGCAGCAGTTTTTGCCGGAGCTGTCTTCCGCCCGCGCACCAGTTCGTACAAGCAGACCGCCACCGCCTGCCCTAAATTCATCGACCCGTGTTCTTCGCGCGTCGGAATCCGCATCAGCCAATGGCAGTGGCTCAGTTCCTCATTCGACAGTCCATATCTCTCTGAACCAAACAGCAGCGCCACCGGCGTCAACCTCAACTGCCGTCTGATCTGCCGCCCGCCCTCAACCAGCCCCCGCAACCGGTGTTGCAAGTCCCGACGACCCACTGCGGTCGTTCCGACCACGAGCCGGCAGTCCGCAACCGCCTCGGCCACGCCGTCATACTGTTCCGCCTTAGCCAGCAACTCCGCCGCCCCGACCGCCGACCGCGCTTCCCGAAACGCTTTTTCGTAGGGATTCACCACTCGCAATCGCCGAACCCCAAAATTGCTCATGGCGCGCGCCGCCGCCCCAATATTCAGCGGATTCCGCGTGGCCACCAGCACTACCCGGAGATTGTCGAGATCGCCTGCCATTTGTCTAAGACACTCGTTCCAGCCCATCATTCTAAAACCATCATTCTACGGACGCTCCGCCCCGCATACCCCTCCCGACTGCTCCTGCGACTTCCGCCTTTACAGAGCATCCAATAGACAGTTAGACAGTGCTAGGATAGAGTCCCGCCCGGAGGAGACCACACGGTCCACCCCGGCGGTGAGCTCGTACCTGGCTTAGACCTCTGGAGGATGAATGGCAAGCAACGGCATCGTCGAAGTCACCGACGCCAATTTCGATTCTGATGTATTGAAGTCCGACAAGCCCGTGTTGATCGATTTCTGGGCCGCATGGTGTGGCCCCTG
>Ga0185299_10002760_pt1 | contig 25796 bp, 18 predicted proteins | sample PaiPotPPA55metaG_FD_128002 | JGI IMG/M metagenome (GOLD analysis project Ga0185299, IMG submission 128002) | Iron sulfur acid spring bacterial and archeal communities from Banff, Canada, to study Microbial Dark Matter (Phase II) - Paint Pots PPA... ...
CAACAGGCGGCAGCCATCGTAGATGCTGAATTTAACATTCGCCTGTTGCACCCCCGGCAGAACCCCTGGTAGGGCTGCGCCTGCCAGGCGAGGAGAGCGACCCGACCTCAGCCGGACAACTGTGCGCTGCGCTGTGCCCCGGCGCCGTCCACTCGGCTCCCGATGTGGAATTTAACCGCGGATCCGACAGGTCCGGGGCCGAGGTGAAATTCCGCAGCGGTTGCCGGGCCTGGCTCGCTCTACCTACTTGATCAACGAACTGGTGATCACCCGGGTTCCCTGACGAGACGTCAGATCCGGGAACCGGTCGGGCCCGCCGGTCGTTGATCAATTGAGTGGCGACGACAGGCATTCGGCCGATGTGAAATTCCACCGCGAATGACGCGACCGGGACACCGCCCGAACCGGAGAGTGTATCCGGATGTTGAATTTCACAGCGGCACCGGGTGGCGGGACCACTGCCCGAGCCCGAGCGCAGCGCACAGTCGTCCGGCTGAGGTCGGGTCGCTCTCCTCGCCTGGCAGGCGCAGCCCTACCAGGGGTTCTGCCGGGGGTGCAACAGGCGAATGTTAAATTCAGCATCTACGATGGCTGCCGCCTGTTGCACCCCCGGCAGGTTCCTGGTCGCCTCCGGTGCCAGGCGAGGAGAGCGACCCGACCGGCGACAGCCACCACGGGGTAAAACCCCAGCCCGCGCCAACCCCAGCCGGACCGACACCCCCCGATGCTCTCTGAGCCGGCCCGCCGGAGGCGCAGTTGACCTTGACTTGCCTCACCACGACACCCACGCAGGGAGCCGACACGACCTCACCCACAGACCAAAAGCGCGCGTGGAGGACGACCGGAGGAAGGACGACTCCCGCCGTACGAGGTCCGGTGTGGAGCGCAGCGGAACACCGGAACGTAGGAAGGCCAACCACCAACCGTCAACCCGGAACCCACGCACGGACACCTCAAAAGCGCCAAAATAAGACGGCCTCAGCCGCGTCCCCAGAACGGCGGGGTGGTGAACATGGCCTTGCGATACCGCAGCGTCAGGTGCATCCGGTTGTTGTAGTCCACCGCGCCGACCGCGAGGCCCATCGGCATCGGCGCGGGCGGGGCGTACCAGAGCGCTCCGGTGCGCACGGCGCCGAACCACAGTTGGTCGAGCTCGCCTAGGTTGGCCAGCATCGTGCTCGGCACGCGCGAGGCGGTGCGGCGGTCGACCGGGTGCTTGAGGGCCTTGCGCACGCCGTACGGGGCCCAGGGTTCTGCGAAGGTGCGGGCCATCGGCTCGATGTCGACGGCGTTGCGCCGCAGCCACTTCGTCTGCGCGGCGACCGCGGACAGCGGGTTGCCCGCCACGTCCGCCACGTCCGCCAGGTCCAGCGCGACCGTCCCGTAGGCCGAGTGGTTGCCCAGCTTCAGCGACTCGTCCGCCACCGACCTGCGGTCGATCGGCATCACGACCCTGATTTGTCCCCAGCCCTTGCCGCGCGAGGCGTTCCACTCGTAGACCGCTCGGGCCACCTCGGCCAGCAGCGCGTCCTCGATCGTGGCGTCGGCGTAGTACGAGATGGCGTTGGTCAGGTCCCGCATGTCCATCGCGACGTGCCGGAAGTGGTAGCCCTTCGTCGGCAGTTCCGCCTCCTGCGGGGTGCGCCCCGGCTCGACCCGCATCGGCAGGCCCTGGATGTTCGGCGGACGGGAGTTGCCGCGCAGCAGCGGGGCCTGGTCGTGCGGCGGGGCGAGCGGCTTGCCCCCGGTGTACGCGGCGGCTATCGCGCGCATCAGGCCCAGCGCCGAGTACCCGTCGAAGCGCGAGTGGTGCGCCGCCAGCACCAGGTTCGTCACCCGCGGCTGGCGCAGCACGTGCAGCCGGAAGAGCGGACCGGTGCGTACGGGCAGCGGGGTGGCGAATATCTCCTCCCGCGCGTCTGCGAGCTCCCGGCGGCTCGCCACGGTACGTTCCTGAACGGGGTCGGTTTCCGCGATGTCGGGTATGGCCCATTGGGTCCACAGTCGCATGGGGGAGGTGGTGGCGATCCGGGCGCGGGCCGCGGGCTGGGCCTCGAGCACGGCTCCCACCGCCTCGCGCAGCCGCGGCAGTTCGAGACGGCCGGCCAGGGCGGCCTCGACGTAGTGCAGGTTCGGCTCCTCCGGGCGTTCCGAGAGCAGGTTGATCTCGTCGACCGCGGAGCATGCTTCGGTGTGCACGACGTCCCATCTCGATAACGCTTACGCCCGCCAAGCTGAGACCAGATTGTATCCGTAGCGCCAAGGAAGTGGCGTTGATGAGGTAGTCTCACTTATGCTGTTCGTGCATTAACCGAACCTGAAGGGGAGCAGTGTGGCGACGAGTGCGAAGAAGCGCGAAGGCTCGGCTCCGTCCCCCGGGCAGGGCGAAACCCCGGAAACCCCGGGGTCGTCCGTGACCGGATCCATATCCACCGGGGCGGACAGCGGGGACGCCTGGCTCAAGCGACTTTCCGGCTACATCTGGCGGTACAAGAGAATTCTCTTGATCGCCTCGGGCAGCTCGATAGCCATCGCGGGCATCGGCGTCGTCGTCCCGCTGGTGCAGCGCACGATCATCGACGACGTCATCATCAAGGGCAACCGGCCGGTGCTGCCGTGGGCGATCACGCTGATCGGCATAGCCCTGCTCAACTTCGTCGTCTCCCGCTCCCGCCGCTACCTCGGCGGCGCGATCGGCATCGAGGTGCAGAACGACCTCCGCACCGAGGTGTTCGACTCGCTCTCCCGGCTCGACGGCCGCGGCCAGGACAACCTGGAGACCGGCCAGATCGTCGCCCGCTCCTCCTCCGACATCAACATGGTCGCCCAGCTGATCGGCATGGGCCCGATGCTCGCCGGCACGGTGCTGCTCTTCCTCAGCTCGATCACCGCGATGCTCTTCCTCTCGCCCGAGCTGACGCTGGTGGGCCTGGCCGTCGGCCCCGGCCTGCTGGCCGTCAACATCCTCGCCCGACGCCGGCTGTTCCCGGCCACCTGGGACGCCCAGCAGAAGACCGGCGTGCTCGCCGGCGTCGTCGAGTCCGCGGTCACCGGCGTGCGCGTGGTCAAGGGCTTCGGCCAGGAGTCACAGGAGGTTGACAAGCTCGACCGCTCCGCCACCTCGCTGTTCTCCGCGATGATGCGCACGGTCCGGCTGCAGGCCAGGTACAACCCGACCCTTGGCGCGATCCCCACCATCGGCCAGATCGGCATCCTCGCGCTCGGCGGCTGGATGGCCCTGCACGGCGAGATCACGATTGGCACCTTCTTCGCCTTCTCCAGCTACCTGGCCTCGTTCGTCGGCCCGGTGCGGATGCTCTCCACGCTGATCACCTTCGGCCAGCAGGTTCGGGCCAGCGCCATCCGCGTCTTCGAGGTCATCGACTCGAAGCCCGACATCCAGGACAAGCCCGACGCGGGCGAACTGCCGCACGAGGCTTTGGACATCGCGTTCGAGGATGTGACCTTCGGCTACCTGGCCTCCGAGCCGGTGCTGCGCGGCCTCGACCTGTCCGTCCGGCACGGCGAGACGATGGCCGTGATCGGTACCTCGGGCTCCGGCAAATCCACTATCGCGATGCTGCTGCCGCGCTTCTACGACCCGCAGGCCGGCGGCGTGCGCATCGGCGGCCGGGACGTGCGCGAGGTGACGACCGAGTCGGTGCGCGCGTCGATCGGCCTGGTCATGGAGGAGGCGTTCCTCTTCTCCGACAGCGTCCGCGCGAACATCGCCTACGGCGCGCCGAACGCGACCGACGAGCAGGTCCGCGCCGCCGCGCGCGCCGCCGAGGCCGACCGCTTCATCGAGGAACTGCCGCAGGGCTATGACACGGTCGTCGGCGAGCAGGGCCTGACCCTCTCCGGCGGCCAGCGCCAGCGCGTCGCCCTGGCCCGCGCGCTGATCACCGACCCGCAGATCCTGCTGCTCGACGACGCCACCTCGGCCGTGGACGCGTCCACCGAGGCGGAGATCCACGCCACGCTGCACCGCGTGATGCAGAACCGGACGACGCTGCTGATCGCGCACCGCCGCTCCACCCTGCAGCTCGCCGACCGGATCGCGGTGCTGGACAAGGGCCGGCTGGTCGCGGTCGGCACCGCCGGGGAGCTCGAGCGCGACAGCGCGCTCTACCGGCTGCTGCTGTCCGGTCCGGGCGACGACGCCGAGGGCGTGGACGCGGGCGAACTGCCGGTGGATCACGAACTCGTCCAGGTGGACGGCGTGACCCCGGCGCTGTGGGACCGGGCCGCGCTGCCGGACTACAACGAGTCCGCGCAGGCCGCGGCGACCGCGGCCAACCGCGTGCCCAAGGGCGGCGGCGCCGGTGGCGGCGGGATGGGCGCCAGGGGGTTGATCGGCTCGATGCCGGCCACGCCGGAACTGCTGGCCAAGGTCAACGCGCTGCCTCCGGCCAACGACAAGCCGGACGTGGACAAGGCCGCGATCACCAAGGCCGACTACGGGTTCTCGCTCAAGCGGCTGCTGCGCCCGTTCCTCGTCGTGCTGGTCGTCGGGCTGCTGCTCGAGGCGGCCGACGCGCTCGCCTCGCTGGCCATCCCGGCCCTGATCCGCACCGGCGTCGACCAGGGCATCGAGGGCGCGGCGTACCACGTCATCGGGACCATGGCGATCATCGGGGTCGGTCTGGTCATCGTGGACTGGATCGTGGAGTCGATCCAGACGATGGTCACCGGCCGGATGGGCGAGCGGCTGCTCTACACCCTGCGGCTGCGGACCTTCTCGCACATGCAGCGCCTCGGCCTCGACTTCTACGAGCGGGAGATGGCCGGTCGGCTGATGACGAGGATGACCTCGGACATCGACGCCCTCTCCACCTTCCTGCAGAACGGCGTGTCGACCACGGTCGTGTCCATCCTGACCTTCTTCGGCATCGCCGGCGCGCTGATCGTGGTGGACTGGCGGATGTCGCTGGTGGTCTTCGCGGTGATCCCGATCCTCGTCGTGGCCACGGTGATCTTCAAGCGGCGCTCCTCGAAGTCCTACAACGAGGCGCGCGACCGGATCAGCGCGGTGAACGCGGACCTGCAGGAGAACGTCGCGGGCATGCGCGTCACCCAGGCCTTCCGCCGCGAGGGCGTCAACCGCGACCGGTACGCCGGCAAGACCGACGCGTACCGCAAGGCCCGGCTGCGCTCGCAGCGCTACATCGCCACGTACTTCCCGTTCGTGCAGCTGCTCGCGGACCTCACGGCCGCGTTCGCGATCGTCTACGGCTCGCACCTGATCCACACCGGCACGCTGTCGGCCGGCGCGCTGATCGCGTACCTGCTGTACGTGGACATGTTCTTCTCGCCGGTGCAGAACCTCTCGCAGGTCTTCGACAGCTACCAGCAGGCCGCGGTCGGCCTGCAGCGGATCTCGGACCTGCTGCGCACCCGCACCAACACCCCGGAGATCGAGCAGCCGAAGCCGGTCACCGGGCTGACCGGCCTGATCGAGTTCAAGGACCTGCGCTTCGGCTACGACGTGGCGGCCCATCCGGCGCTCGGCGGCCGGGACGGCGCGGGGGTGAACGTGGTGATCGACCCGGGCACGACCGTCGCCCTGGTCGGCGAGACCGGCGCGGGCAAGTCCACGATGGTCAAGATGGTCGCCCGCTTCTACGACCCGACCGGCGGCGCGGTGCTGGTGGACGGCACGGACCTGCGCGAGTTCGACCTCAGCGGCTACCGGCGCAGGCTCGGCGTGGTGCCGCAGGAGGCGTACCTGTTCCCCGGCACGGTGGCGGAGGCGATCGGCTATGGCCGGCCCGACTCCTCGGACGCGCAGATCGAGGCGGCGGCCCGGGCGGTCGGCGCGCACGAGATGGTCGCCAAGCTGTCCAATGGCTACCTGCACCAGGTCGGCGAGCGCGGACGCAGCCTGTCCGCGGGTCAGCGGCAGTTGCTGGCCCTGGCCCGCGCCTACCTCGTGGACCCGGACATCCTGCTGCTCGACGAGGCCACCGCGGCCCTCGACCTGGCCAGCGAGGCGGCCGTGACCCGGGCGATGGACGAGGTCTCCCGGTCCCGCACCACCCTCGTCGTCGCGCACCGGCTGACGACCGCGGCCCGCGCTGACCGCATCCTGGTGCTGGCCGACGGCCAGATCGTCGAGGACGGCCCGCACGACGCCCTGCTCGCGGCCGACGGCGCGTACGCACGGCTGTGGAACAGCTTCATGCACGCCGACTCCGACACCGCGCAGACCGCTGACGCAGAGGCCTGATTAGGTCGTCCGCTATCGGGAGTTGGGCTCAGGGCGGACGGCGTGCGCCGCTCCGGTTCCGTAAGGAACCGGAGCGGCGCACGTAACAGCTGGAGAAGTCCGCGGACAAGAATTAAGCGCCCGGATCGCCGGTGGGTTCGGGCCTCTGGCCGCACAGGGGGGAGAGTTGCGGCTTCGAGCCCCGCGGCGATCCGGGCGCTGGATGGCAGCGCCCTCGCGAGGGGGAGGGGGAGAGAACGCCGCCAGGTCGGTTGGCCTTTGGGGTGGTTCTACTCGCGTCGCGGCTATGCGTAGGGGTCGGCGAAGCCCGCGGTCGGGCCGACGACGTTGACCTCGCCGTACTGCACCACGGTTCCGGTGTGCGGCGCGTGGATGACCATGCCGTCGCCGACGTAGATCGCGACGTGGGTGATGCCGTAGCCGTAGTCGTAGAAGACCAGGTCGCCCGGCTCGAGCTGGGACTCGGATATATGAGTCAGCTCGTCGTACTGGGCGGCCGCGTTGTGCGTCACCGAGATCCCCGCCGCGGCGAGGGCCTCCATCGTCAGGCCTGAGCAGTCGTACACATCCGGGCCGGCCCCCGCGTACACGTACTCGTCGCCGAGCTTCGACTTCGCGAAGGCCACGGCCGCGGCGGCCCGGGCGGACGTCGCCGTGGAGCCGGTCAAGGTGGCGGTGGTGGTAGCGGCGTTCCCGGCGCTGGTGCTCACGGGCTGCTCGGCCTTCTGGATCGCCGCCTGCTGCGAGGCGGTGAGGCTGTCGAGCAGGGACTTGGCGGAGGCGGCGGAGCTCAGCGCGGAGGACTTCTGCTTCTGCGCGGTGGCCACGGCGGCCTGCTGCTGGGCGAGCTCGGTCGCGGCCAGCTTCTGGTCCGCGGCGACCTGCGACTTGTCCTCGGCCAGCGTCTTGAGCAGCTGGGCTTCCTTCATCGAGATCTCGTTGCTGGCCAGCGCCTTGTTGAGGTACGACTCCGGGCTGGACTGGAGCGTCAGTTCCAGCGTCGAAGACATGCCGCCGCTCTGGTACTGCTGCGCGGCCTGCAGGCCCATGGTGCGCTGCAGCGAGCTCATCTCGGCGGTGGTGCTGGAGATCTCGGCCTGCAGCGTGTTGACCTTCTGCTGCAGCGTCGCGGCGTCGGTCTCCGCGGCGTTATAGGCCTCGGTGGCGGCCTCCGACTGCTCCAGCTTCTGGTTGTAGTCGGTCTTGGCCTGCGCCAGGGTCTCGGCGTGCGCGCTGCCCTGCATCAGCAGGACGGAACCGGCGGCGACGCCGGCTACGGCGAAGGCCGAGGTCTTGCGCGGCGAGAGTTTCGGGGCGCGATGAGACGGCATGGTTCCTCTTCCGGTGGCGCCTACCGGGTTAGCTGACGGGTTCGGGCGGGAAAAGTTCGCCCTACGCCGCAGTGCCCGGGGTCTGCTTCGACCCTGTGGCCCTGCGGCGATTCACCCCGGTGCTGCGGGTGGGTCCCCGGCTCCTGACGGTGTCCCGTGCGGTGGCCGAGTGCGCAGCAGTCGCGTTCTCGGCCCGGTTGGGACTCCGCCGGATATGGATTCGGCGCGGATCTCCGCCGGGAGTCTGGCGACTCCGCGTGGGGCGGATATCTGGTTGTGGACTCTAGCGATTCGGTTGCCGGGCATCGATTTCTCGGCTCGGCTCTTTAGCTTCTCTTTGCCCGCGCCGTGATCGAACCGTGCCCTTTTCTCCGCACCGGACGCTGGCGAATGGTCCTCATCTGCCGTGCTCTGCCCGTTTTGCCGAGGGGGCGAAGCGGACGAAAGGGGCGGGGGCGTGAGCCATTCCGTGACGCGCCCCCCGGTCGGGAACTTGCCGACGTAATGTCGGCAAGAATGCGAGGGAGGCTCTTTCATGAGACCGCGTCAGTGTGCACTCTCCGATACCCACCGGTCAACGGTCTGTCGCGGCTTCGTGAAAGTGCCTGGCGGCCGGTCAGGGCGTGGTCGAGCCCGTACTCGTCGCGCCGCCCGCCTGAGCCTGCGCGGTCTGCGTGGCCGCGGACGTGCCGGATGAGGAGGCGTCGGGCGACGCCGAGGAGCTCGCCGAGGCCGAGGGCGTCGCGGAACTCGAGGCCGAGGACGAGGCGGAGGAGGACGCCGTGCTGCCCGCGCTCTTCGACGCGGTCGAGCCCGAGGACGCCGAGGAGCCTTCGCTCGCCTGACCCCGCGTCTGCTTGGTCTCGGTGTCAGTCACGGTCGTCGTCGTGGTCGTGCCAGGCGAATTGGACGAGCCCGCGCTGCGCACCGGGGCGCCGGCGAGGAGGCCGACGACGATGGAGATGCTGAAGACGGCGATGATGGCGGCCGCGATGCCCATCGGCTTGCGGTACTTCTTCATCGCCATCCGCGGGTGCACCGGTGGCGCGCCATCGGATTCGCCCGACGCCGGGATCACCTTCGTCCGCTCGTCGATCACCTGGGTCTCGGCCGTGGGCGTCTTCGGGTGCCAGAGGTCGACGGCTTCGGTAGCCGCGTCCGCACCGTAGAAACGTCCGGCCGGCACCGAGACGGGCGACGCCGCGTCCGCATCCGCCCGCTCGACCTCCACCTCGACCGGCTCGCCGTTGACGAGCAGCGTCTGCTTGATCTTGTCGCCGCCGGTGCGGAAGAGATGGCTCCAGATCGCCGCGCCGGTCGTCGCGATCACCGAACCGACCGCCGCGCCGATCACCGTGCCCGCCACACCGAGGTAGGAGGCGACGATCGAGGCGCTGCATGCGGCCAAAGCGGAAGCCGCGACCTGACTGGTGGTCAGATTCAGTCGCGGCTTCTTTGCCTGCTTGTCTGCCTGCTTGTCCTCTTGCTCAGCCATATATCCCTAGAGTCCAGACCTGCCCTGTTATTCAACCGTAACGCAATTCACCTGCCGGTCCCGTTCGCGCCCGTACCCCCTGTGACCCAACTCACGGATCGGGCCGTTGTCGGCGGACGGTTCTACACTCGGGTTCGATGAGCGGCTACGAGACACCCCTGTTCGATCTGCCCAAGCCTCCCGCCCCCGCGCGGCACCGGGCGGAGTCCGTGCTGCCCGGCCTCGGCCGTCCGCCGGCGCCGAGCGGGGACCGCGGCGACCGGCCGACACCCGCGCCGCCCGCGCCGTTCACCCCCCGCGACCTGACCGCGATGCTGGACGGCCTCAACGTGGCCCAGCGCGAGGCCGTGGTGCACGCCGGATCTCCGCTGCTGATCGTGGCCGGCGCGGGCTCCGGCAAGACCAGGGTGCTCACCAACCGGATCGCCTACCTGCTCGGCGAGCGCGAGGTGCACCCCGGCGAGATCCTGGCGATCACCTTCACCAACAAGGCCGCCGCCGAGATGCGCGAGCGGGTGGAGGCGCTGATCGGCCCGCGCGCCCGGATCATGTGGGTCTCGACCTTCCACTCCGCCTGCGTCCGGATCCTGCGGCGCGAGCACGAGCACCTGGGCCTGCCCTCGTCCTTCACCATCTACGACGCCGACGACTCCCGGCGGCTGATGACGCAGGTGGCGCGCGACCTCGACCTCGACGTCAAGCGTAACCCGCCGCGCGGCCTGCTCGCCGCCGTCTCCGCGCTCAAGAACGAGCTGGTGGACCACGAGTCGGCCAGGGACGCCGCGCAGTCGGAGCGCGAGGCGCAGATCGCCGAGGTCTACGGCGTCTACCAGAACCGGCTGATCGCGGCGCGGGCGCTGGACTTCGACGACCTGATCATGACGACCGTCAACCTCTTCCAGGCCTTCCCGGCCGTGGCCGAGAGCTACCGCCGCCGCTTCCGGCACGTGCTGGTGGACGAGTACCAGGACACCAACCACGCGCAGTATGTATTGGTCCGCGAGCTCGTAGGCCTGCCGAAGAGGTCCGATGGACACAGCCTCGTCGGCCCGGCGGACGGGGAGATCCCGCCGGCCGAGCTGTGCGTGGTCGGCGACGCGGACCAGTCGATCTACGCCTTCCGCGGCGCGACCATCCGCAACATCCTCGAGTTCGAGGCCGACTACCCGAACGCCAAGACGATCCTGCTGGAGCAGAACTACCGCTCCACCCAGACCATCCTGTCCGCCGCGAACGCGGTGATCGAGAAGAACCGCGGCCGCAAGCCGAAGAACCTGTGGACCGACTCGGGCGAGGGCGAGCGGATCGTCGGCTACGTCGCGGACTCGGAGCACGACGAGGCCGCGTTCGTCGCCAACGAGGTGGACCGGCTGACGGACGAGGGTCTGGCCAAGCCGGGCGACGTGGCCGTGTTCTACCGGACCAACGCGCAGTCCCGTGCCTTCGAGGAATGCTTCATCCGGGTCGGCCTGCCCTACCGCGTGGTCGGCGGCGTGCGCTTCTACGAGCGCAAGGAGGTCAAGGACGTCCTGGCCTACCTCAGGGCTCTGGCGAACCCGGACGACACGGTCTCGCTCAAGCGGATCATCAACGTGCCCAAGCGCGGCATCGGCGACCGGGCCGAGGCGACGCTCGACGCGCTGGCGAACCGGGAGCGGATCTCCTTCGGCGCGGCCGTGGACCGGGCGGACGAGGCGTACGGCATGGCGGCGCGTTCGCTCAACGCGGTCAGGGGCTTCGCCGCGCTGATGGCGAGCCTGCGCGAGAAGGTGGCGGACGGCGCGGGTCCGGCCGAGGTGCTCGAGGCGATCCTGGAGCGCACGGGATACCTGGCCGAACTGCAGGAGTCCACCGATCCCCAGGACGAGAGCCGCGCGGAGAACCTGCAGGAGCTCGTGGCCGTGGCGCACGAGTTCGAGAGCCTGGATACCGGAAGTGGCGAGAACAGCGAGGGCGACGGAGATGACCTCGACGGCGCCGCGCCGACCTCAGCCGTGACCGGCTTTCTGGAGCGGGTCGCGCTGGTGGCCGACGCGGACCAGATCCCCGGCGAGCACGAGGGCGGCCTGATCACCCTGATGACGCTGCACACGGCGAAGGGCCTGGAGTTCCCGGTCGTCTTCCTGACCGGCCTGGAGGAGGGCGTCTTCCCGCACACCCGCGCGCTCGGCAACGCGCAGGAACTGGAGGAGGAGCGGCGGCTGGCGTACGTCGGGATCACCCGGGCCCGCCAGCGCCTCTACTTCAGCCGCGCCGTAATGCGTTCCGCCTGGGGCGCCCCCGCCTACAACCCGGAGTCGCGGTTCATCAGCGAGGTCCCGAAGAACCTGGTCGAGTGGGAACGCGAGGCCCCGGCCCCGGCCTCGACCGCCTTCGGCACCCAGACCCCGGCGCTGACCGCGTCCGCGAACAAGTCCCGCAAGGCCGGCTTCAAGTCCCTGGGCAGCTCCGGCCGCGAGCCGATCTCCGTGGCCGCCGGCGACCGCGTCATCCACGACACCTACGGCCTGGGCACCGTGCTCTCGGTCGAGGGCCGCACCGGCGAGCACGCGACGGTCGACTTCGGCTCCGAGGGAGTCAGGAAGCTGGTACTGGCCTTCGCGCCCCTGCAAAAGCTCTGACGGGCCCTATTCCAGCCCGGCGCCGCAGTTGCGGACGAAGTCGGGCCGGGCGAGGCGGCCCGAGCCGGTCGGGATGCAGGTGCCGGCCAGGTTCAGGTCGTCCTCGTCGATCTGAATCGACACGCCACCGTAGGTCTGCGTCGCGTTGGCCACGAACTGGTGCACGCGGTGTCCGGTCCAGTGGTTCGCGGGGTCGGAACCGGGGTCGTCGTTCTGCAGGCCGTTGGGGTTGGCCACGTCGATGACGTCGGGCTCGGTCATCTTGCCCCAGTCGGCGTTGAGCACCGCGAGAGAGCCGGCCTCCTCGCCGTAGACCGCGGACTGGTAGCCGAGTGCGTGCAGGCGCGTGGTCCACGCGCTGAGGAAGGCCTCGACCTCGGTGTTGTCGGCCGCGGTGTATGCGGCGCCTTCCATGTCGTAGTAGAGCAGCGAGCTCTGGCCCAGGCCGATCGCCTGCGCCTGGGCGACCGCGTCATTCGCGCTCGCAGTGCCCTGTGATGCGGGGCTGGTGAGCTGGTTGGTGGGCGCGACCTGCGGCCCGGCGTAGAGCGGCAACAGGTGCCAATTCGCCGCAGCTTCCGTGCTCACCCATGACGCGTTCAGTCCGGGCTGCGCGCAGGTGCGGTCGGCGCCGCCGAAGTAGATGCCGACCGTGGTGTACGGCGAGGCCTTCCACGCGGTCATCTGCGCGGTGCTCGGCGCGGCGCACGCGTCGAAGCCCAGGCCGACGTCCTTGGAGGTCATCCCCGCCACGGTGATTCCGATGACCGCGTGCGGCGCTACCGTCGAGGAGGTCTGGACCTTCGGGGTGGGCACGCCCGCCGAGGCCAGGATCTGCGTCACGACGGAGCGGTCCGTGCCGTACGACGCGGTGATCTGCACGTTCCTGAGCGTCGCGGTGATCCGCTGCTCGATCGCGTTGTCCTGCGCGGAGACAGAGGAAGTGACGGAGCCGGGGGAGACCAGCACAGCGGCCTCCGCGGGAGCGACGCCGGCCGCCGCGCACTTCTGGGAGGTGGACGGCGTGCCGAGGTAGATCGCGTGCACATCGAAGCGCACGCAGGCGGTCGGGTCCTTGCTGAGGTTCACGACGGACCAGCCGCTCGGCACGGTGAACGTGTGCCCGAGGTACGCGACGTGCTGCGAGGCGTGGGCCTGCGAACTGGCAGGAGGCGCTGCACTCGCCAACGACTCCGTCGCCACCGCGAGCCCCGCAGTCGTCAGGATGACCGCTCCGGCCCAGGCCACTCCCCGCGTGCCCCGCACCCGCGTCTGACTGCGCGCCTTCACATGCCTCATCGGTTTCCCCCCACGCATCGTGATGCCCTGTTCCCTCAGAGCATGCGCGAGTCTAGCTCCAGTTCGCGTTAAACGCCTAGATACCGCAGCACTGCCAGTACTCGACGATGGTCGGCGCTGGAGACCGGCAGATCGAGCTTGGTGAATATGCTCGCCACGTGCTTCTCGACGGCGCGCTCGGAGACGAAGAGCGCTGCCGCGATGGCCCCGTTGGACCGCCCCTCCGCCATCAGGCCGAGCACCTCGCGCTCGCGGGGGCTGAGCGTGTCGAGCGTGCGCCGGCTGTTGCTGGCGCCCACCAGTTGGGAGACGACCTCCGGGTCCAGCGCGGTCCCACCCGCGGCGACGCGCTCGAGGGCGTCGATGAAGTCCTTCGTGTCCATCACACGCTCCTTGAGCAGATAACCCACGCCCGCCGAGTTTCCGGCCAGCAGGCGGCTCGCGTACTGCGTCTCCACGTACTGCGAGAAGATCAGGATTCTGAGTTTCGGGTCGGCGGCGCGCAGCTCGATCGCCGCGCGCAGGCCCTCGTCGGTGTGCGTCGGCGGCATCCGGATGTCCGAGACCACCACCTCGGGCCGGTGCTCGGCCACCGCCGCGCGCAGCCGTACCGCGTCCGGGACCGCGGCCACCACCTCGTGCCCCTCGTCCTCGAGCAGGCCCACCAGGCCCGCCCGCAGAATCGGCGAGTCCTCCGCCACCACGATGCGCATGGGTACGTCAGTTCCCTTCCTCGATGGCGCGGGCCGGACTCGGTTCCGGCTCCGCGGGCAGTTGCACGGTGACGGTCGTCGGGCCGCCGACCGGGCTGGACAGCGCCAGGTGCCCGTCCATCGTGCGGATCCGCTCGGCCAGGCCGCGCAGTCCCGAACCCGCGCCGTCCAGCCGGGCGCCGCCGCGGCCGTCGTCCGTCACGATCAGCTGCACGTCGGCCTGCGCGTCGCCGATGACGGTGATGTCGATGGATCGCGCCTCGCTGTGCTTGGCCACGTTGGTGAGCAGTTCCGCCGCGGCGAAATACAAGATCGTCTCCATCGCGGCCGACAGTCGGTGCGACAGGTGCACCCGCACGATCGTCGGGATCGGCGTCTTCGCGGCCAGCGTCGTCAGCGCCGGCTCAAGGCCGCTGTCCAGCGCGGGCGGGTGGATGCCGCGGACCAGGTCGCGCAGCTCCTGGACGATCTCCCGGGTCTCGGTCCGCGACTCGCGCAGCAGTGCCATCCCCTTGTCCATGTTGCCGCGTTCGAACTGCCGCTCGACCCGGCCCAGCTGCATGCCCAGGGCCACGATCCGGGCCTGCGCGCCGTCGTGCAGGTCGCGCTCGATCTTGCGCAGCGTCGCCGCCGCCTCGTTGATCGCGTGCGAGCGGGTCTGCTCCAGTTCGCGGATGCGCAGCGAGTCCTCGGACGGTCCGAGCAGCCGCCGCATCAGGATCAGGTCCAGCTTGAGGATCAGCTCGGTCAGCCACGGCGCGGCGAAGAACAGCGCGACCCAGAGCAGCAGCGACTGCGTCGAGCGCTGCCCGTCCGCCGAGCTGATCGTCCCGATCAGGACCAGCGGCAGGATGAGCCGGAACCCGACGCCGAACACGACCTCGAAGATGAGCAGCAGCCTGGCCAGCACGTATCCGATCGCGCGCCAGCCGATCGCGTCGCCGAAGTGGTAGCCGATGAAGCCGAGCACGCCGGGCCGCCGCGGGTCGCGCGTCGGCTCCGGGATGTCCACGTCGAGCAGGCTGCGGGCCAGCCCGCGGTGCACCACGCCGAGCCCGCGGGCGAAGGCCAGCAGCGGCGGCAGCAGCACCGGTGCGAGCACGCCCGCCGTCGCGATCGACAGCAGCACAAGCAGCCCGCTGACGATCAGGCCGATCAGGTCGAGGAACGGCTCGAAGAAGCAGAACACGAACGTGCGCCAGGCGCGTGCGGTGAATGGCTCACGCAGCACGCGCCAGACGACGACCGTGACCCGGTTGGTTCCCATCGCCACAGTATTCTCGCTCATCGGTCGGTCAGACGTCGCGACGCTTGATCGTGGCGAGCGCCGCGCCGCCGAGTACGACCGTCCAGGCGACCAGGATCAGCAGGCCCTGCGCCGGGCTGTAGATGTCGGTCGCGTTGTGCCCGCTGCTGACGATCACCGAGGCGCCCGAGGGCAGCGCGTTCGAGATGTGCTGGCCGACGCTGCCCGGGATCAGGCTGAGCACGCCCGGCAGCACGAACTGCAGCGCGAGCACGATGCTGATGCCCGCGGCCGTGTGCCGCACCAGCGTGCCGATGGACAGCGCGATCAGCCCCATCGCCGCCATGTACAGGCCGAAGGCGAGGATCGCCCGGATGGTCGTCGGGTCGGTGATCGAGGTGTGCGCGTGCGCGCTGGTGAGCGCCGAGCCGATGAGGAAGGACGGGATCGCGACGAGCTCGGACAGGACGAAGATCAGCCCGCCGAACGTGGCGGCCTTGGCCAGCAGCGCCGAGGTGCGCTTGGGCGCGGCCAGCGTCGTCGCCCGGATCATGCCGGTCGAGTACTCGGAGGTCATCAGCATCACCCCGAGCACGCACACGGCGAGGGCGGCGAACTCGACGCCGGGCTGCAGGATCAGGCCGATCGTGTCCTGCCGGAACTCCGCCTGCGTCGACGGGTCCAGGGTCGGATAGTCGTGCGAGTAGACGGCGCACGCGGTGATGCTGAAGCCGACGCTGAGCAGGACCATCGTGGCCAGCGACCACCAGGTCGAGCGCAGCGACTTGAGCTTGGTCCACTCGCTGCGCATCAGGTCGGTGAAGCCGGGACGGTGCGTCGGGCGTACGGCGGCGTGCTGGGGGCGGACGACGGTCGCGGTAGACATGGTGGGTTCCCCTAGGGTTTTTGAGTCGGTCGGTTCCGGGATGGCGCGTCAGCGGGAGGAGTACTCGACGGCGCCCGCGGTCAGCCGCATGAAGGCCTCCTCGAGCAGCGCGGGCCGGACGACGGCCGGGGTCGCGGCGTAGACCGCGGGATCGGTGTGCCGCTCGATGAACTCGGCGGTGGTGCAGTCGGCCAGCAGCCGGCCCTTGCCGATCACCAGCAGGTGGTCCGCGGTGACCGCCATCTCGTTCATCAGGTGCGAGGAGACGAGCACGGCCCGGCCCTCGCCGGCCAGCCTCTTCATCAGGTTCCTGATCCAGAACACGCCCTCCGGGTCGAGCCCGTTGACCGGCTCGTCGAGCAGCACGATCCGCGGGTCGCCGAGCAGCGCCGCGGCGATACCGAGCCGCTGGGACATGCCCAGCGAGTAGCCGCCGGCCCGCTGCTTCGACACGTCGTGCAGCCCGACCACGTCGAGCACCTCGTCCACCCGGCGCACCGGCAGCGCCTGCGACTGGGCGAGCGCGATCAGGTGGTTGCGGGCGCTGCGGCCCTTGTGGAAGGCCTTGGCCTCGAGCAGCGCGCCGACGTGCGAGAGCGGCGCGGAGAGCGAGGCGTACGGCTTGCCGTTGATCAGCGCCTCGCCGGAGTCCGCGCGTTCCAGACCCAGCAGGAGCCGCATCGTGGTGGACTTCCCGGCGCCGTTCGGGCCGAGGAAGCCGGTGACGCGCCCGGTGTGCACCTGGAAATTCAGGCCGTCGACCACGGTCTTCTTGCCGTAGGACTTGGTCAGGCCGCGGGCCTCGATAGCGGGTGTGGTGGAGTTCGCAGCTGTCATCGTCATGGATCCAGAGTCCCGCCGGAGGCAGGTGCGCCACGAGGGCGCGACCCCCCGAGTCCGGGGTGGGGCTAGCACTACTTCGGCGGCCCTCGGCTACGCTGCGAGAGGCCGACAGTGTCGAGTACGCGGGTACTCCATCGGCCTCACAAAGGAGTGAGTATGAGCGAGAGCACCGCGGTAGCCGGTTCCGAGTCCGGTTCCGCCGCCCCCATCCGCGTCGTCATCGCCAAGCCCGGCCTGGACGGCCACGACCGCGGCGCGAAGGTGGTCGCGCGGGCGCTGCGGGACGCGGGCGTCGAGGTCGTGTACACGGGGCTGCACCAGCTGCCCGAGCAGATCGTGGCCACCGCCATCCAGGAGGACGCGGACGGCGTCGGCATGTCGATCCTCTCCGGCGCGCACATGACGCTCTGCCCGAAGGTCGTCGAGCTCCTCAAGGAGAAGGACGCGGCCGACATCAAGGTCTTCGTCGGCGGGATCATCCCGGAGGGTGACATCCAGACGCTGCTCGACGCCGGGATCGCGGCCGTGTTCACGCCGGGCACCCCGACCCAGAAGATCGTGGACTGGGCCTACGCGAATCTGCGTTAGCCGCACGGGATCGCGCCCACAATCGTGCATGAGTTCGAGTACTGCGGGCACTCGATCCCATGGCTTCTCAAGCAGAAAGTCGACACAGCGCGGCGGGCGCGATCATCATGTTCGTCGCCGGCGCGATCGCGATCATTCTCGTACTGCACATCATCCTGGTGCTTATCGGGACGAACCCCTCGAACAGCATCGTCTCCTGGGACGCGACCTGGGCCGGGCACCTCGCGGCCTGGTTCAAGGGGCTGTTCACCACCTCGAGCGCCAAGTGGAACACGGTGCTCGACTACGGTCTCGCGGCGGTCGCGTACCTGGTCGTCGGCCGACTCGTGACCGGGCTCGTCGAACGGGTCTGAGTTCGCGTCCGATTATCGGTCTAGGGGCGCGGCTGGCCGGAGTGCGTCGCCGGTCGGCCGCGTCGGACCCATGCGAAAAAAGCGTGAGCGGCGTAGCTCACACCTCGTGCGTTCCTTCCCGGTAACGCGGACGGGATAACCTCGGACAAGCATCTAGTCCAGGACGGGGACTTCAGTGCCCCGAGCCGCAGCACGTCATTGAGGACGGACGAGCGTGGATCTTTTCGAATATCAGGCGAGGGATCTCTTCGCCAAGCACGGCGTGCCGGTGCTCCCGGCCAAGGTTGCCGACACTCCCGAGGAAGCCGAAGCCGCCGCCGCCGAGCTCGGTGGCAAGGTGGTCGTCAAGGCGCAGGTCAAGACCGGCGGCCGCGGCAAGGCCGGCGGCGTGAAGCTGGCGGACGGCCCGGCGGACGCCAAGGCCAAGGCCGAGCAGATCCTCGGTCTGGACATCAAGGGCCACGTCGTGCGCCGCCTCATGCTGGCGACGACGGCCGAGATCGAGACCGAGTACTACGTCTCCTTCCTGCTCGACCGCTCCAACCGCACCTTCCTGGCCATGGCCTCGGTCGAGGGCGGTATGGAGATCGAGGAGATCGCCGTCACCAAGCCCGAGGCGCTCGCCAAGGTCCCGGTGGACGCGACCATCGGCGTGACGGCCGAGAAGGCCGCCGAGATCGTCGCCGCCGCGAACTTCCCGGCCGACGTGGCCGGCCAGATCGCCGACGTGCTGGTGAAGCTGTGGGACGTCTTCGTCAAGGAGGACGCCCTCCTGGTCGAGGTCAACCCGCTGGTCAAGACCCCGGCCGGCCAGATCATCGCGCTCGACGGCAAGGTCAGCCTGGACGAGAACGCCGGTTTCCGGCAGGCCGGGCACGCCGAGCTCGAGGACAAGGCCGCGGCGGACCCGCTCGAGGCCAAGGCCAAGGAGAAGCACCTCAACTACGTCAAGCTCGACGGCGAGGTCGGCATTATCGGCAACGGCGCCGGCCTGGTCATGTCCACGCTCGACGTGGTCGCCTACGCGGGCGAGAAGCACGGCGCGGTCAAGCCCGCCAACTTCCTGGACATCGGCGGCGGCGCGTCGGCCGAGGTCATGGCCAACGGCCTCGAGATCATCCTCGGCGACACCGACGTGAAGTCCGTGTTCGTCAACGTCTTCGGCGGCATCACCGCGTGCGACGCGGTCGCCAACGGCATCGTGCAGGCCTTCGCGCTGCTCGAGGGCCGCGGCGAGGCCGTCACCAAGCCGCTCGTCGTCCGCCTCGACGGCAACAACGCCGAGCTCGGCCGCGAGATCCTGACCGACGCCGCCCTGCCGGGTCTCGAGCAGGTCGACACCATGGACGGCGCCGCCGCGCGGGCCGCCGAGCTGGCCGCGAAGTAGAGGGAGGAACTCACCATGGCTATCTTCCTCAACGAGGACTCGAAGATCATCGTTCAGGGCATGACCGGCTCTGAGGGCATGAAGCACACGAAGCGGATGCTCGCGTCCGGCTCGAAGATCGTCGGCGGCGTCAACCCGCGCAAGGCGGGCGAGAAGGTCGAGATCGACGGCGTGTCCATCCCGGTGTTCGGCACCGTGGCCGACGCGATCGCCGAGACCGGCGCCGACGTCTCGGTCATCTTCGTGCCGCCGGCCTTCGCCAAGGCCGCCGTGATCGAGGCGATCGACGCCGAGATCCCGCTCGCGATCGTGATCACCGAGGGCATCCCGGTGCACGACTCGACCGTGTTCTGGGCGCACGCGCAGGGCAAGGCCACCCGCATCATCGGCCCGAACTGCCCCGGCCTGATCAGCCCCGGGAAGTCCAACGCGGGCATCATCCCGGCGGACATCACCAAGGCCGGCAAGATCGGCCTGGTCTCCAAGTCCGGCACGCTCACGTACCAGATGATGTACGAGCTGCGCGACCTCGGCTTCTCCAGCGCCGTAGGCATCGGCGGCGACCCGGTCATCGGCACCACGCACATCGACGCGCTGCAGGCCTTCCAGGACGACCCGGAGACGGCAGCCATCGTGATGATCGGCGAGATCGGCGGCGACGCCGAGGAGCGGGCCGCGGCCTACATCAAGGAGCACATCACCAAGCCGGTGGTGGGCTACGTCGCCGGATTCACCGCGCCCGAGGGCAAGACCATGGGCCACGCCGGCGCCATCGTCTCCGGCTCCTCCGGCACCGCCCAGGCGAAGAAGGAAGCGCTCGAGGCCGTCGGCGTGAAGGTCGGCAAGACCCCGTCCGAGACCGCGAAGCTGATGCGCGAAATTGTGGAAGCGCTGTAATTGAGCTCTCGCAAGCCCGCTGCGCGATTGGTCGCGGCGGGCCGGAGTCGGGTTCCGAGACAGTAGTACGGTCGGCTCTCGTATTCTCCGTGCCCCGGCATCGCTCACTCGGTGCCGGGGCACGGTATTTCGGTCCTCTTTAGGGTGATCGGGTGGCGAGCCTGCCCGCGGATGCGTCCTCCGGAGCGTGACCATGGGGGAATGGCCGATACCGAGCAAGCGGCCGCCGAGCCCGAGGCCGAGCCGGGGGAGCTCAGACCTAACCGGCCGCGGCTGCCCATCCCGCAGGCGATCCTCGATCAGCTCGCCCAACTGCCCCCGTTCCCCGAGGCCGCGCGCGAACTGCCGCACGCCGTCCGCCGCGACCTGGCCGCCAACGGCGTCGCCTACCTCTACGGGGTGCGTGCGGCGGTGATGGTCGCGGGCGGCGGCTGGCTGGTGGCCGCGTCGCTCACGTTGCTGCTCTGGGCCACCGCCGCGCCCGCGGGTGCCGACCCGGCGATTCCGTTGCACGTCAGCGGACAGCTCTGGCTCGCCGCGCACCACGTGCTGCTGCACGCCCCCGACGGCCCCTTCGGTCTCAGCCCTCTGGGATTCACGCTGCTGCCGGCGATGGGTCTCGTCGCCGCCGGACGGCGAACGGCGCGCCGGGCGCCGCAGTACGCGATCCGCGCGTCGATCGGCGCGGCCGTGGGCTACGCGGTGTGCGCGTGTGCCATCGCGGCGAGTAGCGCCGGCAATGGTCTGACACCCGAGTACGCGCAGGTCGTGCTGTATCCGGCGCTGATCGCGTTGGCGGGGCACGCGGCGGGCGCGTCGCGCGCGATCGGCGATCTGCTGCCGCGCATGGAAGCACCCTGGCTCCCCGCGGCCGCGCGCGGAACCTTCGCGGCATTGTTCGTCTACCTCGGCGCTGCGGCGCTGCTCGCGGCGAGTTTCATCGTCGTGCACGCCGACGATTCGTTCACGGTGCAGCGGCAGATCGGCGGGGGGCTGGCCGGCGAGTGCGGCCTGTTCCTGGTGGACGTGGCGCTGGTGCCGAACGCGGCGCTGTGGGCCGTCTCCGTGCTCGCCGGACCGGGATTCGCGCTGGGCACGGGGACGAGCGTGTCGCTGTTCTCGGTGGTGCGCGGGCCGCTGCCGGACCTGCCGCTGCTGGCCGCGACCCCGGCGTCGCAGTACCCTGCGGCGGGCTGGCTGGCCCTGTTCGTGGTGCCGGTGATCGCGGGAGCAGTCGCTGCGGCGGTGATCGGCCGCACGGCTCGCACGTGGCCCGACCGGCTCACCGCGACCGCGGCGACGGCTGCCGGCGGCGGCATCGTGGTGGCCGTGGCGGAGATGTACGCGGGCGGCCCGGTGGCCTTCGGTCCGATGTCCGTGGTCGGCTCGACCGCGTGGCTCGTCGGCGCGCTCGTCTCGGTGGAGCTGCTGGTCGCCACGGCCGTGGCGTTCGGCGTCTGGTACTACCTGGAGCCCATCATGGGGGCGTGGCACAAGGCAGACGCCGCCGCCTCGTATTCATACGAGGCCGACGGCGTCAGCGCGTTCGGATCGGTCGAGTCAGCCCTGGACGACGACGGTGTGGCAGATCTTGTCGGCCCAGGTCTGGTTCTTGGCCTCCCAGAGCGGCGCGAAGTACCCGATGCCGCAGGGCAGGGCGTCGAGGATGTGGCAGAGACCGCGGACGAAGGCCCCGCCGAAGCCGGTGAACTGTCCGTTGTCCTCCCGAATTACCCGGATGTGGACGACGCCCTTGCCGACGGTCTGGCCGGTGCTGCCCTGCCGGTACAGGTTCCAGAGGCCGACGATCATGGCGTAGATCCCGCCGGCGAACAGGACGAAGATCGCGCTGACCGGAGTCCCGCCGCTGCCGACGCCGGTCGTGGGGTTGACGGTGTAGGGGTCCATCTTGGTGAGGAAGTAGATGTAGCAGGCCCAGTAGGGGAGCATCAGGCCGACGTAGTCGATGAGCCCGGCCCCGACCCGCTGCCCCCAGGAAGCGAGGCCTCCGGCGGCTGAGCCCGGGCCCATACCGGCAGGGGCGCCGCCGTACGAGGGCTGCTGCTGGCCCGGCATGGCGACGCCCGGCCCGCCGAAGCCCTGCTGAGGTGCGCCGTACGGCTGGTTCCCGTACTGCGGGCCGCCGTATTGCGGTGCCTGCCCCGGCTGTCCGCCGTACTGCTGCTCCTGCGGGCTGCCGTACTGGCCGGGGCCACCGTAGGGCTGCTGTCCCTGCGGCCCACCGAACTGTCCGGGCTGTCCGGGCTGTCCGTAGGCCTGCTGGTCCTGCTGCGGCCCGCCGAACTGTCCCGGCTGCGGCTGCTGCGGTCCACCGAACTGCTGAGGCGGTTGGTCCTGCGTACCGGGAGCGCTCCACGGGTTGGCCGGACCGGCGGTCGGCGAGCCACCGGGCGGAGTGTTAGAGGGCTGCTGCCCGAACTGGCCGGGCTGTCCCTGCGGCTGTCCGCCGAACGGCTGCTGCTCCTGCCCCGGCTGTCCGTACTGTCCGGGCTGTCCGTACTGCGGCTGGGCTCCATAGCCCTGCTGGCCGGGTTGGCCGAACTGGCTCGGCTGCTGGCTCGGCTGTCCGTAGGCCTGCTGGTCCTGCTGCGGTCCGCCGTACTGCGGTCCCTGTCCTGGCTGTCCGCCGTACTGCTGCTGCCCCTGCTGCGGTGCCCCGTACGGCTGGTTCTGCTGCCCGAACTGCTGCTGCTGTCCATACGGCTGCTGCGGTCCCGGCTGCCCGAACTGCGGAGCCTGTCCCTGCCCCTGGGGCTGTCCACCGTACGGCTGCTGTCCCTGCTGCGGAGCTTGACCGCCGAACTGCGGAGTCTGCCCGTACGGCTGCTGCCCCGGCTGACCGGACGGCTGTCCGTACTGCGGCTGTCCGGGCTGTCCCTGCTGCTGTCCGCCGAACTGCGGCTGAGCTCCGTACCCCGGCTGCCCGGGCTGGCCGAACTGGCCCGGCTGCCCTTGCTGCTGCGCCGGCTGCCCGAACTGCGGCTGTCCGGGCTGCCCCTGCTGCTGCGGTCCGCCGAACTGCGAACCCTGCGGCGGTGTGCCCGGCTGCTGACCTCCGGTGGGACCCCACGAAAGCCTCGTCGGCTCCGCTTCCGCCCCGGGCTGCTGCAGCGGCGCCGCACCCTGGTTGTTCTCGAGGGTCGGGATGGCCCACTGGGTGGGCGCAGCCTGCACGGCCTGCTGCTCCGCGCCGCCGGATTCGGGCCCTGACTCGGCGCCCTGGTTGCCGTGCTCGGCGGTCGGGATGGCCCACTGGGTGGGCTCGGCCTGCGGGACCGGAGCGGAGGACTGCGCGTCAGGCCGGCCGGGAGTGGATTCGGAAGAGGGGTCGGACATGGTTCCGCACGTTATCCGACGAATCCACGAGTGGTAACCCCGCCCCCGGACTTGTCACCGGATCGTGGTGTTCCATACCCCGTCGTTCACCTGGCCCGAACCACGACGGACGTGGCAATTTTGTCGCTCCAGGTCTGCGACTTCTGGTCCCATAGCGGCCAGAGGTAGTTCAACAGGCCGGGAATGAAGCAGACGGCCCAGAACACCACATTCATGAACAGCCGCAGCAGCGCGAACGCCGGGCCCACGACCTGCCCGTCCGCGTATCGGGCGAGGCGGATGCCGACCGTTCGCTTGCCGGTGGACTGGCCGGTCTGCCCGGCCAGGTACGCGTTGTACACCGACCAGACGACGCCGATCAGCGCGATCACCCAAGCGGCCGTACGTGCACCGTTCCCCCAGTCGTAGTAAGCGGCCTCGGTCAACGAGATGCCGATCGCGGCGACGAGGTTGTCGATCAGCCACGCTCCGGCGCGTTGGCCCCAGCTCGCGTACGGCGGCATTCCGGGGGGCTGACCGATGCCGTACGGCGCGTTGCCGTATTCGGCGGCAGGGGGCGGCGGATAGTTGCCGTAGCCGGTCTGTTGCTGCTGTCCGTAAGCCTGCTGCGGGTAGGCCTGACCATACGGAGAGCCCTGCGGGACCTGCTGGGCCGTCGGCGGCTGGCCGTAGACGGGCGGCTGATCGTAGCCGCCGGGCTGCTGGACGTACGGCTGCTGCTGGCCGTATTCGGACGGCGGCTGCCACGAGGGCTGCTGCTCCTGCTGACCGAGCGGCGGCGGGACGGCGGTGTACGCGGTCGGATTGCCCTGTTCGTCGATCCGTGGCTGCCGGCCCAGCTCCCGCAGCGCATCCTCGGGGTTGACCTGCGTCTCGTCGAGCGGCGGCTCTGCTTCCGGCTGCTGGGCACGCGGGTCCTGCGGGCTCGCGTTGTCGGGCGTCGTCACCGTGGCCTCCAAGATCTGCCTATCCGTCAAACAGATCTTGTGACGGGAGCGTGCGGCCCGCCTCCCGGGTTACTCCGTCAGAGCATTCCTACGACTTATGAGAACCGTGTGCCGCCGAGGATGAAGCCGAAGCGGTGCAGCTGCCAGACCCAGGACAGGGCCAGCACGACGCCGAGTGCGATGTTCCTGCGCCGCGCGGGCAGGTTGGCCCAGGACGCGACCGGGTCGATGAGCGTGAGCGGCGCGGCGAGGAAGACGAAGAACGCGAGGACGGTGAACGGGTTCGCCGTCAGGGCCTCGGTCCAGTGCCCGGCCCCAGCCTCCATGAAGACCGTGGTCGAGCCGCACAGCGGACACGGGACGCCGGTCAGCCGGCGCAGCGGGCACAGGGCGCCGGGATCGTGGGTCTCGTGGATCCACGCGGCGCCGAGCGAGCAGACCGTGGCCAGCGCGAGCCGGTTGACGGACGTGCGCACGCGCCGCGACATCCGCTGCGGCGCCAGTCGGACCAGCCGTGCCGACCAGGATCCCGGCTCGGTGGCCGCAAATGCCGCGTACGCAGCGGGGGCGGAGTACGCGTCGGCCGCCGACGTTCCACCAGCGCCGTCGGCCGTGGACATCAGCTCGTGCCGCCGAACTGGTTCGTGAAGGTCGTCTCGCACTGGTTCTGCGCGGCGATCGTCGTCGCCGAACGCATGCAGGTCGAGAGCTGCGACAGCTGCGTGTAGAAGATCAGCGAGAACGCGATGATCATCAGCGACAGCAGCGAGGCGATCGAGCTCCATACGATCGCGCCGACGGCCTCGGGCGCGCGCTTGCCCTTCGCCATCGCCGCACGCTGCGCGAAGACGCCGAGCCAGAGGCCGACGAGGCCGAGCACCAGTCCGGCACCCGCTCCTACCAGCCACGTCGGGAAGTCCGAGATGCTGTACCAGATCGAGGCGAGCGTGCAGAAGATCGCGCCGAGGGCCAGACCGCGCGACCACCGCGTGCGCAGGTCCAGCGGGCCGCGCGGCTCCTGCTGCGCGGGCTGTTTCGGCTGACGCGGCCGACCCCACGGATCGTTGTCCTGCTGCTGACGCGGCGGCTGCTGGCGCGGCGGGGTGCCGTAGCGGTTCGGGTCCTGCCACGGCGGGATCGGCGGCGGAGGCGGGCCGTACGGGCCACCGGCTCCAGGGCCGGGTTGTCCGTAAGGGTTCTGCGGCGGCTGGGGGACCACGGGGGCGGCCGGAGCTGACGGGTTCTCAGTGCCGGACTTCTCGGCCTCGCCGACCGGCGGAGTGTCGGCGGCGTTGGTGGTGTCGCCCGGCGTCCCCTGCGGCGGCACCTGCGAGCCGGCGTTCTGATCCGCAGGGCCCTGCTGCTGTCCGTTGGGTTGCCCGCCGGGCTGTCCGTACGGCTGCTGCGGCGGCGCCACCGGGTACTGCGGCGGGGTCGCGACGCCCCAGCCCGGCTGCTGCTGCGGCGCGGCGCCGGGGCGGCCGACGAACCACGGCGCGGGCTCCGGCTGCTCCGGCGACCAGCGCGGGGGCTGCGGGACCGAGGTCTTCGCGCCGCCGCCGTCCGGCTCGGCGGGCTCGGTCTGGCTGGGCGAGGCGTCGGTC
>Ga0185299_10002763_pt1 | contig 25772 bp, 19 predicted proteins | sample PaiPotPPA55metaG_FD_128002 | JGI IMG/M metagenome (GOLD analysis project Ga0185299, IMG submission 128002) | Iron sulfur acid spring bacterial and archeal communities from Banff, Canada, to study Microbial Dark Matter (Phase II) - Paint Pots PPA... ...
CTGCCCACGCAGCATCATGCATGCATGCTGGCCAGCCGTGCGGCAGCAATGGTCAATGCTGTTCTGGTAATTGCAATCCAAATTCGCATCGCTGCACTGGCGGATGAGTTCCTCTCGTCGCACGTCAAGGTAGAGTCTCGGGACAAAGTGTGCTCGACGCTTGACACGGCCGACATCGTTAGAGATGACCCACTACTCGATGGGGCAGAGTTCGCTGTTGCTCAACCCTCAAAGCGAGTTCGAACACCGGATAAAATTATCGCGCCCTCAATAGGCGGCCCTAAGCTGCCGTGCTACAGCAGCAGGCGATCCCACGTGCCGCCATACCTGACTCCACGAACCATTTCTTTCTGGTACATACCCTGGGGGAATCCGAGTTCGATCTGGCTTGTTGCATCCAGGGATTTCAATTGTTCGGCGGAGAGCTCCAGATCCAAACTGGCGAGATTGTCCTGGAGTTGAGATACCTTCCGCGCTCCGATGATCGGGATTACCGGCATCGCTCGATAGCGTAGCCATGCAAGCGCGACTTGCGGCATGCTACGACCGGTCTGCTGGGAGACTGCCTTCAGCGCCGGGATGATCAGCGCCGCGCGTTTTTCGTCTGGACGGAAGTCCTTCGTTCCCTCGTTGGTCATCCGCGCTCCGTCGGCCTTACCCTCACCGTGATACTTCCCGCTGAGCACGCCACCCGCCAGCGGAGACCAAGCCACAACCCCCAGGTGCAAAGCCTTCGCCATAGGAATCAACTCACGCTCGACGGTGCGCTCAATCAGGCTGTACTCGATTTGCAACCCGATGAACTTTGTCCAGCCTCGAAGCTCCGCCAGAGTATTTGCCTGTGCCACCCACCAGGCGGGCGCGTCCGAGACGCCGACGTAGAGAACCTTGCCTTGATGAATGAGATCGTCAAGTCCGCGCATGACTTCTTCCACGGGGGTAATCCCGTCCCAGACGTGTAACCAGTACAGATCGATGTAGTCGGTCTGCAATCGCTTCAGACTGGCTTCCACTGCTTGCATCATGTTCTTGCGGTGATTTCCCGCCGCATTGGCATCATTGCCGGGCGCGGCGAGGGAGTATTTCGTCGCCAACACAACGCTGTCGCGATGGCCCTGCATGAATTCTCCAAGGAGTTTCTCACTGGTGCCGCCGGTGTAGAAATTCGCGGTGTCAATGAAGTTTCCGCCTGCCTCGCGGTAAGTCTCATAGACTTTCTGCGCTTCCGCTTTCGGTGATCCCCATCCCCACTCGTCGCCGAAGGTCATCGTGCCGAGACACGCTTCGGAGACCCGCAGCCCGCTGTTGCCGAATAATCTGTATTTCATAATCGTGCTCCTTTCATTTGCTGTGTCACTGCAATCGAGCGATTCAGGAACTCAGGAACTACTTCCGCTATTCGCCGTATACAATCGGCTGTCGAAGAGCCCGTCTTCAAAAACCGTTGACGCCGTGACATGGCGCCATTTTTCGGCTTCGCTCGCGCGCGCAGCTTCCGCTTGCTGCACCCGATTTTCCGCATCGACACCGAGAATCAGCCGCAGCGGCACATCGTCGCTATTCGCCAATTGCACAATTACGTCCGCGATCTTTCGCGGATTGCCTTCCGCACGCCCTTCGAGACCTCGCAGCATTTTGAGTATCGAACCGACCGATGCCTCGTATTCCGGCAACAGCCTCGGCGCATTCTGACCAGCGCGCCGTGCCCAGTTGGTGCGAATGCCTCCCGGCTCCAGAGTGCAGATCTTGACCCCGAACGGTGCGACTTCCATTGCCAAGGAATCGCTGAAGCCGCCCACGGCCCACTTGGCCGCGTGATAGGGCGTATTGCCGCCAATCGCTATGCGACCGCCGACCGAAGACACCTGAAAGATGTGCCCGCTCTTCTGTTTGCGCATCACGGGCACGGCCGCGCGAGTGGTGTACACCACGCCGTAGAAGCAGGTATCCACAACGGCTTGGAAGTCTGCTGAACTCATCTGCTCGAACGGAGCAAACTGCCCATAGCCGGCGTTGTTGACCAGCACGTCCAGGCGACCAAAGGTGTCGACCGCCAACTTCACGGCGGCTTTTGCCGCGGCCTCATCGCGCACTTCCAGGGTAACGGGCTTCACTCGCACGCCGTACTGCTGCGCAAGAGGCGCCAGTTCCTCCGTCCGACGCGCTCCGGCTACTACGCTGTCGCCCGCGGCCAGCGCCGCCTCGGCGATGTCGCGTCCCAATCCATTTCCGCTTCCAGTAATCAACCAACTTTTCGCCATGAGAATCCTCCACTCTCCTTGCTAGATAAACTATAGGCACTCAGACCCGGTGACCGGCGTTCCGAGCGAGTCAAAAGGCCGAGCCAACCGACGTTCTTAGGCAGTCGCTCTAATTGCTACCGAGGTTAGCTTCTCGCTAAGAATCCAAAGAGCTTCGGCGGCTGCTTCATCAACGGCCCACGTGCGGACACCACTGTTAAGCGCGCTGTCTGCCGGGACCAACTGCGCGATATCGCAATCCTCACAGTACACTCCGCCTTTGCCATGCAATTGCGGGCTAACGGCAGCACAAATTGTCGTCGCCGCGCCTTCCTCAACAGTCTTAAAACGCTCAGGAACGCCTGTGGTGGTTGTAGACCAGCCCGTGGCAACATCGGGAACCTTGGGAACACCATTTTCTCGATAGATATCGAACGCGCTTAATTCTTCATCCGTCATGTACCGAACAAGGTCGGTGACAATTCCACCCGGATGCACGGCAAACGCGCGAATGCCATGCTTTTGACCGCGCTTATCAAGCTCGACGGCAAACAGTGAGTTTGCGCTCTTCGATTGCCCGTAAGCTGCCCGTTTGTCATACGCCCTCTTGTTGAAATTCGGATCGTTGAGATCAACGCCACACCTGGCATGACCGCGGGAAGAGAGGGCCACAACCCGAGCATTCCGCGATTTCTTCAACGGTTCCCACAATTGCGCCGTCAGCTGAAAATGCCCCAGGTGATTGCTTGCAAATTGGAGTTCATAGCCGCGGTCGTCCCGCATCAGCGGAGTTGCCATAAATGCCCGCATTGTTGATGAGCAGGTCTAGGGCACGATTTGAGTTTAGAAATTCGTTGGTGAATCGATCGACGGAATTTGGACTAGCCAGATCCAACTGGCCCACTTCCACGTTCTTCATTTTTGCGACGGCCATTTTAGCCTTCTTGGGATCGCGCGAGCCGATAACAACGGTGGCTCCCGCGCTTGAGAGAACTCGCGTGGTCTCAAACCCAAAACCTGCATGACCACCTGTCACGATGGCGACCTTCCCTCGAAGGTCGCGCCCGGCAAGCGCTTCCTCAGCAGTCGTTCTTGGCCCATACCCTGATGGCAACGGCTTTTGCTCGGTCAGCATATCCACTCATTTACCTTCCAACATTGTGATTACTCACTCATTTATACGATGCACGGACTTCTGACTTGGTTATGCCAGCCCAAAACATTTGAAAGCCGCTATCCCGGTATTTATTTGATTTGGATGATTTCGACACCGTGAGGTCTATCGTCGCCTCTCCCAAGGCTACTAGCGACTTCGAGATCAGCTCCGCGGGGAGATCTTTCCGAAAGACGCGCTGCTCAATCGCGTCGCGAATCGTGGTTTGGAACTCGACGAACGGCGCGCCAGCGGCGTCTCTGGACTCTTTGGTGAGTACCTCCGACACCGTTAGTTGCGCCAGCACTTTGCGCTGCTCCGGATTCGCTACGCCCCAATTCACATAGCAATCCCACACATGCCGCAACCTGACGCGAACACTTTTTTTACGCGGGAAACCCGACATCATCGCGTCCGCCAGTTCCAGCTTGAGCTCCCGGTACAGGGCATTGATCAAATCATCCTTAGTTTCGAAGTAGGTGAACAGCGTGCCTTCGGCGACGCCGGCCTGTTTCGATATCTCTGACGTCGGAGCCGCGGTAAGACCGCGCTTCGCAAACACGCGGACCGCGGCCTCCAGGATGGCATTTCGTTTGTCTTGGCTTTTGGGACGAGCCACTAGGCTCCTCCTATAAATGAGTGACAACTCAATAATACAGTGGAAGTACGGCTATGGCAAGGCGAGATGATGGCCCAGACCAAACCTGTAGCGGGGGAACGGGCCTATCGTGTGCTTGAGGCCGACAATCTTTGTTACCGCTGGATTTCCAGCGGTTTCACTAATCTAAAGGTCAAACCCGTCTCGGCGGGAAGTTCCACGTCGCGATTCCCGGTGAAGGCTGCTCCGCCAGTTCCGGCGCCAGCGCCGATCAGGCCGCCAATCAATGCGCCTTTCCCTCCCCCGGCCAATCCACCTATCAAGGCGCCGCCACCTGCCCCGCCACCAACCATGGCCCCAGTGCGCTTGCCCTTTCCCTTTTTAGAAAGCTCCGGCGTGGAGGCGCGTATCTCGTATCGCTGGCCATTTACCTCGATGGTGCGCAGCGCGAGCCCGAGTTCCGATGCGCCCTTGAAGCGACCAGCGGCTTTGGCGCTTGTGACTACGCCCCTGGCGTGTGCACCCTTGGAAATAACTTCCTGACCGTCCACCACGATGGGATCAACGACAGTGGCGGAGAAACCCTGTCCTTCGCTGCTGGTTTTGGAGCTGAGCGATTGATCCAGCACGACTTCAATGCGGGTGCCTTCGGGAACCACAATTGGCTGGGGCGCAGGGGCTGGCGCCGGGGGGTTCGCCGCCTGATTAGCCGCGTTTTGCCCATCAGTTGCAGCGGGCGCGCCGTTGCTGCTAGATGCGGCTGGCTGATTGGACTTCTGGCATCCAATCAGAACGAAACACAGGCAGATAAACGGCAGCGACGATAGTGAGAAGGAACGAGTCATAGTTACCTCTGGGCGGGCGCTTGGAATCCTGCTTTTAGCTCGCACACGGTCAAGCATCCCGACTCAATTTAGAAGCACCACAAATATAACTCGGGCAGCGCTCGCAGTGGTTTTGTTTATCCGACCGTACGAGGCAACTAATCAATACCGTAAATTCGGTACGCCGCAGCTTTCGCAAGCGAAACTCCCTATTTTGCATTTATAACCAATATGACTTTACCGGCCCCGCCTTTTGTTACGGCAGCGTGGCCCTTGTCTGCATCCTTTAGCGGAAGTTTCGTACCTAAGGGAATCACCAACCTCCTCCCTTTTATCGCTTGGGCCATATGCACGAGGACCTTGGTATCGGGCTGTGCATATACTGGCACGACTTTGACGTCAGGGTAATCCTTGGCATTCTGCGGACCTCCGCGAACCGACGCGAAGACTCCGCCCTTCTTCACTTTGGAAAGCAATGTTTCTGCGGTCTTGCCATTCACCGTGTCGGCCACTGCGTCCAGCGGCGGCAGTCTTGCAATCGCTGCATCATCGTCCGTTGCCACTACTTGATCCGCTCCGATGCTCGCCGCTTGCTGTAACTGTTTTTTTAAGACGCCTGCGATTACGTTGGCGCTCCGCTCCTTCGCAGTAAACACCGCCGAGCGGCCAACACCTCCGGCCGCACCCGTCACGAGCACCGTCTGGCCAGACCGAATATCCGTGCCAACGGTAATCAGCTGGTTGCCGGTGGTGGAAACGAGCGGTAGAGCCGCGGCATCAACGGCATCAAGGCCATCAGGAATCTTTGCAACGGTCGCTGCTTGCACAACACAAAGTTCGGCGTACGTTTTGTCCGCCATTCCAAATACCCGGTCGCCAACTGAAAAACCCCGGACGCCCGGCCCCAAGGCGCTGACTGTTCCAGAAACGTCTACCCCAATGACGCCGGGAACCTTAAGCGGAAAAATGTCCTCGGCCGCGCCAGAACGCCGCATTAAATCGATGGGATTAATACTGGTGGCGATGACCCGCACCAGCAATTCGCCTTCTCCCGGAACTGGATCGGGAAAGTCTTCGAACCGCAGGACTTCCGGACCACCGTATTCACGAATAACGATTGCTTTCATCAACTACACCTTCTTCCCGGTATCGCTAAGCAGGGCTTGTGCTCCGTATTTGAAGCTGCCATTCGAGGAATGGGCTTTAGGCCCACATTTGCTCCAATCCATCTTACTGGTCGTAGTTTTCGACAATTTTGGCGGGACGCTTTTTTGCTTTGTCAGGATTCTCGCCGAACTCCTCGAGGGCACGGCGCTGCCGCAACAAATCCCAGTACTGGTCGAGCTCCACTTTCAATTCCGCCAAACGCTTCTGGTCGCCGACGTCAAGTTGCGCCTTCGCGTACAAACGTTCTTCTTCTTTCACTAATTGATCAATTTGGCTTAGCACGGATTTGTCTTTGTTTTCTTTGGCCATGGGCCTCTCCCAAAAATCCAACTGACAAGTCGCGGTTATGAAAATTGGATGACGGTGACCCACGGAAGGATTGAGCTAAATTTCCGATGTTGTAAAGTGTTACGAAGCGCGACGAGACGCAGCCACATCGCCAGACGACTGCGTCTCCCGCAGCTCTCAGATCCAAGCTATTGCAATGACGCCATGTCAATTACAAAGCGGTACTTTACGTCGCTCTTGAGCAGGCGGTCGTACGCTTCGTTGATTTGTTGAATTTTGATCATCTCGACGTCGGCGGTAATTCCCTTTTCCCCGCAGAAATCGAGCATCTCTTGCGTTTCGCGAAGGCCACCAATGCCGGACCCGGCAAGCCTGCGACGGTTTAGGAGCAGACTGAATGCGCCCACCGGCAAGGGTTTTTCTGGGGCGCCGACCAGCACCATGGTGCCGTTCCGCTTCACTAAATTAAGATACACGTTCACATCATGTTCAGCGGAAACGGCATTGAGAATGAAATCAAAGCTGCCAGCGTGCTTTTGCATGTCCGCTTCGTTCTTGGAGACCACCACTTCAGAAGCGCCCAGGCGAATTCCGTCCTCCGTTTTCTTTGGCGAGGTTGTGAATAACACCACGTGGGCACCCAGTGCTTTGGCAAACTTCACCCCCATGTGTCCGAGGCCGCCGAGGCCCACGATGCCCACTTTTTGTCCCTTGCCAACCTTCCAGTGATGCAGCGGCGAGTACGTGGTGATACCTGCGCAGAGCAGCGGCGCGGCACCCGCGGGATCCAACCCGTTCGGCACGCGAAACACGAAGTCCGCATCCACGACGACGCTGTCGGAATAACCGCCGTAGGTTACTCCACCCAAAATTTTGTCCTCACCGTTATAGGTAAAGGTCGCAACATTTTCGCAATACTGCTCATCGCCGTCCAGGCAGGCAGCGCATTTGCGGCACGAATCTACCAGGCAGCCCACCGAGCCGATGTCGCCTTCCTTTAATTTCTTCACCGCGCTGCCGACCTTTACGACCCGGCCAACAATTTCGTGCCCCGGCACGCAGGGATAGACGGTAGGAAGCGCGTGCTGCCACTCGTTTCGCGCCTGATGCAGGTCGGAATGGCACACTCCACAATAAAGAATCTCAAGTTGAACATCCTGCGGCCGCGGGGACCGTCTCTTAATACTATGGGGCGCCAAGCGGGAAGTAGCGGACTGGGCTGCGAAGGCTTTAGCGGGGAAAGTTTGGGGTTTCTGGGTCTGCTTTGCTGGCTGTTGAGCTGTATCCATCATTTTCTTCCTCCTTCGTGTTGCGCGCACGAACCGATGATAAGGCGTTCGATGCCCCGACTCAAACATTGGGTAAATGCGGGAAATACACCCGCCAATCCCGGCGGCGCCACTTCCATGGTATCCCTTAAATCGAGCCGCGCCCGCAACATGCCGGCAAGGTAGGCTACAACACCAAGCTCGTAGACGTTTACTTTTAGGTGCTCTCTTACTTATGAGATATGCACCGGCGTTCCTGAGGCCAATTAGAATGGACACGAGGGAATGGCCATGTTGGTTGAGCGACCACGAGCGCGCAGGCATATCTTCTCGGCGCACCTGGAACTCCTGGATGTGGAATCGGAGACCAGGATAGTTACCCGGACACGGGATTTAACCCTATTTGGCTTCCGGGCCGAGATTAAAGATTGCGCATGGCCTGTTGGTACCAGGGTCCGTGTGAAAATTACTCACAAGGCCGCCAATTTTACGGCCGGAGCCCGGATCGTCTGGGTGCGCAAGAATACTGATTTGGGCGTGGCGTTCACGGATGTGACACCCAAAGATCAGCTAATTTTGGAGAAATGGATTGCCGAGCTTCGCGGCAGCGAAGTGTTAAGTCACTCTGACAGCGTATAAATCGCCAGCAGCCCCACCGAACGCGCTCAAAGTACCGTCGTTCACCAGGTACCAATTTTCAAAACTAAACTCGAAGAAACCCGCAACCCATTCGCGGCGCGTATCTGGTCGACATCGCCCAGCCAGGAATGGGTGTATTCCAAATTCCCGACGCGCCAGGCCAACGCCCGTCCCAAGGCGATATCCACGCCACCTCCGGCTGACAGTGCCAGCCCATTTTGCTGATGCTCCGCCGACCAATCGTTGCGCTTGGGATAATGGATGCGGCCCGCGCCGTCGTCCCATTCCTTCAATAGTGCGTCCCGTTTTGCATTGTCGTCCAGTTCATGTGTGATGCGCCGGCCGCCTGCCGTCATTTGTAGGAATGGCGAAACTCGGCGCGACGCTTGGGGCGTCCAGCGTGCGCCAACCTGGTACAGCATGGAATCTCCGCTTTGCTCGTGGGGCATATTAATAACCAAGCAGCCGCTAACCTCGGTTATCAGTTGCCACGAAGGCTTGATTCGAACGGCACCGGATCCTCCACCACCGATACAGCTCCCTCCCCCTAGAAACGTTTCATAGTGAGTGGAGCTTTCGAGCTCGATGGAAGCCGCGAGCGGATAAATCGTGGCCTCACCCGCACGTTTTTTCGGCGGCGTGTATTCAAAAAGTGCGGGGCCAGCACCGTCCTCATAATCGCGAAGCATTTCTCGCCTCAATTTATTGTTCTCGCCGGAAATTCCCAACCGACCTTCGCGATGCCAAGGATATTTAAAAGCCATGAGGTTTGCGAATGAGCGCGTCGGCGAAAGAAACATTCGTGAAAATGCGAGGATCGGTCTGTTTGCGGTGCGATTTTCCAGTGGGGCCACCAGGTAACGATCGGCTACATCCTCGGCAATCATGACCATGGTGCCGAATATCGGAGTGCCCACCAGATCCACAAAACCGGGCGAATCGCGAAGCTGCACATTACCGATGGATGCTTCACTGGCCGGACCAAGCGTCCACTGCGTGCTCATCGCCGCGGAGAACGCCATTGCCCGCAGCCGCGAAATCCAATATTTCCTGCCGTCACCCCACATCACCCGGCTGTAGCGCGGATCGTTTTGTTGTTCGATATAACCGAATATCGCGCCTTCAAAGGGATGCGCGACATAGCTGGTCATAAAAGCGTCGCCATCGTCCCAACCGCGAAGTTCTCCGATGGACTGCCTGTAATTCCTCCACCAGTGACCGTTCAGGGCATCGCGAGTTTCCGCCTCAGTTGCCAGCCGGAAACCGTGCATGAAGCCGGTGAAGAAGAAAGACTCTCGCAAGGCATTCTTCCATTGAAACGGCGCGGCGTTATTAGCGTCTGGATCGAGGTCGGCATCATGTTGCGCCGGTGAATCGCTTACGCGGGCGGTCGGCGCAGAAAGCGCGGTGCTTTCGTGCAGCGGCAATGTGGGTATGGTGTAAATGTACAGATCATCAAAATCTTCTGCTAACGGAGACATTTGCGTGGCTACTGATGCGCCGCCCCACAGAAAAACGAAAATACCTATCGCGGTGGGTAAAGCTCGATGCAAGTATCTCTTCAGCACTATCGCACCAGTTGAACGCGAACTGGAAAATTCCTCGGACTTCCCCAAAAGCTGTTACGCTAAGATACACGCTTCTGAGGAAATTCCCATTGGTGAAATCGTGTAGGGTGGTAGGAAAAAATTACAAAAATCAGGGATAGGGGAAGACCTGTCGCCAAAGCGATTTTGTCATCACCCGAGTCACAAATCTGGAATCTTGCGGTTAGTGTGTCTCGAATGGCTCAACGGCACTTCATGGCTTGCTGGGATTGGCGTGCCGGTGAAATTTCCAGAAATCCGTCTTAGCCTTCTTTGGCGGTTCTTTAGGAGGCTCCAACAAACGGCGCGCATCCCCTACAAAGCCTGCAAACCGGTGAGCAAGTTCTCGAATACGCGTCGCTTCACGGAGCTCGATGGCCCGCGACGGAATCAGATCGGTACCAACTCCAATAGCCGTGGCACCGGCTAAAATGAAATTCCCCGCCGTCTGTTGCGTTACTCCTCCCGCGGCGATCAGCGGAATTTGCGGCAACGCGGCCTTTAAAGATTTGATGTATGTCGGTCCACCGAGCGCACAAGGAAACACTTTTACGAAGTCCGCGCCGGCTTTCCACGCCTCCACTATTTCGGTGGGAGTAAATGCCCCGGGAAAAACCGTAATACTTGCCTTCGCGGCAAATTCAACGATCGCCACATCAAACCCGGGCGCCGTCAAAAAGCTTGCACCTGCATCCACGCATTTCCGCGCCGTCTCGGTGTCAAGTACCGTGCCCGCACCGACAATCATTTTGTCGTGATCGCGTACGAGGTGTGAAATCAGCGCGACTGCGTCCGGCACCGTCATGGTGATTTCGACAATCGGTATGCCGCCTTGGGCCACTGCGTCCGCGGCAAAGTGGGCTTCCTCCGCGGACGAAACACGAATCGCCGGAATGATACCGGTCTTTCTGATTTGTTCGCAGACTTCAGCCTTGTTCATGGTCGAGATCCTAATTGCTCCCCTGCCTATTTACCAGCAGGCTGATCAACCGGCAAACAGCCGAGAGATTCTACACAAACTCAGATTCCGGGTCGGGCAATGGATCGCCTTCCCTTGCAACCCAAACGTAAAGCGCCGGGAGCAGGAAAATACTCAACAACAACGCGCCCATCAGGCCCCCCACGATCACGATCGCAAACGGCCGTTGCGAATCCGAACCAATGCCGCGAGACAATGCCGCCGGCAAGAGTCCCAGCGTAGCTACCAGCATGGTCATCATAATCGGGCGCAGACGAAGTACCGCCCCTTCCATTGCCGCCTCTTCGATAGTGTGGCCAGCGGCCCGCAGTTGGTTGATGTACTCCAACATAATGACCCCGGTTTCCACCGACACGCCAAATAGCGCGAGAAAGCCCACGCCAGACGACACGCTCAGGTGCGTCCCGGTGATCAGCAGCGCCAACAATCCTCCGATAGGCGCGATCGCGACGTTCGCCAGAATCAAGCCAGCCCACTTGGAAGATCCAAACATGGTGTAGAGAATCACGAAGATTGCCAGAATGGTGATCGGCAACACCACCGTCAGCCTTTTCTGGGAACGTTTCTGGCTCTCATATTCACCCGACCAATTCAGATGATAACCGACCGGCAGTTTTACCTGTGATTCCACGCGCTGCATCGCGTCGCGTACCGCGCTACCCAGGTCGCGGCCGCGCACGCTGTATTTAATAGCCACATAGCGGGAATTCTCTTCGCGATAAATCTCCGAAGCGCCATCGCGCACTTCGAGTTTGGATAGCTGTGCCAGGGAAACGCGTTCTCCCGTGGGCGACAATAACCGCACATTCTCAATGGCCTGTTTGGTCTCACGATACGGAGCTTGATAACGAACCACCAGGTCGAATCGCTGCTCGCCCTGCAGCACCTGGCTCACGGCTTTTCCGCCTACCGCGGTTTCCACCGCGTCCTGCACATCAGAGACGTTAATCCCGTGCCGCGCGGCCTGCTGGCGATCGACAGTGATATTCAAATTCGGTTGACCAAGAACGCGGAAGAGTCCCAGGTCTTCAATACCTGGAACTTTGCGCATGATATTTACAATTTGGTCGCCCCTGTCCTCCAGAGTTTTCAAGTCCTCGCCATAGAGTTTTACAGCCAACTCCCCCTTCACACCGCTGACCGCTTCTTCCATGTTGTCGGATATGGGCTGAGAAAAGTTCCATAGCACTCCAGGAATTTCGCTGAGCTCCCGGTCCATCGCGGAAATCAGTTCTTCCTTATCCTGGCGAAATACTGAACGCCAGTATTTTTTTAATTTCAGGTCGACAAAAAACTCCGTGTTAAAAAAACCGGTCGCATCAGTGCCATCATCGGGCCGGCCAACCTGGCTGGTGATTACCGTCACTTCCGGAAACGAAGCGAGAATCACACGCGCCTGGTTCATTACGCGCACACCTTCCGTTGGACCGGTACTCGGCGCCAGCGTTCCGCGAACCCAAATCGCGCCCTCGTCCAGGTGCGGCAAAAATTCCGAACCGATAACGCCGGTAAAAATAATCAGCAGCGAAACCGCAAATGCCGCGGCCCCTACGCCAACGGTGATTCGACGGTGTTGGATGGCCCGCGTTACCGCAATGCGATATTTGTTCGTCAGGAATTGCATTACCGGGTTGTGCCACTCGCGCACCCCATGACTAAAAAATAACAGCGCGAGCACTGGCGCGATCAAGAGCGAAAACACCAAAGCGCCTATAAGAGCGAACGACACTGTCCACGCCATCGGTTTGAACAAACGGCCTTCGACACTTTGCAACGTGAAGATCGGCAGGTACGCCGCGATAATAATGGCGCGCGCGTAAAACACCGGCCTCAATACTTCGCGCACCGCGTCGCGGATACGGTCCAGCGGGGTCTTCGGCACGCTGTCCGCCAGACTGAAATGACGGACAATATTTTCGATGATCACCACTGTTCCGTCCACGACCATTCCAAAGTCAAGCGCGCCAAGCGACAAAAGATTCGCTGGGATCTTATTAAGATCCAGGCAAATCGAGGCAAAGAGCAGCGAAAAAGGAATGGTCAACGCAACGATGATCGCGCCGCGAAAGTTACCCAGGAAAAAAAACAAAATCACGGACACCAGCAGCACGCCCACCGTCAAGTTATCGAGCACCGTGTGGGTAGTCAGGTGCAGCAGGTCGCTGCGGTCCAGAAACGGTACGATTTTTACACCGGGAGGCAAAATCTGGTCGTTCAGCTCCGCAACTTTTTCGTGGATGGATGCCAGCGTGACGTCCGCGTTTGCTCCTTTACGCAGTAACACGATGCCCTCGACCACATCATCGTCGTCAACCACGGCCCCATCCGCGCGATGAATGGCTTTGCCGATCTGGCCCAAGCGGATTTTTGGCGCTTGGGTAACTTCTCCGATGTCTTTCACCCGAATGGCCGAGCCATTTTGGGTTTTAAGCATCGTTTGCCCGATGTCCTGCGTGCTTTTCAATAAGCCGACTTCGCGAACGTTAATTTGTTGCAAACCGGATTCGACAAAACTTCCGCCTGCATTGGTGTTGTTGTTGGCCAGTTGCTGCTCCACCTGACCGATACTCAGACCGTAAGCCACCAATTTGTTCGGATCGATGCGTACCTGGTATTCGCGCGTCGTTCCACCGAAACTGACGACGTCCACCACATTAGGAACCGACTTGAACTGCTTCTCTAACGTCCAGTCCTGAAGAGATTTCAATTCCATCAAGTCGTATTTGGGGTTCGTGCTCTTGAGCGTGTACCAGTAAATTTGCCCTACCGGACTCCAATCGGTGCCCATCTGCGGTTGCAAACCATTTGGCAGCGTCACCTGAGAAAGTCTTTCCATCACTTTCTGGCGGTTCCAATCATTCTCGGAATCGTCATCAAAGATAAGCATCACGCTCGAAAGCCCGAACAAAGACGCTGACCGCAAATGTTGCAGATGGGGTATTCCATTCACCTGAATTTCAATGGGAATGGTGACCTGCTGTTCTACTTCCTCGGCCGCGCGCCCGGGCCATTGCGTGATGATCTGCACGTAATTGTTGGCCACGTCTGGATACGCTTCTACCGGAAGGTTGTGAAACGAAATCGCGCCCCACACGAGCAGGAGCATCGCCATCGCCAAAATAATGAAGCGATTATTGAGCGCGTATTTGATCAGATTGTGGATCATCTGATCGTCCGCGTATTTCTGCAGGCTGCTGTCACTATTGCTCCACCGTGTTCTGCATCACCAAGGCATTGAGTACCACTTGTTGACCCGGTTTCAGAACGGACAGAATTTCTTGCATGCCATCCGGCAAAGCATTCCCCGCGACAACTTCCGTGCGACGAAATCTTTTGTCTCCGTCCGGCACATACACCCAGTCACGATCGTGCATATGAAGAATGGCGGTGGCCTTAACCGCCGTGTGCGTTTCTTTCTTCACCCCACGCAAAGTGGCCGAGACGAACATTCCTACTTTTATGACTCCCGGATTTTTGACCTCGATGCGCACCTTCGCGGTTCGCAGACTGGGGTCGAGAATCGGTCCAACATTGCTGATCCGGCCGGTAAAAACTCTGTTCGGATAGGCATTCAAGCGAATTTCAGCGTTATCCCCGATGTGCACATTAATCAGGTCGTTTTCATACACGTCGCAAAGAATCCACACATTAGAAAGATCCGATATTGTGAACGGGTTGGGCGAAGCCAATCCCTGCACGCCCGCCGCATTCGTCACTTGCTGATCGGTGATCACTCCGGAAATCGGCGCGTGAATATCAACCACGGTATCCGCGTGAGCCAGGTTGCCCCCGAGCACGTGTATTTTCGCGCTGGTGTTCTCCACATCTGTCTTCGCTTTGTCTTCCGTGTCCTGCGCAATCTGCAAATCGTTCAGCGAAACGGCACCTTTGTCGTAGAGTAGTTTCGAGCGCTCCAACTGCGTCCGTGAGAGTTGCTCGTCGGCTAACGCCTTTCGATAGTCGGAAAACGCGCCAGACATGTCCGCGCTTTGTACCCGCAATAGCACCTGCCCTTTTTTTACCGTGTCGCCGAGGCGGGCCTTAATCTCCACAACGCGCCCCACTGCCAGCGAAATCACCGGCACGGTGCGCGAAATGTCGGGACTGACAACGCCATTGACCACTAATTGCGACGTCGAGACATGCTCGACCGCGGTGAATAAAGGAAACTGCTCTGGATGGTCCACCTGCACAACGTTGACATCCTGCTCGTGCTCCACCTTTACTGGCGTGGGTGCTTCAGCTCTTGGGTCAGCCTTTTCTTCCTTACAACCGGAGAAAAATAATCCGCACAAAAGCACCAAGACCGCGATGTCGTTGAGCTTCCGTTTCCTCATGGAATGACCTCGCGGCCCACGGCTAGATTCAACTGGCTGGCGGTTACCAGGTAGGAAGAGATGAGATTCAGATAGCTGAGTTGAACGCTCCGGTAATCCGCTTGGGCGTTCAGAAAATCCAGAAGCGACGCTGCACCGTGCTCATACGAAAATGAAATGGTGTCGCGAATTCTGGAGGCTTGCGGCAGGTAGTGTTCCTTATAGGGCTTCAGCAGGATCACCGTACTCACCAAGGTGGCTTGCGCCGAATCCACATCATTGAAAACCTGCGCCCGGGTAGCTTCCGTCAATCGTTCGCTGCGTTGAATGTCCAGCTTGGTTCGCAATTTTTCACCTTGATTATGATCAAAGATGCGAAGCGGAATCGTCACGCCTACGCCGATATATTGATCGATAGGTGGATTGCGTCCGGCGTCGAAACTAAAGGTGGGATCGGTCGATCCATTGGCAACCGCCAATTGATAATCGTTTCTAGCCTTCTCCGTAGTTTGTATCGCGGCCAGCAGGTCCGGTCTCGTGTCCAAAGCTATCTGACGAAGCGTGGTCAGATCTTGAACATCGGCCGAAAAATCATAGGGGCCGCTGACATCGAACTGTTCCACCGGAGTGCGGTCGTTTAACAACTGCAGCAGTTGGATCTTTGCGGTGCGCAAAGTGACTTCAGCGGTCTGCAAATCCGATTCGTATTGCACACGTTGAATTTCCAGCCGGTCCAGATCGACCTGCGCAATGGCTCCCGCTTTATACCGGTCACGATTCACATCCAGCAAATGGTCGTAATAGGAAAGATTTTCCTTGGCTAGTGCCAGCACCGCTTTTTCGTGCAGAATCTGCACGAATGCCCCGCGCAAAGTGAAAAGTAGATTCCGTGTTAAATCTGCCTGCCCGGAAATAGTGATTTTCGTATTGTCCTGGGCGCTCTCCAGTCGCAGTTCACGCTTGTGACGTCGTTCGTGCAGATAGCTAACGGTCGCAACCGACAGAACATCTCCGAAGGTGCTATGCGATGGGCCGCCCGGGAAGGGATTTAGCTGATCGGCAATCAGCCCCAGAGCCGGGTTGGGGCGAAGATACGCGGTAATTTCTTGCGCGCGGGATTCCTCAATGCCGACTTCTCCCGCGAGCAAAGAAGGATTCGCGGCCGCGAATCTGTCTTGAACCTGTTGCCAGGTCAGCGCTTGTTGCGCAAAAACGCCCGTGGAAAGCACCGCGGCAGCAATCAGCATAAAAAACAGACACCGCAAGAAACGGTTCATGACACCTCCACACCTCTGGACCAGGGACTGGCTCAAATGGTCCGACAGGCCTCAAATATTGCCCGGAGTAAACGTAAAACCTATCTGCAAATAGATGACTGCATGATGAAGAAAGCTTCAGCCCTGCGCCCTATTCGCGGGCCCGCCAAGATTCAATCGATGTTTAGAGAGAGTGCGTTTCAGGCAAGGCGAGGTGGTGCCCGGCCCAGACAGGAAACTTCGACATCCTGCGCCTCCAAGCGGTTAGACCGTCTGGCGAACGCTTGTGTTTCGACGGGGATTGAAAATGTTTCACTGCTGGAGTCCAGGTCGCTTGAAAAAGAGCGCGAGTACAGCGCCGGTGACGCCTCCGGCGATTCTTCCGTCACCCCTTGCCAGAAATGGGAAGACTTGCGAAACGCTCCTGGAAACGCCGAGGGGTCTGAAGCGGTAAAAGTTCCGGCACCATCGTTGACCAAAACCGCGACGGGCCAGTTGGATCCAACAGTAGTGACTACCACGTCTAAGAAATCATCGCCATTTACGTCGCGCGAGCTCAGATCCAGACCGCCTACCGGAGCAGCAAGATCAATGTTTTGTGAGCCGCCGCTGCTGAGTTGGAAAGTAATCCGGTAATGATTGATGACCGCGTCGCTGCGCCCCTCTAACACCGTTGCGATGTCGGGTCTGCTATCCCCGTCAAAATCCTCGATCGTGAACTGCGGCACAATTCCAGCTTCACGGGGTGTGAAGTTTCGCGCCGGAGTTCCCGTTTCCAGGCAGACCGCAATAATCGACGCGAACGCCAGCAGTAACAGCGTTCCCACCGTGCGTATCTCCGCGAAACGTTTCCAAAGCATATCCACATGATAGCAAGTCCAGATTACCCATTTCATCAGGAAACCCGTTAACAACGTGCTAAATTCGAAACCAGTGCACCGCATTCGACCAGCTCGCCATCCAGGAACTCGCTGTCACAGACGCATTTTGCCGCACATGTTAGAGTCAAACCGCAGCTTCCTATGAACATTTCTGACCTGATCCTCGGTAAGCCGCTGCAAACCAGCGATGAACGCGGCGAACAAATTGGTCCTGCCGCGGGCATCCCGATATTTGGCCTGGACGCCTTGAGCTCCGCTGCCTATGGCCCGGAAGCCGCTCTCAGCTTGTTAATTCCGCTGGGTATTCTCGGAGTTCAGTACATCGTCCCGATCAGCGCGGCTATTATCACGCTATTGATCATTGTTTATTTTTCTTATTTGCAGACGATCGCAGCCTACCCGTCTGGCGGCGGCTCTTATACTGTTGCTCGTGAGAATCTTGGCGCCGGCCCCGGTTTATTGGCAGCGGCTGCGTTGCTCACCGATTACATCCTCACAGCCGCGGTGGGAATTTCCGCCGGCGTCGGCGCGTTGGTTTCGGCAATTCCTTCTCTACTGCCCCATACCGTGGCCTTGTGCCTCACCATCCTCGTGCTTATCACCCTTATTAATCTGCGAGGGCTGCGCGAAGCGGGAGTCGTTTTCATGGTGCCGACTTATCTGTTTGTCGGAACTTTGCTGATCATGATCGGCGCCGGAGTTTTTCGCGCGCTGGCCAGTGGCGGGCACCCCGTGCCGGTCGCGCCGCTTCCGCCTCCTCCTCCGGTCACGGCTGCGGTAAGTTTGTGGCTGCTGCTCAAAGTTTTCGCCAGCGGCTGTACGGCGCTCACCGGCGTCGAAGCCGTGAGCAACGGTGTCAAAGCTTTTCGAGAACCTGGGGTGAAGAATGCGCAGCGCACCCTCAGCGTGATTATTTTAATTTTGGCGATTTTGCTCGCCGGAATTTCGTACCTGGTGAAGGCCTACGGCATCGCCGCAACCGACCCCGGTCAACCCGGTTACCAGAGCATTCTTTCCATGTTGCTTACCGCAATTTTCGGCCGAGGTATTTTTTATTATGTGACCATCGCGGGGATTCTGGCCGTTCTTTCACTCTCCGCCAACACTGCTTTCGCGGATTTTCCCAGGCTCTGCCGCGCCATCTCTCAAAACAATTATCTGCCTCACGTTTTTGGCTATCGCGGGCGGCGCCTGGTTTACAGCTACGGCATCGTGGTCCTGGGTATCCTGACCTGCCTGCTGCTGGTGCTTTTTCGCGGGGTCACCGACAAATTGATTCCTCTATATGCCGTCGGCGCATTTCTGGCCTTTACGCTTTCGCAATCCGGGATGGTGATGCACTGGTACAAAAATCGCACCGATCATTGGATGAAGAGCGCCTTCGTCAATGGCCTGGGAGCTTTCGTAACCGGCATCACCGTCATCGTGGTGCTCGTCGCGAAGTTCAAGGAAGGCGCGTGGATCACCGTCATTTTCATCCCACTGTTGATTTTCTTTTTCCTCCGCGTCGCGCGTCACTACCAAATGGTAGCGGCAGCGACCGAAAGCAAGGAGCCCGCTGCGCCGGCGCAGTACAAAGAGGCCCCCATCACCGTAGTACCCATAGATGAGTGGAATTGCATTTCCAAACAGGCCGTGGAGTTCGCATCCAGGCTTTCTTCAGACTTGATTATCGCGCATGTGGAAGACGGCGAGCGTGAGTGTGTGGTCAATGAGAATTTCCACCAGTACATCGAAGCGCCCTTCCGCGAAGCTGGCCTGACGCCGCCGCGCCTGACGATTCTTCCCTCTCCGTATCGTTTTGTAGTCGTTCCGCTGGTGAAATATGTTCTGGAATTGTCCGCAAAATATCCCGAACGACGCATCGTGGTGGTGATTCCGGAGCTGGTGGAAAAGCGCTGGTACGAATATTTCCTGCACAACCAGCGCGGCCGCATGCTGGAATTGTTGCTCCTCGTCCACGGCAACAAGCGCGTATTTTCGCTTTCTGCTCCCTATTATTTGTCGGAATAGTTGATAAATCACCAGCTTCACACTCCAACCTCATCTATTTTTTACATCCTTGAGACATAATTTTCTTCTCTTCGGAATTTTGTTCACTTCTCTGTAACAGTTCGGGCAATATGCTTGCTCTCGAAAGTGTCCGTTCTCGAAGCTTCGGTTCCTTAATTGTTGTTAATACCAGGGAGGGGTGACAGTTACATGCCGAAAATTTCTGCCGCGTTAGGGGTGTTCTTTAGTTTGCTTTTGGTGCTGGGTTCCGCCACACACGCTCAAGAGACTCTAGGTTCCATCAACGGAACCGTAAAAGATTCCAGCGGAGGGATGATTTCCGGCGCCTCCGTGAAAGCCCGCAATGTAGCCACAAATTTAGAACAGAGTGCCACCACCAAGTCTGACGGCTCATTCGCAATCTCTGATTTACCTATCGGCACGTACGAAGTGACGATATCGCGCAACGGATTCAAGACGGAGGTCTTCTCCCAAATCGTAGTTCAAGGCAGCCGCACGGCGAGCGTCAACGCCAGCCTCCAACCCGGCGAAATCTCTTCGCAGGTAACCGTATCCGCTACTCCGCTGTTGGATGAGTCCGATACGACCAACGGCTATACCTTGAACGCCGACTTGATTGAAGGCGCGCCGCTTGGGACCGGCAGTTTTACGCAATTGGCCATTTTGAGTCCTGGCGTCAACGCCGACCTTCTAAGCGGCTCCGGAACAAACGCGGGATTGGGCAATCAGAATATTTTCGCCAATGGACAGCGCGACAGCAGCAACAGCTTCGATCTAAATGGCGTGCTCACCAACAACCTCTTTAACGGAAAATCCTCTAGTTCCGTCAGCGCCAATCGATTTGTTCTGAACACCGGAGAAAACTTCAGCGCCGGCGGCGAAATCCAGACCAGCACCTCCGTCTACAGCGCCATCGGCCAGGCCTTGCCTTCGCCGCCGCCGGAAACCATTGAGGAGTTGCGCGTCGACACCTCTATGTACGACGCTTCGGAAGGCTCCTACAGCGGCGCGCACATTTCGTCGCAAACCAAGAGCGGAACCAATAGTTTTCATGGCGGGGCTTACGAATATCACCAGACCGATGCCTGGAACGCCGCGCCTTTCTTTCGCAATTCCGACCCCACTATTCCCGCCGATCAAAAAGTGCCAACCCTGAAGCGCAACACCTTCGGCGCAACCATCGGAGGTCCAATCTTAAAAGATAAGCTGTTTTTCTTCGCTTCTTACCAGGGTCAAAGGGCTCGAGATTTGGACAGTTCTGTATCACGCGCGGATGTGCCGCTCGGCCTCACTAACGATCGCAGCGCGGCCGGCATAGCGGCCGCTGCCAACGCGGACGTTTCTTGCGGAGCCGGAACTAACCCAGCTTGTATTACGGCGGCAAATATTGATCCGATTGCCTTGAAAATCCTAAACACCAAAGTAGCCGGCGGTGGCTTCCTGTTCCCTTCCGCAACCATCACAGATCCCAATCTCGCTTCGGCTCAAGGCTATGACGCACTGGTGCAGGGACCGACCACGAAATTCACCGCCGATCAGGTGAATGGAAACGTGGACTTTGTTTTCAGCGATAAAGACCGCATCGCTGCCAAATATTATTACCAGCGCGATCCTACGGTTTCTCCTTTTGGCGTCAGCAATACGCTCGGCTTTCCACAAACGATGAAGGCTGGTTCACAGGTACTGTCTCTTGAAAATACGATTGTTCTCTCGCCGAAAATGACCTGGACGCAAAGATTCGGATTCGTCCGCCTGCTGGCGTTTGCAACCACTCAGCCGCAATTCACGAACAGCGATTTCGGAATCAGCTTGTTCGGCAGCAATCGACTGCCAGGCATCACCATTAACAGTGATGACTCCAACCTCGGCAATCCACTCTTTTTGGGAGCGGCGTCCAACTTCGCCAATGCCGGAATGTTTCAGAACGAATTCGAGGGCTCCACGAACTTATTATGGACCCTCGGCCGCCACACCTTGTCCTTCGGTTTTCAGTACGACCGCACCCAGCTCAATATCATTAACCAGAATAACCAGCAGGCCGTGCTGGGCTTCGCTGACTTCTATAGTTTTGTGCAGGGTAACTTATGTACACCTGACAGCGGCTGTTTTTCCGCGAACACCGAAGTGTTGAACGGCGCGACCAACCGTTACTTCCGGTCTAATCAAGTTGGTACCTTCGCCCAGGACAGCATTCGCTTGCGTCCTAACCTCACCGTGAATGTCGGGCTGCGTTGGGACTGGGATGGTCCGTTGTATGAAAAGAACGGTATGCTCACAAATTTTTATCCGCAAAATCATCACTACGATCCCGCAACCGACACCGTAACCAACACCGGCCTCGTGGTCGCCGGCAACAACGCTACTTTTGGAACGAAAGGAGTGAGCAACTCCACCCTCACCGGCCGTCAGTGGGGTTTTGGCCCACGCATCGGCGCGGCGTGGACACCCTCTTTCCTTAAAAATGTTGTGGTTCGCGCCGGGTTTGGCATGTACTACGACCGCGGCGAATATTTCACCTTGCTTTCGCCAAGCTCCGGCGGCGGAATCAGCGGACCGTTCGGAGTCACTACCGAACAACCCTTCGTCGTGCCATTGCTGGGAAATGCCAACTCGACCTTCGCGGTGCCCTTTGGCACCACTCCGCCGCCCCCGCCGCCACAAAATCTCAATGGACTAACTTCCCTGGTGCCCAATATCGCGCAATTGAAAAATCAGACCACGCCCTTTTGCATCGCGAATAACCAAACCTTTTGCGGTCCGCTTTTTTTTGGCGGCTATGACCCCAGCAACAAGTTGCCGTACACCGAGAACTGGATGCTGGATCTCCAATGGCAAGCAACCAACACTTTGGTATTGCGTATCGCCTACGTCGGCAACCACGGCTTGCACGAAGTGATTCCGATTCCATTTAACCAGGCTCGTGTGGCCACGCCGTCGAATCCCATCAACGGTGAGATCTATTCCTATGGCTACAGCGTCCCCGGCGTAGCCGCCGAAACGGTGCAGACTCTCACCGCAGGGTTCCCCACCGGGAACGCTTCCCTCCGCGTGCCCTTCATCGGCTATGATCCAAATTCTCAGTTCAACGAAGCGGAAGGTAAATCGCATTACAACGCGCTGCAGCTGAACGCCACCAAGCGCGTGAGTCGCGGTCTCTCACTATTCGCCTCCTACACCTGGTCCCACAGCCTCGACGAGGAAAGCGGCGCGCAACTTTTCTACAATGGAAACGACCCGCTCAATCCGGCTACGGGTTACGGGAATTCTGACTTCGACCGTCCCCACGTTTTTACCGTCAGCTTCCAATATGAATTGCCGAAGTGGGACGACCTCCGTGGAGTCGGCGCGTATGCAATCAACGGTTGGGGCCTGGGCGGGCTGATCGTGGCACAAAGCGGCCAACCATATAGCGTCATCGACTTTTCGGGAGGAGCTGCCAGCCTTTTCTACGGCGGTGGCCAGGATCAAATCACCAATCCAATTATTCCGATTGGCGGCGTCGGGGCGACGACAACCAATCCTCGGCTGCAGGGAACTCTCGGAGTTAATCCGGGCCAACCGGTGCTCGACAAAAACGCTTTTGGTGTGCCACTGCTGGCGCCCGGACAGAGCGGCGTGCCGCCATGCGATCCCACCACCGGGGCGTGCGACATTTATGAGACTGGTTTCGGAGCCACGGGACGAAATATTTTCCGCGGTCCATTTCAATCGCGCGTGGACATGACGGTGTTCAAGAATTTCCGCCTGACCGAGCGGCTCAAGCTGCGCTTCGATATGCAGGCTTTCAATCTTTTCAACCATCCCAGCTTTGACACCCCGAATAACAACGTGAGATTCAATCCATTTTTCGGCAATCCCCCGGACTACGTTGGTACAAGTCACCCTCCGTGTTTCACGGAAACCACGGGCATCGGCGTACAGGGCGCGTACTCGTGTCCCCCAACTCAATCGTTGGGGATAATCCAGCATACTTTGGGGAGCCCGCGCTTCTTGCAAATGGCCCTGCATCTAACGTTCTAACCGCAACGAATCGAAATAGGCTCCGGGGAGCAAGCGATTGGTGCTTGTTCTCCGGTTTCCTGGTCCAGCATTTTTCTTATCTCCATTTTGCAACCGTAAGAATCTGTGAACCATTCCTGATTTAGAGTATTGATACGCCCAACACTCCAGATACACTCCAGACCAACTGCTTGACACTGCTTAGCCGCGAGCATATGGTTTCTCGCAAGACACACCCACCACAAGCACCTGGCAACCATATCGAAAGATGGCCGCTGTGCGTTTGTGCCGCTTTATCAACTCTCGCCGTTCGTTCGCTAGGAGTAGCGGAAGACGGCGATCAATCCGGGGGGACTAATGCACCGCAGAATTCTTATGCGCAGGTACTTCGTACGCTGCGCCGTGATGTTTTGCTTCGCGAGTTCCGCTACGGCCCAAGTGAACACCGCCACGCTTTCCGGCACGATCCGGGACCCGCAAGGGCTGGGAGTGAAGGGCGCTACGATAACGCTGGAAAACAAAGCGGACGGCGCGCAGCGCAACGCCGAAACCGACGAATCCGGGCGTTACAATATTGTGGGACTGCCACCGGGAAATTATCGCATCTCCGTCGCAGGCGGCGCCGGCTTCGGCAGATACGAAAATCCTTCCCTGGAATTGACCGTTGGTGAAGATGCCACACTTGATCCGCAGCTAAGCCTGAGCGGGGTATCCCAAACGGTCACGGTATCCACCGACACCGCGGACATTGAGCCCACCAAAACGGAAGTCTCGCAGACCATCGAGCAGCGCCGCATCAACAATTTGCCCATCAACGGCCGCAACTACATCAACTTTACGTTAACCAATTCTCAGGCTACCCGCGACGTTTCTCCCACCATCGGCCCGGCTCCCAATAGCGGCCTCAATATTGACGGCGCACGCGCGCGCTCCAACATGGTTAGCGTGGATGGCGCCGACGCAGTCGATAATTCCGTCAACGGCATCCGCTCCACTGTTTCCCAGGAAGCTGTCCAGGAATTTCAGTTGATCCTCAGTAATTACAATGCCGAATACGGCCGAGCTACCGGCGGCGTCATCAACATCGTCACCAAGAGCGGCGGCAACGAAATCCATGGTGACGCTTTCGGATTTTTCCGCAACAAAGCTTTTCAATCTCGCAACGCATTTTCCGGAGAGATTGATCCCACTACCGGCGCTCTTGATCCCGTGAAACAGGCCTATACCCGCGTGCAAGCGGGCGCAACCATTGGCGGCCCGCTAAAAAAAGATAAAACCTTTTACTTTTTCTCCTACGAAGACACTCTTCGCGAAGAAACTGGATTCTCCAGCATCGGTGTCGACAACTTTGGCTTGCAGCCCGTAACCTTGCCCACCCTTAGCGGCCCGCTGACAGTGCAACTAACAAGCCCGCAAGCCACAGCGGTAAATTCGTTGTTAGCGACAGGAAATCCCGCGCTCCAGTCATTGGCGGTGCAATACGGCGTTTTGTACGGCTCAGCATCCAGCGTGGCTCTAAACCGCCTGGATTTTGGCGCAGTCTCCGCGGGACTCACCAAAGGATTTTTGAATCCCGGGCCAGGCCTACAGTTTCCGCTCCCGGTGAGTTGCCCACCAGGGCAAACCGTGAACGCCGTCAACTGCTCAGTGATTGGCCAAGGTATCGTGCCTCTGCCCGCTTCCTTCGTGGGGCTGAACTCTCTTCGTGGTAATTTCCCCGTCACCGAAAAAACCAGCCTGTGGTCGGCGCGTCTCGATCAGCGCTGGAACAACAACAACACTTCCTTCCTGCGTGTCGGCGTTTCCCCATCGCTGGTTAGCGGCGTGCAATCCACCTCGCAAAATCAGGTCTTCGGACAAAACGCCGGAACCCGCGCTGGCGTAAATCAATATCGCGATTTCTCCATCGTCGGACAGCACGACACCACCGTCAGCGACACCGCCTTCAATGAATTTCGCGGCCAGTTTGCGCGCCGAGGCCTGCACTTCGGATTTTCGCAGTTGCCCGGCGGCTCGGACATTGGCGTCAACATTCCGGGCTACGCTTATTTCGGCCGCGAACCATACTCCACAGTCGATCGCATCGAGCGCCGCACGGAATTCACCGATCACCTCACGCTGATTCGCGGCAGGCACACCTTCAAAGTGGGCGGGGATTTCAACATCATCCAATTGCGTTCCGCCAAATCTCAAATTTTCACCCTTGATTTTGGCGGCGACGTCAACTTCGGCGGCCTCGCGGCCGACAGTTTTGGATTCCCCGACTCCGTGCCTATCGGCAACGGACAATCCATCGCGCTCCCAGGCACCACCGGCCTGCAATCCTATGGCTTGGGAATACCCACCACGTACATTCAAGGCATCGGCACTTCTAATGAGCCCTTCGACAATTACATTTACGCATTTTTCGTTCAGGACAGTTGGCGCGTTAACAAACATCTCGCCGTAAATTATGGCTTGCGCTACGACTACGAGAGCACGCCATTATTCGCTCCGGCAACCGCCATTAACACCGCAGCCGAAAAGGCTCTGGGCGTAGTCGAAGGAATTCCGCGTGATCCCAAA